>Ga0194056_10000308_pt1 | contig 26144 bp, 29 predicted proteins | sample SepL4413m_MetaG_FD_155458 | JGI IMG/M metagenome (GOLD analysis project Ga0194056, IMG submission 155458) | Anoxic zone freshwater microbial communities from boreal shield lake in IISD Experimental Lakes Area, Ontario, Canada - Sep2016-L442-13m | ecosystem: Environmental > Aquatic > Freshwater... | reverse complement strand
CCTGTTGAGGTTGCTTTTTTGGATGTAAAGTGCTCGTAACAGCACTATCCAAAATGTTCAGCGTCCGCATGCCGGATAATTCTTTAAGCCGCGCAAGCATCATTTCCTTGAATACGCCTTCCGGCAATTTTTCCAGATACGGCTTGGCTTTACCGATCAATTGCGCACGCCCCTCCATTTCGGAAAGATTTAATTCTCCTGATACCTGCTCAAAAAAATAATCGGACAGTGCCTGAGCCGTCTGCACTCGCTCGACAAACCTATCCAAACCCTCATCACGTATCAGAGAATCGGGATCATGACTTTGCGGCAACAACATTATTCTGCAAGACCTGCCATCCTTGAGACTGGAAAAAGCCGACTCCATCACTCGCCACGCTGCCTCACGCCCTGCCCTGTCACCATCAAAACAAAACACCAACTCCGATGAAAACCGAAACAGCAAGTCAAGATGCGCCTGTGATGTTGCTGTTCCCAACGCCGCAACAGCATAGTTAATACCATACTGAGCCAAGGCAATAACATCCATATAGCCTTCAACAATCAAAATTCTCTGCGGCTTTGAGTTTTTTTCCAGTAACTCATACAAGCCGTAAACTTCTTTGCCTTTATGAAATAGGGACGTTTCCGGGGAATTCAAGTATTTGGGTAACGAATCATCAAGTACCCGACCACCGAACCCTACAATTCGGGCTCGCTTGTCGCGAATGGGGAACATAATCCTGCCACGAAAACGGTCATAAACCTGACCATCATCCTTGATAACTACTAAACCGGCATCTATTAACAGCTTTTGGCTAAATTTCTCCGCCAAAACGCTCCACTTATCGGGCGCATAACCCAACATAAAGTCACGGGCAACCGCAGCCTTAACGCCTCTGACCTTAAGATAATCAACGGCTTTAGGGCTAACTCGCAACTGCTGTATATAAAAAGCAGCCACCCGCTCCATCAGACCATAAAGACTGCTTAAATCCTCTTTTTTGGAGATTGACTGATGAGCAACCGACTCCCTGGGCACGTCAACACCAACAAAGGCGGCCAGATCTTCAACCGCTTCAATGAAATCAAGATGGCTAAAATCCATCAGAAAACTGATGGCGTTGCCGCTCGCACCGCAACCAAAGCAGTGAAAAAACTGTTTATTACGGTTTACCGAAAAGCTGGGGCTTTTTTCAGTATGAAAGGGGCAGCGGGCGACATAATTTGCGCCCGTTTTTTTTAGAGGAACGTGCGAATCGATTAAATCAACGATATCAACCCGCACCAAAAGCTCATCAATAAACTCGCGAGGAATTCTACCGGACATTTTTACCCGGACCCCATAAAATTATCCAGCTAATGCAGCCTTAATTTTAGTGCTGACAATAGACATATCAGCGCGACCCTGCATTTTAGCCTTCAATAAAGCCATCACCTTACCCATGTCTTTAACAGATTCTGCACCCGACTCAAGGACGGCATCACTGATCATGGCATCGACTTCTTCTTCACTAAGCGCTTGCGGTAAAAAATCCTGAATTACCAAAATTTCAGCTTCTTCAATCGCCACCAAATCCAGCCGACCGGCATCACCAAACTGCCTGATAGACTCACGGCGTTGCTTGAGCATCTTGTCAAGCACCAGGATAACCCGATCATTATCGAGCTGAATTCTCTCATCAACTTCAACCTGCTTAATGGCAGCCAAAATCAAACGAATCACACCCAGCCGTGCCTTAGCGCCCCCTTTCATGGAGGCTTTCATATCTTCCTTGATACGATCTGTTAACAAATCCATCACATTAACCTGATGTTAAAGTACTGGACGTCCACGACGTAAATTTTTCAACGCATAACGCTCACGAGCCAATTTCTTCAAATGACGCTTAACGGCAGCTGCACCTTTACGCTTACGCTCGGCGGTTGGTTTTTCATAAAACTCACGACGACGCACTTCAGCCAATACACCGGCTTTTTCACAGGCGCGTTTAAAGCGACGGATTGCAATATCAAAAGGTTCGTTTTCTTTAATTTTCACTGACGGCATTATATGATTCCAATTATGTTAATATTGTGAGTATGAGGACATTTAATATCCACTGAACAAACAGAACCCTTAATTATACATTCACTTTTAAAATTTTCAAAAACTCAATGTACGTTTTAGGCATAGAAACCTCCTGCGATGAAACCGGTGTCGCAATTTATCACGCCAAACAAGGCTTGATAAACGACATATTACACAGTCAAGTCGAGATGCACAGCGAATATGGCGGCGTAGTTCCTGAGCTGGCATCACGCGACCACATCCGCAAATTAGTTCCGCTTATCAAGCAATCCTTGCAAGAAAGCGGACTAAGCAGTACTGACATTAATGGCATTGCCTACACCGCAGGGCCCGGACTAATGGGCGCATTATTAGTCGGTGCCGCTACCGCCAGAAGCTTGGCATGGGCTTGGGATATTCCTGCGGTTGCCGTGCACCACATGGAAGGACACTTGCTTGCGCCCATGCTGGAAGAAAATCCGCCGGCATTTCCTTTTGTTGCCTTATTAATTTCCGGTGGCCATACCCTGCTGGTTAAAGTCGAGGGCATCGGTCACTACCAGCTCTTGGGTGAATCCCTTGATGATGCGGCGGGCGAGGCTTTTGATAAAACAGCAAAAATGTTGGGACTCGGCTACCCCGGCGGCCCTAAATTATCTGCGCTTGCCGAACACGGCACACCACAGATTAAATTTCCCCGACCCATGACCGACCGACCCGGACTGGACTTTAGCTTTAGCGGTTTAAAAACCTTTACGCTAAATACCTTCAACGCTTCCGAACTTGATCCGAACAAGACCGAACAAAACAAAGCCAACATTGCCGCCGGTTTCCAGCAAGCGGTTGCCGAAACACTCAGCATTAAATGTAAACGCGCCTTACAACAAACCGGCCTAAAAAGACTGGTAGTTGCTGGCGGCGTCAGTGCCAATCAACAAATCCGCACCTCCTTAACTGAAATGACCGCCAAAGAACAAGCGCAAATTTATTTTCCCAGACTGGAATTTTGTACCGATAACGGTGCCATGATTGCTTACGCAGGCTGCCAGCGCTTAATGGCAGGCCAACAGCAAGGCTTGGAGATTTTTGCCCGCCCACGCTGGCCAATCAGTGAGTTGTATTGAAACCTTCAGGTAAAAGGTTCAAGGTTCAAGGTTCAAGGAGGAAAAATAGAACCTTGCACCTTGCACCTTTCACTTTGCACCTAAAAAAAACCTTTCCCCTAAAAAATCATTCCTCGCCGTTCAACAAGCGCTGAATATTACTTTTATGTCGCCAGAGCAAAAATACCATCATAACCGTTGCCGCAGCCACGATGTAAATGTCACCTACCATAAACCAGGCATAGACCGGCGATAAAATAGAGGCACACAACGCCGATAAAGAGGAAATTTTACCGACCTTGTATATCAACAGCCAAGTGCCTATAAAAGCAAACCCCAGCAACCAGGAAAAGCCCAGCAAAACCCCAATGGATGTCGCCACGCCCTTGCCCCCTTTAAACCTAAAAAACACCGGATAAAGATGTCCCATAAAAGCCGCCAAGCCAATGACCGCCAATAACTCAAAAGACATTCCCAAAAAATTGGCAAGGTAAACAGGCAGCAAACCCTTAAGCAAATCACCCAATAAAGTAATCCCTGCCGCCTTTTTTCCTCCAAAACGCATGACATTAGTCGCACCCGGGTTCCCCGAGCCTTGTTCGCGGGGATCTGGCAAACCCATCAGACGGCAAATAATAATTGCACTGGAAATAGAACCTATCAGATAGGCAACCGGAACAAACAACCATTCAATCATGTAACTCTTTCCTCACACAGAACTTGTAAGCGGGGCACATTTACCTGATACTTACCGCTTTATTAAAACTACACATCATAACCGGAAATAACTATGGACATCATCTTTTTAGGCGGGCTTGAAATCGAAACAATCATCGGTATCTATGATTGGGAAAGGGAAACCAAACAAACCGTTGTGCTTGATATTGAAATGGCTTTTGACATAAGCAAAGCCGCAGAGACCGATGACATTCAATATGCGCTTGATTACAAAACCGTTTCCAAACGCATCATCGCTTTTGTCGAAATCAGCCAGTTTTTTCTTGTTGAAAAATTAATCTCTGAAATAGCCAATATTATCCGTACTGAATTTAACGTGACTTGGGTGAAAATAACCCTGAACAAAAAAGGTGCCATTCGTGGTGCCAGTGATGTCGGCATCATCATAGAACGAGGCGAGAAGTAACCATGCCCAACGGTTACATCAGCATAGGCAGCAATATCGACAAGGATAAACATATCCTTGCCAGCCTAAAAGCGCTTGAACATCACTTTGGCAAATTGACTGTCTCAAGTATTTACGAATCAGACGCTGTCGGCTTTACAGGGGATACTTTTTACAATCTTGTCGTTGGCTTTAAGTCAGAAAAAGACGTACACGAAGTCGCCCATCTACTACGCCAAATTGAACTGGACAACGGTCGCACGCGCAACAGCCAGAAATTCTCGCCCCGCACCCTTGACCTTGACCTTATTCTTTATGACGGACTGATACTCAATGAGGGACGGCTACAGATACCTCGCGATGAAATTGAACGCTACGCTTTTGTGCTTGAACCTTTGGCAGAAATTGCTCCGACCTTAAAACACCCGGTTAGCCAAGTGAGTTACGCGGATCTCTGGGAAAAATTTGACAAAACCAATCTCAAACAAAAACAAATTACGCCGACCTGGACTCATTAAGCAAAGCCAAGACGCGATTTATCGCGTCTTAAACCTAACAAAACAAGGTACGCCCACCATCAACTGTCAGTATTTGCCCTGTCATATAATCGGCATCTTTAATTAAAAACCATACCGCCTTGGCAACATCGGCCGGCTCACCACAGCGGCCCAAAGCCACCCGCTGCAAAATCTCTTTCTTTCCCTGCGCCGACAAATCATTATCCGGCCAAATTATAGCCCCCGGTGCCACTGCATTCACACGAATTTTCGAGCCAAATTCCTTAGCCAGGATTTTAGTCATAGCCACCAAGCCGGCCTTGGCAATACTGTAAGCAGGATACCCCTTTAAGCCGCGTTCGGCGTGAATATCAGCAATATTAACAATACAGCCCCTATTTTTCGCTAACGTTTTTGACAATGCTTTTGCCAAAAAAAAGGGCGCTTTTAAATTACAGCCCATTAACTCATCCCACTGCTGCTCAGTGACATCCGCCATTGCCGTTGGATAAAAAGATGACGCGTTATTGACCAGCACATCTATTCCGCCCCAAGCCATACAAGCCTCGCTGACCAGCGCGTCCAACTCGTCGCTATTGAGTAAATCGGCCTGCATTATGTAAGCCGAATCAGGGCGCAATTGATTTAATTCATAACAAAGTGCCAAAGCCGCTTCTTTTGACGATCGGTAATGCAAAAACACATTACAGCCTTCGCTATGTAACAAGCGTGCACAAGTGGCACCAATGCGCTTGACTGCTCCCGTAATCAATACATTTTTTGGCATAATAACGTCTCCTGATTTTAAAAGCTCACGGGTTATAGTTCCGACCCATTAATAAAAAATATCTGCTTTAAACTGCGCTTTAACGCTGACTTTAAACTTATTCTTGCACTATCGCGCCGGATGCCGGAAACGCTTGCGCTCGAAAGCCCTGTTTCAGCCGGCACCTGCCCCCTAACTTTACAGTAAAATCAGCTACATCAGCACGGTAATTCAGAAATTATAGCCCAATAATACAGGCATCGACGGCTATCAACACCGCCCAAGCTTTTTTCGCAGAACTTTCTATCACTCATACATCTAACGTAAATTCGCTTATAATGATGGGCAACTTTTCTTCCAGTCTGTAGGTTGGTATTTTACCAATTGAGGGAATTTTAAATCGTCATCAGATAACTTGATGATTAAGTCGGTATAAACCATGGAGAACAAAAATGAACGAGCCCACTAAAAAGCTATTAAATTATTTCCTGATCGGCGTCTTTGCGGTTATTCCTATTGTTATCGTGCTGCAAATTATTATTTTTGTAAAAGGACTGGTTTCCAATTTATTTAACGTTGTTTACGATGTTTCCGATAACTACCTTTATACCGCACTGGTTTTCGCTGTCAGCTTTGCTATCTTGGTGTCTATAGGCAGCACCATTGTCAAAAAAGGTCGTTCCTGGGTTATTGGCATCTTTGATTTTGTTATCGACAGGATTCCTTTTTTGAACACAATTTACCGGGTGCTTAAAAAAGTCATCAACATGTTTTCATCGCATGAACAAACTATGACCAAGGAAGTGGTCTATGTTGAATATCCCAAAGAAGGTATTTGGGTACCGGCTTATGTAACCAACAAACAAGATGATAAATATATACTGTTTATCCCCACATCACCTAACCCAACCTCCGGCTTTACGGTGATTGTCGACAAGTCAAAATTAATACAATCGGCTATGAATATAGAAGAAGCCACCAGCTTTATTGTCAGTGTGGGCGTTGATTACAACAAAGCATCAGAAGCCAACAATTTACCCCGGTAATCACTGGTTAGCACAAGTGAATCATCACTAAAGAGGCAGAATCCATGAATCCCCTTCTAAAGCTGACGCTAATACTGCTGCTGTTTACTTCAATCACAGGCTGTGAAGAAAAAGACCAACAAGCCAAGACATCAGATCCAGCGGTGTTTAAAACCCAACTGGAAGCCTTGGAAAAAGCCAAACAAGTCGAGCGCGTACTTCAGGATGAAGCCGCGCAACAACGAAAAGCAATAGATGAAAGCACTGACAGCCAAAAGCAATGACGCATTCAAATAATACAAAGGATGTTTTTTCAACACCGAAACATGAATTACATAAATAAAAGTCTTTTATTCACCACGAAGAACACGAAGTTTTTACCTTGGGTTTTCTTTGTGCCCTTCGTGTCTTCGTGGTGTTATTGCTTTAAGTTAATGCCTATGAACCAATCGACATCATCCTTCCTGGTGATAAGCGACAATGCGCTCAACTTCGTTTTTTGATCCCAAAACCAGCGGCACGCGCTGATGGATGCCGGTGGGTTTAATATCAAGAATACGCTCACGACCCGTAGAACAAGCGCCACCCGCCTGCTCAATAATAAACGCCATCGGATTGGCTTCGTACATAAGGCGTAATCTGCCGGGTTTTGATGGATCACGTAAATCAAACGGATATAAAAACACGCCACCCCGCGTCAGGATTCGATAAACCTCGGCAACCAACGAAGCAATCCAACGCATATTAAAGTTTTTGCCGCGCGGCCCTTCCGTCCCTTGCAAACATTCATCAATATAACGCTGCACAGGCGGCTCCCAGAAGCGCTGATTTGACATATTAATGGCAAACTCACCGGTCTCTTCAGGAATTTTCATGTCGGGATGAGTCAAAATAAACTCACCGATATCCTGATCCAGCGTAAAACCATTAACGCCATGTCCCGTTGTTAAAACCATCATGGTTGACGGCCCATAAAGCACAAAACCGGCACAAACCTGCTCCGCACCCTGACGCAAAAAATCTTCAACGGCAGGCTCTACGCCTTCACGGCAACGTAAAACAGAAAAAATAGTCCCTACCGCCAGATTAACATCAATATTTGAAGACCCATCCAAAGGATCAAATAACGCCAGATATTTACCCTTGGGATACTGCGCCGGAATGGCAATAATATCGTCTACTTCTTCTGAGGCCATACCCGCCAGATGACCCGTCCAGTTAAGCGCATTAACCATAATGTCATTGGTGATAATATCCAGCTTTTTTTGTACCTCACCCTGTACATTCTCAGACTCGGCACTGCCCAATACCCCCACCAGATTACCCCGATTAACCAAGTGCGATATTTCTTTACAAGCGGTTACAATATTATTCAGCAACAGCGTAAACGTGCCTGATGCCTCCGGCAACCCGCGCTGCTGCTCAATAATGAACTGGGTCAAGGACACTTTATTCGTCATTCTTCATATCTCCGTTGGTGGTTATGATGCCAATAAATTATTTTTACGCAGCAGGAATTTATTTTAAAAATCGCTCCTAAGCCACTGCCATTAAGTTAAGCGCAAGTTGTTTAAAAAACGGGAGTGCAATCGCTTCAGCTATTGCCTGTAAAAACAGCTAAAGCTGTTTTACTCCAGTTGTATGCTTAGGAACGCGCATGAAATAACTTGACCATTTATATTCCCTCACCCCAGCCCTCTCCCAAAGGGAGAGGGAGCAAGATGCCGAAGTTATTTCATGCACATTCCTTAACTTAACGGCATTGCCACTATCCCCTCTTTTTCAAAGAAGGATACAAAATAATTATCGTTTTTTTTAATGAGGCGGTTGGGTTTAACAGACCATCGACTATCAACTAACCGTTTTTGAACAGCACATTATAAATCTTAAAAAACAGAATCGATGCGGCCAATACCAAGGTAATTGAGTTGGCAAAAATAATTGCTTTATCGGAGATATAAATACCGTAAAGAAGCCAAAAAAACACGCCCGCTGTAAACAGACTGTACATGCTCAACGAAAGAGATTCCGTGTCTTTGGTTTTTATCGTTAAAATAGCTTGAGGTAAAAAAGAGGCTGTTGTTAAGGTAGCGGCTACATAGCCGATTATTTCTGGCGTGATTATCATAAATCCGGTTTTGAATTTGGGTATACCCAGCGTCACAAAAGCAACGGCGGTACTATTAAATGATTAGTCTATTAGCTCACTATAAACATGTCAACACCCGGAAATATCAACTAACGGGTAAACCGGTGCAATTTACAGACCTCAAACAAGGCATAAAATCAGGCGGTCTCGCCATCAAACCAATCACCAACCTACCCTCGCTTTGGCGGCATAGTGTGATTTCGCAAGACCACCGTGTTTTCCATCCTTCTCACCAGCTACGGCTTACACTTGAAGCACTTCAGTAACGCACCGTTAAGCCATACTATTAAGCCTAGTGAATATGCACTTCACGTGACTTTACCGTATCGCTTCTACGCAAAGTATAACTGTCATCCTCGTCGCCCTTCATCTGCGTTCCATCCGTATTAAGCAGAATGAGCGTTCCTTCATCTTTAATCAGATATTGCCGTGTGCCTGCTTCGCTACGGGGTGTTAAAACAACGGCATGAGTTTCATCATTCCAACTATACTTCCCTTTTTCATAATATTCCCTTGAAGATTCTTTGGCGGACTGAGTCACCAGCAGATAATTGTTATTTTGTTTTAAAGACAGTGTCGATTTAATCCCGTTACAATCATTGCAAGGGAGATAACCATAAAAAATACCATGAAATTCCAGATTTTTATCGACAGGTGTAACGTGATCGGTGTGATCTGTAACTTGCTGATGATTCTTAATACGCGCCCTGACAAAATTTTCTTGCGCAGTTAAGTCTGTTGCTGCCATTGCATAATTAGCGGAAAACAGAACACTGAAAGCAATCAACGTCAGATTTTGTTTTAATTGTTTTTTTAATGCGTGCATATAAGCTCCTATTTTAACGATTCGAACGGTAGTTTGATAACCCGCTAATATAACTGGAATATGACTGGGGTCAAATAATATAATGTGAACATAACCAGCCTCAGAGCATGGTTTATGTGCATTAACGGCTATCAAAGTTATCTGAATGCTATACTAAGAGCTGCCATACTCGACAAAATCAGTCATCAGTAATATTATTGGGTTAATGGAAATTATTTGAACACCTGAAATTATGCATCCTTCATAGAAGCCCAAAAGTAGTTGACAATTTTTTATCACAAAAAATGCTAATAATCTCTGTAGGTCGGGTTAGGCGCTAGCCGTAACCCGACACAAATACGTCGATTTGTCGGGTTATACTTTCGCTAACCCGACCTACGCGACGAGTGTTGCAAAAAGTGTAAATCGAGGAATGAAGGATGCCTGAAATTAAGGGATTTTTAGCGCCCCATGAAGTGTATTATTTCCATCCTAAGCCACCTATTAAAACAGCTCCTTATTTATGAAAGTAATACTTTATTTTATTTTTTCCATGATCTTGATTTCAGTCAATGATATGGTTTTGGCTGAGCAAATCCAAGACTGTACTCAGCGCTCTTCCGGTTCTGAAAAGAAATGTGTAGCAGGAAAGAAGGACGACAAAGGCAGTAAAAGCGCAACAAAAATAGTCGCACCGCCACCCAAAAAAGAAACGGCTCCCGCTATTGCACCTACCTTAAAAAACACAAACAAGAATGTAAGCAGCAGCAAATCATACCTGTTACAGCTATTGAAAAGCTTGGCAGAAGAAAGAGCCATTTCCAGTATTACGCCTCTTTTGAAAGATAGCGAACCCTATGTACGCGATGCGGCACTAGACGTATTAGGGCAATTAGACGCCAAAGAAGCGATTCCCCGTATTATTCCTCTTTTGCACGATACAGACAGCTCGGTTCGCAATAAAGCCATCAATGTATTAGTGCAATTTCGCGCCAAGGAAGCGATTCCAAGCATTACTCCTCTCTTTCAAGATAAGGACAAAAATGCACGCATCAAAGCCATGGAAGCGTTAGTGCAATTGGACGCTAAAGAAACGATTCCAACCATCATTCCGCTATTAAAAGATAACGAAAGCACGGTACGCATGGCGGCTATAAACACCTTATTGGAATGGCGGGCAACAGCGGCAACTACCGGCATTACCGAGCTTTTAAAAGATAACGATAGCGCTATACGTATCCGGGCCATGGAAGCACTCGGCTTGTTGCAAGGAAAAGAGGCGCTTCCCGGAATTATTTCGCTTTTAAAAGACAAAGACGATAATGTGCGTTTAAGCGCAATAAAAGCATTACAGGATTTAGACGCAAAAGAAGTGGCACCCAGCATGATTCTTCTTTTGCATGACAGCAATGCAACTATTCGTTCTACTGCACTCAGTTTTTTACACAAAGTAAAAGCAAAAGCCGCCATTCCCGGTATCACCCTGCTTTTGCAAGACAGCAATCCCGATGTACGTAGTAATGCAATAGCTGCATTAGAAGACCTGCAGGGAGAAAAAGCGGTTCCCGGCATTATTCCACTGTTAAACGACAGCACCGGCCTTGTACGCCTTCAGGCGATAAATTCGATAGCACGCTTACAAGAAAAAGAATTAATCCCGCGACTGGTTCCTCTGTTACATGATAATGACGACCTGATACGTATTCGGGCAATGGAATTATTGAAACAATGGCAAAACGAAAATGCCTTGCTCCCTAAAAAAGAAGCGATTTCTACTCTATTGCCTCTTTTGCAAGACACCAATAAAAACATCCGCTATACAGCCGTCACCACATTGAAAGAGTTACAGTCACCAGAAGCGATTCCCGGAATTGTTGCTCTTTTACAAGATAGCGATAATGACGTACGCCTTGCCGCGATAGATTCCGTAGCCAAATTACAGACAAAGGAAGCCATCCCAACGCTGGTCTTTTTTGTAAAAGATGATGAGCCTAAAATACGTATTGGCGCAATGAACGCACTGCTGGAATTACAAGGAAAAACGGCAATCCCTATTATCGCGCCTCTTTTAAAAGATGAAGTCATCGATGTACAAAATGCTACGCAGGAAAGACTGTCACAGATACAAAATCCATTATTAACCGCGTTAATCAATAGAACCTTTACCCTGTTAATGGCGCTATGTCCTGTCTTGGCGTTTTTGCCATTGTTTTTATCGGGTAAAAAGTTTTTTGTCAGCATTGCAATCTTTATCGCCTCACTCTTCCTTTTTCGTTTTTTGGCTGATGTTTCGCCTTACTATCCGCAGTTTAAAGAAGGATCTACATGGGGAGGAATATACGAACTGGCGGTATTATTTGTTTTTGCAATCGCAATGTTTTTGAAATTAATTTGGTATCTCATAGCCAACGTATTTAAAGGTTCATCGAAAATTAATGAGAATAATATGGACACGAAATTCAATTAAGAAGAAGTGGATTCAATCCTGAAGTGCAATCTTGATACTCATGCGGGTTGTTGCAATGTGTCAGCGTAAAAAGGAGCTAAAAACGGAGTAACTTTGCTTTCTTACCGGACATTATTCAGCGCTGTTAGGTGGATACTTTTCAACGTTGATTGACACTCTAACGCTATCCTGGCTTTTTGTGTACCCGTAAAAATATTACGCTTTTTTTCACTCATTTCTGCCTACCTTTTTATGGAAGACACCCGCTTAAACTACTGTCCGGATTTTGGGATCCACTATGCCCAATATGCCGGGCGTTTAAACCGCTGATAAAACCGGTGCTTTGGGTCGTTGGACATTAGCCATCTGTCCGCCATCCCCATCTGAGTAGCTGGTTCAAGGTTATCCATCACCGTCCATTGCTCCAATATCAGCCTGCTTGTCATATCCATTCATCCATTTTGTAGGTTTTCCTACAAAACCAATTCCAACAAAAGCTACTAATTTCAATACCATAAAGAAATGGCACAAGGCTTGCTAATATCAATGCAAACAAAGCTGTTTTTTTGTAAAGGTAACCATGAAATCAACAAAAGATATTGCTGCGCTGCTGGATGAACCTGCCTGTGAGCATAACAAAAAGGAAAAATCCGGTTGCGCCAAGCCCAAACCGGGTGCTTCGGCAGGTGGTTGCGCTTTTGACGGCGCACAGATTGCCTTGTTGCCTATTGCCGATGTCGCGCATATTGTCCACGGCCCCATTGCCTGTGCGGGCAGTTCTTGGGACAACCGGGGGACGCGCTCTTCCGGAGCGGATTTATATCGCATTGGTATGACCACCGATTTAACCGAGCAGGATATTATTATGGGACGTGCGGAAAAGCGCTTGTTCCATGCCATCAAACAAGCCATTGATAGTTACTCGCCGCCCGCCGTCTTTGTTTATAACACCTGTGTACCGGCATTAATTGGTGATGATATTAATGCCGTGTGTAAATCAGCGCAAGAGCGTTGGGGCGTACCGGTGGTGCCGATTGATTCTGCCGGATTTTACGGCACCAAAAACCTGGGTAACCGTATTGCCGGTGATGCTATGGTGAATCATGTGATTGGTACGCGTGACCCTGATCCGTTGCCGCAAATCGCGGCACATAAAGGCATTACAGTCCATGACGTTAATCTGGTCGGCGAATACAACATTGCCGGTGAATTCTGGCATGTGTTGCCGTTGTTGGATGAATTGGGCTTGCGGGTGTTGTGTACGCTGTCCGGTGATGCCCGCTTTCGTGAAGTGCAAACCATGCACAAAGCCGAAGTGAATATGATGGTGTGCTCAAAAGCGATGGTGAATGTCGCCCGCAAGTTGCAGCAACAATACGGGACCCCCTGGTTTGAAGGCAGTTTTTACGGCATTACCGACACCAGTCAAGCCTTAACTGATTTTGCAAAAGCCCTTGATGATGCCGATTTAATGGCTCGCACCGAGGCGCTTATAGAACGTGAAGAAAGCCGGGTCAGGAAAGAACTTGAACCCTGGAAAGCTCGTCTTAAAGGCAAGCGGGTCTTGTTATTTACCGGCGGTGTAAAAAGTTGGTCGGTGATTTCAGCACTGCAAGATTTAGGGATGGTGGTGGTTGCCACCGGCACCAAAAAATCCACCGAAGAAGATAAAGCCAGAATACGTGAACTGATGGGCGAAGACACCGTGATGATTGACGATGGCAGTCCGAGAGCGTTGCTAAAAATCGTGCATGACTATCAGGCTGATATTTTGATCGCGGGTGGCCGAAATATGTACACGGCGTTAAAAGCCAAAGTGCCGTTTTTGGATATTAACCAGGAACGCGAATTTGGTTATGAAGGTTACCAAGGCATGTTGGAACTGGTGCGCCAATTGGCACTAACAATTGAAAGTCCGGTATGGGATGCGGTTAGAGCACCTGCACCGTGGAAAATAAAATCCCCTCTGCCTCCCCTTTTTCAAAGTGAGGAATGCTAGCCATGGCTGACATCCTAAAAAGAAACAAGGCGCTATCCGTCAATCCTCTTAAAGCCAGCCAGCCCATCGGAGGTTCCTTGGCAACGCTGGGGTTTAATCGGTCAATACCCATGCTGCATGGCTCACAAGGCTGCACGGCTTTTGCCAAAGTGTTTTTTGTCCGTCATTTCAGAGAACCGATTCCACTGCAAAGCACAGCGATGGATCAAGGCAGTTCGGTGATGGGCGCCGACGAAAATGTACGCGAAGGGATTAGAACCATTGCCGAAAAATCCCGCCCTGCACTGATTACTATTTTAACAACCGGGCTTGCTGAAACCCAAGGTGCGGATGTGCATCGCAATGTTCGGGAATTTAGAGAAGCCAACCCGGAATTTGCCGACATTGCTGTAGTCGGTGTCAATACCCCTGATTTTACCGGCAGCGTAGAGACGGGTTATGCAGCGACACTCACAGAGATCATCCGTGTCTTAGTCCCGGCTGCCAAAGAGGCGGGCACTTATCCCGGCAAACGGAAACGTCAGGTAAATGTCTTGGCAAATTACACATTGACACCCGGCGACCTGGAAGCACTTCGGGATATTTTTGAACAATTCCAGCTCAGAGCGGTTTTTATACCGGACATTTCCGACTCGCTGGATGGCTGTTTGACGGATGAAGATTTCAGTCCGGTCACCATTGGCGGTACGCCTTTGTCAGAAATGGCAACCTTGGGCGATGCACTGGCAACGGTGGTTATCGGGCCTTCGCTTTATAAAACCGGCGAATTACTGGAAGAACGCACCGGCGTTCCGACTTATGAACTGGATCATCTTTACGGCTTAAAAGCCAATGATGCACTGATTAGCGCCTTGACTGAAATCAGTGGCCACGAGGTGCCCGAGCGCATTGAACGGCAGCGCTCACAATTACAGGACGCCATGCTGGATACGCATTTTATGTTGGGTCAGTTACGAATTGCCATTGCCGCCGATGCGGATTTACTGAATGCCTTTGTTGATCTGGTTCAGGAAATGGGCGCTGAAGTGGTTGCCGCCGTCACTTCTTGTAACGTGCCGTTATTGGCGCGTATTCCGGTTACCACCATCAAAATTGGCGACCTTGAAGATATGGAGCATATTGGCAAGGCCAATAAAGCGCAACTGGTCATTGGCAACTCACATGCCGTGGATACCGCTGAACGGCTGGGCACGCCTATCTTGAGGGCAGGTTTTCCGTTATTTGATATTATTGGCGGTTATCAAAAAACCTGGATCGGTTATCGCGGCACCCGGCAGACGCTGTTTGATTTGGCCAATTTGGTCATCAATTATTCGCATGAAGAAATTCCGGTTTATCGTTCCGTGTATGCCCAAAAACCGGCCAGCGAACTTACCGACTATCCGCTGTCATGTCATTAACCCGACGTATGCACATTGTGCAATCGCTTGATAAAAGGAAATTTATGGACACTGCATTAAAAGTAGCCTTTGCCACGACTGATATGGACACCGTTAACCAGCATTTTGGTTCTGCCAAATCTTTTGCAGTCTATGCCGTTGATTTGGAACATTCCGAACTACTGGAAGCGGCCCAATTTGGTGAATTGAGTCAGGACGGCAACGAAGACAAACTGTCCGTCAAGATTGACTTGCTCAACGGCTGTGCAGCGGTGTATTGCCAAGCCATTGGCGGTTCAGCCATTAATCAGCTCCTCTTAAAAAACATACAACCTATTAAGGTTCATGAAGGCAGCAAGATTAAAGACTTGATCGTTGATCTGCAAAATGAAATAAAAGCCGGACCGTCCAATTGGCTGGCAAAGGCGATTAATCAACACAAAAGCCCTGATCCCGAGCGCTTCAGCAAGATGGAAGATGAAGGTTGGGATGAATGATTAATCGGGTCATAGGCATCAACTTAAGACATTTACCACGAAGACACGAAGAACACGAAGATTTTTCTTTGGTTTTTCTTCGTGAACTTCGTGTCTTCGTGGTGAATTAAATCTTTAAGTTGATGTGTATGGGGATGAATAATTAATACGGTAGGGGGGCTGGCCTTGGGCAACCAAAAGGGCTTGCCCCTGCATCGGATAAGCAAAAATTTATTATTTAACGGAGAAAAGAAATGGCCATAGCTGAATTAGTTGTACAAGAAGATGATGTAAATTTAAGTTCCGACATTGTAAAAGATTATATAAAACAATTACGTGCCATAGATACTTATGACACTTACGATGGCTGGTCGGAAGCGAAAATCATCGACCCTGTTGTGTTAACCAAAGAACGTAAACAGAAAATTCCGGTCATCGGTGATCCTGAAGAAATTACCATTGCCCGTTTAAAAGCTTATTACAATTCACTGGCGACACTGATTGAAAAAAAGACCGGCTTGATGGCGGCACCGATGATTAATGTAACGCATGAAGGCTTTGGCCGTGCCTTAATCATGGTGGGGAAACTGATTGTTGTCGATAAAGTATTGCGTGACACGCATCGTTTTGGTTTTTCCAGCCTTGAAGATTTGTGCGAAAAAAGCGAGAAAGCGATTGAAAAAGCACTCGGCTTAATCGAAAAATATCACAACGCTGCCACTGATTAAGGAGCACAGCCATGAGTCCTGAAGACTTGAAAAAGTTGGAAAAAGAGGTCAAAAAAACCAAACGCCTGGCCAGCGAACAGGCGATGGAATTACATGACTTGATTGAAGACCGCTTGCCTGATGCTTACGATGAAATTATGGGGATTGCGCAAGCCACCTACGATGCCTGCAAAGCATGGGATGCAGCCAATCAAAAACTGAATGCCGCGCAAGCAGCAGCGGCCTGACGGGGAGATTAATCATGGCTGAATTTGTAACCGGGGTAACCTTTGGCGGCAATCAATGGACACCTGCCTATGTGACTGACATCAATCAAAAAACCTGCATTGGCTGTGGCCGTTGTTTTAAGGTCTGCCCGCGTGATGTTTTTGATTTGGTGGAAAAAGCCGAAGCGCTTAACCCCGAGGATTTTGACGATGATTATGGCGATTTTGAGGACGACGATGACAACAGCATGGTCATGAGTATAAAAGACGGCCTTGATTGTATCGGCTGTGAAGCCTGCTCAAAAGTGTGTCCAAAAGACTGTTTTACTCACGTACACAAACAAGCGGCTTAATTTCATGGCTCTCAAGAGCATTTGGATTAGCGATAGTCACTCGCCCGGGAACGCCAAGCCCCAGCTTGGCATTTAATCAGACTATGCCGAGCTGGGGCTCAGCGTTCCCGGCGTCTCCACCATTAATATCAGGATCACGATCATGCCCAGACCAGAAAAACATGTATTTGTTTGTACTCAAAACCGGCCACAAGGGCATCCCAGAGGTTCATGTGCCAGTTCGGGTTGTGCTGAAATCATGAATGAATTTATGAATGAAATACAAACCCGTAATCTCTTTGAAAAAATCGGCCTGACCAATACCGGTTGCATGGGGCCTTGCATGATGGGCCCCAGTGTTCTGGTTTATCCTGAGGGCATTATGTACGGCAAATTGAAAAAAGAGGACGTTCTTACCATCATCGAACAACATTTGTTGGGTGGCAAACCCGTTGATAGTTTGATGGTTCCGGCCGAGATCTGGTAGCCTGATGAATTTATCTGAACACATCACTAAAAATCGTCCGTTGGCAGAATGTATCTGTCAGCGCCTGAGTGAAGAAATCATCAAGCTAGGGTTTGGAGCCGCTGAAATCAAGCACTACCCCCATTACGAGCAAGCCGATTTCGTGCTCATCAAAGACCCTTATACGGGTGACCATAACTTAACCTGCCATTGGTACGATGAGTCTAAAAAATCACGCATCGGCAGGCTTCAGTTTAATAGTGACGGCACTTTTTATGCAGAATATGATGTGATCAAAACCCATCCGCACAAAGCAAACTGGTTTGTTGAAGGCGTGACTGCTTGGGGTAAGGCTGAAAACATTAAGTCGGAAGCCAAATTATTGCCCATGCCTACCTAGCCAATATGGAAAAGCCATCAAGAATTTATGAGCTGTTAGTTGACCATGCGGACAGCGATACGCCCGTCACAGAACTAACCATCGGTCTGGTTTGGACGGTGTGTAAAGCCCAACAACTGGGTTTGGCAATGAGCCCCGGCAACCCCACCCGCACCTTGTCGTGGCCTGGAACTTTGGCGGGCAAAACGCTGGGCGAACTGGCCGCCTGGGTTACCGACTGGGAGCCTTACAAAGCTACCGTGGGTATGGCGGCTATTAATTGCAGCTTAAACCGCTACGAATTACCGTCCGGCATCACGCTGTTAGCGGCTACCGATAAAGGCAATCTGGCCGTTTTTGAACATTTTCTGCCCCAACTAAAAGGCAAAAAAGTGGTGGTGGTAGGCCGCTACCCAGGTATTGAACGTTATGCAGAAGACCTTGAACTTGTCATTTTGGAACGGCAACCAACGCACAATGATTACCCTGACCCCGCCTGTGAATTTTTATTGCCTGATGCTGACTGGGTATTTCTAACCGCTAGTTCAATCACCAATAAAACCTTTCCGCGCTTGGCCGAACTGGCAAAAAACGCGACCACCGTATTGATGGGGCCGACCCTGCCGTGGTTTCCCCAATGGCATGAATTTGGCATCGATTATCTGGCCGGTCTGGAAGTCGTTGATCCGGTAAAACTATATCAGACTGCGGTGGAAGGTGGCGGAGTACGTATTTTTGAAAACGGTGCTTGTTACCGGATAGTCAAGCTAACACGCGATAACAGCATGACTTGGTTGAAAAATAGAATAGCCGAGGATTATAATGAAAAGCAGCAACTGACTTCGGCAATGGAGCAGTGGTATTCGTCAGGAAAAAATGACCGGTTTCCTGAATTTAACCGATTGCATCAAGTAACCACGCGCTTATCGCGCATGGATAGCAGTTATAAACGTCTGTGGGATATTCATCACGGAGAACCATCATGACTGATTTATTAAACCGCAGCCGCGTTATCCTTTATTACAACGGTGCCATCAGCGGCCTGACGTTGTTCACGCAACACCCTCACGACAGTGTTTGCACGCCCACGCCTTTACCCGCCTTATCTTCGGTTTTGGAAGAAGATGAACTATCTTTGACCATCGTCCACACGCCGCCGGCCAACGTAGTCAGTACCATCAGTCATGCTCTGGGTTTACCCGCCCATCTCTTGCAAGCCAATCCCGCTTATCGGGAACAGGTTGATACGCCGGTCGGTATCATCACCGTCTATTTGGCTTATTTTAATGCGCTGGATCCACCCCATAAATTGATGGCTGAAAAGGGCTGTAAATTAAGAACGCTGACCGAGCTAAGAAACCGGCCACCGGCAGAATTGGAATTATTACGCCGTGCTTATGCCCTGTTGATGGAATCATAACCGTGTTTGATTTTATCGACGATTATCCGGGCGAGGAAGTCATTTCTCCTCAGCAGGGCTTATATATCCCTGAGGCAACTGATTGTATGCGCTGCGGATTGTGCATCAGCGTCTGCCCGACTTATAAATTATTCCAAATTGAAGCAGAAACGCCGCGTAGCCGTGTGCGTAGCATCGACAAAATCATTCATCAAAGCGCCTCAATTTCTGACAAAGAACTGCATCATCTAAACAATTGTACCCAATGTCGGGCCTGTGAAACCCTCTGCCCCAGTAAAATGGCTTATGGTCATTTGTTCGATCTTGCGCGTGAGAAACTTTGTCAAACAAGCACTTCAAAAAAGCACGGCAATCTTCTTGCCGTTATGGGTTTTAAACTCATAGAACACAAATCCTGGTTGACTGCGGCAACGGTTGTTATGGGCGTGTATCAAAAAATCGGGTTGCAGTTTTTGATAAGAAAAACCGGTTTGCTTAACGTGTTTAAGCTTAAAAGAGCTGAAGCGCTCATGCCAAAAGTAGTCATCACAAAACTGGCCGAGCGTTATCCCACAAACCGGCAACGCCGTGGCAATGTCGCCTTGTTTACCGGTTGCATCAGCGATCATTTTGACCGAAAAACCCTGCTCGCCTCCATTAAATTGTTAAATCATATCGGCTTCGATGTGCTTGTTCCCAGACAACAAACCTGTTGCGGTGCCATTCATTTGCATCAAGGTCAAAAAGACATGGCTGATAAAATGGCGGCACTGAATACCGATGTATTCAATGCATTGGACATTGAAGCCATTATCTACACGGCCAGCGGCTGCGGCTTGACGCTGAATGAATATGAGCATGAAAAAGACGATGACCAAAAATTCGGCAACAACTTGTTTGATATTACCGAATTTCTAAATCTGCACTGGCAAGACGCCATTAACCTGAAAGAGCCGCCTGCCAACATGAGAAAAATCGCCGTACATGAACCGTGCAGCCAACGAAACGTAACTCCGGTAACCGCCAAGCGACATCAATACGTTTATGCGTTACTTGAAAAGATACCTGGAATAACCGTGATACCTTTACCCGAAAATCAACTCTGCTGTGGCGCGGGTGGCGTTCATACCCTGACACATCCTGAAATTGCCGATCCGCTCAAAAATATAAAACTGGCGCACTTTGAACAATCCCAAGCAGACCTCCTGGTATCAACTAATATAGGTTGTGTCTTGCATTTAAATGCCGGGGAAGCTCTAAATAAAGTAATCCATCCCGTGGTATTGTTGGCAGAACTGTTAACCTAAACAGTTCAAGCCTTCCTCAGACAAACCAACTGCGTTGTTTGCCAACCTTGTTTCTGATAAAAATCCAAAGCCAGCCCGTTATTTTTATCCGCCAATAACTGCAAACGTTTAAGACCTTGAGATTCTGCCCAAGCAACCGCCTCAGCGATTAGTTTTGATGCGACCCCTTGATTTCTAAAGTCCGCAGCAACAATCAAATCTTCAAGCAACCCCACCCAACCGCCTTCCGCTGTTGAAATCAAAGTTTGTACACTACATAGCCCCAACACTTTATTATCACCCAGCTCAGCCACCCAGATACAATCCTTTTCACTGTTAAGTAAAAGAGTCAAGCCGCGTGCCTGTTTTTCCGGATCGAAATCAAAATCTGCCTCAAGCATAAAAAGCTCTTTTAACAGTTCTACCAATTGTGGAATATCAGAAGGTTTTGCCTTTCGTAGTGTGATCATTGTTCATTCTTGTTTATGGGCAGTCACCAAGATTAACCAATGGGGTTTGGCAACCGAGTGCTTGGGGGAACCTGCGGTTTCTTCTTCCGAAGTAATGACCTAAGCCACCCATTCCGGCAGATTTAATAACCGTAGGGACAAATCCCTTGCGGTTGCCCCCCTCAGTTATTCAAAAAGCTGTTTAGGATCGTGCATAAAATACCTTGACCATTTATATTCCCTCACCCCAGCCCTCTCCCAGAGTGAGAGGGAGCAAGATGCCTAAATTATTTCATGCACATTTCTTAGCAAACAACAGACAGCAGGTCTTCAGCGTCTGCGTTGATAATTTCCAGGCCTATTTTTTTGCAAAAGCGCTTTTCCTTATCAGTCGGATTTTTGTTTAAAACCCAACCCTTGTGCTCTGCCGCGCCGTAAACAATATCGCTCATGACCATGCGCTCTGAATCCCTGTTTAAAGGCATCCCGATAAACAAGTATTGCTTGCCTTTGCGGTATTCTTTAAGAAAGTCCGGGATGGCAAAGCCTCCCATTAACTCGGTAATATAATCGACATAATCGGCATCTGAAGCGACGTAGTTGGCTTCCGGTTTTGGCGTACCCAAGGGTTTAAATAAAACGGGCAGTCTGCGGTCAACCTGTTCCTGAGGTATTTCAAAATAATCACTGCCATCATAGTGATATATTTTAAATCGAAAAGCGCTGGCGGTGATTCTCGCGAGACCTACAATCAGCGTATGTTCTTCATCGGCATAGCTGTCTTGCAATTGCGTATCCCGATTAATGTCGATGATGTAGGCGGGTTTCCATTCCGCCAGCCAATCGTGTATGGCTGCGCGTGTCCATTCTGTGTCGCCATATAACTTGGTGAGAAACTGGCCCAGAAAATTTCGGCCTTTTTTAAGTTCCTGGTTCATGGCCGCCCTGGGAAACTCATACATCAACTTCGGTGCCATGGGATTACCGTTGTTCATGGCCAAAATCAAGCTATTGCTGTCAGCCGGCATGGCTGCCCCCGTTAGTTTATTGGTTGCATCAAAAAGCACACCCGGCCCCAGATAAGGGATGACGCGATTTTCGTACAAACCATTTAATATTTCAGCTAAGACATCAGAAGGCATTGTTAAAACTCCACTATTGTTTGTTTGTATCCATTAACACAGCAATAATCAAACCAGCTTTATATTTCCTGTCAATAAATAGCTTAACTTGCTAATTAACAAGGGGTTATAAATTTTATTAACGGGATTTTAACGGTGTCAGGCGGGGTGTTTTTGTTCTCTTTATAACAAAGCATACAACTGGAGTAAAACTGCTTTAGCTGTTTTTACAGGCAATAGCTAAAGCGATTGCACTCCCGTTTTTTAAACAACTTGGGCTTAATCTAACGGCATTACCCTAAGCACACGACTTATACTTTATATAAAACGGTACGAAAGCGCCGGAAACGCCACCACGCACACCGCCTGGATAGTCTTGTTCCGGCCTAATAGACATCAACTTAAGACATTTCACCACGAAGACACGAAGATTTTTCTTTGGTTTTTCTTCGTGAACTTCATGTCTTCGTGGTGAATTAATATCTTTAAGTTGATGCGTATGAGGTGGTCTTATTCCGACCTGCGCCTGTCTATATAAAGCAAAACAGGCAATAACCCCACTGTTATCAAGCTTACAGAAAGCTGACAAAATGTTTGAAACACAACGTAACTCAATCGCCATATCAGAATACTTAAGCATTATAAATCAATAGGATAACTCTAATTTAAGCAGTTGGCACACCCCTTGCTTTATACATAATGTCATTAACAACAACGTCCTATAACGAGGAGAAGATCATGGCTTTACGTCAATGTGCAATATACGGTAAAGGTGGAATTGGTAAGTCTACTACCACTCAAAATTTGGTTTCTGCGCTGGCCGAATTAGGTAATAGTGTAATGATTGTCGGCTGCGACCCTAAAGCTGACTCCACCCGTTTAATACTTCATGCCAAAGCCCAAACCACCATTATGAGTTTGGCGGCCGAAGCAGGTAGTGTTGAAGATTTAGAACTTGAAGATGTATTGAAAGCCGGTTATCGCGGCATTAAATGCGTTGAATCAGGCGGCCCTGAGCCCGGTGTTGGCTGTGCGGGTCGTGGTGTAATTACAGCGATTAACTTTCTGGAAGAAGAAGGTGCTTATGACGATGAACTTGACTTCGTTTTTTATGATGTACTTGGGGATGTTGTGTGTGGTGGTTTTGCCATGCCAATCCGTGAAAACAAGGCGCAAGAAATTTACATCGTCTGCTCGGGTGAAATGATGGCGATGTATGCCGCCAATAACATTGCCAAAGGTATCGTTAAATACGCCAACTCTGGCAGCGTTCGTTTGGCTGGTTTGATTTGTAACTCACGTGAAACTGCGCGTGAAGATGAATTGATCTCGGCATTGGCTGCAAAAATCGGTACTACCATGATTCACTTTGTACCGCGTGACAACGTTGTACAACGTGCCGAAATTCGTCGTATGACCGTTATCGAATATGAACCGGAACATAAACAAGCACAAGAGTATCGTGATTTAGCCATCAAGATTCGTGATAACAAAAATTTTATCATTCCAACACCTATTACTATGGATGAACTGGAAGAATTAATGATGGAATTCGGCATTATCGATGATGTGGATGAATCAATTATTGGTGTATCAGCAGCCGCAGAAGCGGTCGCTTAATACCGAACAACGTAGAGACGCGATTTATCGCGTCTGACTGTAGATACGCGATAAATTTCGATAAATCAAGACGCAATAAATCGCGTCTCTACAGAATTTCCGTCCTAAAACCTTGCCTGTTGGGGGATTACCCAAGGCATAAGTAGGAGATAATCATGGCAGCTCTAACAAGAGAAGAGACAGAAGCGCTGATTCAAGAAGTGCTGGAAGTCTATCCCGAACAAGCCAGGAAAGATCGCGCCAAGCATTTGGCGGTTAACGATCAATCCGTAGAAAAATCAAACAAATGTATTACTTCAAACCGTAAATCCCAACCCGGAACCATGACCATTCGTGGTTGTGCTTACGCCGGTTCCAAGGGTGTGGTTTGGGGCCCGATTAAAGATATGATCCATATATCACACGGCCCGGTAGGCTGTGGTCAGTATTCCCGCGCAGGTCGTCGTAACTATTATGTCGGCACAACCGGTATCAATACCTTTGGCACGATGAACTTTACTTCTGATTTTCAGGAGAAAGATATTGTTTTCGGCGGCGATAAAAAGCTTGCCAAAATCATGAATGAAATCGAGCAATTATTTCCGCTGAATAAAGGTATCAGCATTCAATCGGAATGCCCGATCGGTTTGATTGGGGACGATATTGAAGCGGTCGCCAAAAAAGCCAACAAAGAAATCGGTAAACCGGTCGTACCTGTTCGCTGCGAAGGTTTTCGCGGTGTCTCACAATCATTGGGTCATCACATTGCCAATGATGCGATTCGGGACTGGGTGCTGGAAAACCGTGACGGTGACGAAAGCTTCCCGACCACACCTTATGATGTCGCTGTTATCGGTGACTACAACATTGGTGGCGATGCCTGGGCTTCACGTACTTTATTGGAAGAAATGGGTTTACGCGTCGTCGCACAGTGGTCTGGTGACGGCACCATTGCGGAAATGGAAAAAACCCCCAAGGTGAAACTGAATTTGATCCATTGCTATCGTTCAATGAACTACATTGCACGGCACATGGAAGAAAAATACAAAATCCCCTGGATTGAATACAACTTTTTTGGCCCGACCAAAATTGCCGAATCATTACGCAAAATTGCTGCGTTATTTGATGAAACCATTCAGGCCGGCGCTGAAAAAGTAATCGCCAAATATGAGTCTGAATACCAGGCGGTCATCGACAAATACAAACCACGCCTGCAAGGCAAGCGCGTTATGTTGTATGTCGGCGGCTTGCGTCCACGTCATGTCATCGGCGCTTATGAAGACTTGGGTATGGAAGTGGTGGGTACCGGTTATGAATTTGGTCACAACGATGACTATGACCGTACCATTAAAGAAATGGGCAATGCAACGCTGATTTATGATGACGTAACCGGTTACGAATTTGAAGAATTTGTTAAACGGGTAAAACCTGATTTGATCGGCTCCGGTATCAAAGAAAAGTACATTTTCCAAAAAATGGGTATTCCCTTCCGACAAATGCACTCTTGGGATTATTCCGGCCCTTATCACGGTTATGACGGCTTTGCCATCTTTGCCCGCGATATGGACATGACATTGAACAACCCCTGCTGGAAACAAGTTAACGTCCCTTGGAAAACAGCAGACAGCACTAAAGTAGCCGTTGCCGCAGGCGCGTAGTTTGTAGGGTGCGCATCGCGCACCTTTTGCAAGTCATGCGATGTACTTTGTAGAAGGTGCGCAATGCGCACCCTACCTTCCTTCAACCGTCGTCCACAGATTAGTGGCGCGTAGGAGCTTATCATGAGTCAAGATGTAGATAACATTCAACCCAGCTACCCTTTATTTCGTAATGAAGAATACAAGGAAAGCCTGGCCACTAAACGTGAAGCTTATGAAGAGCGCCACCCTCAGGAAAAAATTGATGAAGTCTTTCAGTGGACAACCACCAAAGAATATCAAGAACTCAATTTTAATCGTGAAGCGTTAACCGTCAATCCGGCTAAAGCGTGTCAACCTCTGGGTGCTGTTCTTTGTGCCTTGGGTTTTGAAAAAACCATGCCTTATGTGCATGGCTCACAAGGTTGTGTTGCTTATTTTCGTACCTATTTTAACCGTCATTTTAAAGAGCCTGTCGCTTGCGTATCGGATTCCATGACGGAAGATGCGGCGGTTTTTGGTGGTCAAAAAAATATGATGGCAGGTCTGGAAAATGCCAAAGCCTTATACAAGCCTGAAATTATTGCCGTCTCAACCACTTGTATGGCTGAAGTAATCGGTGACGACTTAAATGCCTTCATCAATAACGCCAAAAAAGCCGGCCATATCGAACAGGAATTTCCGACGCCTTATGCCCACACCCCAAGCTTTGTCGGCAGTCATACCACCGGTTGGGATAACATGT
>Ga0194056_10000307_pt1 | contig 26151 bp, 23 predicted proteins | sample SepL4413m_MetaG_FD_155458 | JGI IMG/M metagenome (GOLD analysis project Ga0194056, IMG submission 155458) | Anoxic zone freshwater microbial communities from boreal shield lake in IISD Experimental Lakes Area, Ontario, Canada - Sep2016-L442-13m | ecosystem: Environmental > Aquatic > Freshwater... | reverse complement strand
ATGGCAGAAAGTTTGGCTTAACTCAATAATGATTAGTTCAATACAAGATATAAATTATTGAGTATTATTTTAGTATGGTCATAAAAAAATAATACGGGATAAACACAGCAATTTTAATGCCGATTTTACACTACAATAAGGATGGAAATGATCACTGAATATTTTCAATGATCCCTGCAATGCCCTGTCCTCCGCCCACACAGGCGGATACAATGCCATATTTTTTATTCAGGCGCTTCATGTCTTGCGTGATCTGAATGGTCAGTTTGCATCCGGTACAACCCAGTGGATGCCCCAGTGCAATGGCTCCTCCATTGATATTAACGATGGAAGGGTCGAGGTTCAGGGTACGGATCACGGCCAGTGATTGAGAAGCAAATGCTTCATTCAATTCGATGAGGTCGATCTGCGAAAGTTCCATGCCGGCCTGCTTCAACACTTTAGGAATGGCTTCCACAGGCCCAATACCCATGATGCGGGGATGCACGCCAGCAGTGGCACAATTCACCAATCGGGCAATGGGTTTTAAACCCAGTTCATTCACCATGCGCTCGCTCATCACGATCACAAATGCGGCTCCGTCACTGGTTTGAGAAGAATTTCCGGCAGTAACGGTACCGCCTAACGCAAATGCGGGCTTTAATTTGGCAAGCCCTTCGGGGGTGGTATCGGCACGAACGCCTTCATCGGTGTCGACGATATAATTTTTTTTCTGTTTTTTCCCTTTTTCATCCAGGTAGATCTGCTCAACATTAATGGGCAAAATACCGCCCTTGAAATAACCTGATGCAATGGCATTACCGGCCTTCACATGACTGTTATAACTGAAGGCATCCTGGTCTTCCCGGCTAATGTTATATTCATTGGCAACCGCTTCAGCAGTAAGTCCCATGCTCAAATAAAAATCGGGTTCCTCTTTCGCAATCGAATATGCCGGCACAGTTTTCCAGCCTGCCGTAGGTACCAAGCTCATGCTTTCTGTACCACCTGCAATGATGCACTCTGCCATTCCGGTTCGGATCTTGGCGGTGGCCATGGCGATACTTTCCAGTCCACTGGCACAATACCGGTTAATGGTGATCCCCGGCGCATGAATACCTACTGCACGCACAGAGATCATCCTGCCTACCTGTAATCCCTGTTCAGCTTCAGGAACAGCATTGCCCACAATTACATCATCAACTCTTTTTACATCCAGCTGCGGCACACTGGCCAGTAAACCCTTGATCACATCAATGGCCAGATCATCCGGGCGTGTAAATCTGAATCCCCCTTTCTTACTTTTTGTAATGGCGGTGCGGTATCCTGCTACGATATAGGCTTCTTGCATGGTTCTTGATTATTGATGGTAAAATATACCGGTTTGTAAAAGGTTGTTTATGCAACTTTCTATACCAAAGTTATAATTTCCATCCGAAAAGCCAAAACGGAAAACTCAAACTATCTTCGCAGCAAGATGATCTACCGACTGATCCGAAATTTGCTATTTTTATTTGACCCCGAACAGGTGCATTATTTCGCCATGCACTGGTTGAAATTGATCTGCCGGGTGGGCCTTTTCAAAAAAGGTTTAAGTGCTTTATTTCAACCCAAAGCGGGACCGGTGATCGCTGAATTTGGATTGACGTTCCGCAACAGCATTGGACTTGGGGCTGGTTTTGATAAAAATGCGAGCTACCTCAATGAACTGGAAATGCTGGGCTTTGGGTTTGTAGAGATCGGAACAGTTACTCCCCTGCCTCAGCCTGGCAATGATAAACCCAGATTGTTCAGGCTTCCGAAAGACAAGGCCCTGATCAACAGGATGGGCTTTAATAATGAAGGCGTGGAAGCCGCTGCAGAACGCTTAAAAAAATGGAGTGAGCGAAATCTGGTTAACCCTTCACCAAAAGCCCCAATGATCATTGGCGGAAATATTGGCAAGAACAAGATCACTCCCAATGAACTGGCCTGGAAAGATTATGAAATCTGCTTTCTTAAATTACACCCATGGGTTGATTATTTTGTAGTGAATGTTAGCAGTCCGAATACCCCCGGGCTTCGTGCCTTGCAGGAAAAAGATGCCCTGCACCAGATCCTCACCAATTTACAAGGACTGAATACACTGCAGGAAAAACCCAAACCCATTTTACTAAAAATTGCACCCGACCTTAGTATTGAACAAACTGATGAAGTGATCGAACTGGCTTTACAGATACAACTCGACGGGCTGGTGGTAAGCAATACCACCATCAGTCGCGAAGGCCTGACCACACCGGCCACAGAAGTAGCATCAATGGGAGCAGGCGGATTGAGCGGACTTCCCCTGAAACAAAAAACTACGTTGCTGGTAAAATACATTTACGAAAAAACAAATGGTAAGATCCCCATCATGGCCAGCGGCGGAATCTTTACCACCGAGGACGCACGGGAGAAACTGGAAGCCGGTGCAAGGTTGCTGCAGGTATGGACAGGTTTTGTGTATGAAGGACCGGCCATTGTAAAAAAAATATATCGGAATTTATACCCCAACGGATAAACACAAATCAATTGTATGGAACATTTATTCACCAGCGAAAGCATCATTAGTTTTATCATCCTGGTAGTGCTTGAAATTGTACTCGGTATCGACAATGTGATCTTTGTAAGCATCATCATGAACCGCCTTCCGCAAAAAGACGTGAAGAAAGCCCGCAGGTTCTGGATGATAACGGGCATCATTGTACGCAGTATATTGTTGTACGGACTCGGATGGCTGCTTTCGCAAAAGGGAAATTATATTATTCCGGAAAGCTGGTTTGGCAAGGGTTTCGACCTGGCCAGTCTGGTCATGCTGGGCGGCGGATTATTCCTGATCTATAAATCGGTGAAAGAGATCCATGGCAAACTGGAAGGAGAAGACCCTAACCAGCTTCAGCAAAAAAAAGGACTAAGCTTGTCGCAGGCGCTGATTCAGATCATGGTCATTGATGCCGTGTTCTCCTTCGACAGCATCATTACCGCAGGAGGTACCGCCAAATATGTGGAGATCATGATCGCGGCGGTGATCATCGCCATGATCATCATGTTCCTGTTCAGTCCCGCCATTTCCGGCTTCATCCATAAACACCCTACCTTGAAAATGCTGGCCTTATCGTTTCTGGTGATGATCGGTTTAAGCCTCATCATTGAAGGTTGGGATGCCGAATCGGCCCATCAGTTACACCTGAAAAATTATATCTATTTCGGTATGGCTTTTTCTTTTATTGTGGAAGTGCTTAACATGACCATGATGAGCAGGCAGCAGAAAAAACATGTGGTGAAATTGAACGAACCGGTGATCCCCGAACCTACGCATCATGGATCAGACCAAGCTGAATAAAGCAGCAGCCAGCATTCCAGCCGTTTCGGTCCTGAGCCTGTTGGGACCCAACGATACCGGAATGAATCCTTGCTCTAATGCCAGCGAAATTTCCGCCTCGGTAAAATCACCTTCCGGTCCGATAATGATCTGTTGATCCAACCCGGGTTTTATTTGGTTGATCAGTGATTTTTTTTCATCCTGCTCCAGGCAATGGGCAATGAATTTTTGCGCTCCGCCAACAGGTAATTTTACCCATTCCCCGAATTTTACGGGCTCGCTAATTTCGGGTAGCCAGCACTGTTGGCTTTGCAACATGGCACTTACCAGTATCCCCTGCATCCGGTCCATCCTGAAATGTTGTTTCTCGGTACGGGTACACAACAAGGGTATGATGCGATGAATGCCCAGCTCCGTGGCTTTCTCTAAGAACCATTCAAAACGGCTGTTGTTCTTGACCAATGAGATTGCGATGCTCAACTGCCGTTCCTTGCGTGGATGAAAATGATATTCCTGCACCAGCACAGTACATTTTTTTCTGTTGTCATCTTGGATCACGCAGGTACACAAACTGCCCAACCCATCGGTTATTTGCAGTAATTCGCCCTTGGTCATCCGCAACACCTGAATGATATGTTTGCTGGCAGTTTCATCCATCACCACTATATCATTCATGGCTGCTTTCTCCGGCTTATAAAAAAAAGGAAGGTTCATCGGTTCACATCAAAACTGGTTAACGATTGAATAAAGGTCATCTTCTTTAAGGAATCAAAGGCCATTATTTTTTCGTCATAAACTTAATCAAAATAACAGAGGAGAATAAATAATTTATTCTCCTCTGCGCTAACAAAAAATATTGTTGATCATTTAAAACGGAGTATCATCATCATACTTTTCATCATTCATCTTACTGCCTTTCTGGATATAGAGCTTGGCTTCTCCACCAGCATCCAGTCCGCTCACCGGCTTCCAGTTGCCGCCTGCAGGCATTGACCCGGTAAAATCGCTGCCCCCTTCTTCTTCCACAAATTTCTGAATATGCAGCAGGGCTTTTAGTTTTACCGTATCCAAGCTACCATTACGATGCTTGGCGATCTTAATAAAGGTTTCGCCCTTGTTGCTGTCGCCAAATTCATTGGCGGTGATATCATAATATTCGGGGCGATACATGAACATCACCAGATCGGCATCCTGTTCAATGGCACCTGATTCCCGAAGATCACTCAGTTGGGGTATCTTATTGCCCTCTTTTCTTTTTTCAACTTCCCTGCTCAATTGCGATAACGCGATGATGGGCACCTGTAATTCTTTGGCCAACCCTTTCAGGTCTCTTGAAATTCGGCTGATCTCCTGTTCGCGGTTACCATTGCGGTTCTCACCCGCACCACTCATCAATTGCAGGTAGTCGATGATGATGAGTCCGATATTGTGTTTATTCTTCAGCCTGCGGCATTTGGCACGCAGTTCAAAAATATTGAGGGCGGCAGTATCATCAATAAAGATGGGCGCTTTCGACAGTCGCTCAATACCCCGCTTATACAATTGTTTCATTTCATGCTCTTCCAGTTTTCCGCGCGCGATCTTCTCCAGCCATATCTCACTTTCGGCACTGAGTATACGCTGAACCAACTGTCCGCTACTCATCTCCAAACTAAAGAAACCAACGGCTGTAGGTTTGCGTGGATCCAGGGCTGCACTGCGTGCCAGGTTCAACGCAAAGGCTGTTTTACCCACTGACGGGCGAGCGGCAAGCACGATCAAGTCGGTGCTTTGCCATCCGTAAGTGATCCGGTCAAGGGAAGGAAATCCTGTAGGCACACCGGTAATATCTTCCTGACGGTTACGCATATCCTCAATACGCTGTATCGTTTTTACCAGCACCGTATCAATCGAATCAAAGTTCTTACGGAGATGGTTATTCGTAATTTCAAAAAGTTTGCTTTCGGCTTCATCCAGCATATCAAATACATCGGTACTATCTTCATACGCATCACCGATGATCTCTCCGCTGATGCGGATCAGTTCACGCTGAATGAATTTTTGCAAAATGATCCTGGAATGCGCGTCAATATTGGCCGATGAAACAACCGCATTGGTAAGTTTAGTGATATAATAAGGACCACCCACGATATCCAGTTCCTCCCTGAATTTCAATTCTTCCACCACGGTGAGCAGATCAATGGGTAAACTTTTAATGGCCAGTCCTTGCATCGCTTTAAAGATGCGCTGGTGGGCATCCAAATAAAAACATTCGGGCTTCAGTATTTCTACAATGGTATCGAATGCACTTTTTTCAAGCATGATGGCACCCAGTACCGCCTCTTCCATTTCCTTGGCCTGGGGTGGCACTTTGCCATACATCATAGAATTCAATTCCAGCGGAGCTTTCCTCCGAATCTGCTTGTCTTTATTAAAATTAGTAAGTTCCATGTTTACGCTCAGTTGCTGTTAGGTTGATGGTAGTAGAATGGCTAAGATAAATTCAAATTGCATCAAGTTTATGCACACCCCCCGATTAGCCCTGTTCAATATTGATTTTCCACCTTAAGTTCACATACAAAAGTAGTTTATTCACGTGTTATGAACAGGTTTATTAACAGCGTAAATCTACAAATCTCCGCAAATTTTGAACAGTTATTAACACCAGCAAATAGCTTCCGGGCTTTTTCTGCACCAGTTTTGTTTTTTTTCCGACTTGTTTAATCGGAGTACAATGATTAGTTTATGCCGACCCTCAATTCACGGCTTAGCAGGCAAAAAACTATATTTGCTGAAGCAAAAAGATAAATTACCCTTACATGACAAGCAGTTATCAATGGATTTGTGAATACTTACCAAACGGACAGGCAGAAATACCCGACCCTGAGAAATTAGGAAAGATCCTAACGGCTATCGGACTGGAAGTAGAAAGCCTGGAAAAATTTGAATCGGTTAAAGGTGGCTTAATAGGATTGGTGATCGGCGAAGTGATCCATTGCGAAAAACATCCCGATGCAGATAAACTAACCTTAACAAAGGTTGATATTGGTGCTGCCGAACCATTGCAAATTGTATGTGGTGCACCCAATGTAGCGGTAGGACAAAAAGTAGTGGTTGCCACGATCGGCAGTACTATTTATCCCAGCAATGGCGAACCCATGACGATGAAGAAAGCCAAGATCCGAGGTGCTGAAAGTCAGGGTATGATCTGTGCAGAAGATGAGATCGGTTTGGGCGAATCACATGCAGGAATTTTGGTGTTACCCGCCGACTGCATCATTGGAATGCCTGCTGCGGATTATTTCAAACCTTATGAAGATCATATTTATGAAATAGGATTAACCCCTAACAGGATCGATGCCATGAGCCACCTGGGTGTGGCCCGGGATGTATGTGCATACTTATCGCACCATAATAAAGCAGAATACAATATTCGCAGTCCTTACAAAAATACTTCGCTCACCAATGGCAGTAAACCAGATCCTGATACGGTGATGGAAGTAACCATCGAGAACGCAGAAGCCTGTCAGCGTTATGCAGGTATCCGTATTGATGGCGTTACCATTGCCGAGAGTCCGGCATGGCTTCAACAAAAATTAAAAAGTATCGGGCTCCGTCCCATCAATAATATCGTAGACATCACCAATTTCATCTTGCATGAAACCGGACAACCGCTACATGCTTTTGATGCAGCAGCCATTCACGGGCGCAAGCTGGTCATTAAAAATCTTCCCGAAGGAACCCCATTTATTACCCTGGATGAAAAGCCAAGAAAATTGTCTGCTGAAGACCTGATGATCTGCAGCCACCAGGATGGCATCGATACCCCAGTTTGTATGGCGGGTGTTTATGGCGGACTTCATAGCGGCGTAAGCAGCAGCACAAAAAATATTTTTCTGGAATCTGCATGGTTTCATCCCACCTCTATCCGAAAAACATCTATTCGTCATCAACTGCGTACCGATGCGGCCACCAGGTTTGAAAAAGGAGTAGATATCAGTCAAACGGTACAGGTGTTGAAACGTGCTGCCCTATTGATCAAGGAGATTACCGGCGGAACCATCCACAATGAATGGATAGATGTATACCCTTCCCCAAAAGAGAAAACCGAGATCTCCTTAAAATTCCACTACTTAAAAAAACTAAGCGGAAAGAATTATCACGGCGATACCATCAAGAATATCCTCAGCCACCTTGGCTTCGAACTCCTCAAAGAGGGAGCCGATGAATTGCGTGTATCCGTTCCGTATAGCAAACCCGATGTAACCATACCGGCCGATATCGTAGAAGAGATCATGCGCATCGACGGACTGGATAATGTCGAGATCCCCAACACGATCTCCATTGCCCCGGCAGTGGAAACCCTGGCACATGAGGCGGCATACAAGGAAAAGATCGCCGAATACTTAGCGGGATCAGGCTTTCATGAAATATTCACCAACTCCATCACCAACAGTGCTTATTACAACGAAACCACACTTGCCGGCGCGGTTAAGATGATCAATAGTTTGAGTGAGACGCTTGATGTGATGCGTCCTTCGATGCTGGAAACCGGACTCGAATCGGTTGCCTACAACCTCAACAGGAAAAACAATGACCTGCAACTATACGAATTTGGAAAAACCTATGGGGTTCAATCCGCTGGAAAATATATTGAAAATAACCACCTGGCCATTTTCATCAGTGGTAAAAAAACTGAAGATGGCTGGAAACAAAAAGGGGAGAAAGCAGATCATTTTTTCCTGAAAGCTGTTTTTGAAAAGATCATGCGTACCCTGGGACTGGAAGAATACAATTTCCATCAGGAATCAACAGATAATCTTGCCCCTTGCTTAGTGGTGAAAATAAAAAAAGACGAAATCGCCTACCTGGGACTGGTGAAACAATCGGTTCTGGATAAATTTGATATCCGTCAGCCGGTGTATTACGCCGATATCAACTGGGACCTGTTGATGGCCCTCAATAAGAAAACAAATCTTCGGTATGCCGAAATATCGAAATACCCTGCTGTACAACGGGATCTGGCCATTGTGGTTGACCAGTCGCTCCGTTACGAAAACGTGGAAAAAGCCACACTTAGTGCAGGTGTTCATAAGTTAAGGGCAATAAACCTCTTTGATGTATTTGAAAGTGATAAATTAGGTCCGGGTAAAAAATCGATGGCGGTAAGTTTCACTTTTTCGGATGATGAAAAAACACTGACCGACAAAGAGATCGATAGCATGATGAGCAAGATCATTGCCAGTTATGAAAAAGAATTACAAGCCGAGATCAGAAAATAGATCAAGGACCATCAGTATTGAACCGAAATTAGGATGGAACGCATATGAGCGAACTGCAAAAAAATATCACCCGCATCAATGAGAAGCTTCAGCAACTGCTGAAGCAATTCCAGGTATTGCAGAAAGAAAATCTTCAGCAGCGTGAACAAATTACCGGGATGCAAGCGCAACAGTTAAAGGATGCTGCAGCCTTGAAACAGATGCAGGAACAGGTATTGGTTCTGAAAGCAGCTGCTGGATCCATGACGGAAACAGATAAAAAAGAATTTGAAAAGAACCTCAACCGCTATATGAAGGAAATTGATAAATGTATCGGTTATTTAAGCGAATAAAATATGTCAACCCTCATCCCCGTAAATATTCTTATCGGCGATCGCACCTATCGCATCAAAACCAATCCCGAAGATGAGGAGCAGATCCGCAATACCCTTAAGACCATCAATGAAAAGATCATAGAATTCAAAACCCAGTTTGCCGGAAAAGACATGCAAGACTATATTGCCATGGTGATGATCTGGTATGCTACCCAGACTTCTGCCGATAATAATCCTGCCCTGGAGAAAGAAATGCTTCAGGCACTGGAGAAAATTGAGCAGCAGATCGATAAGGTGGGGTAAACGTTTAACAGGTTTAAGGTTTAAAGTTTAAGGTTTAAGGTTGGTTTAGGAGTTGAGAAGTTTAGAGGTTTAGGAGATCCCGATAAATTAATTGACTATCCCCTTTGAATGAACCTTGCCAACTGCCAACTGCTCCCGAAAGCTTTCGGGACCAACCGCCAACTGCCAACTGCCCACTGCCCACTGCCAACCGCCAACTGCCAACTGCCTCCCCCCCCAATCATACTCCAAACAAATTGCGTATCTTCGTAAATTAAACATCTCAAATTACTTGTATATCATGGGTAGAGAGAAGTTATCATTGATTGTGAACCGTATTAAAACTGAAATATTTCATGGAACCGATAATCATATACATTATCATAGGTGCAGCTGCACTGATACTCGGTATCGTACTGGGTAAACTGGTATTTGCAAAGAATACCCAAAAACAGATCCACGAGGCAGAACAGCAAGCTCAAAAGATCGTCGCCGATGGCCAGTTACAGGCCGAAAACCTTAAGAAAGAGAAACTGCTTGAAGCCAAAGAGAAGTTCGTACAACTCAAGGCCGATCACGACAGGGATGTGATGCAACGCAATCAGAAGCTTGTGGAAGGAGAAGGTCGCATCAAACAAAAAGAACAATCCCTGAATCAGAAAGACCAGAACCTGGAGAAGCAGATCAAAGACAATGAGGCCATCAAAGAAACCCTCAATCGCCAGATAGAAGTGGTAAGCGTTAAGCGTACCGAGCTGGAAAAACACCAGGAAGAACATATCCGCAGGCTGGAAAAAGTTGCCGGACTTTCGGCCGAAGACGCCAAGGCCCAACTGATCGAAAGCCTGAAGCAGGAAGCCCAAACCAAGGCCCTTGTGATCCAGCAGGAGATCATTGAAGATGCCAAACTGAAAGCCAATAAGGAAGCCCGTAAAATAGTGATCCAAACCATACAGCGTACCGCTGCAGAATCGGCCATTGAAAATGCTATCACGGTCTTCAACCTCGAAAGTGATGAGATCAAAGGCTCGATCATTGGACGTGAAGGAAGGAATATCAGGGCAATAGAAGCCGCTACAGGTGTGGATCTGATCGTAGATGATACCCCTGAAGCCATCGTGCTTTCTTCTTTCGATCCTTTGCGCCGTGAAGTAGCACGTCTTTCCTTACAAAGACTGGTTGCTGATGGACGTATCCATCCGGCCCGTATTGAAGAGGTAGTGGAAAAAACAAAAAAACAACTCGACGACCAGGTAATGGAAATAGGCGAACGCACCGCCATGGAACTGGGTGTGCATGGTTTGCATAAAGAACTCATCAGGATGGTGGGTCGTATGCGTTTCCGTTCTTCCTATGGACAAAACCTGTTGATGCATAGTCGCGAAACAGCCAATCTTTGCGCCATCATGGCTGCAGAACTGGGTATGAACCCCAAACTGGCCAAGCGTGCGGGATTACTACATGATATTGGTAAAGTACCCGATGAGGAAACAGAATTGAGCCATGCATTATTGGGGGCCAAACTGGCCGAAAAATATGGTGAAAATCCAGCTGTGGTGAATGCCATTGGAGCCCACCACGATGAAATGGAAATGCAATACGTGATCTCTCCCATTATCCAGGCTTGTGATGCCATCAGTGGTGCAAGGCCGGGTGCAAGACGTGAGATCATGCAGCAGTATATCCAGCGTATCAAGGACCTTGAGAACCTTGCCATGGCCTATAACGGAGTGGAAAAAGCCTATGCAATACAGGCAGGACGTGAATTGAGGGTGATCGTGGAAGCCGATAAAGTAACCGATGGCGACAGCGATAAACTGAGCTTTGAAATTGCCCAGAAGATCCAAACGGAAATGACCTTCCCCGGACAGATCAAGGTAACGGTGATCAGGGAAAAACGGAGTGTGAACGTAGCAAGATAAGAAATCGAGGCAGGGCGGGTTTTCCGTGCAATAATGCCTTTTTTATGATAATACTTCAATCCGGTAGTGATCCACTGCCGGATTTTTTTATACCGGCTCAAAGCGGTTCATAAGTCATTACAGCATTGAATACTACCGGATATGAAGAATTCTTTAGTGCTGACCGAAAAAACCTTTGACGAAGCACCAAAAACTAAAAACTTTCCCCTACCTTTGCCGTCCGTAAAAAAATCAAATTATGAACGCAGTAGCATTTGTTCATGAGCAATTAGCCACCAAGGCTGTTTCAGCTCTACCAAAATTTAAAGCAGGTGATAATATCACTGTGAATTATAAAATTGTAGAAGGAAATAAAGAGCGTATCCAGAGCTTTAAAGGAGATGTGATCAAACGTCAGGGTACCGGCGCAACTGCTTCATTTACAGTACGTAAAATGAGTGATGGCGTAGGTGTTGAACGTTTATTTCCGACCTTTTCACCCAATATTGAAAGTATCATATTGAACAAAGTAGGTAAAGTAAGCCGCGCTAAATTGTATTATCTCCGTGAAAGAAGTGGTAAAAGCGCCCGTATTCGTGAGAAAAGAATGGCTGTTGCAAAGAAAAGCTAGATTGATCTATATATTATTGATAAACGTCCTGAAATATTCAGGACGTTTTTTTATGCTCAATATTAGTTTGGCATAATATTTGTAAAATAGTTAATTCATTTTATCCTGGGTAAAATGCCTCAATTACCTATTGCTTAACCTTAATTACTAAAACCTTTACCATGAGAAAGTACTTTCTGGTCATCCTCTCTTTCGTTTCTTTTTGCTTACTAAGTTCTTGCATGCGTGGTATTTCACCCGAACAAGCAGCAAACGGTAAGGCCAAATGTGGTAAAAACTATATCCGCTAAGCTATTTTTCCTTTAATCTTTATCGTTAAAAAGCGGTTAATAATGTTGACTTAAATAGCATGTGTAAGTCAATAATTGAATTATCTTTGCTGCCTAAATCTTTATTATGGCAATCTCATTATTGAACCCTGTTTTTTTAATTTCAATGCCCGGTGGCAGCGAGTGGATTCTGATCATCTTGGTAGTATTATTAATGTTTGGTGGTAAAAAAATCCCTGAATTGATGAGGGGTGTTGGACGTGGAATGCGCGAATTTAATGATGCCAAGAACAATGTGAAATCAGAGATCGAAGAAGGCATGAAAGACAAAGATAAAGACGAAGAGATCAGACAGCTGAAACAGCAATTAGAGCAAAAAAAAGCCTAATCACCCTCACACGGTAATAAATACTTCGGCTGAAGTGATTCCCAAACACGGGAGCGCTTCAGCCGATTGCATATAACCAATCCCCGACCGATTCTATGTTTTCATTTTCCGGCATCCCAAAATATCAGCAAGACCTGGCAGCAAAAACTACCAGTTGCACCGATGCGGTAAAATATTACCTGCAACAGAATAAGGAAAACAAACACCTGAATGCCTTTACAGAAATATTTGAAACTGAGGCACTGGAAAAAGCCCGGGAACTTGATGCAAAACTTGTTGCAGGCCTTCCCCTGAAAAAACTGCATGGTGTGGTAGTCGCCATCAAGGATGTGATCTGCTATCAGGGACATCGCGTTACTGCGGCTTCCAAAATGCTTAATAATTTTACCAGCCTATACAATGCTACCGCCATACAAAGATTGCTCGATGAAGATGCGATCATTATCGGAACCTGCAACTGCGATGAATTTGCGATGGGCAGCACTAATGAACACTCGGTGTATGGAAATGTACTGAATGCCCTGGATAACAATAAAGTTCCTGGCGGATCTTCGGGCGGAAGCGCTGTTGCTGTTCAGGCCGGATTGTGCATGGTTAGTTTAGGCAGTGATACGGGTGGGTCGGTAAGGCAGCCAGCCGATTTTTGCGGCATCACCGGATTTAAACCTTCTTATGGTGCCATCTCACGGTACGGGCTAATCGCTTATGCTTCCTCATTCGATCAGATCGGAATTTTTAGCAAACAAGTAGAAGATATCGCCCTCCTATTATCGATCATGAGCGGACCCGATGCATACGATAGCACTGCCCTCCCCGAAAAATTAACCGAACACCCTTCTCCCGAACCGGAAAAAAAATACCGCTTCGCCTATTTCAAAGAAGCGCTTAACCATCCGGCACTGGATAAAGAGATCAGTGCTGTCCTTACCGGCTTTATTGAAAAACTTAAAACAGAAGGCCATACTGTTCAGGCAGTTGATTTCGACTTGCTTGATTATGTGGTTCCTGCATATTATGTGCTCACTACCGCAGAAGCCAGCAGCAACCTGAGTCGTTACGACGGCGTACGTTTTGGGCATCATACCCAGCAACCCTTTGAGGATTTAACAGATTTTTATAAGCAATCGCGCAGCGAGGGTTTTGGCAAAGAAGTACAACGCAGGATTATGCTGGGAACCTTTGTACTCAGCACCGGATTTTATGATGCCTACTACAGTAAAGCCCAACAGGTTCGCCGGCTATTGGTAAACAAAACCCAGCTCTTATTCAACGAGTTTGACGCACTGTTGATGCCTACCAGTCCTACCACGGCTTTTAATTTTGGACAAGAGTCTAACGACCCGATCTCCATGTACCTGGCCGATATCTATACCGTATTTGCAAACCTCACTGGTATTCCGGGCATCTCTATTCCCCTATTTACGCATAGCAATGGCATGCCCTTTGGGCTGCAGGTCATGGCAAACAGGCAAGAAGATGTAACTTTGCTGCAGATAGCAGAACGTTTGTCGCAAGACCATTCCCGCTATTAACCGGATTGAACAGATATGAAAAAAACCATCCTGGCCATATTACCCCTTTTTCTCATTCAGCTTTGTGTAGCCGGAACCGGACATATTTTTCAGCAACCCGTAATACAGGATACCACTGTTGATACAAAAGTACTTGATGAAGTAGCGAATGACCCTAAACCGCCCTCTAAAGAAAAGGTTCAGTATATCAGTCAGGTTACACGTTATGGTTTTAAGAACTTATTTGCCAACTACAGCTACAACAGTAACAAACCTTATAACAGCCAGATCAATGCCAATGCTGCCGACTTTATTCAGGAATATGTGCGCACCCATGGACATTATCTGAATCAAATGAAGGGATGGGGCAAGCCCTATTTCAACCTGATCGAATCTTTACTTCAGCAATATGGATTACCCAAAGAACTGAAGTATATAGCAGTGATTGAATCGAATCTTAAATCCGGTGCTGTTTCTCCCAAAGGTGCAGGTGGTCCATGGCAGTTCATGCCGGCTACGGCCAGGCAGTTCGGACTAACCATCAATGCCTATACCGATGAGCGAACCGATTATTATAAAAGTACTAATGCGGCTGCCAGATACTTGTTGCAGTTATATGAACAATTGCACGACTGGCTATTGGTGATGGCAGCATACAATGGAGGACCGGGAAGGGTACAATCGGCCATTCAAAGAAGTGGCAGCAGGAATTTCTGGGACCTGCAATATTACCTGCCGGAAGAATCCAGGATCTATGTAAAACGTTTTATCGCCACGCATTATATCATGGAAGGCAATACAGGGAGCAACGGCGAATGGGCAATGGTCAATGGAAAATTACCTCCTCCTGGTTATGGCAAAACTGCCGGTACAGGGTATGCCGATCCGTATGATTTGACGCGTAACAAGGAAAATGATGAAAGTGCAGGAATTGAACTGCAATCGATTTCAGGAAAATTCAATTCACAGGTGATCGCCAAAAATTTAAGTATGGATATGCAGGAATTCAATGGCCTCAATCCTAGTTTCGATTATATGATCACCAATAATGGTAATTATGATCTTCGGTTACCACAGGAAAAAATGAAATTATTCCTGTCGGCCAAATACCAGATCCTAAATGAATGTGTACAGATCCTGCTCACCAATGATACGGTGATCACCAACCCGGTGAAATATTCCAAATCTGCATACGATACCCGATACAGCAACAAGAGACCGGTTTCCAGAAAAAACAAACACTAGAACTGAAGATACACTGGCATGATGGGCTCGGCTGTTTTTATCTGCATGAACACACAGATTAAGATAAATCCAAACAGCAGGTAAGCCCATAAAGGCATTTTAGACAATGCGATCTTGATCTTTTCCTCCACACTATGCGGTACAAAATGCAGCAAGAATCCAATGAGCATGATATAGAGTACAGCATGATAATTGGCAAACAGATCCTTCCATGCGGCGGCGTCGAAATTGGTAAAGATCTGGCCCAGCATCACTTTAGAATCGGCCAGGGTGGCTGATTTAAAAAATATCCAGCAAAAGCATACGAAATGAAAAGTGATAAAAATACCGAGTGCTTTCAAAAAGATCTGCATGGTATTGATACGAAGTTTTGTGGCAATATACACCCGGGCCTTATCGGCACTGAGTGCCAAACCATGCATACCTCCCCAGATAATAAAATTCCAGCTGGCACCATGCCAGAATCCTCCCAGCAACATGGTGATGAATAAATTCACATAGGTCCTTACCTTTCCTTTTCGGCTACCCCCCAACGGTATATACAGGTAATCGCGCAACCAGCTCGATAGCGATATATGCCATCTTCTCCAGAACTCGGTGATCGAACTACTTTGATAAGGAGATAAAAAGTTTGGGGGGATATTGAATCCACACCATTTTGCAATACCGATTGCCATGTCTGAATATCCCGAAAAATCGCAGTAGATCACCAGGGCATAACCATAAACGCCCAGTAAGCATTCCAGCCCCACATGCTTTGAAGGATCATCAAAAATATATCCCACCAAGTTGGCATTGATAAAGTCTGAGATCACAATTTTTTTGAACAGCCCTGAAAAGATGAGATAGAATCCGGTGGCAAAATCTTTCTTACTGACAAAATAGGGCTTATCGAGTTGGGGCAGAAAATCTGCGGCCCGAACAATTGGTCCCATCATTAATTTCGGAAAAAAGGAAAGGAAATAAAGATAATCCATGAACCGGGTCACGGGTTTAAAATGCCCGCGGTACACATCCACCGTATAACTTAAATTCTCAAATGTATAAAAGGATATCCCTACCGGCAGGATCAGGTTCAGCGGTGAAATACCACCCTTCCCAAAATCATTCATGATCTGGATGAAAAAATTGGTGTACTTAAAATAAAAGAGCAAACCCAGGTTCATCACGATGCTGATCACCAGCAGCATTTTTTTTCTGGCGCCGTCCTTGGTGCGGTAAATGGTATTCGACAGGATAAAATCTGCAATGGCTGAGAATAATACCAGTCCTACATACCATCCGCAGGCTTTGTAAAAAAAATAGAGAGAGAATATCACAAACGTATAGATCCTGCCATTACGGTTTGACGCCACCAGTGAATAAGTAATAATAAAGGCTGCAAAGAACCAGATAAAGAATCCACTATTGAATAATAGCGGCTCCTTTGGATTATAGGCCAGTTTCTCAATGATCCGCGTTAGGTCAAGCGATAGCATGTAATTTGTAAATTAACTGTGAATATTAAAGGGTAAGGGAGTTTTTGTTGATTCCAGGCTTGCCGTGAAAGCTTCAAATAACCAGTCGGCCAATTGCGTATACCCCTTCTGGTTAAAATGTATACGGTCGGGTGCTGCCAATTTTCTTTGGAACCAGTTGTTGATCGAATACGGACCGCCCATGATCTGATATAAGTTCCAATAAGCCATTCCATGATCATTGGCATAGCGGATAATGGTATCTACTACAAACTGCAATTCGGGAAGGGTGCTATATGAACCGGTAAGCGGATTCATTTTCAGCGCATCCGAAGGCGTTGTGAATAAGACGGTAGCCTGCGGAGAAAGTCTTTTTATCTTTTGTATCAGGTGATCGATCTTTTCATAAAATTTCACGCGTGATGATCCCGAAAAAGCATCATTGGTTCCGAGGGAGATGATCACCAGATCGGGTTGTTCCCGAACCAACTGATTATCCAATTCTGCCAGTTCATCATAATCACTGTACTTGGTTCCTATTTTACAAAAGATCTGAAAATTAAAGAACAGGTTTCCCCGGTAACGCTGTGCATAGAAGGCATTCAGCCTTTCCATGAAATGCTCTGAAAAAAAGCCCGATTTCACATGCGAGTCGCCGATATGCAATACCTTGATCAAGGCCATGGCTGAATCAAATCGTCGAAATTTTTTTTTCATGACCTGCAGAGCGGTTCCATTATTGATCTGGTTGCCAAATTGTACGCCAGCACTCATGTTCTGAATGTTTTGCTCAACCATCATTTCTGCTTTCACCAGGTTATTGCTTTTCGGAGAATGAAAAAACAATAACAATAGGCTACTTGTTATTAATTTTTTCATACGCTTTAAACTCTTTCATGATGGCCTCATAAATCAATTCAGCAAATTTTTTAGCCCCCCGGTGGTTGGCATGGGTATAATCCCGATTGGCCAAGGAAGGATCCGATGTTACCCATCGCACAATGGCATCTTCGCCACCCATGGCATTGTATAAATTAAAGAAATCAGCCCCGATATTTTTTGCCATATTATATTGAACATCGATGAGGGGAACCACACCTTTTGCAGTATGCCAGGATCCATTATAACTGAACCCTTTATCTGCGGTAGAAATGACGAGTATGCTGGTTTCCGGAAATGCATTTTTTATTTTTTGTAAGGTGGGTTGCATTTTTTTGGCATACCAGCTAAAATCGGTCAGGTTGGGTTTGAATAACAGGTTTGGACCATAATGAAAGATCAACAGGTCATAAGGTCTGGTGGCTTGTACCTGCTGCAAATAAGGGATAGAGAAATAATCCAGTTCAACACCGCTAATTCCCCGGAATGAAAAATTATCGAGTACTACTCCACTGTCGGCTTCAAAGGCTGCACCATATAAGGGTATACTGGATGAGTTAATGCTTAATTTTAATTCCTTGGCATGCAAGGGAAGATCAAGTTTGTTCACAGCAGCACTGGCTTGTATCGGGTACACAGTACCGTTAGCTACAATTTCCCCACTGGCATTGCCGCCGGCTACAGGCGCCCCGAATAATATAGAGGCATTATCAAAATTATCCAGCCGCGGCTGATTCACTGCCCGATAGGTAACCAGGCTATTGCCGCCCGAAAAATAACTATGTCCCGAAATGAATAAGTTTCCCGAAGCCTTATTGTTAGATTTGTAATTGACCTCATTCCAGTTCGGAGAAAATGAATGCACAACCGTTTGCCGGAAACCAGCAACAATGGAAGTAACCGGAACAAATCCTACACCCGAACCACCAAAGGCCTCTTGCAACATTCTGCGCAGGTCTTGTGTAACCAGATCGCCTTCAACCATAGAATCACCAAAATATCCGATCCGGATCTTTTTTCTTTTCTTTTTCTTCAGTTCCTGAATATGTGAAAAAAATTGAGCCAGTGCTGTGGGCTGATTGGCACTATTCACCAAACCGGAATAGTTGGTATAATCCCGCTGGTCAACAGTTCCATTGGAGGTTTGTACTCCGCCATGGTTGCCATTCTGATGCACATAGGCAGCTCCTTTGGAAGTGTCTTTAACCACATCCGACAAAATATCAACTGGTTTGAAATTATCGCCTGCCAGTCCGGGTTTCCAGGAGAATAAAAAAGTGGCGGCCAGTAACAGGATCAGAAAAAAAATATTGAAAAGGAGTACGGTACGTTTGTAATTCATGATAAACAAAAATCGAAATTAATATTAAGGTTGGTCGTATTGATAGAGTTTATATTTTTTAATGATGCTGGTGATCCGGCTGATCCAAACGCCTTTAGCACCGGCATAACTTGAATGATTCATGGCCGTTAACCATTTACTATAATTTATATTTCCCCTAAGTTTATGATAAAATGATTTTCTTGATACGATACCACAAAAATCACGAAAAGAAGCTTCGGCACTATCGTATTGCTTATAGGCCGACCTTCTTTTTTTCAATGCGTTGCGCCCCGTTACGCCAAAATAATTATTAAGTTGTTTACAATTCTTGCTGGTACCACTACCCGATTCAAGGGTAGACACACCTAGAATGATTGACACCGGAATCCCAAATTCAATCGATAGTGATTTGGATAAGGGTAAGAACCGGTCAATATATCGGTGTACAACGGCTTGTCCAAGACAGGTACTGCTTAACCATAAGGCCGCAATGAAAAATATCAATTTGCTTTTGTGTATCATACCAGTATTGATGAAATCCGATGTTAATATACGAATTTTAACCGCTTTGATTAGGTCAAGATCGATTTAATAGCCTCTCCCTTCAGCATAGATTCTTCATACTCCCTTTCCGCATCACTATTAAATGTAATACCACCGCCTGTTTGATATGACAGGTACTTGCTATGGGCATTGTAGAACAAGGACCTGATCACCACGTTAAAATCAAAATCTATACCCGCATTTTCCATAGAAGACGGTTTCAGGTAGCCAATGGCCCCGGAAAATAATCCCCGTTTAGTTCTTTCATATTCCTCGATCAATTCCATCACCCTTTTTTTAGGGGCTCCTGTCATAGACCCCATTGGAAATGTAGCCTTTATACATTCCAACCAATGCGTATCGATCGGCAGTTTGCCACTTACCGTACTGATCATCTGGTGTACCTGAGGAAAACTGTATAAACCAAACAATTCATCCACCTTTACCGTTCCCGGTGTACAGATCTTGCTCAGGTCATTCCGCACAAGGTCAACGATCATTACATTTTCAGATCGCTCTTTTATGCTTTGCAATAAGTTTTGTTTTAGCTGTTCATCATGTGCAGGATCAACAAGATCTCTTTTTGCCGTACCCTTGATCGGTTGAGAGATCAATTGATCACCGGATTTTTTCAGATATCGTTCCGGACTGGCACATAAACAATATCGCTCTCCAAGTTTGTAGAATGCAGAAAAAGGATTCGGAGAAATATCACTAAGCCGATGAAAAGTATATAATGGATCGATGACAGCTTCTTCTGCAAAAAATTCCTGGCAAAAATTCAACTCATAACAATCGCCTCGTAAAATATGGCCTCTGATCTGTTCAATGGTTTTCAGATAATCCTTTTTCGAAAATCTTTGTTGTACCTGCACACACGTGTTTGCAGATTTTTCAATGAACCGTGAGCAGGAAAGGATCGATTCATAAATTTCATTTTCGTTTCCGGCACTGAAAATTTGGATGGAGGTTTTATCCAGTTGCAAAATGATCTCAGGGATAAAAAAATGCAGGTCACTGAAGCCAACACGGTCCTCATGAACAGATTGCAGGTTTTCCGTTTCGTTCTTGAGATCATATCCGAAATGACCAAACATCCAGGCATTGGGGTGTTCATCATGAAAAGCTTGAAGGCCTTCAAAAGCTTGTCCAGCCTGCCTTTCAATATTTTTTTTTGAACCTGCTGCAACCAGGCATTGAAATGACGGGTCAGCAGACTGGTATTCCCGGTCATCCAGAAAACAAAAAATGTTGAACCGGTTAACCCAATTCAACATCTTCAACCTGAAGTCAGTAAAATTATTTACAGGAAATGAAATAGCTTTTTTCAATAATGCAGTTTTTCCTACTTCCAAATACCACGAGTCAATTAAAAATCATCTTCTTCGTCATCAAAACCATCGCTATCCAGATCATCAAAACCCAGATCTTTAAAGTCATCCTCTACTTTAAATTCATCTTCCTCAGCTTTACCTGGTTTTTTGCCCACCGTTTTTTTTCCTTTTGATTTGGGAACATCAAATTCATCAAAATCAGGATCCCACTCATCCTCCTCCTCTACTTTTTCCCAATCATCTTCAACATCAACATCATCTTCCTCTTCATCATCGGATTTCTTTTTGGAGCTGGGTTTACCTTTTTTAGCAGGTGTGGTTTCAGCATCATCATCAATCAAATCATCATCCTCATCTTCTTCCTTTTTGGATTTAGACGCTGATTTTTTCGCCACCCCTGTGGCGGGAGCTGCACTCACTTTAGAAACTGTCTTTTTTGTGTTCTCAGATTTAGAAGCCATAGTTCAAACAGGATTAGTTCTGTAAAATTTCCACGAGTTTTTCAAATAGCCAAAAAAAAATGAATTTTTTTTATTTTTTTAGGCTACTACGATCTGGTCGCGGCCGGGACCATTACTGATATATTTAACCGGCACTTTCAAATACCCATTCAGATATTCAATATAATTTTTCATTTGTACTGGAAGGTCGGCATAATTTCCAATGGAACTGATATCTTGTTTCCAGCCATCAAAACTCTTATATAACGGCTCAATTTGTACCTTATTCATCTGAAAGGGCACATATGATTTTTCTTCTCCGTTTATTTTATATCCGTTACAAACTTTTAGCGTATCCAGGTTATCCAGAATATCGGACTTTGTCATGATGATCTGGGTTACTCCATTGATCATACAGGCAAATTGTAAGGCAACTCCATCGATCCATCCGCAGCGACGCGGTCTTCCGGTTGTACTTCCAAATTCATTACCTGTTTTCCTGATCAGTTCCCCGGTTTCATCCAGCAATTCGGTAGGGAATGGTCCGCTACCAACCCTTGTACAATAGGCCTTCGACACACCAAACACTTCTTTTATCTTTTGTGGTGCAACGCCTAAACCTGTACAGACACCAGCCGAAATCGTATTGCTGCTTGTTACAAATGGAAATGTTCCAAAATCCACATCCAGCATACTTCCTTGTGCACCCTCGGCCAGTATCCGGTTACCCTTGCTGATCTTATCATTGATGAAATACTCGCCATTCACGATCTTAAAATCTCTCATAAAATCAATGGCGTCAAAAAATTCTTCTTCCCATGCACTTATATCTTCCTGAAAATTAAAACTATCCAGTAATTTCTGGTGTTTCAATCGCAACTTAATGTATTCGGTGGTAAAACTTTTATCCAGCAGATTTCCTACACGCAAACCATTCCTGCCGGTTTTATCCATATACGCTGGCCCAATTCCTTTTAATGTACTGCCTATTTTTTCGATCCCCTTTGATAATTCACTGGCTTTGTCAATTGCCCGGTGTGTGGGAAGGATAAGGTGCGCCCGTTCGCTGATATACAAGTTCTTCTTATAATCAATGCCCATGGCAGCCACATTTCCACATTCTCTTTTCAATGTTACCGGATCAAGCACCACTCCATTCCCGATCAGATTAGTTTTCCCTTCATGAAAAATTCCGCTGGGAATTTGATGCAGCACAATTTTTTTTCCGTCTACATACAAAGTATGACCGGCATTTGGACCTCCCTGAAATCGAGCAATCACATCATAATTGCTTGCGAAATAGTCAACTATTTTTCCCTTTCCTTCATCACCCCATTGGAGTCCGAGTATTACGTCTACCATGTAGCATTGTGGTTTTAAAAAATTAAAATTATGCTTTCACATTTATACCTGGCCGTAAAAATAAATTGAAATACATCAACCACCTAAAATGATATCGGGTAATTTAAAAATTGATAGAAAAGATAACATCAGTAAATCCCGGGATCCCGGAATAATGAGTGCTTAAGCTACTTTCAGCAAACTGAGCTTGCTGCTGCTGAATTTTCGTTGGGCGTATTCCAGGGTAACTTCAAATATTTTTACTTTCTGGGAAGGTAATTCATACATAGCGTCGGTTAGTATGCTTTCGCAGATACTACGAAGTCCGCGTGCCCCCAGCTTGTATTCCATTGCTTTTTCAACCATGAAATCATACACGGCGGGTTCAAATTTCAATTCTATCCCTTCCATTTCAAATAAGCGGGTAAATTGTTTGATCAGTGCATTCCGGGGTTCGGTGAGGATGCTTCTAAGGGTTGTAGCATCCAGCGGATTAAGGTAGGTAACAACAGGTAAACGACCCAGCAACTCTGGTATCAAGCCAAAATGCTTGAGGTCCACCGCATTTACAAAATGTAAAAGATTGTTATGCTGGTATTCCTGCATTTCCTTATTCACATTAAATCCGATGGCATTGGTATTTACCCTGCGGGCGATCAGTTTGTCAACACCGTCAAATGCACCTCCACATATAAACAGAATATTCTGTGTATTTACCTTGATCAGTTTTTGCTCGGGATGTTTGCGGCCGCCCTGAGGGGGTACCAGCACTTCTGTTCCTTCCAGCAATTTCAATAATCCCTGTTGTACACCTTCTCCGCTTACATCGCGGGTAATGGATGGATTATCACTTTTCCGGGCTATTTTATCGATCTCGTCGATGAACACAATACCTCTTTCAGCTGCAGGAACATCATAATTGCAAGCCTGTAATAACCTGCTGAGCATACTTTCCACGTCTTCTCCCACATAACCTGCTTCGGTGAATACCGTGGCATCAACGATGGCAAATGGAACATTCAGCATTCGGGCGATGGATTTTGCCAGCAAGGTTTTACCGGTGCCTGTTTCGCCCACCATGATGATATTGCTTTTCTCAATTTCTACATCATTCTCTACTTTCTGATTCAGTCTTTTGTAGTGGTTGTAAACAGCCACTGCCAGGATCCTTTTCGCATCCTCCTGACCGATCACATATTCATCAAGAAACTTTTTAATTTCAATGGGTTTTTTAACCGTCAGTTTTAGGGCAGGGGCATGTGCGCCTTTAATATCGGCCGAGTTTCCGAGTTCCTGTTCAATGATCTCTTCAGCATGCTCTACGCAATTTTCGCAGATATGCCCATCCTGGCCTGCAATAAGGATCTTCACCTCATCGCGGCTGCGCCCGCAGAAAGAACAATGTAATGTTTGTTGTTTGGCCATATCAGTTCTGCTTTGAACAATACTTTTTTAAAAACCGGTCAACTGCAAAGATATAATAAGTCTATGCTTGTTGAAAGACAATCCACAGGATAATAACGTTGCTTTTGAAGGAATATGATTAAAAAAGACCCAAAAAGGGCCTTTTTTAATCATTTTTGGTGTATTTACCTATAATTTGGTCAGAATTTCATCTACAATCCCATATTCCACTGCCTCTTTAGCATGCATCCAGTAGTCGCGGTCGAAATCTTTCATCACCTTTTCAAAGGTTTGGCCACAGTTCTTAGCCAGGATATTTGCTCCTAGTTCCTTGGTTTGCATGATCTGTTCGGCCATGATCTCCAGGTCGGCGCTGGTTCCTTGTCCGCCACCACTGGGTTGATGGATCATCACCTCACCACTGGGGAAAATAAAACGTCTGCCTTTTTTACCTCCACTGAGTAAGATACTTCCCATACTGGCAGCCATGCCCATGCATACGGTACTTACCGGAGAACTGATCAATTGCATGGTATCATATATTACCATTCCGCTGGTAACGATGCCACCCGGACTATTAATATAAAAGGTGATCTCTTTTCCGGGGTCAATGGCTTCGAGGTACATTAACCGGTTGGTGATGTCTTTAGAAGATTTGTCATCTACTACGCCCCATAAAAAGATCTTACGTTGCTCAATAAATTTTTTATCAAATTGCCATCCCGACATCATTTTCTCCATCGGGTTCTCGGGTGTTTCGGCAGGTTGGTCTTCATCTTCCATCCTGTTCAATTTATAGGTATTAAAATTCATCGTTTATTTTTTAGATTAAATTATACTGCTGGTTCAGAAACGATCATCAATCTTTTTTTTGTTTTTTCGGATTGGTGGTCAGCACTTCATCGATCAGTCCATACTCCTTGGCTTCGGTAGAGGTCATCCAATGATCGCGGTTACAATCTTCTGCCACTCGCTCCAAAGACTGATTGCAATGTTGTGCATATATTTCGTACAATTCTTTTTTTACTTTTCTTACTTCATTCACCGTAATGGCAATATCGCTGGCTTGTCCGCCGGCGCCTGCACTGGGCTGGTGCATCATGATACGGCTATGCTTAAGCGCAGTTCTTTTTCCTTTAGCGCCTGCACACATCAGCAATGAACCCATGCTGGCGGCCATGCCTGTACAAATAGTAGCGATGTCGGGCGTGATGAATTGCATGGTATCATACATACCAAGACCGGCGTATACACTCCCGCCCGGACTGTTGATGTACATCTGTATATCCCTGGTGCGGTCGGTACTTTCCAGAAACAACAATTGTGCTGTTACGATATTGGCTACTTCATCACTGATGGGATATCCCAAAAAAATGATCCGGTCCATCATGAGCCTGCTGTACACATCCATCACCGCAATATTCATGGGCCGCTCTTCAATAATATTCGGTGTGAGTCCGGTAACATTGTGTTTGATATACCCATCCAGCATGTTGCTGCTGATACCGCGGTGCTTGATGGCATATTTTTGAAATTCTTTTCCAAAATCCATGTAAAAGATATTAGTTGATGATTAATTGTTCTAACAAATATACTTAAATGTGCTATGCCCAATTAAGTTTGACAATAGTTATCTGCCTGTTTGATAAAACTGTACATAAAGGGAAATACAAATGACAAGCCAAGAATTATTTATGCCATTTCGGCAAAATACGGGGTAACCGCACCGGTGAGGAAAATAAAAAAGGAGGGAAACAAATCCCTCCTTGAACATATTTAAAATAAATCAGGTTATGCTTTATACTGTCCAACCAAACCCTTACACAGTTCTGTCATTTTTTTCAGACCATCCTCGGGCAGGTTACCTTTTTTAAATTCGGCCAGGATCTCGGGGTGTTTGTTTTCCATTTCCAACAGGAAGTGCTCTTCAAATGCTTTCACATTTTTAACAGCCACTTCTCTCAATAAACCCTGAGTTCCCAGGTAGATCATGGCCACCTGTTTTTCCACGCTCATGGGTGAATATTGTAATTGTTTCAATATTTCCACGTTACGGGCACCTTTATCAATTACGTTCTTGGTTGCAGCATCCAGATCGCCACCGAATTTAGAGAAGGCTTCAAGTTCACGATAAAGTGCCTGATCCAGTTTCAGGGTACCGGCCACTTTTTTCATGGATTTGATCTGGGCATTACCACCCACACGGCTAACCGAGATACCTACGTTAATAGCCGGACGAATACCTGCATTGAACAGGTTACCTTCCAGGAATATCTGACCGTCGGTAATTGAGATCACGTTGGTAGGG
>Ga0194056_10000305_pt1 | contig 26166 bp, 24 predicted proteins | sample SepL4413m_MetaG_FD_155458 | JGI IMG/M metagenome (GOLD analysis project Ga0194056, IMG submission 155458) | Anoxic zone freshwater microbial communities from boreal shield lake in IISD Experimental Lakes Area, Ontario, Canada - Sep2016-L442-13m | ecosystem: Environmental > Aquatic > Freshwater... | reverse complement strand
CCGTAAACACAATTGAGACCGCTGAATCGATATTCTTCAGAGTGACTGTCAGCCGCCCACCTCGGGGCATAGCCTCGTATGCGTTCAAGATCAAATGATAGAAAACTTCCTGAAGAGCGGTTGGATCGGCTTGTATCTCCTGAAGGTTATCATCGACCTTTAATGTAAAAGTTACAGACGCTGCCTCACCCTGATTCAAGGTCTGGACCACCGACTCCCGGGCCTTTTCAATCAATGGCGGCAGTTTGGTTCTCACGAAATGGAAGGAATAAAACCTGGCAAACTTCACATAGTCTTCAATAGTCTTAACCATTTTTTCGAGACGTGAGACATCGTCCAGCATGATCTTCGTGTACTGTGAAATGTTAGGATCGTGTGAGGCAATCTTGTTCAAGCGAAGGGCGAAACCACCAAGTGATGTCAGAGTGTTCCTTACTTCGTGCGCGATTCCTTCGGCAACTTTGCCCAGGGAAGCTAGTTTCTCCGACTGTTTCAACCTCCTTTCAACCTCGTAGACCCTAGAAAGATCAGCTACCACCAAAACTATTCCTTTAAAACGTTGATTATCCTTGATAACTGATGTAGACAAATACCCGGGGAAAGTGCCTTTGTCCTTTTTCCTGAAGTGAAATTCACCTTCAATCTTACCCTTCTGAACGGTGTCGTTGACCAGATTCCTGTACAACAGGGTTCTGGCCTCCCCGCGAATCAGGAAATGGATGTCTTTGTCTTTTAACTCATCCAGCGAATAACCCCATAAAGTGGAGGCTGCTCGATTTATGAATTGAATCCGCCCATTGACGTCTGTGGTTATCAATGCTTCGTTGATTATTGAGGTGAGTTGAGCGAGATATCTTTCACGGCGGAGGATCTGGGTGTTGAACTTTGTAGTCTCCTCACCTACTCGACGTCTCTCGAGAAGTTTCGCCACCAGACCCACTACCTCTTCGGTCCCAAATGGCTTGTGCAGACAGTCGTCCGCTCCGAGTTTCATGGCTTTTAACGCAAGCTGCTCGCTGCCGGCTGCTGTCATGACGATTGCCACTGTACGTGGAGACCTTTGCTTAATATAACTCAATAGTTCAGTTCCGTCGCTCTTGGGCATCCGGCCGTCTATAAGCGCCACATCAGGATTCTCCCTGAGAAACGAACTCTTACATTCGGCCACGTCAAAGGCCTGGATAACTTCATACCCGTTTTCCTCGAACACATCTCTCAGCATGTTATTGAGAATTACGGAATGATCTACAATCAGAATTTTTGCATACCGGATGTTGGCGCTCATTTCTTATAGTCACTGCCGCCATCTACGAATCTTCGTCGGCATTCCTCTGAACAAAAATAGACTCTCACTCCGTTGCTTACAATAGTGAGCGTCTGTTGAACGGGAATATAAACTCCGCAAACCGGGTCGCGAACCATTTCATTCACAGTTTCAGGCTGTTCAGGACGTCCAAATGTCTGCTGAGAAAAACGGCGCCTGATGTACCTGCTGACCAACAAATACGTCTTTATGCCGAAATAGGTAAAAATCAAGAACAAAATAATCCGGATTAACATTTCACCTTAGACCCACCCGTTTTTTCCAGCGGCACTACACATCCGAGATGTTCAAAAGGTAGGCGGCTCAGGAGCATCTCTATGGAGCATTTGAGAACAGGGTGTATGACGTGAGGTGCTATCTGAGCAAGAGGTACTAGGACAAACGCCCTGTTGTGCATTCTGGGATGAGGAATTTCCAGACCATTCTTTTGAAAGTGTTCATCGCCGTAAAGAAGTAAATCCAGGTCAATGAGTCTTGACATATTACTGCGGTGAAAAGGTGACTTACCTAGCTCCCGTTCAATATTGCCCAACTTTGCCATCAAATCAAATGGAGAAAGCCTGGTTTCGATGGCTATGACTGCATTAAGAAACCGAGGCCCCCCATCGTTAAGTCCTTGTGGCTCGGTCTCGTAGAGACTCGAGCATTTTTCCACCGTAGTGTCAGCTAGAAGGGCAAGTGCTTTTTCAGCTTCATCGAATGTGGTCGCGCGATCCCCAAGGTTGGAACCAAAACCGATATAGGCCTCAATAGTCATCTAGTTGCGAACTCCGCCTTGTTGATCAGCGAACCGATACCTTCAATGCGGACCTCTACAGTGTCTCCCTCCCCCATCGGCCCTATCCCCGAAGTTGTGCCGGTTGCAATTACGTCTCCAGGGAAAAGAGTCATAATTCCCGAAACGAACTCGACCAAGCGAACCGGATCGAAGATCAGATTGGAGGTTCGAGATTTTTGCTTTATCTCTCCGTTCAAATAAAGCTCAATGCGAAGGTCCGAAGGATCGATCTCCGTTTCAATCCATGGCCCTATTGGGCAGAACGTGTCGAAGCCCTTGGCGCGAGTCCATTGCCCGTCCTTACTCTGTAGATCACGTGCAGTCACGTCATTTAAACATGTATAGCCGAGAATGCAGCCTCGAGCCTCCGTCCCTGAGACCTTGCAGGCCGTTTTGCCTATCACCATGCCAAGTTCTGCCTCATAATCCACCCTTGCGCTCTGAAAAGGAAGAAATATGGTGTCTCCCGGACCGATAACGCTTGAGGGAGGTTTCAGGAACAGCAGGGGTTCCTCGGGTAGAGGCATGCCAACCTCCTCGGCATGATCCCTGTAATTCAACCCTACAGCCACAATTTTTGAAGGCAGAGACGGACAAAGCAAACGAACCTCATCCAGCGAATACTGCCTCGGAAAGGAGTTCTCCTCCAAGGGAAGCACCATGTTTCCATCAAGCCTACCTTCAAAAACCTTTCCGTCTACCCGAAAACGCACTAGTCTCATTTTGCTTCCTTCAGTCCCAGGACATCCTGCATGTCGTAAATCCCATTCGGTTGTGAAATCAGCCATAAAGCTGCCTTGATGGCCCCATTGGCAAAGGCATCTCGGCTGTGAGCACGGTGTATCAACTCGACACGCTCGCCTTCGGTTACAAACATTACGGTGTGTTCACCCACAATGTCGCCGCCTCTAACAGCCATCACCCCTATCTCCCCGGAACTTCTTTCTCCCACAACCCCATGACGTCCGTAAATCCCTGCAGTTCGCAAGTCCCTCCCCAATGCTTCTGCAATCACCTCTGCCACCCTCTGGGCAGTCCCGCTGGGCGCGTCTTTTTTCATTTTGTGATGCGCTTCGACAATTTCGACGTCGTAATCATTACCCAGGGCTCTTGCTGCAGCAGAAGCCAAGTTGAAGAGAAGATTTACCCCCATACTCATATTGGGGGCTACGAGGCATCTAGTCTTGGCACCCTTTACCGTGATTTCAATTTTCTGTGCCTCTGAAAAACCTGTAGTGCCCACCACGATTGCTTTGGCTGCTGCTACCGCAGCTTCGACATTTTCCACAGAGGCGGCGGGTGCTGAAAAATCTATCAATACATCAGCATTCTTGAGGACTTCTTTGACTTTGCTGGTGATCGCCACAGCTATAGAGCCGATTCCCGAAATCTCTCCTGCGTCCTTGCCTTGAGCAGGGTGGCCTGGAAATTCCAAAGCCCCTGTAATTTCAATTTCAGGGTGCTCATGGCTAAGCGCAACAATCCTTTTTCCCATCCTTCCTGCTGCCCCGCAGACGGCAATTCTCATTTTGTCACTCCGTATTTCATAGTAATCCATACTTATCAAGGATAGCCTTCAGTTTTTCGTGATTGACCGGAGACAGAGGGCACAGGGGAAGCCTGTACTCTGCTTGAATCTTTCCCATCAGGGCCAGAGCCGCCTTAACCGGTATCGGATTAGTCTCAATGAACATGGCCTGGCAAAGCTCGAAAACCTCGAAGTGCTTAGCTCGTGCCCCATCTATGTCGCCATTAAGCATACTCTTCACTAGTGCTGACATCTTGTCCGGTACTATGTTGGTGACCACTGAGATAACACCTTTTCCACCAAGGGCCATCAAGGGGAATGTCATTTGATCATCGCCCGACAAAACGTCGAACTCCGAACCGCAGAGTCGAATGACCTCGCTCATCTGAAGGATGGATCCTGACGCCTCTTTGACTCCCATAATGTTGGGAATTTTTGAAAGGCGTTCCATGGTGGAGTTTTCAATGTTCACTGCTGTCCGGCCCTGGATGTTGTAGAGAAGAATAGGGATGTCAACTGATTCTGCTACTGCCTTGAAATGACGGTAAAGCCCTTCATGGGTAGGCTTGTTGTAATATGGCGACACCAGTAGGGCTGCATCAGCCCCAACCTTTTGTGCATGGCGAGTGAGTTCTACTGCCTCTTGGGTACTGTTGGAGCCCGTACCAGCAATGACCTTCACCTGACCGGCCACTTCCTTAACACAAATTTCTATGACTCTGTTGTGCTCGTCGTGGCTTAGCGTAGGAGATTCTCCAGTTGTGCCGCAGGGGAGGAATCCTGTTATTCCACCGTCGATGCCGAACCGAATCAGTTGTATGAAGGCTGTTTCGTCGACTCGGCCGTCTTTGAAAGGTGTCACTATTGCGGTAAAAGCTCCGGAAAACATCGTTTTCTCCTTCAATTCCATTACGAAATACTGGGGGGGATCCGCTCCCCGAGAATCAAATCCTCGTAGGTTTCTCTATCACGAATAATATAATAATGATCTCCGTCGACTAGGACCTCCGCGGCCCGTGGCCGGGAATTGTAGTTCGAGGACATGGAAAACCCGTAGGCGCCAGCGCTCATAAGGGCCAACAAGTCACCGGATTTTACCGATTCCATTTCCCGTCCCCGTGCCAGAAAATCTCCGGACTCACAGATGGGTCCCACCAGGTCGGCTGTAACCATCTCTCCGGGAGACTCGTCACCACCATTACGGTTAACCTTCATGACAGAGTGATGGGCCCCATAGAGGCTCGGGCGTATCAAATCATTCATGGCTGCGTCGACAATGACAAAATGCTTTTCCGGTGTTGCTTTCTGGTAGAGCACCCTAGTAAGCATTACACCAGCATTTCCAACTAAGACTCGTCCCGGTTCCAGGATGAGCTTGACGTCCATACCCTTTACTCGCTCGACAATTGCCGCGCCATAGCTGGCAGGCACTGGGGGCTCCTCCCTATCGTAAGGAATCCCCAGTCCACCTCCTATATCGAGGAAGCGGATTTCAATGCCTTCCGAACGTAGAGTGTCAACTAGATTTCGAAGCCTATCCACGGCATCCAGAAAGGGTGACATCTCTGTCAACTGACTACCGATATGGCAGTCTATGCCTACTGGTTGTATGCCCTTCATTCTTTTCGAAGCACGATAAAGTTCCAGTGAATGGCCTATATCAATACCGAACTTGTTCTCCTTGAGCCCGGTGGATATGTATGGGTGCGTGAGGGGATCCACATCCGGATTCACTCGTAACGATATCCTCGCACGTTTCCCCATGGCTCTCGCACGAGAGTCGAGCAGGGCCAGTTCCTCTTCAGACTCCACATTGAAAATAAGAATGTCGGAAATCAGTGCCTCGTCCATTTCAGATGCTTTCTTTCCTACACCGGAATATACGATCCGTGATGGCTCAAGACCTGCTTTCATGGCACGATAAAGTTCACCGCCGGACACAATGTCTGCTCCGCACCCTAACCTTGCGAAAATCCTGAGTATCGCCAAGTTGGAACATGCCTTCATGGAGTAGCACACCAAATGATCCAGAGATAAAAACGGTTCCTCGAATACCTGGAAATGCCTCTCCAGGGTGCCGCGGCTATAAACAAATAGTGGCGTCCCCACCTCGTCCCCGATTCGATTCAGTGAAACGCCTTCACAATAAAGCTGATCATTTGAGTAATGAAAAAAATGCATGGCTTCCTATAAAGGGGTAATCCGATCCCGTTCACGGAGCAAACTTCACTGCCGCAGATCCAGAGCGGCTGGATTCTTCAGTAGGCTTGTCTTTGGGAAAGGCAGTCACGCCATAGCGGAATGTCTGGCCTCTCTCAACTCTCTTGTCGATAAACCACGGGTTGCGAAGGGGTTCCTGGTTCAACTTTTCGAACATCTTTGCGCCTTCGGACCGGAAGATGTTGTAACGGACCTCTTCATTTTCGATCTTTACAGGCTCCCAGTAGATTCGCACACCTTCGCTCGTGGATGCTGTATTGACGTTCTCAGGAGGTTGCCGAAGAACCGGCGACGCAAAAACCCGTACCGCAGAAGAAGGACTTGATTCGAGTGAGATCCCTCGATTCATTTTTAGGGATCGCACCCTGTAGTAATAGGTTTTGCCAGTTTCCGCTTCCCTGTCCACAAAATAGGTTTCAGCCCATTTCGTGGAGCCTACCGCCTTCATCTCTTCAGGGTCGTCCGTTGGCCCCCTGTAAACGCTGTAATTCCGAATACCATCACGTTCAGGGGAAACTTCCCACTCCAGGCGGACTCCCCTGGGATCCACTCTTACGCGCAAACCCTCCGGTGTGGGAGGGACCTTGTCAAGCACGACGGCGACATCCTGACTCAAGCGGCTCTCGCTCCCTTTAAGGTTGTAAACGCTCACAGAGTATGAATAAGTGTGCCCTGGATCCACAGCTTTGTCGGTAAATAACACCTCACCTTTATTGATTACTGCATTTGCAGGGTTTTGGAAATCCACGTTTGCGAGAGTTGCCCTTTTTTCATCGCAGTTATCACATTCTTCTCCTATCTTCTGGGTAACGCGGAAAATCTTGAAGCCTGAAAGATTCGTTAGAGGTGAGCCATCCGTGTTGGAAGAAGGAACATCCCATTTCAAAACCACCCGGTCCGGATATGCACGAGCGTTAACCAACCCAATCTCACCAGGTACGGTTGCTGTAGCCGGACGCGGGTTCGTCTTGTATCCGCAGCCGGACAGAATGCAGACTAGGACTAATATCCAAATTCCATGGTCCGCCTTCCTCAACCCTTCTTTTTTCCCCCCCTTTTTTGCGGTCTTGCCTCTCTGGCATTGCTGTTCTCAAGTAGGAAGGTCCGTGCGGTCTTGATTTGCTCCAATACGCTCCTGAGGGCAGTTCCCCCAGTGTGTTTTCGTGCTTCGACCATCTCCTCGGGACTCGGCAAAGTAATCTCATGTTTTCCTTTGCCCCCGCCTATTGATCCTGCTCGAATCATTGCACCCACTTTGGAGTGGGCTTCTCTGAACGGAACCCCTTCACGGACAAGCCGGTCCGCAAGGTCGGTTGCGGCCACGGAAGGGTCAGAGGCAGCCTCTAACATTCTGTCAGCATTGAACTCGATTCCAGGAAACATACCAGCCATGATCTCCAGCGATCCATGAACGGTGTCCACGGCATCAAAAATGGGCTCCTTGTCTTCTTGCAAATCCTTATTGTAAGCAAGGGGGAGCCCCTTTAAGGTAGTCAAAAGTGATATCAAATCCCCATATACTCTGCCGGTCTTGCCTCTTATCAGTTCGCACGCGTCAGGATTTTTCTTCTGTGGCATGATGCTGGATCCTGAACAAAACGCATCGGGAAGAGAGCAGAAACCGAACTCAGAAGATGACCAGAGCACCAATTCTTCTGCAAGACGGGACAGGTGCATCATGACCATAGACGAGTCAAACAGGAACTCAGCAGCAAAATCTCGATCCGAGACTGCGTCCATAGAGTTTGCACTCACCCTTGAGAAATCCAGAAAAGATGCTACATCTTCCCGTTTGATGGGGAACGTTGTCCCGGCAAGGGCGGCAGATCCAAGTGGCATTTCATCGGCACGTCCCAGCGCATCCCCAAAACGCCCCCAATCCCGGTGGAACATCTGAAAATAGGCCATGAGGTGATGAGCAAGGCGCACGGGCTGCGCTCTTTGAAGATGGGTATAACCAGGCATTATAATATCTATGTTTGCTTCGGCCTTGTCTGTGAGCACCGACATGAGTCTCAGGAGATCGCTCTGCACCATTCGAAATTTTTCCCTGAGATACAATCGGAGGTCCAATGCCACTTGATCGTTGCGACTTCTTGCCGTGTGCAGCTTCCCCGCTACCTCCCCTATTCTTTCTTTCAGGGCTTCCTCTATATTAATATGGACGTCTTCCAGATCTTCTCGGAAATCCAGTCGCCCCTCTTCTATGGCAGCGAGGACATCCGCAAGGCCCTCTTCGATGGTGCGGGCATCTTCAGCCGATATTATGCCCCGTCGACGCAGCATCTTCAAATGGGCCATACTCCCGACAATGTCTTGAAAAAAAAGTCGCTTATCAAACGAAATCGATGCGTTGAAGCCTGCGAATAGCGGGTCCATCCCCCCGCTGAACCGGCCCTTACGAATTCCCGCTGATGTCGCGGAATTGTTCCGCCCGACTTTCTTACCACCTCCCGACATCAATCACTCCTTAGCTGAGCCCATCTGCAGGCTGAATCCTGATCAAGATCGTCCTTCGTCAAGATCTTTTCTTGTCCGCCTTTGCATGATTGAACCTATTCTTAGCCGGAGCGCGTTAAGCCTTATGAATCCTTCCGCGTCGGCCTGTGAATAAACCTGGTCTGCCTCAAAAGTAGCGAAACGGTCATCGTAAAGTGAATTTTCAGATCTTCGACCCGATACCGTAACATTCCCTTTGTAAAGTTTGAGTCTGGCTTCCCCTGAAACCCACCGCGCTGCCTCGTCGATGGCTGCTTGGAGCATTTTGCGCTCCGGGGCAAACCAGTAGCCGTTGTAAACAAGAGTCGCATACCGAGGAATCCACTCATCTTTGAGGTGTGTCACTTCACGGTCGAGAGTGATGGATTCCAGTGCCCGTCTGGCAACGTGAAGAACCGTTCCACCTGGAGTCTCGTACACGCCACGGCTCTTCATACCCACGAAGCGGTTCTCCACCATGTCCACCCTACCTATCCCGTGGCGACCGGCAATGGTATTAAGAGAAGCCAGCAGTGCTGCAGGGGAATAGTGTTTTCCGTTAATTGCAACAGGATCCCCCGCCTCGAAGGTAATGATGATTTCTTCTGGAGTATCGGGAGCATCTCCCGGATCTACGGTCAGAAGATACATGTCACGAGGAGGTTCAGACCACGGATCTTCGAGAATTCCTCCTTCAAAACTCAGGTGGAGCAGATTCCTGTCCATGCTGTACGGCTTTTGTGCCGTTGAACTTATCGGTATACCTCTCTTTTTCGCATAAGCTATCAGGTCGGTCCGTGAGCGCATATCCCAAAGCCTCCACGGAGCAATCACCTTTATGTCCGGATCAATAGCGAGGTAAGCCAATTCAAACCTCACCTGATCATTGCCTTTGCCCGTTGCGCCATGGCTAACCGCATCAGCATTCTCAGCAGCAGCCACGGCCATTTGCGCCTTTGCTATGCACGGGCGCGCAATAGATGTCCCCAGGAAATAGGTTCCTTCATACACTGCATTGGCTCTAAGCATTGGGAACACGTAATCCCTAACAAATTCCTCCCGAAGATCGGAAATATGGAGGGAGACAGCACCGGTACTCATGGCCTTTTCTTCCAAAGGCTCAAGCTCCTCCCCTTGTCCGAGGTCCGCGGCAAATGCCACGACTGGACAATTGTAATTATCTATCAACCACCTTAGTATCACGGAGGTATCAAGTCCCCCACTATATGCCAGCACTATCTTTCCAACTTTATGTTCCTTCACGAAACCTCCGTCGCTATCTAGAGTGAAAGCGTCAAGTTCAAAATCGCAAGAGGTACCTGGTCAACGAATATCCTTCGAACAGCCTCCCTCCTAGGAAGCAAAAAGCATCTCAAGAATCGCCTTTTGGACGTGGAGCCTATTCTCAGCCTCATCCCATATCAGTGAACGGTCGGATTCAATTACATCATCTGTAATTTCTTCTCCTCGGTGAGCCGGAAGACAATGGAGCACATAAACCCGCTTGCCCGCATGACTCAATAGAGCCTCATTGACTTGATAGCCTTTGAATACAGTCTTCCGGACAGTGGCCTCATTTTCCTGTCCCATGGAAGCCCAGACGTCTGTTGACACTACATCTGCATTTTGGACTGCTTCCAACGGGTCACGTGTGAGTGAAACATTGACTGAATTGAATGGAACAGCAGGGTCGTAGCCTTCAGGACAAGCAAGTGCGAGACGAAATCCCAATACTTGCGCAGCGTTGATCCAAGAATTTGCCATGTTGTTGCCGTCACCAATCCAGGCTGCGTTCATGGTCGTAAGATCTATGCCTATTTCCTGGAGCGTCATGAGGTCTGCTAGAACCTGGCAGGGATGATGCAAATCAGATAGACCATTGATGATAGGTATAGAAGACCATTTGGCAAATTCTTCAAGAATTTCATGGCCGAAAGTACGGATAACCAGGGCGTCCAAATATTTGGAAAGGACCCTCGCGGAATCGCGTATCGGTTCCCCTCGACCGATCTGAATATCTCGACGGCTTAAAAAAATACAATGCCCCCCAAGCTGATGTATACCTACTTCAAATGATACTCTTGTCCGGGTTGATGGCTTTTCGAAAAAAAGTCCAACATTTCGACCTTCCAGAGGTCTGTAAATGTATTTAGAGTGAATTTCTTTCTTGATCGCGCGGGCGCGACTGAGCAGCGATAGAATTTCTTCGCGAGTATAGTCGGCAATACTCAGAAAATGCCTATTCATTATCATGCTACCCCTCCGACCACGTACTCAGTACAGAATCCAGAATACCCACCATTTCATCGATCTCTTCAGAGGTAACGATAAGAGGTGGGAGAAATCTCAAGACCGTTTCTGAAGTGCAGTTGACAAGAACGCCTGCCTCACGCATAGCGGCAGCAAGGCCCGCGCCCGGCCTCTGCAGATCGATAGCCTGCATGAGACCAAGACCTCGAACCTCTCGTATAACTTCATGCCGTGCTGCAAGCTCTTCAAGTCTCAGTCTCAGACGATTTCCTAACGATTCAACTCTTTCGAGGAAACCCTTAGAGATTATTTCCTGCATGACAGTCAATCCGGCTGCTGATGCCAGAGGATTTCCGCCAAAGGTTGTTGCATGAGTGCCTGGGACCAGCGCGGAGGCGACTTCTTCTATCGCGAGTAGCGCTCCCATCGGCACCCCGCCGGCAATGCCCTTAGCCAAGGTCATGATATCCGGTTTCATCTCGAAATGTTCATAAGCAAAGAGCTTGCCCGTCCGGCCCATGCCTGTCTGGATCTCGTCCAGAATAAGCAGACAACCCCAATTATCGCACAATGCCCTAATTTCCCTTAGGAAATTTCCAGGGGGCATCCGAACGCCCCCCTCGCCCTGAATAGGCTCCAATAGAACTGCTGCAGTTGTACCTGACACACTTCTCTCAAGAGCCTTTATATCCCCGAATGGGACATGAAAGAATCCTGGCATGTGCGGTTCAAATCCATTGCGATACTTAGTCTGTCCCGTAGCCGCCAGAGTAGCCAATGTGCGGCCGTGAAAGGAATTCTCCATCGTAACGATATGATAACGCTCATGTTCGCCGCGGTCGTGGAAGTATTTTCTGGCTAACTTGATAGCACCTTCGTTGGCCTCCGCTCCTGAATTACAGAAGAAGACCTTGTCCGCAAAGGAATTTTCGACCAATAGCCTCGCCAAGTTAATCTGGGATTCTATGTAGAACAGATTTGAAACGTGGATAAGCTTTTTTGCCTGCTCCGATATGGCTAGCGCGAGTCCAGGATGTCCGTGCCCCAAGCTGCAGGCCGCAAGACCCGCAATGAAATCCAGGTACTGCCGTCCCGCGCTGTCTCGCACTCGGCATCCTTCTCCATCAACAAGCATTATGGGAGTGCGGCCATACGTATTGAACACATAGTGGTTGTTCATTGATATGAAGTCATCTCGTACCATTAGATCACCCTTATTACTTAGAATCGCTGAAACGATGACGGCCCCTTTAGCCTTTACAAACCGGGGTCTTTCTCACGTACGATCTGGGTACCGATCCCTTGGTCGGTAAGTATTTCGAGAAGCAAAGCATGAGGAACTCTTCCGTCAATCACGTGAGCCTTTGGCACCCCGCCTCGCAGGGCAGATAAACAGCATCGGATTTTCGGAATCATGCCTTCCGAAGCGACCCCACTACGAATCAGTTCTGCCGCTTGATCCTCTGTCAGGCTAGAAATCAAGTTATTATCAGCATCCATTACACCCGGTACGTCGGTCAACAAAATGAACTTTTCCGCTGACAGCGAAGCCGAGAGTGCCCCTGCAGCGGTATCGGCGTTAATATTGTACGGCTTCTCCCCGGGACCGGCTCCAACTGGCGCGATAACTGGTATAAAGCCGTGCTCTTCCAGGGAATCTATCAGTTCTGGATTAATCCTATCAACTTCACCCACAAGACCCAAGTCCTCATCAAGTCCTGCAAGTCTTGCCGGTTGCGCCTTCCTAGCCTTAATGAGACTACCGTCCCGGCCTGATATGCCCACAGCTTTGCCTCCAAGATGATTGACCATGGAAACCACGTCCTTGTTCACCTTGCCGACAAGAACCATTTCCACAACATCCATTGTCTCCTCATCAGTGACGCGTAGCCCTTTTACAAATCGGCTTTCTTTCCCTAATTTCTTGAGGAGCGCCCCGATCTGAGGGCCTCCGCCATGAACTATGATCGGTTTTATGCCGATAAAACTTATCAGGGCAATGTCTTCGGCAAAATTCTTTTTTAGTGACTCGCGGGTCATTGCACTGCCACCGAGTTTTATCACGATACGTTTGCCGCTAAAGCTACGGATGTAAGGCAAGGCTTCGACCAAAATCTCAGCCCTCATAGCGGGGGCCACGCTCTTAGAGTCGCAATGCTCGTTCATATCATAGCTAACCTCAATTTATTTAATCAACATCTTGATAACATAAGACAAAACTAAAAAAATATCAATACTGATCGACTCTTGGGTCAAAATGGCAATAAAAATTTTATAATAACATTGATCATCCTTTTATGGCCATAAGAGATTTATTTCGGGATCTTTCTCTCGCTCCTGATCTCTGATTTTGTAATATGCTACTCCGTCGAGAAATGTTCAAAGATTACTCAAACAACGTGAGGGCTTTCATGTACTTGATGCTCACTATAGTGCCCATGTGCTTTTTTATTGAGGTATATTTATGGCTAATCTTCCTGAAATCTCCATGGCTCTTGCAGATGAAAAATTGGATACAATAGAGAGTACCGGCGCAAACACACTATCGGTATTGCTGGAGTACAGCATTTTCCATCAGATTCTCAGCGATGACCCTTCTTCGCGGTAACTATCATCTGATGCCCGTACAACGTGAACCGTATCGTTTCGTCGATAAGTTTTCTAAAAGGAACAAGAATGTTCAAACCCGTCGGAAGATCGTGTTCAGGGTAATAAAGCTTTCTTCTTAGGTTAAAAGATTTCGTTCTGATTCTAATTTTGCAAAATCCGTATGCCTCAAGAAGGCGGGTCATTGTCGAGGGCTCAAATAGATGGATATGGTCAGCACCGTTGAAATAGACCCATTCCGGCCCATTGACCCAACGGGAAAGAGACGCGAAGTTGGTGGTAGACAAACGCAGGAGGCCACCAGGCCTGAGAGCCCTATGAATATTTGCGATGGCCTTTCGAGGAGACTCGAGATGCTCAATGACATCCCAAGCCCTCGCAACATCGAAGAAATTGTTTGGAGCCTCGAAGCTTTCCGCCGGCTGAACGATGACATGTGCAAGACCTTTGGCCTTGAGTTCTTGGACCGCAATAGAGTTTACTTCAATCGCCCAGGTTTCCCACCCATCCTTTGAGGCCTCGAGAAGGAACCAACCTTTTCCTGCCCCTACTTCCAGAATTCGATTTAGCTTTCGAAAGCTCTCCATGCCTTCCAATTCTTTTTTTATTCGACGGATATGGGCGGAGGTGAGTCTATCTTCACCCATAGCTCCTGTACCTGTTATCTTCTGGACTTCCACGTGCCCTTTCAGCCTCGGATTGACGAAAACCATTCCGCAGTTGCGGCACCGGACATGACGAAACCCCTCTTTCACGAAGAGAAGATCCTGTTCATCAGTGCCGCAAAGGTCACAAAGCACAGTAGTGAGTCGAGATTCTTTGTTCAAGGTTAACTCGGGCATAAGCGTTCCCAACTTCTTCGGTTATTCAATTCCTCTGTCCTTGCACAAGACCGGCTTCCGGTCGGGGCGGCTCATTAGCACAATACCAATCTCGATTCAAGGGATGTGAAGAATCAAAGAGGGAAAACACCCTTGCAACCATCCTGTATGTCACCAATATCTTACCATCAGATCGATCATAAGGCGACGCTATTGAAAGATAAGGGAAACCGTGATAGTGAAGCCGGGGTCCATGCGGGACTCTGAGAGGTTGAAAAGTGGAGTTGAGTGCCATAGCGGATTTCCTGTTCGAGGTGGGAATGCTAAAGAGAACACCTCGATCCGGATTTCAATTCTTGGGAACCGGACGCGAAACAGTAGCCGAACACAGTCTCAGATGTGCTGTAATAGGTTACGTGCTTGGCCGGATGTCCGGAAACCTTGAAACAAACCGGATAGTATTGATGTGTCTCTTCCATGATCTCACTGAGGCTCGGACAGGAGATCTGAACTATGTAAACAAAAAGTATGTAAAAGCTGATGAGGAAGCGGCGGTGAGAGACATGACTTCAGCTCTGCCGTTCGGAGATGAAATACGCAGATTGACTGAGGAATTCCGGAATGGCACCACACCCGAGGCTGATTCAGCTCACGATGCCGACCAGCTTGAAATGATTCTGCAACTCAAAGAACTCGGCGACCTCGGAAACCGTTATTCCCAAGATTGGATATCTACTGCCGTCAAGAGACTACGGACCGAGGACGCCGGACGCTTGGCCAGAAGCATTCTCAACACGGATTTTTCCGGGTGGTGGTATAAGGAAAAAGATGACGAATGGTGGGTTAATGGACAATTACCGGAGCCTAGCGAGAAGTAAGTTTCGGGAGTTTGAGCCTGTTTTTCCAAGAAACAACCAAGATAATGGCCTTATAGGAATTCGGTTTAAGGCCATCCTGAGAATTGTTTCAAATAAAACCCGTGCAGTCCTCTTAGGATCAATATCACTTAGGGCTTTCACGATTGTCGTCTTGTCCCTACCGTCTCTCTGGCTATATGGCGTCTGCGATCATGTATACGGATTTGGAACAGCCAAGCTTCCGGCCATGGTGTACGCGGAAAACACAGAGTCAGCAGACCTTCCGGTCCAGAAAGAAGAAGAAGAACGTACGAGGAGATACCATTGGCTTTTTCGGGAACGTAAGGCTGAAGAGGGGCAAAAGGAGATTGAAAGTACAACTGTCCTGGACAAACTTGATAGGGAAATTAAGCAGGCGCGCAAGTTATATCTAGCAGGAGAGACAGACAACGCTATTCTAAAATATCGGAGTGCAATCGACAATTTTGAATCTATTTTGGCAGATACTCCACAAGGAAGCCCTCTCCTAAAACAAGTCGAGCAACGGTTCCAGGTTTTCGACGAACTGGCCACAAAGATATTGGGCCCATTGTACAGTGATATCCCTGAGGACGCTGCCCCCCGTATCTTTCACCTTATGGAGAAAAGGCGAATATGTCTCAGAAACTTAACTTTAAAGAAAGTGGGCAGATTGGAATTCTTTGATGTCCCCAACAGTCTTCTGAGAGAGGAGTCGGAAACACTGGCAAGTCTTCTGGAACTCAGCGAGGATTTTTCCACGGTCCGCGTCCGGCAGTCGTCTGAAGATGCTCTGAGGGTAAAGCTGACAGAAGTCCGAAAGGCTATCCAGAAGAGTTCTGAGAAATATGCGAGGTTCCGGTCCGGTTTTGCCTTGTCTCTTTCGGATGTGCGTCGAGACCTATTAAGAAAAGACGAGATGATTCTTGATTTCAACCTGTTCCCTGATAGGTTGGTGATAGGTGTCTTAACACTTGAGAAGGCAATATACTACCAGTTTCCTGCGGTTCGTTCGGAAATCGATAGGAACGTCTTCCAACTACAGGACAAGTTGCGTGAGTTTTCTTCAGGCGACCAGTCTACATTTATGGGACATGCATGGAAAGAGCCCTGCAGGCGTACTTATAGAATGCTTCTGGGAATGTTGCCGACTTTGCCTAAGGATAAGACGACCGTCTTTGTAATACCTGACAGGTCGCTGTGGTACCTACCGTTCTCTTCGTTGCTGGATTCTGAGGACCGACCATTCGGACAAGACCGCGTAGTTACAATTATGCCTTCGGTAGACGCTCTCAAATTCCTGAGGTCTCAGGTAACAAGTGTTCAGCAATCGGTTCTCAAGGGCAACCTGCTCCTTTTCGAATCTATTCCCTCGATTCCTGATGATCATTCCAGGGAAAAGACATCGGTTGAAAGTACCAGAAAAAGGAATCTACCAAAGGAGTCTGAGGAAGAAAAGCTGGAGCGACTAATTTTGACCAATCCGGTGTACCCCAAGCCATCCGACATAGTTATGAAAGTTCAGAAGATGTTCGCACAATTCGATGTCTGGATGGGGCCTACGGCCACTCTTGATCGATTCATGGAATACACGGACCGAAAAGAGATTATAACTGTTCTCGCCGTTCCCTTGTCAGTGTGGGATTCCGTTTACGGCGATCGCCAACCAACCTTTTTCTTTTCACCAGACAAGACGGGTAAGCGGCGTTTCGAAGCGAATCGGTTTTTCGCGGCCCCTCTCGGAGCAGGGATATTGGTAATGCCCATTTCCTGGTTCAACTTACCAGACAAAGAAAATCCCCTTGGCGAGGGGCCCCTTCTGCTTAATACGGCTCTGTTTTATTCAGGCTTTAGGATGGGAATGGTAAACTATTCGGACCCAAACTGGGGATCTGACGAACCTTTCTTGCTTGCTCTACTCCGAAAGGTTGCGGAGAAAGTGCCCCCCGGTAAGGCACTTGCCGAGTACCCGCGCGAGATGCCGGCGGGCCTTGATCCGTCATTCAGCGGTAAACCGCCTTCTTGGGCGGGATGGATACTGTCAGGGGACCCTGGGCTGTGAGTAACCCAATGTGTTACGCCCTCCGGAAACACCAACGACAGACGCTTCTGAGAATCAACTATTAACGACCTGAGCGGACCACAAGCATGTACTGAAAATCGAATCCATCAGCATCCAGGGATTATACTTGAGCGTGCTCGGCTGAATAAAAAGCTGGTGTCAAAAAAACTCTTATGCAGCATCTCCAGAGGATTTGAAAGTTTCCGTCCGTATGATGCCCTATCCGACTCTCATCCACAGGCCATCAATGAGAGCCTGTCATAAAAACGGGTCAGACATGGGGAAGTCTCTTGGACAGTCTCCCAATAGTCCGGGAAGCGGTATTCTTGTGAAAGATCCCTTTTGAGGCGCCTTTATGGAGCAGTGATGTTGCGATGCTAAGAAGCTGAGGAGAGCCCGCGTTTTTCTCGTCGGTGGCCTGAAGAAATTTTTTGACGGCAGTCCTGACTTTGGACCGGTAAGACATGTTGCGGATGCGTTTTTTTTCGTTCTGACGCATCCTCTTGAGAGCGGACGGGTGGTTTGCCATTAATAACTCCTTGGAACTATATCTTATTCTTGATCCTGTTTTTCGTTCACCAAGCCTATGCTTTCAGATCGCAATGCGTATGTGACGCCTGAGGCTAGAGAACCTGTTGCGTCTTTCAAGTAAATATTCTTTATGACAAAAATCATGAGAGAAAGTCAATCAAATTTGTCCGGAGACGGAAAGCAGCCAGTTAGTGAAAAGAAAGCAATGACTCGTGCGGCGGGTATCGTGGGAGTCTGGACCACTCTCAGCAGAGTATTGGGTTTTGTCCGCGACATAATCATAGCTCAGTTCATGGGCGCTGGTCCGGCCGCAGATGCCTTTTTCGTAGCCTTTCGTATTCCAAATCTTTTGCGACGTTTATTTGCAGAAGGCGCTTTATCGGCTGCTTTCATTCCCACGTATGTTGAGACTCTTCAGAAAAATGGTCCAGTTGAAGCCCAGCGCCTGGCAAGAATCAGTCTCACCTTCGCTGCAATTGTGCTCGCAGTGGTGACTATCGCAGGTATAGTCTTGAGCCCCTGGATAGTGCGATTAATTGCCCCCGGCTTTTTTCAGGATCCCGCAAAATTCAGCCTAACAGTGAGCTTGAACAGGATCATGTTTCCTTACATCTTCTTTATTTCTTTGGTTGCTCTGGTATCGGGGGTACTGAATTCCATGGGCCATTTTGCAGCGCCGGCCGCTGCTCCAATCCTGCTCAACCTTTCTATGATAACCAGTGTCGCTCTGTCTTGCACTCTTTTCAATGTACCGCCTTACTACGCTTTGGCCTGGGGTGTTGTGGCCGGGGGGATACTGCAACTAGCCCTTCAGCTACCTTTCATGGCCAAGGTTGGCGTAAAAATACGGCCTGATTTTGATTTTGGGCATCCGGCGCTCAAAAGGATCGGCCTGCTCTTCATACCTGCCGCGTTTGGTGGAGCCGTCTATCAGATTAACGTTATGATTGGTACGATCCTGGCTTCGCTGCTCCCTCCCGGAAGTGTTTCCTGGCTTTACTACGCCGATCGGCTTGTGGAACTTCCTTTGGGAATGTTCGCGATAGCACTTGGCACAGCGGTCTTGCCTTCCATGTCCCGCCAGGCGAGCAATGGCGATATGACAGCCCTCACACAGTCGATTTCCTTTTCTTTGAGACTCATAGCTTTTTTCACAATTCCCGCAACGTTGGCACTTATTGTGCTTAGGGAGCCGATTGTGGCTGTACTGTTTCAGAGAGGCCAATTCACGGTTTATGATACACAGCAGACTGCGTACGCCTTGCTTTGGTATACGGTCGGACTGTGGGCTTTTTCCGGACTCAAAGTCGTGACACAGGCTTTCTTTTCTCTCAAAGACACCAAGACCCCCGTTAAAGTTTCTGTTGTAGCCCTCCTGGTAAACCTGTTCGGGGGGCTGATTCTTATGGGTCCCATGGAGCAGGGGGGGCTTGCGCTAGCAACCTCGCTGGCTGCGGCATGCAATGTTCTTATCCTTTTTGTATTATTGATCAGACGAATCGGTGGTTTTCCGTCAGCAGATTTTGTCGATTCTCTGGCTAGGATCTCCGTCGCTTCATCACTAATGTGCATCCCACTCCTTTACGGTCGAAGTCTTGGAGAGTGGAGTCAAGGCCTAAACACCCATAACCTTTCGGTTCTATCGGGTTGCGTCACGATAGGACTTATTGCCTTCTCCGTTGCAGCCTACCTTTGCCGCTGCCGGGAAATGAAGGCATTGTGGTCAATCGTCAGAGGAGGAGCGAAATAAAGTTTATGGCCTCTTCCTCGAATCGGCTTTCAGGGTCAAAAATTCTCAGACAAAGGGGTTTTCGTCTTTTTCCCTCTGAATGGTGGACGTGGGTGTAGGCCCATAGTTGTGACCAGGCAGCACAATAGTATCTCCCGGCAATGTAAAAAGCCTGTTGCGAATTGAAGACTGCATAATTTCATAAGAGCCGCCGGGCAGATCGGTCCTCCCGACTCCTTGCACAAAAAGAGTGTCGCCGGTCAGGACATAGCCCGGGAAATAGAGGCAGATACCCCCTGGTGAATGTCCCGGCGTATGTATCACTTCGACTGACTCATTGCCAAAGGTCAGCCGTTCACCGTCCTTAAGCAGCATGCTCGCCGGTGGAGATGGCTCTGCACCGAACATTCCCAACATGGCCATGTTAGGGTTTGCAAGCGCTGACGCCTCATCCACATGAATCGCAATAGGTGCATCGGTGGCCTCATGCATTGACCTGTTGCCCATTGTGTGGTCCACATGGCTGTGAGTATTGACGATCAGTTTTATCGTTTTCACACCCCTATCTCTTCCACGTTCAAGGATAAGGTCCGCGGGTCCTCCCGGATCTACAACGATTCCTTCACCCGTCTGGGTATCCCCGAGTATGTAGCAAAAAATCTCAAAGCCACCGATCTGTATCTGCTCTATAATCATCGTTTCCTCCTTATTGAAAGACCCTCACCCTTCAGACCGTCAGATGCCTGTCGTGGAGCGATGCTCTCCTGTTCAATCATGCCCCCCCCCTCTTCATTTTCAGCTTGTCATGGCCGGAGGCAAATGCGCACAATAGGGCTCCTGGGCCATGTACCGGCCAGTGGTCTCTAATGCTCTCGCCCTACAACCTCCACAAAAGCGAAGGTAATCGCACTTTCCACATTTACCTTCCAGCAGACCGAAATTTCGCAGGTCCTTAAATAGCAGAGCCTTTTCCCATATCTCGAAAAACTCAGCTTCCCGTATACTCCCAGCCTGCGCGTCGAAGTACCCGCAGGGTTGCAACTCTCCTTTGTGAGAGACAAAAACGAAGGACAGGCCAGCTAGGCATCCTCTGGTATGTGCATTCAGACCAAATGTCTTCTCGGACACTTCCAAGCCGTCTGCTTTTGCCTGCTGCCTCAAAATTCTATAATACTGGGGGGCGCAGGTGGCCTTGGTCTCCATCCCGGACTTTCTACTCAGACGGTAGAATTCCAGGAGCGTCTCTTCGTATTCTTCCGGACCCATCTCCTCTCCGGACATGTCCCTGGCCCTACCGGTGGGAACAAGCAGGAACACGTGAAACGCCCGCGCCCCTATCCTCTCGGCCAGCTCCATGATTTCTTTCAGTTTCCCTCGATTTCGGCGAGTCAGGGTCGTATTGATCTGGACTGGAATCCCGGTTCTGCGAAGATTGTCGATTCCCGCGAGGGATGCTTCAAAAGCCCCTGGAATCTTCCGGAAAGCATTGTGGTCCTCTGGTGTGGGTCCGTCTAGACTGATGCTCACGCGCGGTATCCCGACTGAGGCAATTTCCCGGGCAACTTCATTATTGACCAAGACCCCGTTGGTCGCCAGCACCGCCCTCAGACCCACTCCAATTGCATACCCGGCCAGATCGAAGAAATCAGGACGGAGCAGTGGCTCACCTCCGGTCATGATCAATATGGGTTCGCCAACCTTGCGTATGCCGTCTATTAGACGGCGCCCTTCGTCAAGACTTAATTCTTCCGGGTCGGGATTGGGGGATGCGCCGGCCCGGCAATGCACGCACGCCAGATTGCAGGCCCGGGTCATCTCCCAAGCAACCAATCTTAGTTCGAAGCGATTCACTTTCCAGCCTTATGCCCTGCGCTCTGAAGAATTCGCACGGCTTCAAGGGCATGGTAGGAAATAATCAGGTCGGCGCCTGCCCGTTTTATTGACGTTAGGGCTTCCATCATGCAGAGATCCCCGTCTATCCAGCCGTTCTGAGCCGCAGCCTTGATCATCGCGAATTCCCCACTAACGTTATATGCCACGAGAGGAAGATCAAAGGAGTTGCGGACCCTCCAAATAACATCCAGATAGGGGAGAGCAGGCTTGACCATTATCAGATCTGCGCCTTCTTCTACGTCCATGGCTACTTCACGCATCGCCTCATCTGAGTTCGCCGGATCCATCTGGTACGATCGACGATTACCAAACTTCGGGGCAGACTCCGCCGCATCCCTAAACGGGCCGTAAAAAGCCGAGGCATACTTCGCGGAATAGGACATTATCGGGAGTTGCTCAAAGCCTCCCTCGTCCAGAGCCTCCCTTATGGCGGCAACCCTCCCGTCCATCATGTCACTGGGCGCAACTATATCGGCACCAGCCCGTCCATGAGAAAGCGCCATCTTGGCCAATAAGTCCAGAGTAGAATCGTTATCCACATCTCCATCGCGGATGACCCCGCAGTGGCCGTGGTCGGTGTATTCGCACAGACAGACGTCGGTTATCACGACAAGCTCGGGATAGGCGTCCTTAACAGCGCGTACCGCCTGCTGAATAATGCCTTTGTCTGCGTAACCTTCCGATCCGAGCGAATCCTTCTTTGCAGGAATGCCAAAGAGAAGGATTGCAGGAATGCCTCTCTCCACTGGTTCCTTCAGTTCCTTGAGGAGCATATCCGGCGATAGTTGGAAGTGCCCCGGCATTGCTGAAAGAGCTTCTCTCACTCCTCTGCCGTGCCGCACAAAGAAGGGAAGGATGAAGTCTTCTGTGCTGAGACGCACTTCTCTGACCATGCTGCGGAGCGTTTCAGTTCGCCTGAGCCTTCTTGCTCGGTATTCGGGAAAACGCATATAGTCTCCGATGATTTTGTGGACGTGTGGGTAATGTTTTCATATAATCCCACAAGGAACTTATGTCAACGCCGCCACATTCAAAACTAAGTTCAGACGACTTTCCCGTATCGGTTCATTACCAAAGGGCAAGTTGATCTTTTCGTGTGGTTGAGGACTGTCTGTGATCACCTTGAAAAAAAACTCAGACCGGAGAATCCGACAAGGGTATCTATGGATTTTTTCTAATGAAATTGCAGAGCCTTCTGTATCTCTTTTGAAACCAGGATCGATACACGAACTTATGGATTCTGCAGGAGAATTCCTTGGTATGGTCTATTCAAATCCTGCCAGTCTCATAGCTGCTCGCATCTTGTCGAGAAAAAAGTTGGAAATCGATGGGCGATTCTTTGAAGAACGGATTAATTCGGCATTAGAACTGAGAAGGCGACTTTTTCCTCGCAGAGATTCTTACAGGGTAGTATTTGGAGAAGCTGACAGGCTACCAGGCTTGATCGTGGATCGCTACGGGAAATTTTTGGCTGTCCAGAGCTTGACTGCAGGAATGGATATGCTGTTGGACGATGTTCTTGAAGCTCTGACTACTACAATTGCCCCTGAGGGAATTTATTTGCGTAACGACTCACCAGCACGCTCACTAGAGGGTTTGCCCCTTGAAAAGAAACTTGTTTACGGTTCGGTTCCAGCGAATGTCTGTATCGACTCCTGGGGGTTAAAGTTCCTCGTGGACATTCCGGAGGGACAAAAAACCGGCTTTTTCCTGGACCAGGAATCAAACCGTCCCCTCATGGAGCAACATGCTTTCCCAGGGTGCAAAGTCCTGGACCTATTCTGTTATACAGGAGCATGGGGAATTCACGCCCTATCCGCAGGAGCGGCCGAAGTTACTGCGGTGGATTCCTCCCGGGGGGCGCTGAGCATGGCTTCTGAAAACGCACGGCTCAACGGCATGGAAGCCCGGTTCAGAGCAGTCCGTGAACCGGTGCTGGATTTCCTCAAGAAAACTCGAGATAATTGGGATCTCATTATCGTGGATCCACCGGCTTTCATTAAGAGTCGAAGCCGCTTGAAAGAAGGCATTGGCGGTTACATCGACGTAAACCGACGGGCCCTCAGCAAGCTGAAATCCAGCGGTGTACTGGTTACCTGTTCATGCTCATATCACCTTGATACGGAAGCTTTTGAGCACGCCCTTCTTAGTGCTTCCAGGCAGAGCGGCAGAGAGTTAAGGCTTCTTGATATACGAGGGCAAGGTGCGGATCACCCGGTCCTTCTCTCCATGCCCGAAACCCGATACTTGAAAGTAATTGTCGCTCAAGTTATGTGATCACAACAATTTAAGTGCTTGTCCTTCTTGATGGGCCATTTTTTTGTAGGGATTTGACTCAAAGGATGTAGGGAACGTGCGTGGTCCATTGCCATCCTTCTCCAGAGTCGAGGTGCAGACAAAGATATTGAGATTGCGTTTCAACGAGTTTTTGTGAAGCTTTTTTCCAGAATTACAACGGCGCAGGCTGTCAACGGGGTGTGGCTCATAGACACGTGTATAGTTCCAACGTTCATAGATTCTGCAGTTTTCAAAGCCTCGTCGGTCAATTCGATCCAAGGTCTGTTTCGGTCTCCTCCCCGGACTTGAATGCGGCTGGGGCTAATTCCGCAGGAGAATCCTGTCCCTAGTGCCTTTACAAAAGCTTCCTTCGCTGCAAACCTAGCAGCGTAAGCCTGTGCAGGCTGGGCTGAATTCTTGGAAGCAGCTATTTCCTCCTGAGAAAATACTCTGAAGATGAATCGGTACGCCCATCTCCTGTTGAGTATATTCTCCATTCGAGCCACTTCCACTACATCTATCCCAACGCCGAGGATCACGGGGAGACCCTCTCCCTGACAATCGCATCGGCAACCTTGCAGGCCTGAACAGCCGAGAAAACATCATGGACTCGGACGAGAGAAGCTCCCCTGAGAACAGACGCTGTCACGGCTGCCAGAGTACCTGTGTCTCGTGCAGCCGCGTCAGGCTGATCCAGAATTTTGCCCAGGAATGACTTGCGAGAAGGCCCCACCAGGATTGGCTTTCCCAGAGGCTTGAAGTAATCTAAACGGTTTAGAAGGATCAAGTTCTGGTCGAATGTCTTTCCGAAGCCGATTCCTGGGTCTATGATTATACTTTGCTTAGCAATTCCATAGTCCTCCAGTGCCTGTATCCTCTCTTGAAAAAACTCGTAAATGTCACCGGGAAAAGAATTGTATCGTATTTCAATCTGCATGGTCTTAGGCTTTCCCAGCATGTGCATGACTATGAGACCAGTGCCTGTTTCCAGAGCCACATCCACTAATCCGGGATCGTCCCGGAATCCCGACACGTCATTTATTATTCTTGCCCCAGCTTTGATTGCCGCCTCTGCCACCACGCGACGTCGGGTATCGACTGAAATAACTGCTTCGGGGTTGTTGTAACAAATCCCATCAATTACAGGTATGATGCGATCGATTTCTTCCTTATAGTGGACAGATACGGACCCAGGACGTGTGGATTCCCCGCCTATGTCCACAATATCTGCGCCTTCACTGAACATTTTCAAACCAGCGACTATGGCGACATCGGGATCGAGATGTTTCCCCCCATCCGAGAATGAATCCGGAGTAGTGTTGATGACACCCATGACGAGTGTCCGGAACCCGGATTCTATAGCTTGTGCAAGAGGGGTGAGGTGAAAGGGAATCATGACGGATAATGATAAACTGGATTTCTTAGATCGGCAAGCGGTCTTTGAAAGCCTTTTTCCAGGACTATCATGAACAACTCATGCATCTTTGCATGAGTTAAGAAGTCAGACTTTTTCTGGGTCCGGGGTCCCCGGACGCGGCCCCACTACGGACTTACTATCCTCCAAAGGGGTAATGTCAATTGATGGTTTGTCCTGTTTCCTTTTTGCAGGCTCCGTCGGTTCAGGTAGTTTACGGCCTTCTATGAGTGCGTTGATTTCAGCAGAACCCAGGGTCTCTCGTTCGAGGAGGGCTTCTGCAATTCGCTCAACAATCTCTTTATTTTGTTCGATAGCTTTCTTGGCCTTTTCGAAGTGTTCTGTGACTATCGTGTGAATTTCACGGTCAATATCGACTGCGGTCTGCTCTGAATAATCCCTATGGCGAGCAAACTCCTTGCCTAAGAAAATCTGTTCCTCCTTCTGGCCAAATGCTAGGGGTCCCATCCTATCGCTCATGCCCCACTCACAAACCATTTTCCTAGCCAGTTCCGTGGCTCGCTCGATATCGTTTCCAGCGCCGGTAGTGGTGTGGCCGAGGAAAATCTGTTCTGCGGCCCGTCCTCCCATTAGAACAGCGATCTGAGCTAAGAGGTAATCTCTCGAATACGTGTGGCGGTCATCTAGCGGAAGTTGCTGCGTGACCCCTAAAGCTCGTCCCCTGGGAATAATGGTCACCTTGTGGATGGGGTCGGTTCCAGGCATGATCCTGGCCACAAAGGCATGCCCAGCCTCATGATAGGCTGTATTTCGGCGTTCTTCCATGCTGATGACAAGGCTGCGGCGCTCTGCACCCATAAGGACTTTATCCTTGGCGAATTCGAAATCAGACGCCTCAATCTCATTCTTATTCAACCTAGCCGCATTGATAGCGGCCTCATTAACCAGATTGGCAAGATCCGCACCGGTGAATCCTGGTGTGCCTCGACTGATTGTTTCCAGCTCCACGTCCATGGACACGGGGACATTCCTCGTATGGACTTTAAGAATAGCCGTTCTACCCCTAATATCAGGCGGTGGGACAATTACTTGACGATCGAAACGACCTGGCCTCAAGAGTGCGGGGTCCAAAACATCCGGCCTGTTGGTGGCGCTTATGAGAATGACGCCTTCGTTGGTCTCGAAGCCGTCCATCTCGACCAGAAGCTGGTTCAGGGTCTGCTCTCGCTCATCGTGGCCACCCCCGAGACCAGCGCCCCTATGGCGTCCTACTGCATCGATCTCGTCGATGAAGATGATGCACGGGGCGTTCTTCTTTCCCTGTATAAAAAGGTCACGCACACGAGAGGCTCCAACCCCGACAAACATCTCCACGAAATCCGATCCTGAAATGGAAAAAAAAGGTACTGATGCCTCTC
>Ga0194056_10000300_pt1 | contig 26315 bp, 18 predicted proteins | sample SepL4413m_MetaG_FD_155458 | JGI IMG/M metagenome (GOLD analysis project Ga0194056, IMG submission 155458) | Anoxic zone freshwater microbial communities from boreal shield lake in IISD Experimental Lakes Area, Ontario, Canada - Sep2016-L442-13m | ecosystem: Environmental > Aquatic > Freshwater... | reverse complement strand
GTGTTCGGCGAGTTAACTTCAGCTTCGGACACCCATTCCAGCCATTCAGTCAGAACACACAGCGTCCAGATGGCGCGGGCATGATCAGCCTTGCGTTGGGTATGTTCCTGCAATAGTTCCACGGCAACCCGGCGATTAACGCCGACTTGATCCAGCAGCGGCGAAGATAATCTCGATTTTGCCCATTCATAAAGCGGTTCGCGCAACCAACTGCTCAACGGCACAGAAAGCCCGCGTTTTTTGCGATGCACTATGTCCGCAGGCAGGTAGCGCAGCGCGTACTGCTTTAAAAAAACTTTGGTTTGCAAGCGGTTAATGCGCTCTTTTTCCGGAAGGGTCGCGGCAAATTCCATGACTTCCTGATCAAGAAACGGTGCGCGTAGCTCCAAGGCCGACTTCATGCTGGCACGGTCTGCCTTGGTTAATAAACCTTCCGCCAGCGACGTTTCCAAATCATGCTGTTGCAGCCGATCCAGCATTTCTATTGATAAGTAGTTGGGTCGGGCAAGCAAGGGCGGCGTTACTCCGAGCCGGTTTAAAATTGCCGGTGAAATACAGGATGTCCAGAGTATGTGGCGACCCAGAAAATCCAGTTCGTCGCCTTGAATAAAGCGTTTAAGCAGAAAAGGGATGGTGACTTTCTTGTCACTGGTCGGCCAGCTTTCTACCGCACGTCGAACCAGTGCCCTGACCGAGCCGGGAAGTCGTGCATAATAACCGGCAAGATTTGCGCCAAAGTAAGTTGGATAGCCGCCAAAAAGTTCATCCGCACCTTCGCCAACCAGTGCTACGCGTACCTCTTGCGCGGCACGTCTCGCCAAAAGGGCGCTAGGCACCCAGGCCGGGTCGGCCAACGGTTCACCCACCTGCCGAACAAGTTTGGCAATAGTGGGCGGGAAATCTTCGGGGCGCACCCAAACGGGTACAAACTCAACACCCAGGGTGTTGGCGACTTGCTCGGCATAGTGGCCTTCGTCATAAGACGCTTCAGTAAAGCGAAGGCTGTAGGCTTTCAGTGTCTTTTCCGGACGGATGGAACGGGTGACCGCCGTAATTAAAGAAGAATCAAGTCCACCACTTAAAAACAGGCCAAAGTCGACATCAACTTCGCTTTGCTTGCGCACTGATTCCCGAAAAATGTCGTCGAAGGCATCCAGTGAGCCGGGTTGTTTGGTCGTGTTAACGGCATTCCAGCGCCAGTAATGTCTGCGTTGAATACCCGAGGCATCCAGGGTGAGTATTTCGCCAGGCAACACTTTTTGAATGTTTTTAAACGGCGATTCAGGCGCGACAAAAAAACCGGCCTGCAAATAACTGTGAACCGCGTTTGGGCTGATGGAAAAGTCATGTTTACCGGGCGATACCAAGGCAGCTATCAGTGAAGCAAAAGCCACGATACCGTCGTTGATTGAGTAAAAAAGCGGACGTTCGCCCGCTCGATCGCGGGCCAGCAACAGCTTTTTGGTACGGGGGTCCCATATCGCGATGGCAAAGGCTCCCTTGAGCTGTTCCACAAAAGCATCGCCCAGTTCAAGGTACATGGCCGGAATGACGGCAACATCGGTACTCTGCTCAACCGTGCGTCCACGTTCAAGCAACCATTCACGTAGTTCAAGGTGGTTATCAATCTCGCCATTACAAGCCATCATGACGCCGCTGTCCGGGTCAATAATCGGCTGCTTGCCGTCGCTTAAACCGCGAATGGCCAGTCGGGTCATGCCAAAAACGGCGGATTGATCGCCGTCAATCCCGGTATCATCGGGGCCGCGATGCATCAAGGCATCAATCATCCGGTTAACTTGCTGGGGTATGGATTCGTCTTTCACCATGCCATCGGGTAATACTAAACCACAAATGCCGCACATATCAGTTCCCTGTTGGCGTCGGCAGTAAGATTGCCGAATATTTAGAATTTAAATCGACTACTTCAACGCCCTGTTGCTGCGCCATTGCTTTAAGCGTCGTTAAGTGGTTTTTATCGGCAAGCAGGTAGACCGGGTGCTGTCGGGTAGCCAGCCAATCATGCGCTTGCGCTATTGGTACGATACCTTCAGGCCAAGGCTTGCCGGAAGCCAGCGTGAATTTGACATAATTGCTGGTCAGTTCATCGCCCTCACGACTTAAAACAGTCACCAGACGCTTGAGATAAAACGGCAGCCCGTTGGGCAGGCACTCCATGCAAACCAGTTCGGCATCAGGCGGTAACGTGGTCGATATTTTTTCTGCCAGGCTACGCGCAGCGCGGGTTTGCGCAAAAAGATTCAAGACCTCAAAATTGACGGTCATCAACAGTAGTGGAAAGCTGATAAAGGCTGCAAATATCAAGCGTGTATTCCAGCTCCAAAGGGCACACATCGAAAGCACTGCAACGACTCCAAACGATAAGGCCATGGGCAAAATCGTGGGTATAAAAGGATCAAAGAGCTCTTGTTTAGACGGGATTCTGCTTTTGAGCAGCTCGGGATCAGCGGCAATAAATCCCAGCACGACAGCCAACAAGATACTTAACAGCAGTAATGGTACGGTGGCATGCCATAAAATGCGTGCTGCCCGTCCGCTATTGTTATTGAGTGCTTTGGCAAAAACACGCGCTGTAAGAACGCCAAGCGCCAATACGGCGGTGAGTATGTAGCCGGGTAATTTCGATTGGGAAATCGAGAAAAAACACACAACAACAACCGCCCATATAATAAACAGACGATCAGCGCGAGACCAGCTTTGCCTTTTTTGCCAGGCGGCAACAATGGACTCCGGCAGCAAGAAGCTCCAGGCAAAAAAGGTACCCAAAATAATGGGTGCATAGTAATAAAAAGGCGCGGTGCGATGAAATTCAGTGGTGGTAAAGCGGGCAACGGATTCCCTCATAATGCCGTAATAAGGAAAGTCGGGACGAAGAATTGACAGTCCAACAAACCAGGGCAGTACAACGGCAAAAAAAACCAGCCAATTACGCAGGGCAAAGGCACGTTTCATGGCGCTCAATCGACCCTCAAAGCCGTTAAAGATGGCAATCACCAGTGTGGGAATAATAAAACCCACCGGGCCTTTAATCAGGGTGGCAATGCCCGCCGTTAAGGCACCCAGCAGATACCAGCGTATCCGTTGTTTTTCTTCACTCTCCTCCGCCAGAAAACACGCAAAAATGGTGGAGCTTACAAAAAAAGCCAGGGTCATATCGAAAATGACATACCGCGAAAAAACCATGTACAGCGGGGTTGTCGCGACGATCAGCATGGCCAGCAGGGCGGTTCGTTGGTCGTATAGGCGTCGGCAAAACAGGAACGTTACCACGAGCAGCGAAAAACCAAAGAAAGCGGAAGACAGTCTGGCGGTAGTTTCTGATTCTCCGAACAATGAAAAAGACAGTGCGATAGTCTTGAAGTAAAACGCCGGCTTGTCAAGATAGGCAAGTCCGTTATAAGTGGGTACCAGCCAGGAATGGGATTGACTCATCTCCCTGGCTACTTCGGCATTACGTCCTTCATCAGGTGATATTAACGGCCAACCTCCCAACCGACCGAACAACATATAAGCACTGATAATAAAGGTAAAAACCAGAATCCAGCGATTTCGCATGAGAGTGGATACTTTGTCGGAGTCGGCAGAGCTGCTTGCTTGAGGAGAGGAAAAGGTCATCGTTTATTTTATGTTTATGTCTGGAGAATTGCTTCTGCCTAAAGAACGCAGCTTCTGCCTTAACAAGGGTCATGCGCGGCACAAATGCCAGAGCCTTATAAACCCCGCCAGTGGCAGTGCCGACGATTCCAATTGAGGAGATTTGATTTTAAAGGATGCTTGCCGCAAAGTCAAAAGCAAGCCACCAGCAGGCGGTTGAAGGAAGTGACTGACGGACACGCTGTTGGATTTAAGAGGGGCGGATAATAGTGCGGGTTTTTGTGGTAGTCGAACAAGATAACTTTCCGGGAACGCCGAACCCCAGCTCGGCACCGGATAGTCTGGCCGATTACTGATTATTGGTGATTACGCCGAGCTGGGGCTCGGCGTTCCCGGAATCAATAGTCCAGTTTTATTTATTTGTCGCAGTTTTAATTAATCGAATTTACTGCGTCGCGTTAAGCTAAACAGTCCCAACAAGCCACTGCCAAATAACCAGATGGCAGCGGGTACTGGTACAACTGCGGGTATCTGTGAAACGGGAACAGGATCTGGTAAAACAGAGCCAATATAGAAACGATCCAGCTTGGGCCAAAATACATTGTTTGGGCCAACATCCACTGCATCAATCGTCAGCGAGGCGATGGCAATATCACTGGTGAAGCCACGAAAATCGGATCCGAAAAACCGCACGGAGGTGTTATCGTTATCGCTTAATGTGATGACAACCTCTTGCTGGGTAACATCCCCGTTTGAGTCGGTACTTGCAAAAATACCGCCCAGTGCTGTTACGGGACTACCCGTGAAAGTGATGGTCAGTAAATCCTCGGCAGCCCACGTTGAAAGAGCGTTTGGAATTGAAAATAAGCCATTTAGTCCTTGAGCTGTGCCGTCTGGAATTGTGGCGGCAGTCCAGCTATAACCGTTTATTGGTTCGTAGCTTTGTGTCATCTGAGTTCCATCAAGGGGGAAGCTACCATTCTCGTTATAAGTATAATTGCTAAATTCCTCAAGATAGTAGCCTGGTTTTATTTGCGCTAGAAAAGTCGCTTCGTCAGTGAACACTGTCGTTGCTGCAGATGCCAGTGAGGCTTGCGCCAAGAGCATGATAGCCCAAAATTGCTTTTTTTTCATCGTAGACACCTTCAAAATATCCGGGTTAAATAATGGTTTTTGAGTTGCCGTGTATTAAGTGGTCAAGCTCAATTAATTTAAACGGTGATAGAAAATATTCTTAAATTTTTGAATCACGTTAAATTAAATGCATTATTCATTCCAAAAATTATCATGTGGAGATAACCTGTTGAAAGTTCTTGTTATTAAGTTTTTTATGGGTGTTAAAATGCCGGCTCTTGATTAAGAATTTATAACGACTGTAAAAAAAGCTGACAGTTTGAAGGTGGCCAAGCGAGTAAAAATCAACTGATATTGATTGGAAATGCCATCAATATAATCATTGCCTATTGTGTTGGATCTATTGGATGGTTGCTGTTTAAATTTTAAAAATAAAAACAAATCAATGGGTTGCGTTAATTATGATGAGTGCTGACTTATAGTGAATGAAGAGGTCGCGTATTCTGAAGGAATCTTTAATGGTGATTTTAGGGCTGAAAAAAGTTGTAAAAAATACTGACACCTTTAACTCAATCTTCAAGTTTTTAATTTTTGATTCCAGTAGACAGTCTATAACAAGCAATAGGCGTAGGCCGGAATAAGACCACCCAAGCCTGTCCTGAGCTTGTCGAAGGGCGTAGCGCGTGGTGGCGTTTCCGGCACACTTGAGAGGAGTGCCGGAAACGCTTATTCTCGCTTGCGCTCGAAAAGCCTTATTCCGGCCTACGCAGTTTCTGGCACTCAATCTTCACATTGAGTTCGAGAAAGTCAAGATAAGAAAACTTGATGATTGAGTTTAAGGTGTTGAGCTGTAAAAATACCCTACAAAAATTGTTCAGGCGAGGCTTTTGCTGGCCACTTCATAAACATCTTTGGAAACAGCCTCGGTGGTCATTATCCGTTCCAGTTGTGCTTTTATTAGCGCTTGTCTGTCGGGATCATATCTGCGCCATGATGTTAAGGGGCTTAACATGCGTGAGGCAACCTGCGGGTTTAAGGTATTGAGGGCAATAATTTGATCCGCCAAAAATTGATAGCCTTGTCCATTGGCCGCATGAAAATGCAAGGGATTGGCTTGGCTAAATGCGCCAATCAACGCTCTAACCCGGTTTGGATTTTTTAAATCAAACGCAGGATGTTGCATTAAAGCCTGAACGTTGGCAAAGGTATCCGGGTTAGGGCTGGAGGCTTGTAGAGCGAACCATTTATCAATAACCAAGGCTTCGTCTTGCCATTGTTGGTAAAAATCGGCCAGGCACTGTTGTTTGGCAGGGTGCGACCCATTGACAACAACCGCTAAAGCCGCTATTTGATCAGTCATATTTTTAGCCGTAGCAAATTGCTGCTGTGACCATTGCTGACTATCCGCTTGCCCAAGTCGGCCTAAATAAGCCAGGCAGGTGTTTTTGATACGTCTGCGGCCAATAGCGCCTGCGTCAAATAATCCCGATTCTTCCCGATGATTTTCCAGATACAGGGCTTTAAATTGCGCTTGTAGTTGTTCGGCCAGCGTTAGCAAAACAAACTCGCGGGCGGTATGAATGGCTTCTACATCGACAACCTGCATTTGTTCGGCCAGATAAGTTTCTGACGGCAGGCTTAATAATAAGGAAAAATACGACAAGTCATCCCATGATTGTTCAATGACTTGCTTAAACGCAGCGATAATTATCGGGTTTAGCTGTAACGTCCGGTCGTTTTGTACATCAGCGATTAATCCGGCGATAATTTGTCCAGCCAGTTGCTGACCCGCTTCCCAGCGATTAAAGGTATCACGGTCATAGCTTAATAAAAACGCCAGTTCTTCAAGGCTACGCGTCATGACCAACTTAACGGGCGCGGAAAAACCCCGTAATAGTGATACGACAGGTTGTTCTTTTAAATCCTCAAAGGTAAAACTTTGCTCGGCTTGGGTCAGTTGTAAAATCACTTCATCGGTCGTGCCGTGTTGCAATTTACACGCTGCGATAGAACCGTCTTTGTTGATTAAACCTACCGTAACCGGAATGTGCAGCGGTTCCTTAACGGCTTGTCCAGGGGTTGAAGGGCAATGCTGATTAAGGGTTAACGTCAGAGTTTGCGCATCCGGGTCGTAAGCTTGCTGAACGGTTAATACCGGCGTTCCTGCCTGCTCATACCAACGACGGAATTGGCTTAAATCAACGGTGTTGGCGGCTTCCATCGCCTTAACAAAATCATCACAGGTGACTGCCTGCCCATCATGGCGTTCAAAATACAAGTCGCTGCCTTTACGAAAGCCTTCAGCGCCCAGCAAGGTGTGAATCATGCGGACGACTTCGGCACCTTTTTCGTACACGGTTAAGGTGTAAAAATTGTTGATTTCTATGTAAGCATTCGGTCGTATCGGATGCGCCAAGGGGCCGGCATCTTCGGCAAACTGACGTGTGCGTAAATTGATAACATCTTCAATGCGTTTTACCGCTTTGGACGTGCGGTCGCCGGTAAATTCCTGATCGCGAAATACCGTAAAGCCTTCTTTCAAACTGAGCTGAAACCAGTCCCGACAGGTAATACGATTACCCGTCCAGTTATGGAAATATTCATGGGCGATAACGCCTTCAATATGCTCATAATCAGAGTCCGTCGCGGTATCGGGTCGCGCCAGTACAAACTTGGTATTAAAGACGTTAAGGCCTTTGTTCTCCATCGCGCCCATATTGAAATGACCGACGGCAACAATCATGTATAAATCCAGATCGTATTCACGACCATAGACTTGTTCATCCCAAAGCATGGCATTTTTAAGCGATTGCATGGCATGGGCACATTTATCCAGATCGTGCTTTTCAACAAAAATCTGCAAGTTAATAATACGGTCGGACAGTGTGGTAAAGCTGTCTTCAATACAGTCCAGTTGGCCTGCAACCAGTGCAAACAAATAACACGGCTTGTTGAACGGGTCTTCCCAGGTTACCCAATGGCGATTATCCGCTAACTCACCTTGCGCGATTTTGTTGCCGTTGGACAATAAAACCGGATAGCGGTCTTTGTCACCCACCAAAGTCGTGGTAAATTGCGCCATCACATCGGGTCTATCGAGAAAATAAGTGATTTTTCTAAACCCTTCCGCTTCGCACTGGGTACACAACATGCCGTTGGACAGGTACAAACCTTCCAGGGCGGTGTTGGCTTTCGGGTTGATGGTGTTTTCGATGGTCAGCACAAAACTCCGGTGCTGCGGCACTTCATGAATAATTAACGAATCCGGGGTTTGCAGGTAGTGTTGATCGGTTAATTGCTGGTCGTCATTTAAAACCACGCTGATTAGCCCTAAGTTTTCGCCTGCCAAAATCAAGGCGGCATCACCGGTTTGACTGGCAGGATTGCGGCTTAAGGTCAGTCGTGAGACAACCCGTGTGTTGTCTTCAGCCAGGTCAAAATTTAAATCGACACTATGAATCAGATAGTCAGGTACGGTGTAGTCTTTTAAATAAATGGTTTGGGGATTAGCGTCGCGCATGTGAATACCTGTTGTGATATGGTTTTTTTGCTGCAAAAATAGCGATTAATAACCAGGCTGTGATAAAACTGACGCCGCCAAAAGGCGTAATCATGCCTAACCATTTTAAATCGAGTAGTGCCAGTAGATATAAACTACCGGAAAATACGAGTATGCCAATAAACATTAGCCAGCCTGCCCAGCCCAGTAATCTGGATTCAGGAACTTGCTGGCGCATGAATGCAATAGCCATCAGACCTAACGCATGCCACATTTGATAGGTGACACCGGTTTGATAGACGGTTAACAGTTCGGGACTTAAGACGGCTTTTAAACCATGAGCGCCAAAGGCACCCATGCCAACGCCGATGAGTGCGCTGAGCGCACCCAGAAATAAAAAACAGGATTGCATATTATTTTTCCAGTAGTCTGGGCATGAGCTGAACCAGATTGCACGGTCGGGTGCGGTGATCCAGTTGTTCTTTAATTAACGCATCCCAAGCAGTGCGACAGGCACCCGATGAGCCGGGCAGGCAAAACAGATAGGTTGCATTAGCGACTCCGGCAAGTGCCCTGGACTGGATGGTTGACGTTTTAATGTCCTGATAAGACAGCATTCTGAAAGTTTCGCCAAAACCATCCAGCACTTTATCCAGTAAAGGTGCCACGGCTTCCGGCGTTCCGTCCCGACCGGTTACGCCGGTGCCGCCGGTGCTTATCACCACATTAATGTTATCTGCGGCAATCCAGTTTGAGATAACAGCCCTGATCTGATAAATATTATCAGGCACTATTTTTTTTTCAATAACCTGATGTCCGGCTTCTATTGCACGTTCTACCAAAGTTTTACCCGATGTGTCATCGGCATCGGTGCGCGTATCGGAAACCACCAAGATGGCAATGTTTAAGGGGATAAATTGTTTGTCTGTATTCATATTTTCTTATAGGAGGGCCAAAGGCAAAGGACAAAAGGCGGCTACCCACTTAAGCCGGGACAGATAACTTTCCGGGAACGCCGAGCCCCAGCTCGGCACGGGATAGTCAAATCGATTACTGACTACGCCGAGCTGGGGCTCAGCGCTCCCGGAATCAATAGGCCGGTTTTATTTATCTGTCCCGCTTTTTGTGGTAGCCCAAAAGGCAAAGTCAAAACAAGTTTTTTTCGCCTTGTACCTTTAGCCTTGCGCCTGTTCTATTATCTTAACACAACAAAGAAGCCTTCCTGTCCACGTTGGATATTAATTAACAGGGCATTGTCCGGATCAACCACCTGTTTTAACTCTTCAAGATTACGTACACGATAGCGATTTGCCGATATGATCACGTCGCCGGGGCGTAAACCCACTCGCCAAGCGTAAGACGAGGTATTTATTTTCTCAAGTAAAATACCTTCAACCTGATCTTTTTGCGTTACGCCCAGCAGCGTGCCTTGTAATAAACGATGCAGTGTTTCACCGGCCAATTGGGGTTGCACCGGTTTACCAATCATCGTAGTCACTTCTTTTTTCTCGTTACCGCGAAAGAATTCTATACTAACCTTGTCGCCAATTTGTAATAACCCGATGATATTGTTTATATCTTGACTGTTTTTAACCGCTTTGCCATTAGCGGCAACAATAATATCACCCGGTTCCAAACCGGCTTTTGCCGCAGGTGAATTGTTTTCAATGCGGCTGATGGCGGCACCTTGCTTGTTTTCCAGGTTAAACGCACTGACCAGTTCCGGTGTTAAATCCTGGGTAGTGACGCCCAACAAACCACGCCTCACTTCACCGTGCTTAACCAGCGATTCTTTAATGGTCATAATCATATTGGTGGGAATGGCAAAACCGATACCGACATTGCCGCCGTTGGGTGCCAGAATTGCCGTATTCATGCCGATTAATTCACCCCGAAGATTGACCAGAGCGCCACCGGAATTGCCTGGATTAATCGACGCATCGGTCTGGATAAAGTTTTCGTATTTTTCTATGCCCAGACCGGAGCGCCCCAAGGCACTGACAATGCCGGAAGTGACGGTCTGGCTTAGCCCGAACGGACTGCCAATTGCGACGACAAAATCACCGACTTTTAGTAGACTTGAGTCGGCAATGGGTAATTGGGTTAAATTGTTGCCGGGAACCCGAATGATAGCGATATCGGATGCCGGATCGGTACCGATTAATTCCGCGTTGAGTTGGCGACCGTCATGCAAGGTGACCATGATTTTATCGGCTTTATCAATGACGTGATTATTGGTCAGTACCAAGCCTTGACTGCTGTCGATAATAACGCCTGACCCCAAGCTGTTTTTCTGTTGCCGTTGCAATTGTTCGGGTACATTAAAAAATTCACGAAAGAAAGGATCCTGCATCAACGGATTTTCGCTAACCCGAATATTGGTTGATGTAGAGATATTCACCACAGCCGGCATGGCGCGTTCCAGCATAGGGGCGAGAGATGGAACCGGCTGTCCGTCAACATAAGGGGGCATACCGGCCGCCTGTAATATCAAGGATGTTGACCCGCAAACGGATAAAAGAGACATCAATAACAGCGGTTTTATTAATCGAGTATTCATCAGGATTTCCCGGAGATTGTTTAACATGAATAACAGACAATATAGGTCTGGAAATGTTTAATACAAGAGTATCTTGTAAAACTTGTCAGGCTTTGTTCTATTCAGGGTTGCTCCAAGAATCCTGCGATTTTGGGAGGCGGCTCAAATCGTCAATAACCAGTACCGAATGAGGGGCTGCATTGGACCATTCCCACAAGACAAGATTGCCGTTATGCTCCGAGCAACCGGGCGCAAAGCTGCGCACCAGCAAACCGGCAACACCGTTGGCTTGTAATCGATCAGCAAGTAACCAGGTCGGCGGCTCTTGATTTTGATCGGCCATAGCTTCCCATGCACAACCCAACTCAACGGATGAACACCCCAATATACGTTGTACCTTGATATCGTTAAGATCAGCGATGTCGTCACAGTCCACTTGGTAAGCAACCAGCGTCATCGGTTGAGGTTTGAACGGAAAGCCCTGTTGCGCTTCCATCCATGCGGTAGTTGGATCCAATGAGGTGTAGAGTGAATTATTGCCAGGTCGATTGAAACGGCCGCCGTGCATTTTGGCACCGGCTCCGGACAGTGGCGAATAAGCCCACATAGGATGATGCGCCCGATAGACGAGGCCGGTATAACGGCAGACGGGTATTTTCAAGCGTAGCCGCCATCAGCGATTCGGGAAAGATAAGCTTTAACCGCATCTGCACGCCCTTCTTTTACCAAATCCTCAGCCGTTTTATCACCGAATGACGGCAGCGGCTGAGAGCGAAACCACGCAAAAGCACGTCCTTCACCACCAGACCACTGAGCTACGCGGTTTATAATTTCCACCGTATCTTTCAATCTGGCTTGTGTCGCCCTGCTTTTAAGTCTTGCGCTTTTAGAAACAGAGTCAACCGATAACCCTGTGACTTGGGCCAGATCAGTCTGGGTAATATGTAAAACCTTAGCCAGGACGCTCGCCGTCACAAAGCCCTCAGCGGTGATAACCTGCTGTAAAAAATCCACGTTTGACATCAATTGCCTCTTAATTTGACCGTAATAACGGTTTAATTATAAGGCAGTTATTGAGAAAAACAAACCGTTGATAATTATTCAGTCCCCCCTTTTTAACAAAGAGGGGTTAGGGGAGATTTTATTAGATAAATCCCCCTCTGCCCCTCGCTATGCTCTCCCCCTTTTTCAAAGGGGGAGAGTATAGCGAGGGGGCTTGAATACTTACAATCGTTGTACACAAAAAAGGGCGAAGATTGCCTCTTCGCCCTTAATTATTAGAAGTTTCTCACCACAAGCCTGGTCGAAGTTTTCTTTCTTCGTGTCTTCGTGGTAAATAAAAAGCCTGATTAGCTGGACACTTTTGGCATGGCTCTCAGTTTTTCTACAACCTTGTCACCAAATTCAACGGTGCTAATCATGACGACACCAGTACCTGGCTTGGAAAGGTCGGCAGTTGAATAGCCGTCGCCAAAAACGCCCTGCATGGCCGCCCATACATTTTTTGCCTCTTCGGCCATATCAAAACTGTTTTCCAGCATCATGGCAACCGAGCCAATCATGGAGTAAGGGTTGGCAATATTTTTACCGGCAATGTCGGGTGCAGAGCCATGTGACGGCTCATAATAAGCTTTGTCGTCACCCAGACAAGCAGAAGGCATTAGGCCCAGAGAACCTAAAATGCCGCCGCCTTGATCACTGAGAATGTCGCCAAACATGTTTTCCATTACCATGACATCAAATTGAGTCGGTCTCAGGCAAAGGTTGGTCGCTGCCGAATCAACCAATTGATGGATAACTTCAACATCCGGATAGTTTACCGCGACTTCATCCAGTATTTCATTCCAGAGTACGCTGGATTTTAAGACATTACTCTTGTGGATATTGTGGAGTATTTTCTTGCGTTTTTGAGCCAATTTAAAGGCTTGATGCAAAATGCGACTGATCTGCAATTCGTCATATTCCAGGGTTTCTTTAACATAGCGCAAGCCTTGTTCGTTAATCCCCGTTTCCTTATGGCCAAAATAAAGTCCGCCCACTAATTCACGCACCATAATAATATCAATGCCTTCACCGATAATTTCAGCTTTTAGCGGTGAAAAATGACCTAACGCTTTGGGTAAAAAAACCGGCCGGAAGTTTGCGTAAGTATTGTAACGGCGACGTAACGGCAGCAAGGCTCCTCGTTCCGGCTGTTTATCAATGGGAATCTTTTTGGATTCTTCATGGCTCAAACCGATGGTGCCTTTAAGAATGGCATCTGCCTGATCACAAATATCAATGGTTGACTGAGGAAAAGCATCGCCAAATTCAAAGTAGGCACAGGCACCGAAAGCAGCAGGCATTAGCTCAAAAGTGACATCGTTGCGTTCTTCAATAACTTTAAGTACTTTAATGGCTTCTCGGGTAATTTCCGGGCCGATACCGTCACCGGCTAACACTGCGATTTTATAATTTTTCATGGATACCTATTAATATCTGTTTGAGATTGACGAATTGAGACGTTATAAAATCGATCATTTTACTTTATTTTTTATTGAGAGCCGCAGGAAAAAAGAAGTTACAACTAATAATGGATGAATTAGGATATAACCTGTTTTTCAATGCGATGGGTAATGAGGTGATTAGATGAATCAACGTGATGCCAATTTTCTTGTGATTAGCGGTTTTTTACTGTTCAGTACGCCTGTTTTTGCGGACTCTTATGGCATGAAGCCTTATCCTCCGGCAGAGGAAGGCTATAAAAGAATGGTTATCCACCTCCAACCGCAGGCCGATGAAGAGGGCCATAAACTTGAAATAATTATGGGTAAAACAAGTAAAGTGGATTGTAATCAGCACTGGTTTGGCGGGCAACTAACTGAAGAAGTCGCAAAAGGCTGGGGATTTTCCTACTTTGTTCTCAAATCAGTGCAAGGCCCCGCATCAACACTGATGGCCTGTCCGCCTGACAAAAAAGAACAAGATGCCTTTGTAACGGTGCGTGGCGATGGAAATTTACTACGCTACAACAGTAAATTACCTGTTGTCGTTTATGTGCCGGTCGATTTTGAGGTGCATTATCGAATTTGGACAGCCAGCCAAGAATCGGGTGTGGCGCAGGCCGAATAAAAATTCCAATTTATTAATTCTTGATTACCTTTTTTCTTTCGTTAATCCTACAGGAAATACTATGCGCTTATATTCAGATTACTTAAAACAGGCACTGCTTTATTCGGCTCTCTTTGGCCTATCGGTTGTTATTAATGGTTGTTCTTTTTCAGACAGTTCAAAAAGTATTTCAGACTCGACCAGCTCCATTATTAGCAGCCCTTCCTCGGTTTCAGGGAAAAGTAAAAAATACCAAAATGAAGTCGCTGATTACACAATGGCTTACGTTAAATCATCCAAGCCCGAAGCGGGTTACAATTCTTTCCTTAAGGGTTTGAGTGATATTGCGGCAAAAGAAGGTGTGACTAATTGGGATCAAGATTCATTAACTTATGTGGGTATCGGGAAAGGTTTGAAGAAAGCCAATGTAGAAGGCATCGCTTATGAAACCTACAAAAAGAATTTTGCCGGTAGCGATGCCGAGAAAATGAAAGAAATTCAGACTGGTTATGAGGCTGAAGAATAACATCTTGTCTTGATTTACCCATCGTTTATAAAAGGCTTCAACGGTTTTGCGTGTTAAACATGCGTTTTAGCTTGAAGTCTTTTTTGATAAGCCTCTTTCTTTTGGTGGTATTTCCAGGTGCCGCTTTGGCAGCCTCATTTGAATATCTTTATTTGGAAGCGAGCGAGGGTAATTCCAGTGGTGGCCATAGCGCCATACAATTCGGTGATGAAATTTATCATTATCAGCATCATGATTCCGGCTTAATTCGTCTGCTCAGACAAGATAAGCAGGAGTTTCATTTTCTGTATCGTTTTTTGCAAAATCGCCGTATTCATTTAAGCCACGTTGAGGTCACCGAAGAGACTTTTAACCGGCTTGGCGAGTATTTTAAATGGCAGTTTCTGGCTCAGGAACAACAGTTTAAACAATTGAACGACTTGTATAAAGAGCGCCTTCTTTTACGTCGCTTGTTGTATAAGCCAGGCACCGATACTGATTTTTCAGCGGTGTTACGATTAAACGGCGTCGGACTTTTTTATGCCGAGCATGACTTGGATAGTCAAAAAGACGAACATCCAAACAACATAAAGGCCCCCACCCCGCAATCATCGCCGCTTATTGGTTTGTTACGAAAAAAAATCGAAGCGCACTATGGTCAAGATTATCTTTCCAAGTGCCGTGAACAAATCACCACCGATATTAAAGCCTTAACGCCTACCCATTGGCCAGCGGCGTCATCGGTTTTGTCGGCAGACAACTTTCCCCCGGTAATTAATTCCTTTGCCGATAGTTATACTGATTATTTAACCGGATTAGCCGCCATAAAAGTACTGGTGGAAGAGCAGCCGTTACAAGCAGATGCTTTTTTTGTAACGCAGGAATCCGTTACGCCGGAAGAAAAAAAAGTATTGGCGACCTTGCGTGATCAACTGGTGTTAAGCCTGTTAAAGTCGGTTAATTCCAGCCGACCTGATTGGGGGTATGCCGTTTTGGTTAATATGGCCCGATATATTGCGATTGAGCAGTCATTACAGTCAGGGCGATGGGTTTTTATTGATGATTTTGCCATCGACAGTGAATGGATCAGCACCGATCAGTTTGTGGAGCAGGCAGAGCCAATACAGACTCAAATTAACGATGCACAGGCCAATTTTAAACAAGCCCGAAAAGCCATAACAACCCCTGGCGGCCTTACAGAAAGCAACTATAGCCAGCTTGAAATGTCGGCTAACCGCTATTTTGAATGGCTCAATGGCAAACAACAAAAAGCGGTTCGGTATCAGGGTGAAAAAGCGCTACCGACTAAAAGTATCAGCCTGCCGGATTGGTGGGTGCCTGAGTTATCGCCGCACCAATTAACCAAGGCGTTAACCGGACTGGAACACTATGAAAATAAATTACTTCAGGAATTGGCACAACGTTATCAGTATAATTTGCTTACTCGTAATTGTGTGACTGAATTGTTCAGAACCCTTGACCAAGCTTTGTTATCAAAAAACAAAGTGGAAAACGATCCAGCGAAGCAAGTTGAATTTTTGATAAAAGAATCCAAGCAACGCCTGGGTGGCACTATTTCAGGCACTTATAATTTTATCCCTTTTGTGTCGTTTCAATCGGTACAAGAAAATTATAAGGTAAGCTCCAATACGGTATTAAACGCTTACCGTGGTCAACAATTAGAAAAACTGTATGCCAAAAATAACGGCTTGATGGTTGCCCTGCGTGAATCGAATATTTTTAGCAGCACGGTGTACACCTATAATCCGGATGATGCTTTTTTTGTTTTTTTTACCGATGATAGTCTGGTATTAAGGCCGATTTTTGGATTGTTTAATACTGCCGCCGGCATTGGTCAAAGTCTGTTCGGCTTTTTAAGCTGGCCGTTTGATTCAGGGAAAAATCTTAAAGCCGGTACGACGGGAGTTTTAATGAGCCTGCCCGAGTTGTTGTTTTTTAATATGCGTAAAGGCAGTTACAAGTATTTGTCTTATAATCAATTTGTGAAAGATGAAAGATGAAAGATGAAAGGTGAATAAATTACAATTCAATTCTTTATTATTGTTAAGTGTTATAAAAAATTAGAAATTATGATGATTAAAAAAATGACTTTATCAACGCTAAAAAACGCCTTGTTGCTGGCATCCCTGTCTACTCTTTTATCGGGTTGTGCCAGTTTTGGAAAAGGCGTGGCAGAAGCTTTTCTGGAAAAATCCGATGCTCAAGATACCCGAGTCTGTCAGGTACGTGGAAAATCCTTCGAAGGAATAGCGCCCGGATTGGTAAAGCCAAAAAGTAAAACCAAAGTATTAATGGTTCATGGTGTTGGCGATCGTTTACCCGGTTATTCCACAGAATTTCTTGAGAAATTAGCCAATGAGCTTAAATTAACCGCCAAAGCCAGCACGTATAAAGACATACAACTCATGTCCTTTAGCGACCCTGAGCAAAAGCTGGGTAATTTACGCGTTACCCGATTGCAAAATGAAAACATTAGTCAGGATTTATGGTTTTATGAATTGACTTGGTCAGAAATTACCCGCGATCAAAAATCTTTATTGGCCTTTGATAACTCGGGTGAATATTCTTATCGACGGGCAGAAGTTAACGATATGTTAAAAAAATTCAGCAACGATACCGGCCCGGACCCTATTATTTATCTTGGTAAAAGCAGGGATCTTATATTAAGGTCATTTGCCCAAGCTTTTTGCTGGATGGACAAAGATAACTGGGATGACATTCCCAAGGCCGGCCGACAAGGTTGTGATTTTACCAATGTCCTTAGCGATAGCGCCAATCAGGACGACTTCGTTTTTATATCCCATAGCTTGGGAAGCCGTATAACCATTGACGGCATAACGCGTATGGTATCGTTATTGGAGAACCCGGACAAAAAATCGACATTACGCACTATTAATAAAATGAAGCGGGAAGCCTTGCAAAAAAGGCATGTACAGATTTTTATGATGTCCAATCAGCTCCCGATGTTGCAATTGGGCCGCGAACTTCCTGAGGTAACCGAGCAGAAAGCAGATTATTGCCAGTCGACCGGCTCAAAGTACACATCACGCATGTTTAATAAAACATCGATTATTGCTTTTAGTGATCCCAATGATTTGCTAAGTTATGCCGTACCGCATGATTTTAGTGAAAAATATCTTGATTCCAGGCTCTGTATTAACGTAACCAATATCAACATTAATGTAGCCAAAGTATTTGATGCCTTTGGCATGGGTAAAATGGCCAATCCTATTGAAGCCCATGTGGGTTACTCAAAAGACGACCGGGTTGTGGCTTTGATTGCAAAGGGAATTGGTAACGGTCATGCCTCGCCACTGGTCAATGAAAAATGCCAATGGACAGAAATAACCGACCAAGAGCCTTGATATTAAAAATTGGCTCAACAACCCGGTAGTTAAGTGAAATTTTTTAGATAGTTAAGGGAGTACAAACCTGGGTTTGTATTTCGGTTTTGCGGAACTGGAAGCTGGAGCTTCCAAGCCTGCATTCCCAAGCTGGAGCTTGGGAACGAGTAAATATAAGTAAAGGATGTCCGTGTTCGGTAAGGGCAACCCCTTGCGGTTGCCCTGATCACATCGTGACATTAAAGGGTAGGCGTAAAGCCTCCCCCTATCTTTACAACATAAAATCCGCATTCACCAACGATGTGCCGCCCACCAATGTAATGGCTATTTCAAAATCAGCCACTTTGTCGCCATTGGTATCGCCGGCAAGAATACTATTGAGATAATCCAACTGACCAGCCACACCGGTAAACGCCTTTGCGCCAATATAACTAAAGCCCTGATCGCCGGCCACTTTGCTGTTGGCGTCAATGCCGGACAAATCAATCTTGTCACCTTGGCTATGGGTAAAGTCAGTGATGCTGTCACGTGTTGCACCTTTCACACTTTCAATAACGGCGTTAAAATCAAATGTGTCAGCGCCTGCACCACCGGTGAGTTTGTCGGTGCCATTGCCACCGGTTAAGACGTCGTTGCCGGCCAGGCCCAGGATAGTGTCATTACCCGCACCGCCGTTCAACGTATTAGCCGCTGCATTACCGGTCAAAGTATTGTTAAGCGTGTTGCCTGTGCCGTTAAGTGCCGCTGTGCCGGTTAAGGTCAGTTTTTCAACATTAGCTGTTAAGGTATAAGTGATTGAACTGTTGACGGTGTCCGTTCCAGCACCTGCATTTTCAGTCACCACATCACCGGTGTTGTCGATAAAATAAGTGTCATTGCCCAAACCGCCAATGAGTTTGTCAGCACCGACCAAGCCGTTCAATGTATTGGCCGCTGCATTACCGGTCAAAGTATTGTTAAGCGCGTTGCCTGTACCGTTAAGTGCCGCTGTGCCGGTTAAGGCCAGATTTTCAACATTGGCTGTTAAGGTGTAAGTGATTGAGCTGTTAACGGTGTCCGTTCCTGCATTTGCATTTTCAGTCACTACATCACCGGTGTTATTGACCCCATAAGTGTCATTGCCCAAACCGCCAATCAGATTATCAGCACCGGCCAAGCCGTTCAGTTTGTCATTTCCTGACGTGCCGGTAACAACATTGATCGTTTTGAAGTCATAAGTTGTTATCCCTGCGTAACGATTGCCGGCCAGATCTTTAATGGTTCCCGCTGCAAAAGTGACAAAGTACTGGGTATTATTGACAAGGTTACTGGTAGGATCAATGGTCAGCGTGTTACCCGAAATGGCAAGGCGATTACTGCTGGCTACCGCAAAGCTTTCTATGACGGTTCCGGTTGCCGAACCGCTGTGTAACTGGATGAGGCCTGTGCCTTTCTGAATGGTTTCACTAAAAGTCATGACAATATTGCTGGCTAACGCTGCGCCGGTATTGCCATCTGCGGGGCTAAAACCGGTGACGGTGGGCGAGGTGGTTTCAACCACCAGTGCGCTGGTCAGTTTGCCAGTGCTGGCGCTAACATTGCCGGCCGCATCCGTTTGTCGGACTTGAATGGCACTGGCGGCATAGTTACCCACCGGCACGATAAAGGTTTTGCCCATGCCTGTTGTCCAGGTACTGCCATTATTCAGACTGTAAGCCCACTTGGCCCCAACTTCCAAATCACTGATTGTTAGTGTTGCGGTATTGGTAATGCTGCTGCCCGCCAAGGTTTGTTTAATTGAGGTAATAATGACATCGGTTTTGGGTACATCATTAGAATAGGTTGCGACTTTTGATATATTATCAATGACTGTTAAACCGGAAAGCACTTTACCAAACACGGCATAACCAGGGTTGGTTACGGTGTAGTCTAAAAATTTGTTATCGACTTGATTGACAAAAAACTGCGCTGTCGCTGAATCTGCGGCATTGGTGCGAGCCATGGCAATCGTGCCACGAAGATTCGACAAACCATTATTGGACTCCAACACAATTGAGCTGTAAGTCGGTATTTTTTGGGTATAATTCGTGGAATAACCACCCCCTTGCACCATAAATCCGGCAATCACCCGATGAAACAAGGTATTGTCGTAAAAGCTGGCATTGGCATAGGCCAGCATGTTGGCTACCGTAACCGGTGCCTGTTCAGGATTAAGCTCAAGCACCACCGTACCCAGACTGGTTTGCAAGGTCAGTTGCGGATCAATCAACGCATTAAACGCCGCATTGGTAATCAGCTTGGGTGCCACGGGCGCTACCGTATCAATAGCCTGACTGCTGTTGGTTACACTGACATTTAGGTTGCCAGCACCATCACTGACTGCACCCGCTTTAAGCGTTAAACCAATAGACCCGGTACTGACACCCAAGGCCGGTGTCACATTGACAGCCCAAGAATTGCCGCTACCGGTAATCGAACTGACCGTGCCGTTGGTAAGAGTAAAATCGTTGGCTGCAAGTCCGGTGACGGACTCACTAAAAGCCAGATTATAGGCAATGTTACTGGTAATTTTGTTAACTGTATTTGGTATGTTGTCGGTAATAGAGACGGTTGGGGAAGTGGTGTCTATAACAACAGCTATCTTTGCCTGAACGGCAGTAGCCGATTCGAGGCCACCATTGTCTTTAGCAATCGCTGTAAAAGCATTCAATGTGCCGCTGGCATGGGTTGCCGGTGTCCAATAGGCTTGATGGGTGGCGTCAACAGTATTGTTTGACGACGCATTCCAGATGGTAGCGGTTGTTGCCGAAGTGCCAATTCTTAACGAGCCCGTACTAACAGCTTTAATGACAAAAGCGGCAATAGTACCATCAGTATCCGTCGCATTACTTTGTTTTTGTAGATCAACAAAGGTCACTGTATTTTCAGTATCTTTAATACCGTTTATACCAGAGCTAATAATATTGTTGACAACACCAAGATTAAAGATGGCCGAATGGGATAATCCCCACTCGCCAGTTGTATCGACTAACGTATGGTAACTAAAGGCACCACTGACAGGGTTCCATGAGTATGTGCCTCGTTCCATGCCGTCCTGACCGCTTGGATCAAGATTAGAATTGCCGTCTTCAGCCATCAAATAAGTGCCATCTGAAAGAAAAGTAAGTACACCATTTGAGTTTGCTTGCCCCCTATTTGTCGAATGCCAACTTCCCACAATTGGGCTTTCGGGACTTACAATACGTGCCAATGTGAAATTATTAATACCTGCAGTTAGAGTGATGGCGTCGCCAGACACAGTTAAATTGGAGATGCCCGAATGGGATAATCCCCACTCGCCAGTTGTATCGACTAACGTATGGTAACTAAAGGCACCACTGACAGGGTTCCATGAGTATGTTCCACGTTCCATGCCGTCCTGACCGCTTGGATCAAGATTGGTATTACCATCTTCAACCATGAAATAAGTGCCATCTGAAAGAAAAGTAATGACACCCTCTGAGTTTGATTGCCCCATATTTGTCCCATGCCAAGCACCCACAATTCCAGAGTTCATTACTTTAGCTACTGAAAGATTTTCACTAAAGAAGCTTAACGTTGGTGCATTATTGGTTGCCGCAAAGACGTCTGTGTAATTATTTAGAGTTGTTTTATTCAAGGCCAACGCTGATTCAATAATCCCTGTGTTAGCCTCCAATTGCCAATTACCCCCCAATACCGCAGAACCTGTTACATCATTGGAAGCCGCAACATCGGCATTGGTTAAGGTTGCAAACAGGTTAATAAAATCCAAACCGCTTTGACCGGCTGCGACATTACAACCATACAACAAAATATCACCCGTTGCCGTTAAGCTATTGCCAATACTGGTTAGTTGGCTGGTGTATTGCTTTAAGTTGCCGTTAGTTACCGTGCTTGAACCCAACAACAAACTGCCCGCACTGCCGTGGGAGATAATTTGCAGACTTTGCAGCGGTGTAAAATCTTGGGTGCTTGCGGCTAACGTCATCAGGTAATCGCTGATTTGCGTGAGCCCGTCAGAGGCCGAATCCAGAATCAACACAGACGTATCAGTGCCGACACCGGCGGCCAAACTTTGCCAGTTACTAACTTGGCTGTCGATAACCAACAAATTTTGGACGGGTGCGATTGCTTGAGTCATGCAGGATGGCCTTTGGCTGGTTTTGGTAAGAGTTAGAATTTAATATAAAACGGTAAGCGTCAATGTGACGCGCTTACATGAGTCTGTTTTTATAGTAACGGCGGGGTGTTACATGACGGTTAAAGTCATGCGTGTAGGTTTTTTGGGAAAATATCACAAATATTTAATTATTGCGAATTTTATAATAAAACATTGGAGTTATTTTTGCTGTTGTCGAGTCGCCGAATCAGGCGTGGGCCGGAATAAGGCTTTTCGAGCGCAAGCGAGTTGAGCGTTTCCGGCATTTTGTACGAGAGTTGCCGGAAACGCCACCACGCGCTACGCCCTTCGACAAGCTCAGGACAGGCTTGGGTGGTCTTATTCCGGCCTACGCCTGTTGCTTGTTATAGAGGTCTTGCCAGAATCAAGACTTAAAAATTTGAAGATTGATATATAATGCCTCGCTTGGTATTTGTGTTCACGTTTTGGAGTTATTATGAAGAAAATTACGTTAATTGCGTCAGCTATCTTGTTCTTGTTTACGGCGACTACCCATGCACATGGGCCTGTGCGTCAAAAAACCGAAGAGCAAATCACTATCAATGCGCCAGCTGACAAAGTTTGGGCCATTATTAAAGATTTTGGTGATATGTCCTGGCTTCCCGCTGTTGGCAACACAAGTGCTGAAGGCGGCAACAAAAAAGGCGCAACACGCGTTTTGACCTTAAAAGATGGCGGCACCATCACTGAAGAACTGAAAAAGTATGATGAGGCAAAAATGTCTTATGCCTACAAAATTACCGATATGAGCACTGCAAAAACAATTACTCATGCCGGTGTTGAAGAAAAAGTGCCTGTATTGCCGGTAGACAACTATTCAGCCAGTATTGAAGTAGAAGCTAAAGGCGATACTTCTGTGGTTTCCTGGACAGCCGGTTATTACCGTGCTTACACCAACAACAATCCACCGGCAGAAATGAATGAAGAAACCGCTAACGCAGCCGTAGGCGCTGTGGTAAAAACCGGTTTAATCAGCCTGAAATCCTTAGCTGAAAAGTAAGGGTTAAACAGGTGTTTTTTATAAAATGCCACGTTGTAGCGATAGCCATCGCTGCAACTTTTTTTACGGCACCCTTGGCAGCCGCGCCTTTTGCTTATATCAGCAATCAATTGGATGACAGTATTTCAATTATTGATACTGAGCAGGGCAAGGTGGTTGATACTATTCGTGTGTATGGCAAACCGGCTGGTGTTGCAGTTGCTCCGGCGGGTGATAAGGTTTATGTCAGTACGCCGGAAGCCAAAGGCTTTGCCGTTATCGATGTAAAAAAACGCGAAGTGATTGCCACGGTGGCGGTTAGTGACGGTGCCTTGGGCATTACTGTCGGTGCTGATGGCAAGCGTATTTTTGTGGCGGATTGGTACAATAACAATGTTGATGTTATTGATGCTGACAGTTTAAAGGTCATTAAAACCATTCCTGTCGGCGAATCGCCATCGGGTCTGGTGGCCAGTCCTGATAATCGTTGGCTGTATGTTGCCAATCGGCTGAGTGATTCAGTGTCTAAAATTGATCTCAATACGCTGACGCTTAATAAGACCGCACTGGTTGGCTCTCATCCTTTTGGACTGACCATTGATGCCAGAGGCGAGCGCATTTATATCGCCAATGTACAAAGTGACAATGTAACGGTATTGGAAACCAGGCGTATGCTGCCTATCGCTACCGTAAAAGTTAATGCGCTGCCTTATGCCTGCGCCCTGGCGCTTAATGATAGCCGTTTATTGGTGACCAATCAGGATGATGGTTCTGTGTCGGTCATTGATACCGAAACCTTAAAAGAAACGGCGCTGATTGAAGTGGGCAACAAGCCCGAAGGCATTAATACCCATCCCGATGATCGGCATGTGTATGTCGCTAATTGGTTTGATAATACTGTATCGATTATCGATGCCAAAACCCTGAAAGTGATTGATACCATTAAAACCGGCAAAGGCAGTCGGGCATTTGGACAGTTTTTTGGTAAGTGATTTTAGGCGTTGTTATTAAATTTAAGAAGAAAATTGGTAAGTATTCACCTCCCCCCTTTGAAAAAGGGGGCTTGAGGGGGATTTATTTAAAAAATCTCCCCTAACCCCTCTTTTTCAAAGAGGGGGACTGAATAATTACGATAAGCCCCCTAACCAAACATTGATTATTTGAGAATAAAATGGCTGAAACTGTAGATGAATTAACGGTAACGTATGAAGATGGCGGCATAGAGACCGTTAAAGAACTGGATAAAAAAGTACTGACTAAAGGCGCATGGGCTACCATTATGTACCGTTATCAAGACTGGAATCGTGCTAAAGAAGAATACGGCCCTGATAAATATACCATTCGTCGTTATCAAAAACGCAATGGTGAATATCAACAAAAATCAAAATTTAACATATCCAGTAAAGATCAAGCAAAAAGCATCATCGCCGCACTGGAAGAATGGGTCAGTATCGATTGATTGGAGCAAAAATCAGGTTTTAATAAGCATCAACTTAAGACATTTCACCACGAAGACACGAAGTTCACGAAGAAAAACCAAAGAAAAATCTTCGTGTTCTTCGTGTCTTCGTGGTGAATTAATATCTTCAAATTGACAAGGTCTCTAGCCTCGGCGCAAACGGCTTTATGCCTTACCCAAATACCATTCAATCGTCTTGACAATCCCTGTTTCAAAACTTTCATCGGCTTGCCAACCCAGTTCGGTTTCTATCTTGGTGGCATCAATGGCATAACGTTTATCATGTCCGGCGCGGTCTTCGACATAGTTAAGCTGATCTTTATAGCTGCCTTGGGCTTTGGGACGCAAGTCATCCAGAATTTCACAGACTTTATCGGCAATATAGTTATTGTTGCGCTCATTCCGGCCGCCAATATTGTAGACTTCGCCGACGTTACCGGCATGGTAAACCAAATCAATGCCTTTGCAGTGATCCAACACATACAGCCAATCACGTATATTTTTGCCATCGCCATAAATAGGGATATTTTCGCCACTGATGGCTTTGCGGATAATGGTTGGAATCAGCTTTTCGTTATGCTGTTTGGGGCCATAATTGTTGGAGCAGTTAGTAATCACCGTGTTCATGCCGTAGGTATGATAGTAACTGCGCACAATCATATCGCTGCCGGCTTTGCTTGCCGAGTAGGGCGAGTTGGGCGCATAAGGTGTCGCTTCGGTAAACAAGCCGGTTTCACCCAAGGTTCCGTAGACTTCATCAGTAGAAATATGATGAAAGCGACTGTCTTCATAGCCCGGTTTAAAGGCAAACGGTTTTTCCATCCAATATTTATAAGCGACATCAATCAGGGTAAAGGTGCCGTTAACATTGGTCTGTACAAAAACGCCGGGATTTTTGATGGAATTGTCGACATGGCTTTCCGCAGCAAAATGGATAACACCACGAATATCATGCCGGGTAAACAACTGCTCCAGTAAGTCACGGTCACAAATATCGCCGTGAACAAACGTATAACGGTCACTGCCGTCAATTTCGTCAAGGTTTTCAAGATTACCGGCGTAGGTCAACAAATCAAGATTAACCAAGTGATATTCAGGATACTTGTCTAAAAAGTAAGGCGCAAAATTACTGCCGATAAAGCCGGCGCAACCAGTGATTAAAAGGGATTTCATAAGGAGTTATTTCCGGTTAAATTTAAGTAGACATATTGATTGTAATTATTCAAGCCCATCGTTTTGCTCTCCCCCTTTGAAAAAGGGGGATTAAGGGGGATTTATCTAATAAAATCTCCCCTAACCCCTCTTTTTCAAAGAGGGGGACTGAATAATTACAAGAGTTTTACTCTGTCTTTAATAAGGAAAGACAGTCAATTAAACTGTCTTTCCAGTAAGGGATAGTCAGGTCAAAGGTGTTTTTAATTTTTGCCTTGTTCAGCAAGCTGTAATGCGGGCGGATTGCCGGTGTTGGATAGTCTTTTGTTTCTATCGGTTTAACCTGGCACGTCAGCGCCGAGAGTTCAAAGATGGCTTTGGCAAAATCATACCAACTGCAAACGCCTTCATTACTGAAATGATAAATTTCCGTTGCGGTTAAAGTCTCCAGTTTGGGATGTTGAATAATCGCCAGAATCGCGAGTGCCAAATCCCGTGCCGAGGTGGGCGAGCCGACTTGATCATAAATAACGCCCAACTCTTCACGTTCTTTGCCCAAGCGCAGCATGGTTTTGACAAAGTTATTGCCAAATTGTGAATACACCCAAGACGTGCGGATGATAACGGATTTTGCCGGATTAATGGCCAGCATCGCCTGTTCGCCTTCAAGCTTGGTTTGTCCGTAAATGCCTTGCGGATCGGTAAGATCTGTTTCGATATAAGGTTGGTAGTTTTTGCCGTTAAACACATAGTCGGTTGAGATATGTATTAAGGTGCTGTTAAGGGCTTTGGCAATACGCGCCAGCGTTTCGACAGCAGTGCTGTTAATGGCTCTCGCCAAGTCGGGTTCTGTTTGCG
>Ga0194056_10000298_pt1 | contig 26381 bp, 26 predicted proteins | sample SepL4413m_MetaG_FD_155458 | JGI IMG/M metagenome (GOLD analysis project Ga0194056, IMG submission 155458) | Anoxic zone freshwater microbial communities from boreal shield lake in IISD Experimental Lakes Area, Ontario, Canada - Sep2016-L442-13m | ecosystem: Environmental > Aquatic > Freshwater... | reverse complement strand
CTAACAGTGTTGTCGATAAAGAGCTTATCATTAACAATCAGGGCTCGCCGCTGACCCTCCATTTAGGTCATGAGCGCCGCTGATTTTAGCGTTGTCTCCACGCCCTCGGCACCTTGACGGGTCGTGGGCGGGTCTGCGTAATTTAATGGTGCAGACGGGCTTTAAATGGCGGCTGCCGGATAGTAAACTGATTAAGCGAATGCCGTGAAAGCTGATATTCATCAACATATTACAAAAATACGCCGCGACTATAATGCACTGGTGGCTAATGAAACGATGGAAGATTATGCCTTGCGCTATGCGCCACGCAGTTTTCGTAAATGGTCTGAGTTTGAGGTGGCCAATACCGCTTTTGGCTCCACCTCGTTTTTGGTACTGGAAGCCATCGGCGGTTTTTTGTCTATCAACTACGGTTTTACCAACGCCGTTTGGGCCATTTTGATTGTCGCCATCATTATTTTCATCACCAGTCTGCCAATCAGTTATTACGCCGCCCGCTACCATATCGACATTGATTTACTGACCCGCAGCGCCGGCTTCGGTTATATAGGCTCTACCGTCACCTCGTTAATTTACGCATCGTTCACCTTTACTTTGTTTGCGCTCGAAGCCTCGATTATGTCGCTGGCACTCGAATTGTATTTCCATATTCCTCTGCCGATTGCTTATGTTGTCAGTGCAGTCCTTGTTATTCCTTTGGTAACCTTTGGCATCACCACCATCAGCCGCATGCAGTTGTGGACGCAGCCGCTCTGGTTACTGCTGCTGATTGCACCCTATATCGCGGTGGCGATGCGCGAACCGGATGCAATACCCATTTTAAAAACTTATTTCTGGTTTGCCGGCAGCGGTCAGGGTTTCGACTGGCTATTGTTTGGTGCCGCGGCAACAGTGGCGTTTTCGATGATGGCTCAGATCGGTGAACAGGTGGATTTTTTGCGCTTTATGCCCGACAAAACGCCGCCCAACAAACTGCGTTGGTGGTTGGCGATGATTGCGGGCGGCCCCGGCTGGATCGTTTTTGGCGCGACCCGGCAATTACTCGGTGCCTTGCTGGCACATTTGGCGATACGTCATGGCATCAACCCTGAGCATGCCCATGAACCGACCCAAATGTATTTGGTGGCTTACCAGGAACTGTTCGACAATCCGCAATGGGCGCTGGCGGCCACTACGCTATTCGTTATTCTCAGCCAAATCAAGATTAATGTAACCAATGCTTATGCAGGCTCGCTGGCTTGGTCCAACTTTTTTTCGCGACTGACTCATAGCCATCCGGGGCGGGTGGTCTGGCTACTGTTTAATGTGTTAATCGCGCTGTTACTGATGGAATTTGGCGTGTTTGGCGCATTGGAAAAAGTGCTGGGATTGTTTTCTCACATGTCGATTGCCTGGATCTGCACGATTGCCGCAGAATTAATGATCAACAAGCCACTGGGCTTAAGTCCGAAAATAGTCGAATTTAAACGTGCCTATCTGCCCGATCTCAATCCGGTCGGCATTATTTCCACGCTGTGCGCCTCAGTGTTGTCAATAGTGGCTTATCTGGGTCTGTTTGGAGAAATCGCCAAAGCGTTTTCAGGCTTTATCGCCTTGGGACTGGCTTTTATACTGACGCCTGCGCTTGCCTGGTTGACTGGCGGCAAGGATTACCTGGCACGCGACCGCGATGAGAATAATCTTAAAACCCAGAATAAATGTTCAATCTGCGAAAACGAGTTCGAGCATGAAGACATGGCTTATTGTCCCGCTTATGCCGGCAGTATCTGTTCGCTTTGCTGTACACTGGATGCGCGTTGCCTGGATGCCTGTAAAACCGGCTTCCGTTTCGATGATTATCTGGAGAAACTGGCCAGGCGGTGCCTGCCTGCCAGAATAGACATGACCTCCCGATTGCGCTTACTGCGTTTTACGCTGATGTTTTTATTCCTGTCGGTGTTGACCGGCATTTTTATCAGCATCATTTATTATCAGGATTTATTGAGCGTCCAACAGGACTTCGGTGCCTTTCAATTACTGCTAAATAATTTTTTTAAAATCTATGCCTCACTCTTGGTTTTTATCGGTCTGTGTACCTGGTGGTTGATCCTGAATGCAGAAAGTCGGCGGGTGGCCCAAGAAGAAACCGCTAAACAAACCCAGTTATTATTACTGGAAATCGAAAAGCATAAAAAAACCGACAGCAAATTACAAGAAACCATGAAGATGGCCAATGCGGCCAATCAGGCAAAAAGCCGTTTTCTTAGTAATATGAGCCACGAGATTCGTTCACCGCTGAACAGTATTATCGGCTATTCGTATATCCTGCACAAAGACCCGACCATACCCGAGCACAGAAGACAGGCTGTCGATACGCTTAAGCGCAGCGGCGAACACTTGTCGGCACTGATTGAGGATATACTCGATATTGCCCGCATCGAAGCCCGCAAGTTTGAATTAAACTACGAACCCTTTAATTTTCATGACTTTGTTGAACATTTGGTACGTATTTATAAAGCCCAAGCAGAAGACAAAGGTTTATCATTCCGTTGTCAGATAATCAACACGCTGCCGCAACGCATTCGAGCGGATGAAAAAAGGGTTGGGCAGATTTTAATTAATATCTTGAGTAATGCCGTTAAGTTTACCCAAACCGGCGAAATTGTTTTTAGCATCAGCTATAGCGGTGGCGTTGCCAAATTTCAGATTACCGATACCGGGGAAGGTATCCGTGAAGAACAGTTGCAAGACATCTTCCAGCCTTTCACCCGCTTGCAAAATGTCACCGGAAACGCAGTCTCGGGGAGTGGTTTGGGCTTGACTATCAGCAAAATTCTCGCTGAAATCATGGGTGGGGAGCTAACCGTAACCAGTAAACCAGGCCAGGGCTCTACTTTTACCGTGCGTTTATTTTTAGCCAATCTCGGGGCAAGTCCTGACCTGTGTGAGATCAAAAACATTGCCGGTTATCGCGGGCGTCGGCAAAAAATACTGGTCGTTGACGATCAACCTGAGCACCGCGACTTAATGATCTCGATTCTGGAACCCTTGGGCTTTATAATGACGGAAGCCGATTCGGGTGAAGATTGTCTGTCAAAAGTTGCAAAAATCCGGCCTAATCTTATCCTGCTTGACTTGGCCATGTCGGGGATAGACGGCTCGGAAACAGCCATTGAGCTGCGTAAAAAAGGCCTGATGATGCCTGTTATTATTCTCAGCGCCAATGCCTATCCGTCTGACCGTCTTAACGCCATGAATGCCGGCTGTAACGACTTTCTGGCTAAACCCATTCAAGTTCCACATTTACTGAATAAACTAAAACTACATCTGGCGCTGAACTGGATTTGCCAGAGCGAGGCTATTGACCTGCCCGGTGCGTCAGCAGAAGAGCCGTTCCTGATACCGCCTGCCGACATCATTGAAAAATTTGTCCATTTTGTGCGCATCGGCGATCTCTTGGGACTCAACAAGCACCTTGATAAACTGGCCAAGAATCAGCCGGAATATTATCCGTTTGCCTCACGAGTTAAAGTGCTGGCCGGTGAATTCCGTATTGCTGAAATCAAAAAATTATTGGTTTGAAGTTCTGACGCAGTACGCAGAAAATAACAACCAGATTAGAAAACTGGAGTGCAATCGCTTCAGCTATTGCTTGTAAAAACAGCTAAAGCGGTTTTACTCCAGTTGTATGCTTAACTTAACGGCATTGGGTGGGGGGGGTATTTATTGCGAGTTACCTGACAACACGAATTTAACTGATATAGAGCCATGTAGAAGTAAAGCGACATTCGATCACCCTCACCCCAGCCCTCTCCCGGAGGGAGAGGGAGCTTAATGTTGCTTTACTTCTAAGCCACTCTATAGACACGGATAAGAACAGCATAAAATGTCAATTTACCTGCCTTGGGCGATACCAATCTCCAGCCACATTAACAAGAGATGATTAAATGGAACCTGAAATACCCTACGCCAATGGCACCGTGATGATTGTTGATGATACCCCTGGTAACCTGGCGTTGCTGTCAGACACACTGTCGGAAGCGGGTTACCGTGTACTGGTTGCTACGGACGGCCTCGCGGCGCTGGAACAAATTGATTATTTAAAACCTGACATCATTTTGATGGATGTTCTTATGCCAGGTATAGACGGATTTGAAACCTGTCGACGGCTTAAGGCCAATCCGCTTAACGCCGACATTCCGGTATTATTTATGACCGGCTTGAGCGAGCTCGACAATCTGCTGCGCGGTTTCAGTGAAGGCGGACTGGATTACATCATTAAACCGATACGCCCACCGGAAGTTTTAGCCAGAATAGATGTTCATCTGGGCTTGGCACGCGATAAACAACGCGCTGAAAATGCCTTGAGCCATAGCGCATTATCAGCACTGGTTATCGATGCCTCAGGTTGCATCACCTGGCTTACTCCGACGGCTAAAACGCTGCTCGACGAAACCTTGCAGCACCCGACATCGATAGCCATCAGCGAGCAGCTACCAGAACCGATACTCACTTGGGCCAAACAACGCATCCAGGCTACCGCAACCACTGACAAAGAATCCGCCGATGATTACCGGACAAATGCAGGTTTTTCGATCAGAATGGCACCCTGCCAAAGCGCGGGTGAATATCTGCTTTTGCTAAAAAAAGGGTCCCGCGAATGGAATCTGGAATCATTGAAAGATTCTTTGGGGCTCACATTTCGTGAAGTGGAAATACTCATGTGGATATCACGCGGCAAAACCAACAAAGAAGTGGGACTGATACTCGAAAGCAGTCATCGCACCGTCAACAAGCATCTGGAACATATTTTTGAAAAACTCGGCGTAGCAACACGAGCGGCGGCGGTTGCAATAGTTCTGCAACGCGCGGGCACAGGTTAATACAACACGGTTTGGAAACAGGTGGCTATCAATTTAACAGGGGGCAGACCTGACAGGTTTTATAAACCTGTCAGGTCTAACGTTGGTATTTTTGTACTGACTAAAGTTGATAGCCGAAACAGGCACTACAAAAAAACCGGGTAGCTTTAAACCACCGCTTTACTATACAATCAAGCCACCTTCAAAAAATTGGCCTATAGATGTTAGAAATCCGTTTTATTAAGCAATTATTCAGTAGTTTTCTTGATCTGTTGCCCATACTTGCTGTTGTTTTGATTTTTCAGGTGCTAATAATTGGTCAACCGATACCTGATGTTACCCGTTTAATTATCGGTACGCTTTTTGTTATTCTTGGCCTTACCCTTTTTATTCAGGGACTGGAACAAAGTCTTTTCCCGCTGGGCGAGGCAATGGCTTATGCCTTTGCCCAAAAAGGCAGTTTATTCTGGCTACTGACGTTTGCCTTCTGTTTGGGATTTGGTACAACCGTCGCCGAACCGGCACTGATTGCCATTGCCAAGGAAGCTGCAAACATCGCCAGTAAAGGTAATATTATTGAGCAAACCGAAGCGGCCAGGGATAGTTATGCTTTGGGTCTTCGTATTACGGTTGCCCTGTCCGTTGGTTTTGCCATTGTAATCGGCGTGTTAAGAATCATCCGGGGTTGGCCTTTGTATTATTTAATTATCGGCGGCTATTGCGGCGTGCTCATTCTAACGCCGTTTGCACCCGCTGAAATCATCGGGATCGCTTATGATTCGGGCGGCGTTACTACCTCAACCATTACCGTTCCCCTGGTAACTGCGCTGGGTGTAGGACTCGCCACCGCCATTAAAGGTCGTAATCCGATGATTGACGGTTTTGGACTGATCGCTTTTGCGTCTTTGACACCGATGATTTTCGTAATGGCTTACGGGATTTTTTTATGATCGCTTGGTCAATTCATTTTGCGCTGTCACTATTGGCAACCTGCCGGGATATTCTACCTATCGCCGGTATTATCATTGGCTTTCAGTTATTGGTCATTCGGAAGCCCTTGGCACACCCCAAAAAAACCTTCGTCGGTTTTTTGTATGTGTTATTGGGCATTGCCTTCTTTCTGGAAGGTCTGGAAATGGCCTTGTTCCCGCTGGGAAAATTGATGGCCACCCAACTGACCTCGGCTGAATTTCTGGGTTTTAACCCTGATCAACAACCGCTATCCTGGCAAGCTTATAGTTGGGTTTATGTCTTTGCCGCCAGTATTGGTTTTGCAACGACCCTTGCAGAACCCTCCTTACTCGCTGTCGCACTTAAAGCCGAGCAAATTTCAGGGGGCGCTATTCATGCCTGGGGTTTACGTATTGCGGTTTCCATCGGCGTTGCTTTCGGTATCGCTTTAGGCGCTTTCAGGATTGTTACGGGTACCGAACTTTATTATTTTATAATCTCGGGTTATGTTGTCGTACTGATACAAACTTTTTTTGCACCTAAAATGATTATTGGCCTGGCTTATGATTCTGGCGGTGTAACAACCTCGACCGTTACCGTGCCACTGGTGACTGCCTTGGGCCTGGGTCTGGCCGAGGCAGTGCCGGGGCGAAATCCGTTACTGGATGGTTTTGGTTTAATCGCCTTTGCCAGTTTGTTCCCTATCATTGCGGTTCTGGGTTATGCGCAAATTGCACATTGGCTTGCTAACCGTAACCGCAGTCGCTCATCCAAATCCTGAGGAAAACCATGCATTTCAAATTAATTATTGCCTTTGTTGAAGATACCAAAACCGACCTGGTGCTTGAGACCGCGCGTAAAAACGGGGCTAAAGGCGCGACCGTTATCAATTCAGCGCGGGGCGAAGGACTGAATCAGTCAAAGACCTTTTTTGGCCTGACCCTGGAAACGCAACGTGATGTCTTGTTATTTCTGGTCGAAGAACACCTCAGTCGACACATTCTGGAAACCATTGCCAAGGCCGCACAATTTGATAACAAACCGGGCACCGGCATTGCTTTTCAGGTTGATGTTGAAGATGCTATTGGCGTCATGCGTCAAGTTGAAGAATTAACCCATGAACTGGAAGATAAAATATGATAGTCAACAACAACCTAATCCGCGTTAAAGATGTCATGAAAACCGACTTCGGCACCATTGACGGCGTAGCCACGGTAGCCGATGCCTTAAAAAGGATGAAAACTCTTAAAACAGCCGTTCTTATTGTTAATAAACGCAATGAGGATGATGAATACGGCATGGTCACTTCCGGTGATATTGCTCGTCATGTGCTGGCTAAAGACCGGGCACCGGATCGGGTTAACGTTTATGAGATCATGAGTAAGCCCGTAATCTCGGTGCATCCCGATATGGATATTCGCTATTGCTCCCGACTGTTTGCCAATTATAATCTGGTCAGGGCTCCCGTTCTTGAAAACAAACAGATTGTCGGTATGGTGAGCCCAAATTCATTGGTGCTGGATGGACTATACAAAACGGTTCAATAAATGGCATCCTGTCGAAAATAGCAGTACAATTTGCACTATCAGAGTAAAGATATTGAATGAGTGGATGTCCCGGTTATCAATGTTGTAGTTCTGTGTTAACCGTAAGTATTTATTTTAGGAGTTTTTTAAAGATGGCAACAGGTATTGTAAAGTGGTTTAACAACACTAAAGGTTTTGGTTTTATAGCACCTTCTGATGGTGGCGAAGATGTTTTCGTTCATCATTCCGTCATTCAGGGCGATGGCTTTAAAACATTGGCTGAAGGCCAAACCGTGACTTTTGACATTGAATCCGGCCCCAAAGGCTTAACTGCCGTTAATGTTTATCCCAAATAATAAACACTAACGACTCGTAAGTTTCAAAAAGGGCGCTTGTTATTCGGCAAGCGCCCTTTTTTTATGCTGAGACCAGACAGCTAAACGAATGACGAGCTATAGTCGCGACGTGGGCGTCGCTCTCACGGTGGGAGCGACGCCCACGTCGCGACTAACGAAAACATCTTGATTTATCCGGGAGCCTCAGTCAAGCTAAAAAAACTTGAACAACGAGTAAAAGCTATTTTAAAGGACGGCCTTTGGCGTCTTTATTGATATTGCCCGAAAATAACAATATGGCATCTATAAAACCCCAGACGGCACCAAAACCAACCGTTGCCGCAGTGAATGCCAACTGGGCAATACCCGTCCAATAAAACCCCAGATAAAAGCGGTGCATGCCTGTAAAGCCCAGAAACAAGGCCAACACGGCAGCGACATACTTATATTTAACCGCTTTGGGCGGGGTCAAATAAGCGCCTACCAAATTAATGTTGCGGGCAATGGTGCCTTCTGTGTCAAAGTTAACATCATCACCCACGTCGGGTGGCACTTGCGCAGCCCAATCATCCAAATGAAATGTATACGATTTTTCCTCGCTTTTTAACAATCCGTTTTGGTTATCGGGATTAAAACTTTCAATATATCCAATCATTTATTTACCTTAATAATGTACCATCGAGCCATCAATCATCCTGCAAACGCACCGCCAACACATCACAAGTCGCATGATGCAATACCCCATTAGCGGTTGATCCCAATAACAAAGCCAAGCCATGTCGACCATGTGAGCCAATAACGATCAAATCGACCTTGTTTTCCTCTGCAACCCTTATTATTTCTGACTTGGGGCTACCCATTTCCAGCCATTGCCGATCTTCAGGGACACCCAACTTTTCAGACAGTTTAGACAATCTCTTTTTTGCCCCTGCCATCAACTCGGTTGTTAAATCCAAATTGAATGGAATATCCGCGCCATAACCGGCATCTGTAATCGGCAAACTATCCACGACATGAATAATACCCAACTTTGCCTGATATTTAACCGCTAAATCCTTCGCCCTGTTGGCAACGGCTTCACAATGTTCGTAAAAATCCACTGCCAATAATATATTCGTGTAGTTTTCCATACCCCCCCCTATTTAACACCGGCAACCTCAGGAAATAATAAAGCCATCACCTGATAAGATCCCAGTAAATATAAAAACGCCAGTCCTAAACCAAAGCTTAGGGTTTTCTCCAGCGCATTACTAATAATATGCCCGGTAACCGCCCAATGCCAACAGATTAACACCAGCATGACCAAAAACACCAACAAGCCGCCTTGCCCTATCTCCATCGTGGCAATTCCAGGCAGGGCAAAAAAACTGATCAGCGCATCCGTTCCCAATACGGCGCATGCCACTTGGTAGAACCGCCCCTGCTTTCGAGCCACAGACAACATCATCCAGATAAATCCGGCCACCAAAACAATTTCGACAATAACCTGCAACAGCACATCAAGCCAAGCGAAATGGATGCTTAACATTAATACCCGAATACTGACATAAACAACCAACAATAGCCGTAGCAGCCATTTAGAATACGGCAAATCCTGTGGCCCTTTTTTAAAAAGGCAAATATCAAATACCAGCTTTATAATGTCAAACATTAACTTTATCCCAATATGTTAAAGACACAAGGCTCAAAGTGTGTTGTCACTGATTCACCGGTTATAAATAATTTTAATCGGTAGCGTTTTTTTCAAGTGACTCTACTATGAATTTTTTATTCATCACTCCGCATTTTCAATCTTTTCTTCCGCTTCCATCCACGCCGTTTCTGCCTCATCCAGCGCCTTATCGACTTGCACTTTTTTGTCCAATAATTGCTTTAAGCGGGCTTTTTCCGATTCGGCATAAATCTCGGGATCTGCCAATTGGTGTTCCAACTGGCGCTGTTCATTATGGTACTTTTCAACAGCCATTTCCGCTTTTTTCAACGCATCAAACAGCGGCTTATGTTTTTGCCTGCGATCTGCATCCAGCTTTCTTTGGTCTTTACGCGATACGGTAGGCACAACCTCTGCCACGGTTTTTTCATCGCCCTTTTTTTGTTCGGTTAACCAAATCCGGTAATCATCAAGGTCGCCATCAAAGGGTTGTACTTTACCGCCCGCGACTAATAATAACTGATCTGTCACCGAGCGCAATAAATGCCTGTCATGTGACACCACCACCATCGCGCCTTGGTAGCTTTGTAACGCCACACTCAAGGCATGGCGCATTTCCAGATCCAAATGATTGGTTGGTTCATCCAGCAACAACAGGTTGGGATTTTGATAAACCAGCAATGCTAAAACCAACCGCGCTTTTTCACCACCGGAAAAAGGTTTTACCGCTTGCAGCACCTTATCACCCTGAAAGTCAAAACCACCCAAAAAGTTACGTAACTCTTTTTCAGTAGCCTGCTTATCCAGCTTTTGTAAATGCCATAACGGACTTTCATCCAGTTGTAATTGCTCCAGTTGATGCTGGGCAAAATAACCAATCTTTAACGATTCCGCTTCGTGCCGGTTGCCGGACAACGGCAACATATCGCCCGCCAACACTTTAATAAAACTGGATTTACCGGCCCCGTTAGGCCCCAAAAGCCCAATACGATCACCCGGTGAAATGGATATGCCTGCCTGCTTAATCACACAGGTATCGCCATAGCCTATATCGACTTTATCCAGCGTTAATAGGGGATTAGGCATTTTTCCCGGCTTGGCAAAACTAAAATCAAACGGCGAATCCACATGTGCCATCGCAATCAGTTCCATGCGTTCCAGTGCTTTGATACGACTTTGTGCTTGCCGCGCTTTGGTCGCTTGGGCTTTAAAACGGTCAACAAAACTTTGAATATGGGCAATTTCGCGTTGTTGTTTCTGGAAAGCGGATTGTTGTTGTGCCAATTTTTCGGCACGCATTTTTTCAAAGGCTGAATAGTTGCCGGTATAAATTTCGGCTTTACCCTGCTCAATATGCACGATGTGATCGGTGATGGTATCGAGAAAGTCACGATCGTGAGAAATCAACAACAAGGTGCCGGGATATTTGCACAGCCAGTCTTGCAGCCAGATAACGGCATCCAGATCAAGATGGTTGGTCGGCTCATCCAGCAACAACACATCGGAACGGCACATCAACGCTTGCGCCAGATTAAGGCGCATACGCCAACCACCGGAAAACGAGTTGACGGCATTGTGTTCCTGATCTGCGGTAAAACCCAAGCCGTTCATTAAGCGGGACGCTCTGGCTTGAGCCGTATAACCGCCAATGGTATCCAAAGCGGCGTGCAATTCGGCCTGTTTTAAGCCGTTGTCAGACGCTTCGGCAAGCTTTAACCTGGCTTCCAACCGCCTTAATTCCTGATCACCATCAATGACATAATCAATGGCAGAACTGGTAACGGCAGGCGTTTCCTGGGCAACATGCGCGATTTCCAGATTGGGCGGCATGGAAAAATCCCCCTCATCCAAATGCAGTTCATTTTTAACCAGCGCAAATAAACTGGATTTACCCGCACCATTCGCGCCGGTAAAACCAGCTTTTTGGCCTTTGTGAATAGTAAAAGAAGAGTTGGCAAACAGCACCCGCGCACCACGGCGCAAGGCTATATTTTTAAAATTTAGCATTAATGTTCAAGGTAAAGGGTTCAAGGCAAAAGGTAAAAGGCTCAAGGCAAAGTCTGGGTGGGCAACGCTTTTCTGCCCATTTTTTATCGCTGTCTGGCTCATTCTACGCGCTATTTATGATAGTGAAATCGACACTGCGTAATCGTGACTTGATTTTCATCGAAGGCATAAATAATACGGTGTTCTTGGTTGATACGCCGTGACCAATAACCTTGTAAATCAAATCTCAAAGGCTCTGGTTTTCCTAACCCTTGCATTGGATTTTTACAGATTTCAAGGCAAAGTTGAATAATACGCTTCAACATTTTGGCATCATGCTGTTGCCACCAATCCAGGTCTTCCAAAGCATTTTCAGTCCAAGTAAGTCTTAACATCTATTTCCCTTGCCCGTCCTTGTTGATGTTGGGAAATACCTTCACGTAAGCGATTGGCATTAATAGGGTTACTCAATAGATACAAGGTTTCTATTAAACTGCTATATTCTTTCGCGTCTAATATAACAACTTCCTGTTCAGATTCTTTACGAACTGAAATGACCTCGTGATTTTTTAAAACCCGCTCAAAAATATTTTGGAACTGATTACTACATTCTTGAAAACTGACTGATTGTATCGACATCATCTTACCCTTAAAAATAGGTTTTATATTGCTAGTAGGCAATAGCCAAAACCCATCATAAATAATCACCTATATGATGAGTTTCACTTCGTGCTTTACAAGTCGCGTTGCTCTAACCATCCTACCCGCCAAATTTTTATGATTACAAGACTTAACCCCATTATTCCCTAAAATTTAACTGACTCATTAAAAAAAAGAAATAGTATATTCAATATTGCCAACGCAATTAATAGATAAATTGTTATCTGCATGCCTAATACCCTTTTTTGGAGATCCTTTGCGGGAAAACCAATAGCATGAATTATTCGCCCGATTATCAGCGTGGATCCCAATATATGAATAAGTATTTTCGGCGCTCCGTTTAATTCGAGCGTTAATAAAAGCAATAAAGTTATAGGAATGTATTCCAATGCGTTTGAGTGAGTGCGAATGGCTAACTGCAGCTCTTCATTCCCCCCGTCACCAATACTTATCCTATTTTTTCTACGAAGTTTTATTACCGAAAGAGAAAGCTTCACTATTAATAAGGACAAGAGAGAGGCATATATCGAAGTAATCATGGATACCCTTATTGTTTTTTAACTTGAAGCAAGCTGGGTTTGTAGCCCCGACCAGTATATTTGAATTTCGCAACGATTAACAAAACTTGAGTGACGGGGTTGCAAGCCCCGTCAACCTTAGTTTAATAACGGATTATTCCCCAGCTATCGACATGCGCTCGACCAGTATTGAACCGGTGCGAACGTTACCGCGATAATCAATGTCATTGCCTACGGCGACTATATTTTTCAACATATCTTTCATGTTGCCGGCAACGGTAATTTCTTCAACCGGATATTGAATTTCGCCATTTTCCACCCAAAATCCTGCGGCACCGCGTGAATAATCACCCGTGAGTATATTAACGCCCTGCCCCATTAATTCGGTAACCAACAAACCGGTACCCATCAGCTTTAACATGCCCTGATAATCAAGCGCACCTGAATCGATGGTTAAATTACGTACCCCACCGGCGTTACCGGTACTGTGCATCCCCAATTTACGTGCAGAATAAGTGCTTAATACATAACTGCGTAAAATACCGTCGGAGACAAGATCGCGGTTTTTTGTCACGACGCCTTCGCCATCGTAGGCGGCACTGCCTAAAGCACCTTTTAAATAGGGCTGTTCGTGGATATGAACAAATTCCGGAAAAACTTGGCTGTCCAGGGCATCCAGTAAAAACGATGCCTTACGGTATAAGTTGCCGCCACTGATTGCCCCTATAAACGAAGACAACAAACCCGAAGCCGCTTCTGCACTATACAAAACGGGGCATTGTCGGGTGCTTAAGCTGCGCCCTTCCAATCGTCTAAGCGCACGCTCTGCGGCTTTTTTACCTATCTTTACAGCTGATTCCAAATCCAGGGCATTTCTTGATACGCTATACCAGTAATCACGCTGCATACTGTCGCCGCGCTGCGCCAATACTGAACAACTTAAGGAGTGGCGCGTGGAAATATAGCCCTGAAGAAAGCCCAGACTATTACCCATCACATGAATGCCTTGATGGGTATTGACTGATGCGCCTTCGGAATTACTGATTTCAGCATGATAAGTGCGGCCTGCATCTTCGCATTCAATAGCCAAAGCAATCGCATTATCAACACTAAGATCCCACGGATGATTAAGATCAAGATCGGGGAAATCAGTGGCCAGCAACGCTTCTTCCGGCAATCCGGCATAAGTGTCTTCACTGGTATAGCGGGCAATACTACAGGCCGCGCTAACCGTTTCTTTAATGGATTCCGGCGACAAATCGGTGGTGCTCGCGGAACCTTTGCGCTGGTCAAAATAGACCGTTATGCCGAGGCCTTGACCACAATGATGCTCAATCGTTTCAACATCACCCAGACGCGCTGACACCGACAAGCCGTTTTCCTGGCTCAAACCTGCTTCGGCCGCACTGGCACCTTGTTTTTTTGCTTCGTCCAACAAGTTTTGAACGGTATTTTTTAAACGGTTTATTTCTTCTTGGTTTTGCACAGTGATCTCTAAATTTTAAGTGAGTTGTGGCGGCTTTTACCAAACATGCCGAGTATCATTTCTTGCGAAAATGCACCCAACTTGCGATCTTTTTGTCTATTTTCTACGTTATGCAACTTTGGACTCATAATGCAGTTTTTGTTGCTCTTCAAGTTTTCTGTGAATATTGCCGGGGCTTAATTCCAAACCATTACGCCAACACAGCGCACCGAGCTCTAAAAAATATTGCTTAAAATACTGTTCATCGCTCAAAGGAATAACCAATTCCGTTTGTCTGTCACACAACGCTTGTAAATCATAATCTCCATAAGAATTATCGGAAAAATACAATCGCAGAATTTTCTGCTGTATATACTGTGCCCGGATGATTTTAATCATTGTCAGCTCCTGCAATACGTTGCAACGGTCTTAAACACTCGTCCCGCCAACCGTCAAGCCATCAATTTTCAGGGTCGGTTGACCAACGCCCACCGGCACACTTTGTCCTTCTTTGCCGCAAGAACCGACACCACTGTCAAGCTCAAGATCGGTGCCAACCATAGACACTTTGGTTAACACGTCAGGGCCATTGCCAATCAGGGTCGCCCCTTTAACGGCACGGGTTATTTTGCCATTTTCAATCAGATACGCTTCACTGGCAGAAAACACAAACTTGCCCGAGGTAATATCAACCTGTCCGCCGGCAAAGTTTTTGGCATACAGACCTTTTTTTACCGATTTTATAATTTCTTCAGGATTATGAGAGCCGGGCAACATATAGGTATTAGTCATGCGTGGCATCGGCAAACTGGCATAAGATTCACGACGACCATTACCGGTGGACTTAACCCCCATCAATCGCGCATTAAGCTTATCCTGCATGTAACCTTTAAGAATACCATTCTCAATCAGTACGGTTTTTTCGGTGGGCGTACCTTCATCATCAATACTCAATGAACCGCGACGCCCTTGCAGGGTTCCGTCATCGACCACGGTACATAAATCAGAGGCTACACGCTCACCCACCCGACCACTAAATGCCGATGTGCCTTTGCGGTTAAAGTCACCTTCCAAGCCGTGACCAATCGCTTCATGCAGTAAAATACCCGGCCAACCCGGCCCCAATACGACCGTCATATTGCCTGCGGGCGCATCCTCTGCTTCCAGATTGACCAGTGCCTGCCTGACCGCTTCTTTGCCGTATTCCAAGCCCCGGTTTTGATCGATAAAATAACGGTAATCACTCCGACCGCCACCGCCCATGCTACCCTGTTCACGCCGACCGTTTTCTTCAACGATAACCGTTACATTCATGCGCACCAACGGTCTTACGTCAGCGGCTAACGAGCCGTCCTGATTGGCTACCAAAATACTTTCATGCGAGCCGCTCAGGCTGACAATCACTTCTTCTATACGGCTGTCCAGCTTGCGGGTTTCACTCTCAACAGTGCGTAATAAATCTATTTTCTCTTGATCGGCCAATGATTTTAAGGGGTTGGTAACCGGATAATACAGGGGCCAGTTTGCCGCTTTTACCAAGCCAACCTGAGCATCTTGGCCTTGTCTGACAATGGCTTTAACATTATTGGCCGCTTCCAGTAATACCGGTAGCTCAATCCGGTCGCTATAGGCAAAACCGGTTTTCTCGCCTGATACAGCACGCACGCCGGCACCCTGCTCAATACTATGACTGCCCTCTTTAATGATGCCGCCTTCCATTACCCAGGATTCAGAATGACTGGACTGGAAATAAATGTCAGCTGCATCAACGGGCGAACTGAGCAATCGGTTCATAATTTTTTCAATATCACCATCCTGAATACCGGCAGGCATCAAAATAGCTTGTCTAGCAAGGTTTAATAGTTCCATCACAACATCAAAATAAAGGGTTAAGGTTCCAGGCGCAAGATTCAAGGGTAAGCTTTATCGGCTTTAACCTTTCACCTTGAACCTAAATTATTCTTCTTTTAAATCATTTTGCATCGTTTCATACAATGACTTGATTAATTTTTCGGCACCATCAGCCAACTGGGCAGCACTGTTATCTTTGGCTGCGCTACGGTTTTTACCTCGACCACCGGCACTGCTTTGTTCCGCCGCGTTACCAAGAGTCGCTGTTATTGTTGACTCGGCACCGTCGCTTTCTACGGTGATCACGTAAACGACTTCGTTATTTTTTCTGCTAAATAAAGATTTTTCGGGATCATAAAGCACATAGTAAAGACCTTTATCATGTTCACGATCCGTTATTTCAATTTTGCTTTGCTTTAAGGCAAGACCCAACGTACTCCAGGCATCATCTAACGGCTGCTTGATTTTCAATTGAGGGGGCGTCGATGTCGTCAGGTAAACATCGGATCCCAAACCCGATTTTTCGCGCCTCTTTGGAACCTTGCTATTATCGGTTACACGCAACTCACCTGCGGGTTTGCTGACAGCAATCGCGGGAGGATGCTCCAACATTTGGGTATCCCGATAACGACTGTCTTTGCCGCCACAAGCAACCAACAACATGGCAAGCAGTAAACTTTTAATAAAAACATTCATATTATTCACCAAAAAAACACCGATGGTTTAATACCGGAAATGCCCCCCGCACCTTTTCCAGTCGCTCAGGGTCTATTTCAGCCATTACGTAACCGCTACCGGTTTTATAACAATCCAGCACGATACCCCAAGGATCAATAATCATGCTATGCCCAAAGGTTTTACGACCATTACTATGCAAACCACCCTGATTGGGCGCAATCACGTAACAAAGATTTTCCACGGCTCGCGCACGCAGCAATACTTCCCAGTGCGCGGCACCGGTTTCCGCAGTAAACGCAGAAGGAACCACCAGTATATCAACGCCCTGGACGCTCATTTTCCTGAAAAATTCCGGAAACCGCAAATCGTAACAAACAGCGACCCCCAACCGGCCAAAAGGCGTATCGAAAATCTGTGGCTCGGTACCCGGCTCAATGGAGTCAGATTCACGATAAACTTCTTGCGTCCCCGGCACATTGACATCAAATAAATGCACTTTATCGTAACGCCCGACCCTTTCACCCTGATCGTTATAAATCAGGCAAGCGGCCCGCACTTTATTGCTGTCATCGGTAGCCATCGGGATCGTGCCGCCAACAACCCAAACCGCATATTTTTTTGCAACTGTCGCCAAAAAATCTTGTATGGGGCCTGAGCCATCGACTTCTTTTGCTTTAAGCTTGTCTGTTTCATGATTACCCATTAACGCAAAGTTTTCAGGTAAAGCCACCAGTTTTGCACCCGCTGTAGCCGCTGCTGCGATAAGCTTTTCGGCTTCCTGCAAGTTAACGCTGATAGTCGGGCTTGAGGCCATTTGTATTGCGGCGCATTTAGTCATGTTGTCTCTTGATTAGGGTTCTTTAGATTGCTGTAACCATGGAAAACCGGTGATACCCGTCCAGGTTTTTTGCAGCAAGCCATCATTTTCATGTAGCGGAATAACTTGTGCATTTCCCCAGTCGCCCTTAATCAAATACTGCGAACCAAAGAAAAATCCTTCTTGATCTGTACCGGTCAAATACTGCCCGATTAATCCGGCTACTTTGCCAACAATTGTACCAGCAATAGGCACCGCATCAGCACTTTTTGGTGCAACGTTGGCCACTTGATCAAGACGTCGATTAATAAAGTCTGTCTCTCCGGTAATCGTAATTTTTGCAGGGATGGCATCAATCACTAAATTATTAGTAACAGCTTTACCTTTTGCCAAATCAAAGTGCCCGTTAATCGTGTTAAACGTTAGCCCTTCTTCATACACGTCACTAAAATCCAACTGCAAACGTTTTATCCATTGCGCCATTGCCAACATCCCCAGTACCCGACCAAATCCGGGTTCTATACTTAAAATGCGACCGCCCTTTAAATTAACGTCTATCCTGCCTTGTAAATCGATCAATGAAAATTGATAAGGTGCTGCATTCCAGACACCGGTAAAATCAACTACGGCGCTGGTTTCCGTCAGGTCTTTGTTAATACCCAGCTTTGCAAGTAACTGACCGGCTTTCGGCATGGTCACTGTGCCTTGCACGGTGGTTTTGGATTGCTTGCCATTAACTTTCCAATCGCCCGACAAAGCAAGCTTTAGATCGTTACCCGCCAACTCCAAACGCTTAAAAATAATACCATTAGGTAGTCGCTCGGTTTGCAAGGTCAACTGCCCAAGATCAAGGGACTGCCAAAGGGTTTTTTGACTGGTGATGGTTAACAACGGCATAACATCAGACACCGGAGCAGGCTCCCTTGCAGTGTCCTGAAGTTTAAGTTGTTTAAATGCCGAAAGCTGCAACTCTTGCATATCAAGACTGATGCTGTCAGCGCCTTTAAGATCAAAAGGTATCTTAAATTTACCCTTGGCAATGGCACCGCTGATATCACCCGACCAATAATTACCTTCAGGCTTTAATGTCAGATCAAATAAACCCAAATCTGTTGTTTTCCACAGCCCGTGTTCACTGTGTATTTTTATGTCTTTAAGACTGGTCACTGCGTTTAATAATGCTTGATTATCCTGTCCTTGCGTAAACGATAACGCCACACCCAACCAGTCTTGCAAGTCCAACCGCTCACGATTAATCTCCAGCGAAATGCCTGCATCCAGGCGTTGAGCGACCGTGCCAAGACCCACTAAAACGTTAGCAGATTCAATGCGCTCCTGCTTTATATTAAACATGAGCGCCGCTTTAAGTTGATTATCGTAATTTAAGTTAATCGGCAACAACGCGTCATCAGCCAAATTAAACGTCAGCGCTAAAGATCGCTGTTGTTCGCGGGTCTTGGCCAAGGCTCCCGGCAAATCCAACGAGATGCCGGCCAATTTTGACTGCACCAACAGTTCCGGCGAATTATCGTCATAAGGCAATTGTAACGTTAACTGATAATCTGTCGCACCTTGCGCCACCTGCCATCCGGGTATTTTAAATTGTTTCTGCAAATCACTGACCCCAACCCGACCACCGACACTAACGGCGGTCTTGACCTCTGAACTTTTAATGGCAATCTGGATAGGATGATCTAAAGCAGTCGCTTTAATAAGGTCGGTATAAACGCCTAACTCGTTAAATTTTAAGGCACCGGTCATCTGGCTAACCCACAAATCAAGGGCCTTGACTCTAAGCTTGGCATTGCTTAACTGTGCGAAGCCATCAACTTTAGACGTACCGCTATCCAGCAACGGGAGCTTTAAATCCAGGCTAATTTGGGTATTGCCTTGGGGGTCTACCGCATCCAGCAACTTACCCACCGTTGACTTAAGCGGCGTCTGCTGCATAAATCTCAAACCTTGCAGAATGTCTGTTTCCAGCTTGCCCTGAACCAGTAAATACTCGCTTTTATCCAGCGAAGGTATGGTTACCCTGGCTTGATTAATTTTTACTTTTTGACTGAGAGCCTTATGCAAATCAACCTGCAAGCCGCCTTGTAAAAACAAAACCTCTCCACTCAGATCCGTTAAATGAGGCCACTCGGAATTATAGTTCAGCTCCATTTGATCAATAGTATACAAGGTTTCAAAAACTCCCTGCCCGCCAACAAACGGAAAATCACTTAAATGTCCGTAGAACAACATGCCGCCTTTGGGCACACGTCCGCTGATAAAAGCATGATCCAGCCAAGCAACCGTATCCTTACCCATTAAACTTATCGGCAAGTAACGGTTTATTTTGCTGACATCGTCACACCTAAAAGCCATTTGCATATCCATAAATGTCTTTTGGCCTTCCGTTTTTGGAATTCTTAAACTCAATTTGCTTTCGGTCTTTATATCCGGAGAATCCAGCTCTATTTTGGCACTGGAGACAAGCCAGTCACCGGGAGTTTGTTCCCAAGCGATAGCGCCTTTAAGCCGGGTAATGTGTAATGGCTCACGAAATAAACCTACGGAAGTCAGTCGCGCATCTTGCGTTGAAAAATCCACACGACCCAGTTGATCAGTGCCTTTTATTTGTCCGCTTACGTTTTCTATGCCGGGTATTGCAGCGGATGGCGCAACCTTAAGGTGGGTAAATTTGCCATTAACTGCGTAGTGCTTTTCATCCAGATCGGCAAATAAAGACAGCTGTTCCAGAGATCCTTGCAACTGGGCGTGTGCCAATGCGAGGTCTGCTTCTTTGGGTAGCGGCACAAAAAACTGTAGTATTTTGGATATTTCATGTACATCCACTTGCTCAACAAACAGTCCCAGCTTATGCAATAACTTATCTTGAGTCCGAGCACCGGAAGCACTAAATACGGCGGCCGGCCATTTTTTATCCGCAGTTTCCAACAAAAATCCGGGCACATCCAAGCGCCAACGCCCGTCATTAAGCGCCCAGAAAAATTGGGACATCAGTTGTTTAACCGGAAACGACGGCTTCTCGGGCCTGGTCAACTGCAACTGCTGCAACTGCACGTCGCCCACCAGCGAAACCAGTTGAGAAGATTGCCAATGACTCCAAAGTTTGACATCGCCAGTGCCTGAAGCAATACGCATCGCCAGTGGCAACGCATCAATCATCCACTCTGACAGATGCAGATTTTTTCCTTCAACAAAAACAGCCCCGTTAATAGATGACGGTTTAAAAACATCACCCATCAAATCCATGGACACGCGTAACTCATCGCCGTGTTTTTTCGGCAACTTGGCTCGAATATTCACTTGATGCCGCTGCCCATTGTTCATAACGGCAAGATCGACCTCGCCAACCACTGCGGGTTTGTTGGGGTGCAGTTCATCCTGCCAACTAATCTCACTTTGTAAAACTTCGTATTTATGACCCTGCAACAACCACAAAGGCTGTTCATCACTGGCTTTTAAGCCAACAATGGCAATACTTCCATCCAACTTGCGCTTTACGGCAAGCTTGGCTCCCACCAAAGTAACCCACGTTGAAGCTAAGCGATCACTATTGACCAAGGCATCCAGTAAATTAATACCCAGCCGTATTTCTTTAAGTTGAATCGCGGGTTTCTCATTGGCTACAGCGGATGCTATCTTGATGTCCGTTAGCACCAATTCAGGACTATAACCCCGCATATTTGCCCGTAAATGCCCTATGGTTACCGGCGTCCCCACCTGTTCGCCAACGCGAACCGCCAACTCGGCTTTATAGCTGTCTATTCCCGTCAACAACAAGCGCACGCCGGTTAAACCAAGAGCTGACGCAATCAAAGACCAGAAAACAAGATGCCGCGTTGCACGCTTAAGGTGATGAATCATAAGCGCAGGTTAAAGGCACAAAGTTAAAGGCAAAAATGACATACTTAGATGTGCGCCTTTAACCTTAAAGAAGTACAACATCATACTGTTCCTGATTATATTCAGCCTCTACCCTAAACTTGATCTGCACACCCAAAAATACTTCCAGTTCCGCCAGCATGTCGGCTTCTTCATCAAGCAGCATTTCTACGACTTCATTAGAAGCCAAAACCAATATCGTCTGCACTTTGTATAGCCTGACTTCGCGAATAATCTCCCTGAATATTTCCAGACACATGGATTCCGGTGTTTTTAAAACACCTCGCCCACCGCAGGCACTGCAAGGCTCACAAAGAATATGTTCAAGGCTTTCACGCGTTCTTTTGCGAGTCATTTCAACCAGGCCCAGCACTGAAACTTCAGTGATTTTGGTTTTCGCGCGGTCTTTTTCCAAATTGCGTTCCAGCGCCTGCAACACCTGTTTTTTATGCTCCTCACTTTTCATATCGATAAAATCGATGATGATAATGCCCCCCAGATTTCTGAGCCTCAGCTGGCGGGCAATAGTTTGAGTCGCTTCAAGATTGGTTTTGAAAATAGTCTCTTCAAGGTTACGCCCACCCACATAACCGCCCGTATTCACATCCACGGTGGTCATTGCTTCGGTCTGGTCAAATATCAAATACCCGCCCGACTTTAATTTAACTTTACGCTCCAGGGCTTTTTTAATTTCATCTTCAACACTGTAGATATCAAATACCGGACATTCACCCGAGTAATGTTCGATAACCGATACGATTTCGGGTACAAAAACCTCGGCAAATTCAAGCAGTCGATGATAGGTCTCTTTAGAGTCTACACGAACCCTGTCAATGCCTTCCTTGTATAAATCCCTGAGCGTTCTGATACTCAGAGGCAAATCTTTATGAATAAACTGCTTGGGCTTTGCAGTGGCAATCTTTTCTACTATCGATTCCCACAATTTCAGCAAAAAAGTCATATCAGCAATCAGAACCGATTCATTGGCGCATTCGGCCGCTGTTCTGGCAATAAAGCCGCCGCATTTTTGCTCCTGCCTGAAAGCATCAAGACAAGCTCTTAACCGGGCCCGTTCAGCATCGCATTCAATACGTTGCGACACCCCCGAATTATTCGAGTAGGGCATATACACCTGATACCTTGAGGGTATCGATATTTCTGTTGTTAAACGGGCACCTTTGTTTCCCATCGGATCTTTAACCACCTGCACAACAATAGGCTGACCTTCATGCAGGTAATGCTCAATAACATCCGAACCTTTTTCTTCCAGATCCTTCGCACATAAATCTGAAAGATGAATAAACGCCGCCTTGGGCAGGCCAATATCAACAAAAGCCGCCTGCATACCTGGGAGAACCCGGCACACTTCACCTTTGTAGATATTACCGACCAACCCGCGCTCACGGCTCCTTTCAATAATGAGTTCTTGTAAGACGCCATTTTCAATAACTGCAACACGGGTTTCCGGCGGCGTTACATTAATTAAAATTTCTTCACTCATTTGAAAAGTTCTATTCCTTGTTTAGATAAAAGTTCGGCAGTCTCAAACAAGGGTAAACCGACCACTCCCGAAAAACTGCCTTTTATTGATTCTACAAACACACCGCCCCGTCCTTGAATAGCATAACTGCCCGCTTTATCAACCGGTTCGCCACTGTGCCAGTAATCCAGTATTTCCTGTTCTGTCAAACACCGAAAAGTCACCTCGGTAATACTAACCGCCTGACCATGCTCACGTCCTCTCAAAGAAATTGCACTATAAACCTGATGGGTTTTACCGGACAACTGCGTCAACATGTCCATCGCATCCGCTTTATCTTTGGGTTTTCCCATAATCACAGACCCCAAAATGACTGCCGTATCGGCGGCCAAAACCGGCAGTTCAGTGTTGAGTTGAGCCTTGCACGCCGCAGACTTTTCAGAGGCCACACGCTGTACATAATCCAGCGGCGCTTCATCAGGCCAAGGGGTTTCGTCAAGATCAACCGGATAAACCCGACAAGAGACATTAATTTGGTCTAGCAGTTCCTTTCTGCGTGGAGAAGCGGAAGCAAGAATAATCTGTACGGACATTAGCGATGATAAGGGTGGTTATGGAGAATACTCCAGGCACGGTAAAGCTGTTCAGCGACCAAAATACGCACCAGCGGATGAGGAAAAGTAAGCCTTGATAAACTCCATGACTCACGTGCCAGTAGTTTAGCAGAATCTGCCAAACCTTCAGGACCGCCAATCAATAAAGAAACATGCTGGCCACTTTCCAGCCAACGCTGCATCGCCTGCGCCAATTCGGGCGTAGTCCACGGTTTGCCGGGAATATCCAACGTCACAATATGAGTACCTTGCGGAATAGCCGCCAGCATCCGCTCTCCCTCTTCTCTTACAATTCGGACAACATCACTGTTTTTACTGCGTTTACCCGGTGCAATTTCTTTAAGCACCAGCTCGCATTCACGCGGCAAGCGTTTGGCATATTCATCGTAACCTTGCTGAACCCAGCCCGGCATACGGTTTCCTACTGAAATTAAATTTATTTGCATGGGCATGCAGGATACAGACAACAAAGCCTTGATGCAATGCGAACGACTTTATAAAAACCGCCTTTTATACAGCTTTAACAATACCGATGGGCAAAAACGCTGCAAACAATAGCGCCAGATTAAGTTTCTTGAGATTGCCGGTTCCTAAAGTAATATTGAACACAAAACTATTTACACCCTTAATAGACAGAAACTTTATAATCACTTTGGGAGGTCTTCGTTGATTAAGCGGCATCAGCTTAACCTGCCAAACAAGACTGTTCTTGGCTTATCGTTTATTAGGTTACTTAATCACATTAAATCACTGTATTAGCCAACGCAATCCGACATCCAACCCCGGCAGAAGAGAAAGAAATGAACACAGAACATCAAGAGGCTTTAAGTAAAGTTCCAGAGGTCACACTACTTTTTTGGATAATAAAGATTTTTGCTACAACCCTTGGCGAGACCGGTGGCGACGCCGTATCGATGTCGATGGATCTTGGCTATCTGGTGGGTACGGAGATATTTGCAGCCATTTTCATTTTTGCGGTCATTGCACAAATTTCCGTCAAGCGGTTTCATCCCGTTATTTACTGGACAACCATTATCGCCACAACAACGGTTGGTACAACGTTGGCAGACTTCGCGGATCGTTCTCTGGGTATCGGCTATTCCGGCGGAACGGCAATCCTGTTTACATTACTGATGGCATCACTTTTTATTTGGTATCGCGTGCTGGGATCGGTAGCCGTGGACACCGTCAACTCACCTAAATCTGAGGTTTTTTACTGGATAACAATCATGTTTTCCCAAACCTTAGGTACTGCTCTCGGTGATTGGACGGCAGATACGGCAGGTCTTGGTTACAGCGGTGGGGCTATTGTATTTGGCACACTGCTGGCAGTTATTGCAGTCGCCTATTTCCGAACAAAAATTTCCCGCACACTACTCTTTTGGGCGGCATTCATTCTTACCCGACCGCTGGGAGCGGTGGTTGGCGACTTTCTGGATAAACCGATAAGCCAGGGTGGTTTAGAGCTAAGCCGTTACTCGGCATCAGCCGTATTGTTTTTATTAATCGTTTCCTGCCTCTTCATCTTTTCGCATAAACCGGCAAAACAGGGTCATTAAGCGTTACGAAACCGCTTTTTAACATTACATTTAAGCGATATAGAGCAACGTATGGAGCAATGGCGCGGTTGTTTTGCACCGATAAACAAGTCATAACTGGTTGATTCCACCCTTTAGATGTTGCTATTTTATTGCAATAAGGTAACTCGCAATAAATAACCACCCTATCGTTCCCACGCTCCGGCGTGGGAATGCCGCAAGTGACGCTCCCGCGTCACGCAACGCTGGAGCGTTGCCTGATGAATTCCCACGCCGGAGCGTGGGAACTAGGCGCATCCTGGGGGTATTTTCTGTGTGCTACCTAATTCCCTTGTTATCTGAATTATAACTAATTTTTCCTCTGGCCTATAAATTGCTAAAATACTGAAACAAGTGAGGACTCTTAAAAATAAACGAACAGTTCTACTATAAACAAAGCGATATTATTATCATATCATTACCGTGCCAAACTTATTACACCCAAAATCAGGAGTTATAGCCATGTTAAAACCGCATATTATTACCACCGCCCTGCTGTTATTAGCGTTATGCTTTACAGCACCTGCTTTTGCCGAAGACGATGCCACTATGCATCAAGTTTATTTGGCCGCTGAAGCAGGAAAATTTAATGAAGCACAAGCCATGATGGACAAAGTGCTGCAAGACCATCCTGACAGCGCCAAGGCGCACTTTGTAGAAGCTGAATTACTGGCAAAACAAGGCCGGTTTAACGATGCTGGCGTAGAACTTAGTACCGCTGAACGCTTGCAACCTGGCCTGCCTTTTGTCAAACCGGAAGTATTGCAAAACCTTAAGGGTCGTATTGCTTCTGTGTCAACGGGTGCAGTACAACCAGCCAGCGCCGGCCAAAACCCACAGCCTATGGTTAAAGACTGGACGCCCGCGATTCTTTTAATCCTGGGCATTGGTTTAGTCGTGTTATTAATTGGCTTTATGAGTCGGCGAAATTCCAAAATAATGCCCGCCAATAGCTATGCCGGTAATGCGCCCGGACAAAATATGCCACCGGTCGGTGCGAGTGGCGCTGGCTCAGTCATGGGTCAACCGGCTGCTGGCGGCATGGGTTCTGGCATTATGGGCAGTCTGGCAACGGGTGCGGCCATGGGAGCCGGAGTCGTGGCAGGCGAAGCATTGATGCATCACTTTATCGATGGCAATAAAAATAACGATGTTCCCGAACCGTCATTACCTGATACTTCGCCATGGAGTTCATCCAGCAATACAAATGATAATGACGATATGGGCGGCACCGACTTTGGTATCGCGGACTCATCCTCATGGGATGATGATAGTGCTGACGATGGAAATGATGACTGGTCTTAGGAACGTGCATAAAATAATTTAACCACGCATTTCCCTCACCCCAACCCTCTCCCGGCGGGAGAGGGAGCAAGGTGCCCGAAGCGTGCCGGGGTTTGCAACCCGTGCGACAAGCGAAGCTTGTCATTTTCTTGCAAGGTGAAAGTCCTTGCCTGGAATTCAAAGGAATGAATTCATAAGGCCTAACCAGCCAACAGTATCGAGTGTTGCGTCTCCGGCGGAACGTTGTCAACGG
>Ga0194056_10000296_pt1 | contig 26392 bp, 25 predicted proteins | sample SepL4413m_MetaG_FD_155458 | JGI IMG/M metagenome (GOLD analysis project Ga0194056, IMG submission 155458) | Anoxic zone freshwater microbial communities from boreal shield lake in IISD Experimental Lakes Area, Ontario, Canada - Sep2016-L442-13m | ecosystem: Environmental > Aquatic > Freshwater... | reverse complement strand
CTGAAGGGTGGCCTCCAGCCACGCGCCGTCATCCTTCGCGGTGTCGCCGATTCCGAGGATCTCGAGAAAGCACTGGGGACCGAGCGGCACGATGCGATTGGTGGTGCCGCCCAGATGCTCCGAGCCAGCCACCGAACCAAGTCCGAATTCATCCCGCAGACGGTCGCATGCGGCATCAGCATCCACCACGCCATAAATGACGTGGTCAATCCAGAAGCCCTCTTCGTTCATTGCCATGCCCGCGTTCCTTTCATAACGACACGTCCGCCGGCGCGGTTAGACGAGCGTCAGCACAATGGCGGCGGCGATCGCCCCCACCACGCTGATGATGGGGATGGCGATGGCGGCCACGATGCCGGTGAGTGACCATCCGGTGCGGGTGCTCATGCCCTGAGCCTATCGCCCGCTGGGCACAGGGTCTCCGCCTCATGCCCTGATTGCCGGATGCCATCGATCGAAGATGATCAAGGGGCTGATTCTCGGGCCGACGGCCGGGATTCCGCTCGGCGCAGCGACTTGCGGCCGAGGGGAGGGACGCACCCAAGCGCATTTGACCTCTTGTCTGAACACAACCTGACCCGCTGCGCGGACCAGAAAGAAATCGCGTGACATGCCCATAACCTCACGCCATGGATTACAACGCCCTTCATGCGGTCAATGACCACGTCGCTGGCCACACATGGCTCGAGCCATGTGTGGCCATCTTTGCCGGTATCAGCCCGATCGTCGTGCTGGCCGCCCTCGCGGTGGCGTGGTCCTCGATCCGACCGGGCTCGGCGTCACGCCTGCGGGAGGGCGTGGTGGGGGCGCTGTTCGCCGCCGCACTCGCGATGGGCATCAATCAGGTGATCAGCCACATCTGGGCCCGGCCGAGGCCAAGCGTGTCCCATGGTGCCGACGTGCACCTGTGGTTCACCAGTGCGACAACCGACCCATCATTCCCCAGCGATCACGCGTCGGCCGCATTCGCGGTGGGCTTCGCCCTGCTCTTCGTGAGCCGCCGATGGGGTATTGGCATGGTGCTGTTGGCTACTGCCATCGCCGTCTCGCGCGTGGCCATCGGTCTGCACTACCCCGGCGACGTGCTCGCCGGCGTGGGCGTGGGCCTTCTTGCCGCATTCACCGTCATGTACGTGGCACGACGTCCGCTCGAAGCAGTGGCGGCATTCGTGGGGTGCATCTCCGACCGCGTCGTCGCGCCGGTATGGAACGCCGCAGGCAGGCGCATGAACCGTCTCAGCCCAAGCTAGCCCGGACTCCACCCTGCACCGCGCCGGCAGGTGCGACACTCGAGGCCGATGAGCGAGAGCACCCTCACGCGCCGCGAGCGTGGACTCAGACGCTGGCTCATGACCGCCGCGATCGCGATCGGCCTGCTGGTCATTCTGGTGATCGCGATCGTCTTCTATTGGCTCCGGTTCGTGCTGCCCACCGAGCCCGATCCATTTACCCGCGGTCCATGGGTGGCATCGGTTGCGGCAACCCGAGCACGTATCGCGTGGGACGCACCTGCGGGCACGTCCGTCGCACTTCGGGCCACCGCACCGGATGGACGCACGCTCACCGCGCAGGGCGGCGTGTTCACGGGTCTCGCCCCCGGTACCCGATACGGCTGGGTGGCGAACGTGGGCGACCAGGCGCGGGCCTTCGGGTCGGTTACCACACCGCCCGCGGCCGCCGGGGCACCCGTGCGCTTCATCACCTTTGGCGACTATGGGGCCGGGGGTGAGGATGAATGGGCTGTCGCCCGCGTCTCAGCCGCGCAGGCCCCCGCGTTCACCGCGTCGCTCGGGGACAACATCTATCTGGCCGCCGCGCCCGTGTTGTTTGACCGCAACCTGTTTCGCCCATTGCGCCCGCTGCTGGCGCAGGGCCCCCTACTCGGGGTGGTGGGCGACCATGACACGCTCTGGGGCGGCGGCACGGCGCTGGCCAACACGCTTGGCTGGCCCGCAGGGGGCGACCGCAGCGTGCAGCGTTACGGTCGCATCGCGCTCATCACGCTGGGAGTTGAGGCCGACCCCAGCGACCTGCCGTTCCTTCGTACCGCACTGGCGGCCACGGCCGGGGCCGATGCCCGGTTCGTCATCGTCCACCGCCCACCGGCGGCCGACAACCCCATTCTCCCAGTGGTGCGTGCCGCTGGCGTGTCAGCCGTACTGAGCGGCCACAACCACCGGTATGAGCGACGCATCACGAGTGGCGTGCTCTGCCTCACAGTGGGCACCGGTGGCGCCCCGCGATCCGACGGCGATGGGTTCACGCCGGTGAGCGACGATGCCGTGCGGTCGTTGGCCATCTTCGGCACCCTGCGCGTGGACGTTGCCCGGGGTCGTGTGGCCTACGCCTTCATCGACTCAGCCGGGCGCACCCGTGATCGCTTTGCCGGACCAGCGCGATGAGAACGCGGCGCATCGTCATCCTCGTGCTCGCCGTCGGGGATCTCATCGCGCGGTTCGTGCTGGGACTGCCCGGCGCCTTTGCCGTCCTCGGTGCCGTTGCCATCATCGGCATTCCCATGTGCCTGGCGTTCATGGTGGCCGATGCAGTGCCATGGCAACGCGATCAGTTCATCGCTTCCGCGGTGGCGCTGATCGGCTTTCCGATGGTGCTCCTCATCCCCACTTGGGGATGGGTTGCCGCCATCGCCGTGATCATCGCCCAGATCATCGCCTGGTGGGGAACCAATGCGGGGGCCGGCGTACCAGCCCCCGCCTGACCGCTGCTACTTCCTCACGGTGAACCGGAACTTGCCGGTCTCCTTGTGGCCATCATCCGCCACGATCGACCACGTCCCCGCGTAGGTACCGGCAGCGGGGTTTGTGGTCTTTGCGAGCACCCGTGCGGCATTCCGCGGGTCGAGGCCCGCGGTCACCACGTGGTCCTTGCCCTTCGCGTCCATCAGGCGCACGGAACTCACTGACCCGATGGGCTCGGAGAACGTGATCTTCACGAACCCGGGCAACGCTTTCACGGTCGCCCCATTGGCCGGTGATACGGACTTGAGCGCCGCATGGGCGAAGGCCTGCGGCACCACGGCCCCGGCAGCGGCCAGGGCAACCACGGCAAGCGCTCCGCGTCGATTGAACTTTCTCATTCCCAGACTCCTCTGTGTTCTCACTGGATTCGGAAGATCGATGATTGGGCCCGCTCGGCACGGCCGCCATCGGGGATGATGACGACCTGCGCGCGACCAACGGCCGACGCGGGTACATGGAACGTGGCGACGCCATTTCTCACCCGGGCCGTGGCGAGGGGCTGGAAGCCGACGGGCCGAAGGAGCAATGCCTTGCCCGGCAGCGCAGGGCTCACCACCACAGTCGCGGATCGCGATGCGCGCACCCGGCCTTTCACCGTCACCCGCTCACGCGAGACAACGGTGATGGTGGGCGAACCGAGGCCCGCCGCCGTGGCCCTGATGGTGGTTGTGGCGCGGATCGGAATGCTGGCGCTGAACGCACCACCTCCGACGGTGGTGCTGGTGTACGTACGAGTGACCACCCCGGTGGCGATGAGCGTGACGGCGACGCCGGCCTGCGCACCGGTCACCACGCCTGCCACGCGGGCTGTGCCCGCACCAACCATCCGCACCGGCCCAGAGAGGGTCACACCGGTCGCCCCATCAACGGCGGCGGAGCAGGCACCCACCACCAGATCAGCGCCGTACTCTCCCGAGTCGGGCGCAACTCCACCCGGCGCGCGATCCACCCAGTGTGGAATGCCCCCGTCCATTCCATCGTTGGTCATCACGAACGGCGTGCTGATGGTGGATACCGGGGTGATGCCAAAGACGGTGGGGATGTCAATCGCCACCACGCCGGATCCATTCTCGACCGTGGCCGATCCCGTCGTCGATCCGAACGGCTGGAAGTAGGTGAGCGGCGACCACGTGCCGTACTCGTACGTAATGGCGGCTGCGCGGCCAGCAAGCGCCCGCACGTAACGCCAGTCGGTGCCGGTGCGAAAGATCATCGCGTACGCAACGGAATCTGAATCGTCATGCGCGGGTTCAAACAGACCAAGGCGCAGTGTGATGACCGCCTGAAGCGCCTCTGGCGTGCCCGAAAACCACGCGGAGATCACATCGGAGTTCTGATGGTGGCCATCACCCGACGCGTCGGTGATCTGCGCCGTGCCACCGCACGGCACCGGTGCCGCGCTCGCCGCTGGGGCGAACACCAGTACCGGTGCCGCAACAACGGTGGCCACCCACGCGATGCGTGGGATCACAGTCATCCCCCGATCTCGCCCGTGGCGGTTCCCGGCTTCTCAGCGGGGAGCACCTCTGCGATGAGCGGGACGGCGCCCTTCGAATCGCGGATGCGACGCAGGGCACCCTTGCCCGGCGACACCACCAGCGACAGCGTGCCATCCGCACCTGGGGTGCCGCCGGCCACGCCGAGCACCACAGGCAGGTGAAGGCGCTCGGCCACACCCTCGCGGGTGCGCACAACCACGTGGGCCACGCGGCCCGTGGGGCCCGACACCGTCACGTGGATGCCATCCGCCGCCACCGACGTACGGGTGACCCGGGGTGACACAAACGTCACCGTGAAGGGCGCCAGCCGTGCGACCGATGCTGCGGCGTCGGCGGTGGCCTTCGCCGCAATCACCTCAAGGCTCGCCACCTGTGCCTGCAGGTCCGTGATCTGCGTGTTGAGCGGTGCGACAGCGTCGGCCACCACGCCCGACGACGCGCCGGCAATGGTCGTCACCGTTCCGTCAGCCGCGGTATACGTACCGCCGATGCCGGTGCACGCCGAGGTGAACTGGGCGACCGTTGACGAGGTGGTGAGCGTGGCCCCCGACACCCGCGATGCGGTTGCGAGCCACGAGGCCACCTCGAGCTTGTCGTCGAGTCCCGATGCCGTTGCCTGCCAGGGCACGTAGTTGAAGAACGGATCGGTGCCCTGCCAGCCCAGCACGTTGGCGTCGCCCGTCGGGTTGCCCGACTCAAGCGCCGTCACCCCACGGCACGTGGCGTGCGGCTGCGCGCCCGTGTCAGCGGCACCCGTGCGGCCGTTCGCGAATGGCGTGGGCATTCCGGCGTCGGCCGTGAACCACGCGGCCTTGTTGGCAAGCCCGCTGCGGTAGCCGCTCGGCAGGTTCTTCAGGTTGAGAATTCCGCGGTTGAGAGCGGAATTGCTCTCCTTCAGCACTGTCACGTAGCCGTGCTCCATGACCACGTACTGCGTCTGGTCCGTCAGGGTGCCGGCGTTGCAGGCCCCCGACGACGGGCACACGCGTGCCACGTACTCCATGGTGCTGGGGTGAGAGAGCGCCGCGGGTGCGGCGATGAGCGTCACGGCACCAGCCGCGAGCGCAAGATTGCGCATCTTCATGAGATGACTTCCTCTGTGTCAGCGTGGGGCGTATACCCCGCGCGTGGTCTGATGGCGCCGCCAGGAGGCGGCTTGGAATCAGACCGGCAGAGGCGGGCCGCGCGATGAGCTCGCACGGCGCAGACCGACGGCACGAATGCGCGGCGGCGGCGGAACTTCGATGCGGACGGCAAGCTCGGCAGGGCGCGGCGGCCGGGGGGCGGCATGTAGCACCGCACGCACGACCCGCGACAGCACGTCGAGCACCCGCTCAAGCCAGCAGACACTGGCCACCAGGACGATGGTGCCGATGGCGTGCGCAATGAGCGCCGACGGGGCGATGAGCACGGCCTCATGGTGAATACGCAGACCAAAGGCCCATGGCGCCTTCACCATCCCCACATGCATCGCCAGCTGGCTTCCCACGACAAGCGCGAGCGTCACGGGCCATGCGCGCTTGCTGAACACGGCGGTCCGTACGCCGAGCAGCGCGACGGCGCAGATGAGCATCGCCCAGATTGCGGGTGCGATGGGGATCACGTCAAGCCCGCCCGATACGGCGATATGAGCGCCGATTGCCGCCACGAGCCCGGCGGCGGCGATGGATGCCCGCCGCGACGCATTGGCATGGCGCACCGAAAGCCTTGGCACCGGAGTGGTGGTGGACGCGATCATCGCTCCCCGACGGTACTCCCGCCGTGCGCCCGAACCGGCGCACCATCATCCCGCGGAAACCAAGTCATGACAGGTATCCTCTTGCTCATGAAACGACTGATCATTTCTACCGTCATTGTCGGCATCGCCGCACTTCCCGTGCTTGCGGGTTGCGGTTCGTCCGACTCCGCATCAACCGCGGCCGACACCACGGCGTCTGCCGCCGCCCCGGCATCTGGCGGCAAGACCTGGGCCGCAGCGCCCGCGATGTCCCTCGACAAGAACGCCACGTACACAGCTGCCATGCGCACCTCCGAGGGCGACATCACCATCGCCCTTGACCCGAAGCAGGCACCCAAGACCGTGAACAACTTCGTGTTCCTCTCGAAGCAGGGCTTCTACAACGGCCTCACCTTTCACCGCGTCATCCCCGGATTCATGATCCAGGGTGGCGATCCCACCGGCACCGGAAGCGGCGGCCCCGGCTACTCATTCCCGGATGAGCTGCCCTCGGCGGGCCAGTACAAGATCGGCTCCGTGGCAATGGCGAACGCCGGCCCCGACACCAACGGATCACAGTTCTTCATCGTTACCGGGGCGAACGGCGTATCGCTTCCCCCCAGCTACTCCCTCTTCGGGCAGGTAACGAAGGGGCAGTCCGTCGCCGATGCGATCTCCAACGTGCCGCGCGACGCTGCTGACAAGCCCAACTCGCCCGTCACCATCACCTCGGTGAAGATCACCACGTCGGGCGCAGCCAAGTAGTGCCCCTCGCCGGCTTCACGCGATCACAGGTCGCGGTCACCGGCACGGATATCTCGGTGGCAGTGGCGGGCTCCGGTCCGCCACTGCTGCTGCTGCATGGATTCCCCCAGACCATGGCCATGTGGCACCGGGTTGCACCGCTGCTCACCGACCACTTCACCGTGGTGTGTGCCGACCTGCGTGGCTACGGCGACAGCGGACGACCCGACAGCGGGCCCGACCACGCCGGGTACTCCAAACGCGCCATGGCCCAGGATCAGGTGGAGGTGATGTCGGCCCTCGGGTTCGACGAGTTCGCCGTGGCCGGCCACGACCGCGGCGCACGCGTGACCCGCCGCATGTGCCTCGACCACCCCGATCGCATCACGGCGGCAGCGGTGCTCGACATCGTGCCCACCGCCAAGGTGTTCGCAACCGCCGACCAGGCGCTTGCCACCGCCTATTACCACTGGTTCTTCCTCATCCAGCCCGACGGCCTGCCCGAGCGCATGATCGGGCAGAACGCGCGGTGGTGGCTGAACGAGACGCTGCGCCGATGGGCGGCCCCGGGCTTTGAGTTCGACCCGGCCGCGCGCGCCGCATACGAGGCGGCCTTCGATGATGCGGCCACCATCCACTCCCAGTGCGAGGACTACCGCGCGGCCGCCAGCATCGATCTGGTGCACGACGCCGAGGACGTCGGCTCGCGAATCGCCTGCCCCCTCATGGTGTTGTGGGGCGAGCGCGGTGCGATGCACCGCATCTACAACGTGCTGGGCACATGGATGGACGAGGGCGTTGACGTGCGCGGGCGCGCCCTTGACTGCGGACACTTCCTTGCCGAGGAGGCCCCGGAGGCCACGGCCCGCGAACTGCTGGGGCTCCTGCCGGGCTGACCCGCTCTAGGCCGTGCGCAGGCGCAGCCTGCCGCGCCGTGCGGCGGGCTGCATGGGTACCGGCTGCGGCGGCACGCCATTCAGCAGTACCCGAGTGAGGTCGTCCTCGGCCACCGCGGCGCGGGCCTCTGCCTCCAGCAGGTGTGCGCGAACGATGCGCATCTCCTCGCGCGACCGGCGAAGCGCCACTTCGGTGGCCGTGAGCGCGGCGCGCAGGGCCTCAAGTTCCGACTCGGCCTCCTCCACCCGTGCCGGAGCGGATCCCACCGGCGCGCATGCGGGCATGAGCGCCACCAGCCCGGACCGCATGAGGTCGGCGAGGCGCACTGCGCGCTGGCCATCCTTACCGTGGCTCACGTGCAGGCTTCCCCGCTCCACCCTGCGCTCCAACGCCTTACGCGAGCAGCCCGCGAGCATCGCGGCATCAGTGAGCGTGAGGAGTCGGTCGGGATCCATCGGGCTGGGATTTCGCCGCGCGCCCGGTGCTCCCTCCCACGGCCCCGGACTACGCGGTCTCGGCCTGGTCCCTGATCGCGGCCACGGGCAGCACCCGGCCGCCCACCTCGTCCACCTGCCCGCGCACGATGCACATTCCCAGTGCACGCAGTACCCGATCCGGCTCGGGAGGAGGTGCGCCGGGATCGAGCTCGGCCATACGCGCCGCAATGGCGGCCCACAGAACGCTGCGGTGGATACCGCCCGGCACCGAGGCGACCTCGAGCAAGGCCATCTCGACCAGGTTGGGGGTGCGGGTGGATGTGGTGGTCAAGTTCATGGGACGGCGCACCGTAGAGGGCTACTGGCCTGCGCACCAGCGCCCGCGCGCACCCGCTCGCCCGGTTCTGCCCTCAACCTCAGGTTGAGGGTTTGCCGGATTCCATCTCTATACGACCATCGATCGGGGGCGAGCACGAGGGGCGTGGCCGGGGGTGCCTGGGGGCCCCGTGGCGCTCGGCCACGAGTTCCACCAGCCAATGGGCCTCCTCATCCATCACCGCGGTCACCACGGTTCCATCTGGGTCGCATGCAACACGCCCCACGGGCTTGCCATCGGTATTGCGAATAGTGATCTGCACGCGATCGGGCATGCGACCACGATATCGCGGGACACGTCGGTAGCATTGCTTCATGCCGCGAACGCCTCCGATCCGCATCCTCATCACCGACGACCACGCCGTGTTGCGATCGGGCTTACGCCTGCTTCTCGACCGTGAGGATGACCTCGAGACGGTCGGCGAGGCCACCACGGCCGAGGAGGCCATTGATCTGGTGCGCGCCGGTGGCATCGATCTGGTGCTGCTGGATCTGGAGATGCCGGGAATCGGAGGCCTCGAGGGTGCTGAGCGCCTTCGGGAGGAGCACCCCGACCTCACCATTCTGGTGCTCTCGATGCACTCCGAGACCGACGACGTGCGGCGGGCCTTCGCGGCCGGGGCCAACGGCTATGTGCTGAAGACGGCTGCCGATGAGCAATTGGTACAGGCGGTGCGCGCGGTCTCTGCAGGCGAGCGCTACCTGCACCCGGCGCTGGGTGCTGCGCTCGCTCAGCCCACACCGTCGCGTGGGCCGGTCGATGACCTCTCGCCACGCGAGCGCGAGGTGCTGCGCCTTTTGGCCTTGGGCTACACCAACCAGGAGATCGCGGAGATGCTGGTGGTAAGTGTGCGCACCGTGGAGAGCCACCGCGCGCACGTCATGACCAAGCTGCGCGCCAGTTCGAGGGCATCAATGGTGCGGCACGCCCTTGAAGCTGGCCTGCTCGACGACGAACGGGACCAACCACAGTGATCTACGACCACATCCGCGATCTCCCCGTGATCATCGACGAAGTTGCGCTCGACCGACTCGCCCTCGAGGTATCACCGCAGTTCACCAGGGTCACCACATTGGTGCTCCTGCGCGGCGGCGGGCATGAGGGTGTTGGCGAGGACGTCACGTATGAGGCAGACGAGGCCGTTGCCTTCGCCATCGCTGGGCCGCCTGATATTCGTGGCAAGTGGACCATTCATTCGCTGTCGCAGGCGCTCGACGAGATCGATCTCTTCCCTGCCCCGCCCTCCTGGGAGCCCAGTCGCGCGTACCGCAGGTGGGCATTTGAGAGCGCCGCACTCGACCTGGCGCTGCAGCAGGCCGGGGAGCCCCTGTGGCGTGTGCTCGGCGAGGAATGCGCCCCGGTCTCGTTCGTCATCTCCACCGGCCTCGGCGACCCCCCCGACCCGGGCATCGTTGAGCGCTGGGCCGAGGTCGCACCGGGCATCGCCTTCAAGCTTGACGCCTCGCCATCGTGGACGCGGGAGATGGCCCATGCGCTGGGCGACGCGGTTGATGTGGACGTCATCGACCTGAAGGGCCACTACATCGGCACGAGCGTCGACTCGGGAGCCGATCCGGGCCTCTATGCAATGGTGGCCGAGGAGTTCCCCGACGCCTGGCTTGAGGACCCGCGGGTGGACGACCGCACGCGCATCGCACTTGCCGGAGCCGAACCGCGCATCACGTGGGACGCTCCCATCCACTCGGTGGATGACATCGCGGCGCAGGCCATCGATCCCGAGACCATCAACATCAAGCCATCACGAATCGGGTCGCTGGAGGGGCTGATGGCCGTGTACGACCACGCGCGTGCCGAGGGCCTGGGCATGTACGGCGGGGGGCAATACGAGCTGGGCCCGGGCCGGGGGCACATCCAGTATCTGGCCTCCATGTTCCACCCGGAGGCACCCAACGACACATCCCCGGTGGAGTTCCATGGCAAGCCCCGTCCGGGCATGCCGGTAAGCCCCATGCCCGCAATGCCCGCCCCCACCGGATTCCGATGGGGGTTGAGCAGCACCTAAGAGGTGGTGGGAGCTCCTTCCGTCAGATCGCGCGCGGTCTCCAGACGGCCCCACGCGGCCTCTTCGGCACGCTGGTGCTCGTCGCCGCTGGCGTAGAGGTGGGCACCTCGCGAAATGCGCAGGTAGTCGGTCATCGCGCGCTCGAGTTCCTCATCGGGACTCATATGGCGTCGGGTGGGAACTTCGCTGCTCACCACATGACCTCCTGACCGTTGGCGAATAACTTAGCGCGGGCAATCGCCCCACGCCCCTCGTGGTGTTGCACTGCGCGGCGGCCCCGACACCATGGCTAGAGTGCACGCGTGGCAACTACGGAGAGCGCGCCGACACCGGCGACGAAGAAGACCCAGCGCTGGCGCGGCATCCTGTCGTTCGTCTGCCTGACCATCTCGATTCTCTGCCTGATCGTGGGCAGCCTCTTCGTGTGGGTGCGTGCAACGGCATACAACCCCGACGGCTTCGTGAGTGCGGCCCTGAATGTGCAGGGCCAGGTGGGCGTGCAGGACGCCATCGTCAAGTACGTCGAGAATGACGTCATCACCCAGCAGCGCGCTGAGGAGGCGGCCAGCAAGGTCGTGGATCAGTTGCCGCTGAGTGCCGATCGCAAGACCTTCCTCACCGGTGTGCTCGCCACGTCGCTTCGCGCGCAGGTGGGCAACATCGTGGAGAACGCGCTCAGTACCGGTGCGGCTCGCAATCTCATCGCCAACGTCTCTCAGCGGGCCAGCGAGGGCGTGGTCGCACTGCTGAGGAATGAGCCCGGGGTGTTCGCCTTCCAGGGTGATGCGATCGTGTTCAACACCGAGCCCCTGGTGAAGGAAGCCCGGGCGGCCGTGGATGCCAAGCTCGGATCGGTGGCGAAGTACCTTCCGACGCCGCTGGCAGTCGAGGGCTACCCCGTGTACACCATCGCTCAGGGCCCTGGGGTCACGGCCGTGCAGAACGCCATCACGTTGGTTGACCTGATGGCGTGGCTCCTGCCGCTGGCGTTCCTCATCCTCATGATCTTGGGCCTGCTGCTGGCACGCGAGCGCAGGTCGGCTGCCTACCGCACCATGATCGCCATCGCAGTGGCCGCGGTGGTGGTGTTCATCGCGCTGCGCATCACCAAGAGCGTCATCGCCGGCCTCATCGCCGAGCCAGCATCTGAACAGGTGTACAACGCGATCGTCGATCAGATCGGGCAACGCCTTCTGGCCCAGACGATGTGGCTGGCGCTCCTCGCCGCGGTCGTTGCCGGAATTCTGTGGCTGTTCGGTCCCGACCGCCTGGCCAAGCGCTCCCGTTCGTGGATCGCCCGTCGATCGAAGGACCTTGCGACTGGTGCGCAGAGCGGCGACGGGCGCGTCACCACGTTCGCCCGTGAGTACGCCCGCCACCTCGAAATCGCCGGCGTCGCCGTAATCGCTCTTGTGCTCATCATCTTCACCTCGCTCAGTACCACCGCATGGGTTGTTGGTCTGGTGCTGGCGGTGCTGTGGTTCCTGGCGCTGGAGTTCACGCGATCGGCGCCATGGATGACGTCACTTATCGGACGCCTGCGCGGCAAGGACAAGGCCGCCGTCTAGGCCCCGCAGGGTAGGGAACGTGTGTTCGCTACAGTGCCCACGTGGGCGACCCTGTTGACGACATCATCCGCGTTGCCTCGCTCACAATGAGTGAGGACGAGGCCGACCGCCTTATCGGCTGGATCGCCCTGCGCACCGGTCGCAGCAAGGCGCTGGCAACCGGGGACGACACCATCTCGCGCCTGCGGCACGTTGCCGAACACTGGCTCGATGACGACCAGCGTCGCCGGCTCGCCGGGTGGATCGCACGTCGCGTGGCACTGGGTGAGGACCCGGTACCACCTGCACCTGGCCCGGGGCGGCGGCGCGCGTAGGCGTCTGGCACCCTCCCTCCATGCCCGTCCTCGCCACGCGCCTCACACGGCTTCTCGGCATCCGGCATCCCATCCTGCTTGCCGGCATGGCTGGCGGGCCAACCACACCCGAGTTGGTCGGGGCCGTTTCGGGTGCAGGTGCCCTTGGGGTGTTCGGGGTTGCTGGCATGACCACCGCCGCCGTGCATGACGCCGTCGCGCGGGCGCGGGATCTCGCGCACGGTGCGCCCGTCGGCGTGAATGTGCTCATCTCCCCCACCGTGCAGCGGCCAGGCGCCGATGCACGCCGCATGGACGACCTGCTGGCCCCGCTTCGCGCTGAACTCGGTCTTCCCCACCCCGCACCATCTGCGCAAACGCCCGCGACCCCATTGCAGTTGGTGCAGGCGGGGCTTGATGCCGGCGCCGCCGCGGTGGCAACCGGACTGGGCGATCCCGCGCCAGTGGCCGGTCTCACCCGTGACGCCGGGGTGCCCCTCATCGCAATGGTGAGCACGGTTGAGGAGGCGGTGCTCGTGGTTGAGAGCGGCGCCGACGTGGTGGTGGCCCAGGGCGGGGAGGCCGGCGGTCACCGCTCGAACTTTCTCGTGCCGCCGGACGGCCCGGTGCCGCTGGTGGGCACCATGGCACTTGTGCGTCAGGTTGTGCGCGCGGTGGATGTGCCGGTGGTGGCCGCTGGGGGAATCATGGATGGTGCCGGCATGGCCGCGGCATTGGCCCTCGGCGCGTCGGGCGTACAACTGGGCACCGCCCTGCTGGTGGCCAGCGAGGCAGGTGTTCCGGCGAGCTGGCGCGATCGGGTGCGCACGGCCCGTGACGACGAAACCATCGTGACCAGGGCGCTCTCGGGCCGCCCGGCGCGCGGCCTGCCAAATGTGCTGATCGGACAGCTCGATGTGCCCGGTGCCATGGGCTGGCCCCAGCAGAACGCCGCGACCAGCGACGTGCGCCGGGCTGCGGCCGCGGCCGACCGTTCCGAGCTCATGTCGCTGTGGGCCGGGCAGGCCGCGGCGCTTGCTGGCCCCGACCGCCCCGCGGCCGAGATCATCGCTCAGTTCATCGCAGGCGCGCTGGACACAATCGCGGCCATCAGCGCGCTGCAGAGCGACTGATCAGGCCGGGCGGGTGCGAAGCGGCTCGCGGCCATCTGGGGCATCGGGCAGGCTGGCACCGAATGCAGGGTTGAGGCATGCCCCATTCGCTCGCAGCGGGAATGTGCGATCGATCGCCGCCACGCAGATGGGGCGGGGCGGGCGATCGGCATGAATGGCACCGAAACCGGGGTGGTCCTGTTCCACCCTGGCCAGCTGACCCGCATCGATCTCGACCCCGAATATCTTGTCGACGCAGCCGATCCACGTAACGCCGCCCTCTTCGTGCGCATAGAGGCGCGGGCAGGCCTGTGCCACGCACGCCGCCGGGTACACGATGCGTTCGCACCGCACCGGGCAGAGACGGCACGATGCGCCGTCATCGGCGGCCTCGAGGGCGAGTCGGGAGTCGGGGGCGGTGTGATCCACAGGAAACGATTGAAGCCGCGGCCACCCGGGAGGTCAAGCCTCTCTGGCACCGCCCGTCGCGATCAGGCGACGGCACGCTCCCCGAACATCGACTTGAGCGATGCCAGCAGGTTGCGATCGCCCGGATCCACAAGATATTCCTTGCCAAGGCGCATCCGTACCGGACCCTCGGGGGTCATCACATCGACCACCACCGACGCCTCACCCGGATGGTCGCTGATGAGTTGCTTCAGCATCCCCATGTCGGTGCCGGCCACGCGGCTCGAATCCACCTTCAGCAACAACCTGTCCTCTTCATCGGCCGGGTCGGGCTCGAACGGCATGATGGCCTGTGCCACCAACTTGGTCTCGCCCTCACCCTTCTGGTCGATGCGACCGCTGATGAGCACCAGCGCATCCTCGTGCAAGACCTCGCGCGAGGCGGCCAGCACCTGCGGCACCACCACCACCTCGATCCCCCCCTCAAGGTCGTCGAGCCGCACAAATGCCATGGGTTCGCCACGCTTGGTGCTGATGTTCTTGATGAACCCCACGAGCCCACCGAGCGTGACCGTCTGCCCATCGGCGCAGCGCCCCACCTCGCCGATGCTCACGGTGGTGAGCCGTGCCAACTGCTTGCGGCAGTCGGTGAGCGGGTGGCTCGACACGTAGAGGCCAATGGCCTCCTTCTCGCCCTTGAGGAGTTCGTCCTTCTCCATCTCGGGTGCCGTGATGAGGGGGTCGGCGTCGGCCATCCCGGCGCCGGCGTCGTCAAGCATGCCGAACAGCGACTCCTGCCCGGCCGCCTGGTCATTGAGACGCTTTGCTGCCTGAGCCATCGCGGCCGGCAGCGTCTCGAGCATGCCCGCACGACTGGCGCCGGTGCAGTCGAGGGCGCCCCCGCGGATGAGGCTCTCAAGTGCCCGCTTGTTGAGTTGCTGGGGGTCGACCCGTCGGCAGAAGTCCCACAGCGACGGAAATATGCCGTTGGCATCCCGCTCGGCCAGAAGCGCCTGCACGGCCGACTCCCCCACGGCCTTGACGGCTGTGAGCCCGAAGCGGATCTCCTTCTCGCCGGTGACAACGAAGCCCGCGCCCGACTGGTTGACGTCGGGTGCCAGTACATCGATGCCCATATCTGAGCAGGCCGATACGTAGAACGGCACCCGGTCCTTGGTATCCATCACCGAGGTGAGCACGGCTGCCATGTAGTCGGCAGGGTGATTGGCCTTGAGGTACGCGGTGCGGTACGAGAGCAGGGCGTAACAGGCTGCGTGGCTCTTGTTAAACGAGTAGTCGCCGGCGGCCTCGCACAGGCCCCAGAGGCGCTCCGCAACGTCCTTGCTGCAGCCGGAGTCGATGCAACCCTGAATGAACTCGGCGCTCATCGACGCCATCAGTTCCTTGTCCTTCTTGCCCACGGCCTTCCGCAGATCATCTGCGCGAGCCGGTGAGAATCCCGCGATGGCGCGGGAGATCTGCATCAACTGTTCCTGATACACCGCCACGCCATACGTGGGCCCGGTGATGGGCTCCAGGCGCGGGTCGTCAAACCGGACCCGGGTGGGGTCGCGCTTGTTCTTCGCATATGTGGAGATAAACGCCATGGGGCCGGGGCGGTACAGGGCCACCAGCGCCACGAGGTCGGCGAACTCGGTGGGTCGGACCTCGCGCAAGGCGTCGCGCATGCCCGATGACTCAAACTGGAACACCCCGAGCGCATCACCCTTGGCGAGCATGCGGTACGTGGGCAGGTCGTCCAGGGTCAACGCCTCGATATCGAGGTCCTCGCCCGTGGACTCGCGGATCAACCGCAGGGCGTCCTGAATGATGTCGAGGTTGCGCAGCCCCAGGAAGTCCATCTTCAGCAGGCCGAGGGCCTCCACGTCGTGGTCGGGAACCTGAGTGACCACCGCGCCCTCGTCGTCAACACGCACGGGCAGGTAGTCGGTGACTGCACCCGGTGCGATGACCACGCCGGCCGCGTGCACGCCCTCGTTGCGCACCAGGCCCTCGAGCGGACGGGCCACCTCGATGATCTTGCGTGCGCCTTCGTCGGACTCCACGTAGGCCGCCAGCTCGCCACCCGGGGCGAGCGCCTGCTCCAGCTTGATACCGATGGGGCGCTCGGGCACGAGCTTGGCGATGCGATCGACCTGCCCGTACGAGAAGCCGAGCACGCGGCCGGAGTCGCGCACAACCGCGCGGGCCAGCAACTTGCCGAAGGTGCCGATGCGGGCGACCGCGGTGCTGCCGTACTTCTGCGTGACGTACGCCACCACGCGGTCGCGTCCGCCCACCGAGAAGTCGGTGTCGATGTCCGGCATCGACTTGCGGCCGGGGTTGAGGAAGCGCTCAAACAGCAGCCCGTGCTCCAGCGGGTCGAGATCGGTGATGCGCAGCGAGAACGCCACCAGCGACCCGGCTGCAGATCCACGCCCCGGCCCAACCGCAACGCCGTTCTCGCGTGACCACTTGATGTAGTCCCACACGATGAGAAAGTACGACGAGAAGCCCATCTCCTTGATGGTGTCGATCTCAAACTGCAGCCGGTCCTCAGCATCGGCCGGCCAGTTGTCCACGCCGTAGCGCCGGTCGAGGCCTTCGCGGCACAGGCCCTCGAGGTACACGTCGTCGGTCTCGCCGGTGGGCACCGGGAACACCGGCAGCTTGATGTCGCCGAGCGGCAGGCTGAGGCCCGAGCAGCGCTCCGCGATCTCGATGGTCGTGTGAAGCGACTCCGGGAAGTCGGGGAGCGCCTGCAGCATCTCCTCCCCCGACTTGATGAAGAACTCCTGCGTGTCGAACTTGAAGCGCTTGGGATCCGACAGCACCGCGCGGGTCTGGATGGCGAGCAGGGCCTCATGGCTATCGGCGTCCTGGTGGCACACGTAATGCACGTCACCGGTGGCCACCATCGAGCGGCCGCTCTCCTTCGCCAGGGTGCCCAGGTGCTGGTTGATGCGTCGCTGTCCATCGATCCCGGAGTCCTGAAGCTCGAGGTAGACGTTGTCGGTCCCGAAGATGCCGGTCAGCGTGTCCAGTTCGTGGCGCGCACCGTCAAGGTCGTCGTTCATCAGGCTGGAGCAGACGGTGCCCGACAGGCAGCCCGAGAGCACGATGATGCCCTCGGCGTAGCGGCTCATGAGCTCGTGGTCGATTCGCGGACGGCGGTGGTAACCCTCGAGGTAACCCGCCGAGCACAGGCGGATGAGGTTGTAATAGCCGGTGGTGTTCTCTGCCAGCAGGGTGAGGTGGTTGCGCTTTTCCTTGCCCCTGAAGCGGTGATCGGGCACCACATAGGCCTCGAGCCCCACGATGGGCGTGATGCCGCGCTTGGTCGCCTCGCGGTACAGCTCCACCGCGCCGCTCATCACGCCGTGGTCGGTGAGCGCCACCGCGCTCTGCCCCAATTCCTCCACGCGATCAAGCAGGCGCGGGATCTTGCACGCGCCATCGAGGATCGAATAGTCCGAGTGGACATGGAGATGCGCGAACGGCGGGCTGGTACTCACCCCACAAACCTACCCACTCGCCCCGACGGCGCCCGCGCAACACACTTTTGTCACAGCGACTGACCCCGCCCGGGGTCTGACCCCACCCGGGGTCTGACCCCCATGCATCCGCCCTTGCGTCCGGGCCGTGCACTTTTGTCACGGCGACTGACCCCGCCCGGGGTCTGACCCCACTGAGAAGCCCCGCGGGGGTCTCAGGGGCCCTGTGTTCGGCGCGCTGGTCCCTCTCAGCCCTTCTTGCGGCCCTCGCTGATCTGGTGCGCCATGCGGCTCTGCAGGCTGAACAGTTCGATGAAGCCCGGGCTCGCATTCTGCGAGAAGGTCGGGTCGGCGTCGAACGTGGCCAGCGTGCGGTCGTAGAGAGCCCAGGGCGAGTCGCGGGTCACCACGGTGGCGGAGCCCTTGTACAGGCGCACCGTGATGGTGCCCTCCACCTTGCTGTTCACGCGGTCCATGAAGGCGTTGAGATCGGCGAGGAGCGGCTCGTACCACAGACCCTCGTAGGCCAGTTGCGCCCACAGGAGGTCGAGGTTTGCCTTCAGCGCATTCTCCCGGCCGGTGCACACCAGCTTCTCGAGCTCCTTGTGCGCCTCGAGGATCACCGTTGCAGCCGGCACCTCATACACGTCACGCACCTTCAGCCCCACGACGCGGTCCTCGATGTGATCCATTATCCCCACGCCATTGCGGCAGGCGATCTCGGCCACTGCGGGGATGAGGTCCACGAGCGCCATCTCCACACCGTTGAGACTGGTGGGAATGCCGTCCACGAAGCCGAGCACCACGTCTTCGGTGCGGTCCGGCGCCTTTGTGGGCGGCGTGATGAGCTGAAAGACATCGTCGGGCACTGCCTGAGTGAGATCCTCGATGACCCCGCCCTCGCTCGAGCGACCCCAGAGGTTGTCGTCGATCGAGTACGGCCGCTCCACGCTCGACGACACGGGAATGCCGTGCTCGTTCGCGTAGGCGATCTCCTCGTCGCGGCCCATCTGCCACTCGCGCACCGGTGCGATAACGCGCAGCTCAGGTGCCAGCGTGGCGATGGTGGCCTCAATGCGCACCTGATCGTTGCCCTTGCCCGTACAGCCGTGGGCGATGGTGTCGCAGCCGTGGCGACGGGCCTCGTCAACCGCCAGCTTGGCGATGAGCGGACGCCCCAGCGAGGTGAACAGGGGGTAGCCGCCCTGATAGCGCGCGTTCGCCTTGATTGCCGGGGCTACGTAGTCGCGGGCGAACTCCTCGCGCGCGTCGATCACCAGACTCTCAATGGCGCCCAGATTGGTGGCTTTCTCGAGGATCTCCGTGAAGTCGTCCTCGGGCTGCCCGAGGTTGATGCACAGCGCCACGACCTCGGCGTCGTACTCATCCTGGATCCACTTGAGCATCACCGACGTGTCGAGGCCGCCCGAGTAGAGCAGTACGACACGGTGCACCTCATGCGGCAGGGCGAGGTACTGGGCGGTCTTCTGGACGGGCGGCATTTCTGACAACGCGAGGATTCCTCTCGGTGCGCGTGGTGAACGGGCCGGGAGATTACCTGCCATCGGGCCGGTGATGGCGCAGCCCCCTCAGGGGCGCGCCATCACGGCCGATCAGTTCTTGCCGTGGTTCGGGTCGAGCGCGACGAGATCTGTGTACGGATCGACGGCACCGCCGCCACCCGGGTGGACCTCAAAGTGCAGGTGGCAGTCGCCGAAGCGCGCGTCGCCGGTATTGCCGACGGTGCCGATCTGCTGCCCGGCCGTCACCTTCGAACCGGCGTCCAGCCCGGCCACGATGTCGTTCAGGTGGGCGTAGTAGTACTCGTTGCCTGCGGTGTCCACGAGCCAGATCCACACACCGCCGAGACCGGTCTCCACCCGCGTGAGGCGCTTGATGGTGCCATCGGCCACAGCCACCACCGGAGTGCCGCGCGGGGACATGATGTCGTTGCCCTCGTGCGAGCCCTGGTGCCGGGCGGCGCCGAAGTCATCTTCGAATGAATGCGTGCCGATTACCGGGAATGCCTTGAGGTACTGGGCCGCCGCGGGTGCCGCGGGAGTGGCGACCGGCGCCGAGGCCACTGCACGGATCTTGAGGCCGAGCTTTGACAGCAGCGTGGCGTCGGCGATGCCAGTGACCGGCAGGTGCAGCTTGCGCTGCAGGATTCGTACACCGGCACGGGTCTGGCGACCGTACGCGCCATCAACCGGAACGCGAATGCCCCGCACGCGGAGTTTGCGCTGGAGCGCCTTCACATCGGCCCCACCAGAGCCACGTGCCAGCGAACCGGTGGTGCCCGGTGCGGCGGCGGCAGGAGGGGTCGTGGCGACAGGTGCGGTGGCAACAGGTGCGGCGGCGGCAGGCGCGGGCGCCACGCCAGCATCGGCCGGCGGCACGCCAGGGACGACCACCGGAAGCTGCGGCGGGCTGCCCACGCCGAAGGCGGCTGGTGCTCCGATCACGACGGTGAATGCGGCTGCCACACCCGCCAGAAAGCGGATTGGCCGGCCGGTCACGCGCACGGCACTGCTGGAAAGGTCGATGATCCTATGTTCCTTTCCGCCGGTCGCCCGTGTTCGGGCGTTCGTCACCAGCTGTAGGTCACAAGCTTCCCGGCAGGAGCCGGGAGACGTGCCCCTCGGAGGTCATGGCCGGGAACGACCCTAGCGACTGGCCCCGGCGAGTCAACCCCCTGGGGCACATGATTTTTACGGAATTACGACGTTTGGGGGGACTTTCGTAACGCAGACTGCATGACACATGGGGAAGCGTCCTGCGTGAAAGCCGAGGGGGGTCTTGCCGGTTTTAACCTGCTCAGGGGCGTTTCTTATGCCATCCCCGCCGCACCCCGGTGCGCCGATGGGTCAGGCGTCGATGTCCCGGGCGCGACGGCGCTTCCCGAGGCTGCGCAACCCGAACACGATCATGAGGAATATCAGGGTGCCACCCAGAATCAGGCCGTTCACAAAGCGGCCGTCATCGGCGCCGGTTGAGGAGATCTCCATCAATTCGCACTGCCCGTACGGCATGGTCCAGGTGGCCGTTGCCTTGTCAGGCGTGAGGGCCGCCCCCTGCGACGCAACTGAGATCCCGGACGGCATCGCCCACGTGTAACGCAACGTGAGCCCATTCACCAGGTCCTTGTCGGCGCGGGTCTTGGGGTATCGGTTACTGGCCGCGTCGCATGTCGGGTCGAGCACCTCCCCCACCCCCGCGCGCGACGCGATCGTGAAGGTCGGTTGCAAGTGACGGCCACTGCGGTCGGTCCGGGCCGACGTGAACTCCGACGCCAGGAGCGACTGCAGGGTTGTCTGAGGCGGAAGGCCGGTGATGCCCGCCTGGGCCGCGCCGGTGCCGCCTGCCGCAACCGTGGTCGTGGTCGGGGCGGTCACGGTGGTGGTGGTCCCCGTGGTGCTGGTGGTGGAGGTCTGGCCCGCGACCGGCGCGCCCCAGTAGCGCCCGGTGGCAGTGAGGATGGGCTGAAGGGGGCGGTAAATGCCGAGCGTTGACCGGAGGTCGGCGAGATCACCCGTGCCCGCCCGCAGCCGGTGCACACTCGTAAGCACCACCGTGCCATCGGGCTCCTGGGACTGCTGCAATGTCGACGATGCGTTGCCGGGCGCGGTCCATCGCTCCCCACCCACCAAGAGGAATTGGTCGAAGGTGCCGGCCGCCAACTGTGCGGGCAGGTCGATGGCGCGCTGGGCTTCAGGGTCGAGACGAAGCTCCACCGAGAGGTTCCCGCCGCCGTCAGCCGCGATGGCAACCATCTGCGTGAGCCGTGCGCTGCAGCCGCTGAGGAGCGGCACGGCGGCGAGGGCGGCGAGGCCGGCGGCAAACGCCCGCCACGCGGTGCGGCGGTGCATCAGCCGGCGTCCGGGCCGCGCAAGTCGTCGCGGCGACGCATCAACTCCACGGCGTGGGCACGCTCTTCGTGATCGAGCGCGGCGAAATCGTCATCCGACAGATTGCCCGCCCGGTGGTCCATGTCGATCTCACGGATGGCGTCAAGTGAACGCATGAGGTCATCTTCCACGGCTGCAAGCGCCGCCGCCCCGGGCGCGGGCTCCGGCAGAACGCGCCCCCCGACCAGCGGCCACGCGATGATCGCGACGAGAACGATGCTGAGAACGGCAATGAGAAGGTAGGTCATCGGTGTGATGCGGCCGGTCGGACGACATGCGGCGGCGGCGCGAGGCTACCCGCGGGCTGCGACATCGGCCCCCGATTCAATGGTGGAGGGCGCACGCGAGCGGCGTGCGGGCCACACGGCGATCAGCGCCCCGAGGGCCACGATCAGCCCGCCCACCCAGACCCAGAACATCATCGGGTTGATGAACACACTGATCCGCGCGAGACCATCGGGAGTGAGCCCCACGAGCACCACGTACACATCACGGAACGGCGTGGTGTCGATGGCCACCTCGCTGGAGCGCTGCATCTGGGGCACGAATACGTCGACGCCGGGGTTGAGGGTCGCGATGCGTGACGTGCCGTCGTACAGGCCGAGCGCGACCCCGACGCTCATCTTGTGGTCATCCCGCGTACGGGTTCCACCCTCGTTCACAAATGTGTAGCCGGCCACCTGACCGTGCTGCCCCTTGCGCAATGCCATATCGGCCTGCGACGAGAACGCGCCCTGGCAGGCGATGCCCACGATCACGAGCACGATGCCGATATGGGCGATATAGCCCCCGTAGCGGCGGCGGTTACGCACGAACAACTGACCGAAGGCACCGGGCCAGGACACCTCACCGATCTGATGGCGCGCCCTGATGCCACGCCAGAACTCACCGGCGATACAGGTGAGCGTGAAGGCAGCCAGTACCAGGGCGGCCGCAGCCCACCAGTGCGCGCCCTCCGACGAGATAATCAGGGCCGGCACCAGCGCGATGACCGCGACCACCAGCGGCGCACCGAAGCGTCGCCGCAGTTCACGGCCCGACGCCTTGCGCCACGGCACCAGCGGTCCGACGCCAGTGAAGAACAGCAGCGCGAGCCCAATTGGCGCAGCCACCTGATCGAAGAAGCCCTGACCAACGGTGATCTTGTCGCCGCGCACGGCCTCTGACAGCACCGGGAAGATGGTGCCCCAGAACACCGCGAATGCGAGCCCCACCAGCAACAGGTTGTTGTAGAGGAAGATCGCCTCACGGCTCACGTAGCTCTCAAGCGAGTTCTGGCTTCGCAGCAGCGGCAGGCGCGTGATGAGCAGCGCGAAGGCCGCCACCAGCACGATGATGATGAGCCCCAGGAAGTACGGGCCGAGGGTGCTCTCACCAAACGCATGCACCGACGACAGGATCCCCGAGCGGGTGAGGAACGTTCCGAAGAGGGCAAGCGTGAACATGAGGGTCACCAACACCATGTTCCAGATCTTCAGCATGCCCCGGCGCTCCTGCACCATTACCGAGTGAAGGAAGGCGGTGGCCACCAGCCATGGCATAAAGGCCGCGTTCTCCACCGGATCCCAGGCCCAGTAGCCACCCCATCCGAGCTCCTCGTAGGCCCATCGCGACCCGAGCACGATGCCGACGCCGAGAAACAACCAGCTGAGGATCGTCCAGCGGCGCACCGAGGTGATCCACGACGCATCGAGGCGGCGGGTCACCAGCGCGGCCACGGCGAAGGCGAAGGGCACGGTGAGCCCCACGTACCCGATGTAGAGCAGCGGCGGGTGGCTCTCCATGTACACGTTCTGCAGCAGGGGATTGAGACCGCGACCATCCAGCGGCACCGGGGACAGCGTCTCGAAGGGGCTCGTGATGAACGAGAGGACGCTGGTGAAGAACACGCCCACGCCCATGAGCACCGCCACAACGATGGGCATGAGTTCGCGATTGCGGCGCCGGTTCGTGATGACCACCAGCGACGACACCAGCGACAGGAGCCATGTCCACAGCAGCAGCGATCCGGCCTGGCTGCCCCACATGGCCGTCATCTTGTATCCCCACCCGAGGGAGCGCGATGAATACCCCGCCACATCGGCGAGGTCGAAGCGGTCGGTGAGCAGTGCCGTCCACAGGGTGATCACGGCCACCGTGGTGACCCCGGCCATGCCAAATACCGCACGCTCGGCGGATATCAGGAAGCGGCGCTGGCCCGGACGGCGCGACCAGAGGGCCGCACCCACCGCGTACAGCGCCGCGGCGAACGCGAGGAGGAGCGCCGCGCGCCCGATGAGGCTCACTTGCCCGTGGTCCCCTTGGGAACCTCGATGCTCGCAGGCATCGTCTTGCCGTCCTCGGCGGCCTTCTGCATGAACTTCGATGGGCACAGCGTGATGAGCGAGCCGCGCTCGGCCATGAACACACCGTTCTCCATATGCCCGGTCACCACGATCTCGCGATCCACCGTGAAGGCGTCGGGCACGGAGCCGCGGTAGACCACCTGCACAGTCGACTTGGGCTTGTCTTTGTCGCGCACGATAAAGCGCAGGCCTGCGGCCGACTGCGCCCGCTCGGCGGCGTCCTTCGGGGCCCCGGCATTGACCTTGCCGTTCAGCCGGTAGGTGGTGCCATCGCTCTTGACGAGTCCCGACGGGCTCGTATACGTCTCAAGGCTTCCGCCGATGCTCGTCCAGATGAGCCAACCGCCGAGGGCGGTCGCAAGGATGAGCGCGATTGTGAAGCGGGAACGGGACCTCATAGTCGACTTACGAGGGTATCAGCGCCTGCCGGAAGTACGGCGTGACACGGGGCCCCACATGCCCTGACGCACGGCCCTCGTGCGGGTGGCACCGGAGACCGCCCGGAGGCCGGGTCCGGGTGTTTTCGTCGTATCCTGAGCGCCCACTCCACGACAACATCCGGAGGACGACGTTGGCACACAGCGAGACACCAGACGACGCGCAGTACCGCGACAAGCTGAGCGATATGCAGTACCACGTAACGCGCGAGGCCGGCACCGAAGCGCCCTTTACGGGGATCTTCTGGGATCACCACGATGACGGCGTGTACCGCTGCGTGTGCTGCGATGCCCCCCTCTTCGATTCGAAGCACAAGTTCGAGTCGGGCAGTGGGTGGCCCAGCTACATCGGGCCCGTCAGCCCGGACGCCATTATCGAGCACGAGGACAACTCGTTGTTCATGAAGCGCATCGAGGTGCGATGCGCCACGTGCGACGCGCACCTGGGGCACGTCTTCCCAGACGGCCCAGGCCCTGATGGCATGCGGTACTGCATCAACTCGGCATCGCTCGACTTCGCCGACCGTGGTGAGGACTCCGGAGCCAAGTAGCCGCCGCTACAGCGAGAGGCGCTCCTCCGGAAACCGGGGGAGCGCGCCGTTGTACGCCCGCGAGATGACCATCTGCAGGTCGCCGAGCGCCCGGGTACGAAAGCCCGCCTCGCAGAACGCGAAGTAGAACTCCCACGTGCGGATGAACTCCTCGGTGAAGCCGAGGGAACGCACGGCGTCCGGGTCGGCCATGAACCGCTCACGCCACATCCGCAAGGTCTCGGCGTAGTGGATGCCGATGTTCTCGATGCCCTCCACCTGCAGTTCGGTGTGCTTTCGCATGGCATCAACCATCGAGGCCAGCGGCGGGCAGAAGGCACCCGGGAAGATGTACTCGCGAATCCAGTCCGTGCCACGGCGGTAGCGCTCAAGGCGCTGATCGGGAACCGTGATCGCCTGTATGCCGATCACCCCACCCGGTGCGAGCAGGCGATCGAGGTGCTCGAAGTAGGTGGGGAGCGAGTCGTATCCGACCGCCTCGATCATCTCGATTGAGACGATGCGGTCGTACGTACCGGTCATCTCGCGGTAGTCGCGGATGACGATATCCACGCGGTCCTCAAGCCCCAGGGCGGCCACCCGTGCCCGGGCCTCCTCCGCCTGCTCAACAGACAGCGTGATGCCGGTCACCCGGCAGCCGCGCTCGGTCGCGGCGTGGATGGCGAACCCACCCCACCCGCAGCCCACCTCCAGCACGTGGTTGTCGGGCCCGATGCGGAGCTTCTCGCACAGTCGCCGGTACTTCGCCTGCTGGGCATCCTCGAGCGACTGACCCTCGTGCTCGAAGTAGGCGCACGAGTAGGTCATTGAGGGATCGAGGAACGTGCGGTAGAGGTCATTCCCCAAGTCGTAGTGGTACCGCACGTCCCTGCGGGCACGCACCAGATCGGCCGGGTTGGGAAGTCGCGGGCGGCGTCCGATGGCCGCGGGCACCAGCGACGCGGGTGGCCGGCGGCGCACATCCTCGGCGGTGAGCGCGAGGATCTCGAGGAACGCCACCAGATCATCACCCTCCGCCCGCCAGTCGCCGGCCTGGTACGCCTCACCGAAGCCCACGCGTCCCCGGCGCGCGATGCGCCGGAAGAAGTCCTTGCCGGTGACGGTAATGCGGGCGCGCCGCGGGCCACTGGATCCCAGGCGGTGCACAACGCCATCGGGCATCTGCACCTCGATGGTTCCACCCACGGGCCTTCGCAGGCCGCGAAGCGCCAGGGCCTTTACCACGGGCGTAATCGGGCTGCGCTTTGCCTCGGGAATCGGCCTGAGCCCCCGGCCACCCGGCGTGGGCCCGTCTGCCTCGGCCACCGATCCCTCCGACGGCACGAACTTGGGCTTCTTGAAAAACGGCACGCGCTTTCTCCAGAGCTTGAGGGCCTCGAGGTGGATGAGTGAGATGACCTGCTGCGACATGAGCGGATATCGCAGCAGCGCACGGCCCAGCTCGCGATCGGTGAACGCGTGACGCGTGCCGGTGAGGTGCGCCCAGAATGGCCGCTCATCGCCCTGCATCACGTCCATGCGGATATCGAGGGTCTCCCCCATCTCACCCATGCGGAATATGTATTCCTGGTCGAGCGGGAAGAACGGCGATACGTGCATGCGCTTGTCGTGCCGGAATGCGTCCTCGTTCGCGAGCGGCTCGATGCGCTCGGCGTCGGTGAGCAGATACGGCATGCGCTCGCCGAAGGTGTTGCTCACCTCGGCCAGGATGCATCGCAGCGCTCCGTCGGGGGCGTACACGTAGAAGTACGTGACGGGGTTGAACACATACCCGGCGGTGCGCAGGTTGGTGATCATGGTGATGCGCACGCCGGCGACGTCGAC
>Ga0194056_10000295_pt1 | contig 26460 bp, 15 predicted proteins | sample SepL4413m_MetaG_FD_155458 | JGI IMG/M metagenome (GOLD analysis project Ga0194056, IMG submission 155458) | Anoxic zone freshwater microbial communities from boreal shield lake in IISD Experimental Lakes Area, Ontario, Canada - Sep2016-L442-13m | ecosystem: Environmental > Aquatic > Freshwater... | reverse complement strand
ACGTAATTGGAGAGGTAATAACGCTGCTCCAGGATCGGATCGCCGATTGTGACCAGCGACTTTGCCCAAAACTCCCGCCACCAGCGGGCGTGTTTCTGCTCAATATCGCTGACCTTCTCCTTGGTCAAAGCGGTGGCCATCTCCAACGCGGCCAGCAGCGGATCCTTGGCATCCAAAGAACTTTGCATCGCCACCGCGACCGTGACTTTCTGCCCCGGCAGCAGCGTGAACTTCGTGCCCGGTTGCGATTGGGCCTTCCGTGGCTTCGGTCTCTTCGGCTGCGGATTGAGTATGGCTCCCTCGACCACCGGCTCCAATTCCGGGATCGTCACTTTACCGCCGATGACCGTTAGGACGCAGGCTGCCGCAGTGGGGATTTTCTCTTCGGCAAACGCCTTCGTGGCCCAGAGAACCCCGTCCTTGCGGCCGAGACTTTCCTTCGAGCCTCGCCCCGGTGCCGACCATAACCTGGTTTCCACCTCGACCGGCTTGCCCGTCACGGAAAGCTCGACGAGCAGAACGTCTTCCGTGGCCGCAACTAAGGAGCGCATGGTTACCGTGCTTTCGCCCTTGCTGAATCGAGACGTTGTGATGGCCGGGTAGAGCTGCTGTTCAATCAGATACGTACTGCCAGCCAGCGAGGGAATGTTGATTTCCATGACGCCGAAAAGACGCGGGCCGCCCATGCGATGGCCATCCTTCAACCGCCAGAAATTGTTCTTGCTGATCCAGAACCGCTGGGATTCCGGTTTGCCGCTGATCACGGTACCGAGATCGCCATTGCCTAGAAGAGGCCCCCTGGCTGAATCCCGGGAAGGGACTCCGCCCGGCGGCGCATTGAAGACCGTCTTGTATTGTGAAACAATTCGCTCAGCCTCGGTCTGCATTTGCTTATCGGCCTGCGCACCGTGCGTCTGTCCGAACCCGATCATCTGGCCGAGCCAACCGCCTTTCATCTTATCCTGAAACACACGGAGCGGCAGACGGCGCATCTGCTGACTCTCCTGAGCGGCTGCGGAAGTGCAAACCAAGAACAACATACCTAGACATCGAATTCTCGCGAACATGTTCTCATCTCCTCCTTACTTGTTATTATTGCTATCCCTCAGCCTTATTTTGACACGCTAAAATCCCGCAAGCTGCGCACGGGTTTACCATCGGCTCCGCGCAACTCTGCCACGATCTGGCATTTGCCCGAACCGGCCGGAACATTCAGTTCAAACGTGAAGACCTCGCGTCCCAGTGCAGCCACCTTGCCGTTGTGCGTCTTTTCGGCGAGAGCCTTGCCTTCGCATGAAAGCCGTAACGTAATAGGCCCTTGCCACTCCGCGTCGAGGTCATTGATTACCACGACCGGAACCTTCAATGCCGCACCACCCGCGCATTCGCTGGCCCAAAAATCGATCATCAGCCCAACCGGGGCAAAGGCGTCTCGCACGTATTGGAAGAAATACGGCTCAAACGTAGGACGCTCAATGTCGATGAAGTTGTCACTGGTTTGACCGCCAGGCCGGCTATAGCCAAGGCCGCAGAAGTGCATCACCCCCGCCACTTTCCGCCCCGTTCGCCAGAACTCGGTTTTGGCGGCCACCGTGCGGGCGTAGGACTCGCGGTACTGGTCTGCGCTGGGATTGGGCGGCAACAAGTATCGATACGACTTGCTGTGTACCGGGATCGTAGTCGGCGTGCCGTCGCGATTGAGCCAGAGCCAGCCATATTCGTTGATAATAATTGGGTTGTCGTCGCGATTAGGTATCGAGTTGTTCGCTTCACTGCCCGGATCGCCCGGCTTGGGCGACATCTGAGCAAACTCCGCCATGCGGAACTTTGGGTTGATGTGCCGGTAGGGGTGGGACTCATAGACGTCGGTGGGGCTTTGCGGCGCGTCCCAGCCGTTGTCCCAGGGCCGATTCGAGAGATCCAACTTCCGCACGGCCGTAAGGGCCTTTCCGGTGATCTGCTGATTGGGTGTTTCGTTCTGTGCGTCCCAGATCACCACGCTGGGATGGTTCCATCGTTCCTGCATCCACTCGGCATACTGGGCGGTCAGAGCATTGAGGCTGCCCGTCTGGCCCCACACCGGAAATTCATCCTGAATCATCAGCCCTTCCTCGTCGGCAATGCGATACCACATCTCGGGCGGGAAGCCGATACAGTAGCGGGCGGAGTTCCAGTTCATGCTGCGGAAGCCGCGAATCACGTTGCGTACCCACTCCTCGCGCCACGGCTTGTCGCCTCGCTTGGGATCCTCGAAGAAACGATAGATGCAAATGTTCGTGCCGCGAAGATAGTACGGCTTGCCATTCAGCAGGGGCAGCTTCGTCTTCGGATCAAACGAGAAACACCTCATGCCAAAGCGTGTGTTCAGAGTATCCGTGGTCGTCGGCCCAACCAGGGCGGACACATCCAGCTCATAAAGGAACGGGTCTTCGGGCGTCCAGATTTGGCAGTTTTCGATCGGCAGAACCAGTTCGATGGTCTGTTGCTCGCCCGGTTTCCAGAATCGCTTCTGGCTATCGGCGGAACCAACAACCTTGCGAGTTTTGACCTCGCGCACGGTGCAGCGAACAACGGCCTCGGCGTCTGCGCCATTCGGGTTTCGCACCAACGACACCACGCGAACCTTCTTGCCCGGCACGTCTGGCACTGCCTGTACACGTTCAATGCAGGGCGATCCCGAAAGGATCAACTCGACGGAATCGTAAATACCCGGGATGTAACGCGTCTTCTCGAAGTCGTGGCCCCAAGGAATATCGTCGCCGACGGCCGTTCGCGACGCGCCGACACGGATCACCAGTTCGTTTGTCTGACCATTGCCTTTCAGTTTCCCGCCAACATCAAAGTAACCGGGAGTGAAGCAGCCAATATGGTCTCCCAAGCAATGTCCGTTGAGATAGACCCGAGTGCCGAAACAGGCTTTGTGGACCTTGAGTTGGGCGACGGCGGGCACCGGCCCTTCGACGGTAAAGGAGCGACGGTACCAGAAGGCTCCGCGCCGCGGGTCTTTGTCCTTGGGGCCTACACCCTCGAACGCCGGCACGGCCATATCGGCCAAACCGGGCACGGCCGTCTGGCGGTCGAAACTCTTGGGGACATCATCCATCGTGCCTTCGGCGATCTGCCAAGTGCCGTCCAGGGAGATTACTTTGCGTCCCCCGTCTGCGCGGACTGTCGCAACGGAGACGGCCATGGAAATGATGATACAGGCAAGCAGAATGAAACGATGAAACATGGTACGATCCTTTTTACTCATAGTGTCCAGTCTTTGCGGTATTCATAGTGGAGGTATTGATTGGCTCCGGGTACATTGGTAAGAGTCCGTCCGCCTTTGGAGTCAGTTTTGCGGCGGATCGCGGTGGTACTCGCCCTTTGCCCCCCGAAGAATGTTGCGGTCCTGCGTCCAGTGGCTGTTGTACCAGGAACACGCTTCAAAGGTGTCCTGCAACTCGGCTCTTTTATCATTCAGCTTGTTACGAAGTTCGACGAGTCGTACCTGGTGACTGGCGTCCTGGGAAAGATCCCTGGCCTGGCGCGGATCGGCGATATTGTCGAAGAGCAATTCCTTGCCGTCACTTCGATAGACGGCGTAGGTAAATTGCTTGTTGCGGAGTGCCCGCCACTCAAAACCATCGCTCCATGAGCAGGTGTGCCCCATGCCCTGCAGGAAAGCGAAGTTGGGTTCAGGGCCGGGCTTCCCTTGTGCCTGGGCGGCAAGGTTCATTCCTTCGACTTGCGAAGGAATGCGCAGTCCGGCCAGCCCCAGCAGCGTCGGCATGAGATCGGGCGAGGCCATGCAGGCGTCGCTGCGGTGGCCCGCCGGAATCTTACCTGGCCAGCGGACCAGCAACGGGACTCGTGCTGATTCGTCGTAGAACGTCATCTTGAATACGCGGCCGTGCGCGCCGAACTGTTCGCCATGATCGGAGGTGAAGGCCACGATCGTATCGTTTTCGATGCCAAGCCCTTGCAGGCAGTTGAGGATTCGACTCACGTTCCAGTCGAGATTGGCAGTCATGGCATAGTAGACCCGCATAAACTCAGGCAACCTTGGTTTCCAGTAACTCAGCCAGCGGTTAGGCTCGGCGTTGCGGTCCATGTGCGAATCGGGCCGGTCTTGCCAGGTCTCCGGCAACGGGAAGTCTACGCTGCGGAACTTCTCGTACCACTGCCGAGGCACGTTCTCGGCGGCCCAGGGGTCGTGCGGAGGGCCGTAGGAAAGCACCAAGGCAAAAGGCTTTGCAGAGAGCGCGCGGGCGCGGATCTGCTCGATGGCCAGATCGGTGAAGTGATCCGGGCCGTAACCGACGATGCGGTGCGGCTTGGGTGTGTCGCGAAAATACCAAGCATGGTAATTATCGTGACCGAAATTGTAGGCCGCCCAAAAGTCATTGAAACCCAAGCGGTAGGGGCCCGGCGGAGTGTAGGCGTTGGCAACCTTTTCGTGCCCACCGAGTTCGTTGGCCCAGAGGTGCCACTTGCCGAGGTAAATCGTCTCATATCCGGCGGCGGTCAGCACGTGGCCCAAGCAATCCTGATTGGGATTCAGCCGTAACTCGTTGATGACCATGCCGGTCGAGCTTGCATACTTGCCGGTCATGAACGTCGCTCGCGAAGCTGCACACACGGGCGTACTCACGACATAGTTGCGGAAGTTCACCCCCTCCGCGGCAAGCCGGTCAATGCAAGGCGTGATGGCCCGCTGGTCGCCGGCATATCCGAGCGACTGGTAACGGAGTTGATCGGCGATCAAGATAACCAGGTTGGGTTTTCGTGGGGCGACTTCCGCCGTATGCCCCGGGGAAACCGCAGCTAATAAGAAGGTGAGAACAAACCAAAATATCGCCAGATGCTTGAATTTCATCAGAACCGATAGCCTTTACGTTCGTTTGATGCGCAGTCTGTACTTCTGGGAAAGGCCGTCGAGCATCATGGTGACAATGGAGCAGGTCATCCCCAGCCACGGCACTCCAAGTGCCTTGCCGGACACGGAATCGTAATGTTCGCTGATCCCGTTCCGCAGAGCGTTGGCGACCGTCTTGTCGGCGATTTGGGCCGCCAGATCCTTATAGCCGTATTGGGCCAGCCCGGCAGCAACCTGATAGTTGGTCGCCGGCCAGACGTCGCCTCGCCAGAGTTGGGCCAACGCCGGGTCAAGATTGTATTTGGCCGCCGTCCCGGCGTTGCCTCGCCACTTGCCGTTGGAACTCCAGCGTCCATCATTGCGATCCACGGTTGGCACCGGCAGCGGCGTACTCCAGCCAGGTGTTTGCACTGTTTCCGCCATTCGCTTGGCCATCGCGTCGGTGGGCACACCCGCAGTCAGCGGGATCCAACTTCCGATCGTGCCCACGCGAACCTTTTCGAGCGTGTCGCGATTTACCGACAGAAACAGCCCCGCCTCTTCATCCCACATCTGCTTGCGCATTGCCTCGACTGCCTTGTCGATTCGGACCTTACATCGCGCGGCCATTTCCTTATCACCCATGATGAGGGCCAGTCGCATGAGGCAGCGCTCCGCCATGACCAGGTAGGCACTGTTGCCTGGAACGCAGATATCGCCGTACCAAAACCCTTCCTTCTCGCTTTTGCGCGTCGGGTGGCGAGTCAAAGTCAGGCCGTCCATGTTACATTCGTAATCAAACGTCTCCCATCGCGCGTCTTGGATGGCGCCGTCGTGGTAGGTGCCCACGGCTACCAGTCCGATATTGCTGACGTCGCGCTCGCGCCAGTACCACTCGTGGAACCGTTCGATGGGCTTGATACTCTGCCTGACGAGTTCCTTATCGCCATTGCGCTGATAAACCCGTTCGATGCCCCAAGAGAGAATCGGAATCTGGGAATAGGCTGGGAATTGCACCCAATTCTTTTCGTCGGGGTTGATCATGCAGGGGATCATGTCGTGGGCATAGTCGGGCATTTCCCTGTTCCAACGGACCTGGAAATCCCAGAAGTTCTGAAAAACTTCCCGAATCACTTCCTCCTTACCGGGCAGGATGCTCAGAAGATCGACGACGAACATCGTGTCCCAAATCCATTGGCCGTTGTAGCCGCCGCCAGGTGCGATCCAGCGATGAGCCAGACAACCCCTTGGAGGAAACACCTTGCCGAGGATGCACTTTTGAAAGATCTCGGCCGTCAGCTTGAGTACTGCCGGATCGGGGGATTCAAACAGGTCGCCTATGGTTTTGTCAGGCTCCGCAGCGAACAAGCTAAGGAGAGAAGGTTGCGCTGTGGCAGCAATTCCCACCGTAGCTGTTTTGAGAAACGTCCGGCGATTCCAGTTCATGGTCATAGCGTCCAGCCTTTGCGGTATTCGTAGTGGAGGTATTGGTTGGCCCTGGGAACATTGGTGATTTTGAGGTTTTCGCTATCCCACACCAAGCGTTGGCCGCCCATGCGGACGCAGATAGTACCCAGCAGCAGGGCTTCAGTCAGAGGGCCGGCGAAATCGAAGTTTGAGCGTGTCGTCCCGTTGCCTTTGCAGGCCGCGACCCATTCATCGTGGTGGCCGATGGACCGCGGCAGCGACTTGTGCGGCCGCTTGTACTCTTTCATCCGATTCTCGGGGATCAGGCGCGGACTGCTTCCGCCCCAGCCCTCGACGAGCATCTTGCCTTGATCGCCAACGAACAGAATGCCGTCCTCATGGTTCAAGCCCCGCCCATCCTCCAATTCCTCCGGTCGGGCCGGCCTGATGCCGCCGTCGTACCAGTGCAACCGCACCGGCGGCATGTCACCCCGCGAGGGGAATTCATAATGCACGCACGACGCCAAGGGGAGTGTCTCTTTGTAGAGTGCCGTCGAACTGGCATTCACGCTGCTGGGTGCGCCCAATTTGAGCGCGGAGAAGATCGGGGCGATATTATGGACCCCCATATCGCCAAGTCCACCCGAGCCAAAATCCCACCAGCCGCGCCAGCGGAAGGGCGCGTAGGCCGGATGATAGGGACGCCAGGGTGCCGGGCCGAGCCAGAGATCCCAGTCGAGTCCGGCGGGTACGGGTGGCTGGTCGGTGGGTCGCTCGATGCCCTGCGCCCAGTAGAGCGGCGAGCCGCCCCCCTGGGTCGGCCGATCGGACCAGACGTGGACATCTCGAACCGCGCCAATCGCGCCATCGGCGATCCACTCGTTGATCAGGCGGTTCCCCTCGAAGGCCATCCCCTGGTTGCCCATCTGCGTGGCCACCTTGTGCTCGCGCGCTGCTTTGGCCAGTGCCCGCGCTTCATGGACCGTGCGCGTCAGCGGCTTTTCGCAATAGACATGCTTTCCCCGTTTGATCGCCTCCATCGAGACGATTGCGTGCGCATGGTCCGGCGTGCCCACGACAACCGCGTCGATCCCCTTTTCCTTATCGAGCATCTCGCGGAAGTCCTTGTACTTAGTGGCGAATGGATAATTCGCGAAGGTGGGTGCCGCGTAGCCCCAATCGACGTCGGCCAGCGCGACGATATTCTGGCCCTTGAGCTGCTCGAGATCCCATCCGCCTTGGCCGCCCACGCCCACGCCGGCAATGTTCAGCTTTTCGCTGGGCGGGATATGGCCCGGCCCGCCCAGAACATGACGCGGCACAAGGGCCGCGACCGCCGCAACCGAGCCTGCGGCAAGCAACTGGCGGCGAGAGATACGGGAGCTTGACGGAGGCAGTTGATCGTTCTCGCGAGTCATGTTTGTGGTCAGCAATATTCGTTTCATGGGTTTTGTGTCCTTTCAATTGACAAATATCGTAGTTAAGTTCATGGCTTGTCTTTTCTCCCTGCTAACTTCCAGTCTTTAACGGTTATCTCTTGGTTTGAGCCTCAGTCGATGCGCCGGGCACAAAGTGCCCCGCGAAGGTAACCGCAATATTCTTGGGTAAACCGACAGCAATAGCCAGTTCAAACGGTCGTGCCGAATCAGCAGCTTCAACCCACAAACGATAGGTCTGCCAAGGGGCAGGAAAGAGAGGATTGTCAAGGACCGGTTGAAATACCGCCGGTTGGCCGACCAGGAATCCAGACAGGGATGTCGGTCGGTTGTTCAGGGACAGGAATGGCTGTCCGCCCCGATGGAACTCGGTAGTGACCGCGAACCATCCAGCAGCCTTGTTCGGCGGGATCTCACCCCGGATGGTCCACGCCTGCGTTTTCCCTTTGTCGATAGCGGTTGCGACAACGGCCACATCCGATGATGCCTCGGCAAATAGTTTTGGCATCGGCAGTCGTTCCCAGGTGCGGTTAAGGGTCGGTTCCTTGCCTGCGGGAACCAACTCTAGCAGCACCTGTGAGAAGGGACGCAGAGCGATCGACGCCCTGCTGCCAAATGTCTTTCCATCACCGGTAGTGAACCGGACATGCTTTGGGTACCAACAATACACATCCCACTTGCCTTTGTCCGGCAAGCCCCAGGCAGAATTCAATTCCAGGGGAACCACGTGATCGTGCCAACTGCCATTGTCAATGGCAATCATCGCCCGCGAGCCATCGCTACAGCAGTAACCCCAGACATCGTCCGTGCGGGCGTCGCCAATGAATCGGGGATGGACGAAGCAGTCCGGCCGGGCCTTCAGCAGGGCGAGGAATTCCGCCATCTGCGGCCGGTCGGCCACTGGGAAACAACCGGGGTCGGACCAGATGTGCGCCAACAACTGGCCGCGACAGAGATCCATCAGTACGCCCTCCTGCCAATGCTCCGCGCCGAGACGGTTGTTCCAGGCCCAGCGGCTGAGGCTGAGGCCGAGGCTGTCCCAACCCAGAGCCGGCAAATCCTTGACCATCCGCCTCGCCTGGTCCATCATGCGCACATTGCTCGAACGGGCGTACAGAGCAGGGGTTGTTGCCAGGCTGTCCATCTCCATACGCATGCCCACGTCGAAAATCGTGTCACCGTAAAGCAGCCACCAGGGCGAACGATGCCCCCAGTAGAGTATGATAAAGAGCGCAGGCGAATCATGGTCCAGTGCCTTCAGCAGTTCGATTTGGGCGTTGTGATTGGCCTCGATAGACCAATCGCCCGGCAAATGTTCGTGCTTGGGGTTGTTGCACCACGGATAGATCCCTTCGCCGCTGCCTTCACCGTTGTTGTCGAGTTTAATCAGCCCGATCTTATTGGTGCGGATCTGATGAATGAGGCCGTCGATATGCATGCGGTTGGCGGGCTCGGTGGCTCGGCAGAGGCGGCCCTTGCCGACGCCGTCGGTACCGCATTCCTGTACCGCTGGGTTGCGGCCAATCGTCCACGTGTCGATCCCACCCTGGGATAAAATACTGGGCGTGCAGCCGCTGCTGAGCCAGAGCCCCGGCGTGGTGCCGAGCTTGACCAGTTCGGAGAGGATCGGGGCGAAACCACGGGGAAAGCGTTTTGCATCCGGCGATTTCAAATTCCCGGCGGGATCGTGCCAAAACTCGATGACGTAATAGTCCCAGTGCAGGCCGGCAGCGAGCTGGCCTGCGGCCATGCGGGAAATATGGTCAAGACTTGATGCTTCCGTTATGGCGGTGAAATCATAGGCCTCATCGGTGCCGCCCTGGGCGCCGCAGGTGGCGATGATGGCATAAGGCCGGTCGTGACCTCGCAATACCCGCCGCATGCGCGAGTATAAATGGTCGCGGAACGCGGCACGCGCCGCGTCGGTCTGGGCGACGCCATAGACCGCTTCCATGCAGGCGAACTCCTTCGCCGGCTCCAGCTTCAACCCGGGATGATGCAACAGCCGCAGATGTTGGTTTTGCAGCAGGACGAAACCCGAGGGATGAGCCAGGCCGATGAAAAACTGGTTTTCGGGATAGGCGGGGTAACCCCGCTCCCGGCCCGCAGGATCAGCCCACGAGTCCCACTCCGCAGACCCTGACATCTTCGTCACGCGCACTGGCCAATCGGGATCGCGAACAGTCGCCGCGTCGGTGGCATAGTCGCCGAGACGAACGTCAAGTAGACGGTTCCAGACCGTGGTTCCCGTGTTGCGTATGACGGCCTGCTTGTGCAGAACGGGGTGCTTCGCATCCCAACGGTAAGTGATGGTCACTACCGCCTTGGGTTCGCGCGACGCCAACTCGAAGACCGCTTCGCCACCTGGCGAATAACCCGCAGCCGGGGCCTTCGCCACGGTCAATACAGGAGTGATTAGCGGCTGGTTAGGCAGGCCAATGTCGAATTCCATCTCGGATCCATGCCCCATGGCAAGCGTACGGCCAGTGATCCGGTTTTCCCACACCTCGGCATGAAGTCCGTCCGTAATGTCCAGTTGGAGAGAGAATGACGGAGACTGCAATATGACCTTGTTGCCTATTCGCAATACCGACGGAGCGTTGTGGTCGATATCGAGTTTTGCCGCTGCGGCCACCGCGCTGCCCAATAAGCTGAACAGTATTGCCCGAAACATAGACTGGATCATTTTATTCCTTTTTTGTCCCGGAGGGACATTCGATAATAGCCCAGCAGTTCACTGCTGGGATACCGTAACATAGGAATTACCGGAGTCCCGGAGGGACGGCTGAACTACAAACGGTACACTTTGTTCAATCACCCCTACGGGACTTTCGTTGTTTTCGTTTCCACACCCAGCGATAAATCGCTGGGCTATTCTCACGCGCCCCTCCGGGGCAAAATCGCGTTCCGACGAACTCTTGTCCTCAATTTGTAATTTGCAATTTTGTAATTTTTAATCTATTTTTCATTTCCAGGGTTCTCATTTTACTTTCCATGATTGCTTTGTTTAACCGACTCCTGCCATGCCTCCATCTCAGCTTTCATCCGGTTGACAATATCTGGATGCTGGGCGGCGATATTTGTTTTTTCCGACAAATCAAGCGTCAGGTCGTAAAGCTCGTACTTGTATCCGAGCAGCTTTTTATTTTCGGGCAGAGTGTTGAATTCGGGCAGTTTGTGGAGCTTGTACCGGTTATCGTTCCATGCCACGGGACCGTCTTCCAGGGAAATCTCACCATGATGCCAGAACCCGATCGGTTTGGGCCTTTCCTGCATCTGCCCATCCAGCAGCGGCACTAGGCTGATCCCGTCAAGCGGTTTGACCTGATCGGGAATTTTGATATTCAACAGATCCACGAGGGTTGGGTAGATGTCGCTCGTGCAGACAGGGATGTCGGTGACGACGGGCTTCTTAATGCGAGCCGGCCACTCGATCAGTCCGGGCACGCGTATGCCTGCCTCCCATAGTTCGCCCTTCCTTCCTCGCAGCACACCGTTTGAGCCATACGCGTCCGGGGCTGCATTCTCATCCATCCACGCACCGTTGTCGCTGTTAAACCAGAGCATCGTGTTGTCGGCGATGCCCAGCTTTCGCAAACCCTTGCGCAAGGTACCCATGCTGCGGTCAACCCCTACGATTTCACCATAGTATGGCGAGCCACCCGCCGCCTTGAGATCTTCGGGAGTTGGCTTGAGCGGAACGTGAGGACTGCCAAACCAGATGACCGCAAGAAAGGGTTTGTCTTGCTTGGCGTTCTTTTCGATGAAAGTCAGTGCCTCCGCGACAATGGCATCCGAGCCATCGCCTTTTACTTTCACGAGTTCTCCTTTGCGACTGAAGGTCCAATCCGTGTCAAACCAGTTGGAGACCGTGAACCACTCGTCGAAACCAAAATGGCCGGGATGGAGCGGATCGGAGACGGGAAGCGGTCTCCCCTTTCCGGGTGCCCCGCCGCTCAAATGCCATTTTCCGAAGTGAGCGGTTGCGTAGCCAGCCCGCTTCACGGCCTGCGCGATGGTCATTTCCTCGATGCGCAACGTCATGCCCGGCCAAAAACACCCCATGCGATAGGGATGCCGACCGGTCATCACGCTAGCCCTGGTCGGCGAGCAACTCGGGTGGGCGGCATAGAAACGGTTGAACCTCAGGCCCTCGGCGGCCATGGTGTCCAGCGTGGGAGTCTTGATCTGCTTCAGGCCGTTATAGCTGACATCTCCCCACCCCTGGTCATCCGTCATGCAGAGGATGATGTTCGGCTTGCTCGCCTGGTCACGTGCCAGTTCCCCTGCATGGAGGTTGACGCACAGCGACAGAATCGCGACTGGCGCGATGAACAATCGATTCGCTTGATTCTTAATCATTGAATAACTCCTTGTGTGTTGTGTGTTGTGTGTTCGGGCCACTCCTGGGAAAAGGAGTTAGTTAACTCCTAACTTCCGCCCACTAACTTCTAACTCCTAACTTCTAACTCCTATCTTTCATGCCTTCAATGCGCCGTTACTTCGGCCGCCAGGGCCACAATCAGCCATGCCGAATGTGGAATCCACTGCTCTTTCCATCGCCAGCTCCAATCGGCCCGCGTACCGTAGGGCGGGGGAAGGAAGGCGATGTCTTGCTCATCCTCCACGCCCGACGTGATCCCATTGCAGATGCCGCCCGGGGGATTGGGAATTCCGGCCTCGTAGTCGTCCGGGTTGTTCCGCCCCTTGCCCTGCATCATGCAGATATTATAGGGGTTCAGCCCAAGAATCCAATTGGTCTGGTTCCTCGCATAGGATTTCAACTCCGCGGCCACGGTAGGCGAGGCGAGTTTGCTGCCCATGAGTGCGGCCGCGGCCAACGAGCCTAGCCGAGAGTTTTCCCCCGGCCACCAGTAGCCGGTCTCATTGCGGTGAGGAAAGAAGAACGCACTGCGATTGCCACCGCCAACATCCTTGACATACTGCCGGGCGTAACCAAACGGATTGGCCACCTCCTTGGTGATCGCAAGCTCGAATTGCAACGATTCCATCACGCCCTTTTCAGCGGCGGCCTTTCGCGGGGCGTCGTTCTCGAACTGTAGGTAACGAAGCAAGGCCACGATCGGGAGTCCAGCGTCGGACGCATGGAAAAAAGGCCGCGTGCCGTCCGCGTCTGTCCGCCACCAGCCGGCATGGTTTTCGTCTTTGGAGATCCGTTTTACCAGCGATTCCGCACGGGATCGGGCGGCCTCGAGGTAAGTCGCCTTGTGTGTGGCGTTGTACAACTCCGCGGCAGCCAACAGCCCGCAATAGTCGTCAATGATGTTCTCGCGGTGGTCGTAAGCATATTCGAGGTTGTGGACCAGAAGGTGCTGAAAGCCCTTTTCCGCCGCCGCCAGATACTGGGCTGGCGTGTAATCTCCGCTCCGCTGGAGCATGCTAGTCCGGGCCAGGGCCGCAATGGCCATGCCGCCGCCGTCGCGGAAGGCCGCCTTGATACGTCCGTGCTTGACATGGCCCAGCCCCTCGTAGCCGCAGATCTCCCGCTGCGCGGGATCCTTGGTACATCCGTCCATGACCGAGACATAAAAATACCCGATCGGATCCTGCATGCGGACCAGAAAGTCGGCACCGTACATCGACTCCTCGCGGAGCAGGGGAACCGTCGCCCGCAATCGTCCCTGCTTCTGTCCTTGCAGAAGTTCCGCGGCCTGTAGGAAACACCAGACGGCCAGGGGTGATCCCTGGGGGACCATGTAATTGGTCTCGGTGAGGTAGCCTAAGTATTTTGACATATCGCCCGAGGCATCGTACCAACCGCCATGCACATCGACGCGTTTCCGCCCAGGCTCGCCGAAGATCGGAATGCTGTGATCGGCCTTGTCATAGACGCCCGAACAGCGTTGGATGCGGAAGTAGTAGACCAGATCGGCCAGGCAGGATTCTGGCAGCAACCGCTCGCGGAGGACGAACGGCTCCGAAAGCACGTCCTGCGCCCGAATGCGATACGTGCCCGGTTGGACGAGTGTCGAAAAATCTCCCTGGTGGAAAAATCGACCCTTCCAGCCATCGACCTTGCCGACATTCTTGAGCGGTCCCTCGAAGACGATGCGCGACTGGCTATCGAGGATCTGGAAATTGGCGAGTGCGATATCCTCGCCGCTCTGGACCACGACACGCTTGCTCCCTTCGGTATCGTATCCCAGATGGTTAACTAGAATATGGAACGTCGCGGCCTGGAGCGCGTTGCACCATCCGGCCCCGAGAGCCAGGATGACAACGAGATTGAACAAGCTTTTTATGCGCATGCGATTGGGAAAGAATTTAGGAGTTAGGGGCGAAGTTTCAGTACGTTGGGAGTTGGGAGTTGGGAGTTGGGAGTTAGGAGTCGTTGTGGCCGGTCTCCTGACCGAGCCACACCTACGACGTTGGGAAAGAAGCTAGGAGCTAGAAGTTAGGGGGGAGTTAGGAAAATTCCCAACTTCCGCCTCCTAACTCCTAACTCCTAACTTCCATTTTCCCTACTTCACTTTCGCCATCAAGAGCTTGCCGCTCTTCGTGGCGGCAAAGAGCCATCCATCACCTCCCGCCAAGACCGTGACGCCAGGGGCATCGCCAATCTCCTGCCACTTGACATCCGGCTTGGTCGGGTTGCCCACAAAGAGCCTGTCTTCCTTGGTGGCGACATAGAACTTGCCGCCAACTTCTGTCATCGCGAGGGCACCCAGCGGGGAGCGGCGATCCGCGGTCGCATCCGTCCACGGGAAGCCGTCCAAGCCCCGTTGTGGTTGCCCGCAGAAATGTCCGTCGGTTCTGTGTCATGATTCTTCCTGTTATTGGGGTGGGAAAACGGCCTTCACGGCATCAAGGTATTCCATCTTGGTTTTGGTATCGGGTTCAAGATAGCTGCCTTCGGTCCATTCGTTCCAGGAGTTGATGGTCACGATCCGCTGGCCCTCGGGACGCACGGCCAGGTAAGCCTTGGCCTTTTCAAGGTACTTCTTGAACCCAGCCGGCGTTCCGTCCACGGCGACGGCTATGTGGGGATACCCAGCGTTCTTAAACTCCTGCGACAGATCGGTACGAGGCGTCGAATCCCAGCCGACGCTGACGTTGGGATAGTACGGCACCTTGAACTTCTTCTGGAATTCAGGCCAGTGCGCGACCGCTGCATCGCCCATCTTCTCGTAGGGAAAGGTCGGAAATGACGGCGGGATGAAGTGATCTACCCACACGTAGGAAGTGACGCTGTCGATGCCGATCGCCGTGAGGAGGCCCACGGCGTCCTTTATGACGACCGGCGGCTTGCCCTTACCCGAACTGTCCTGAACGGGTTTGCTACCGATGCCATCCAATTGCACGCCCGAGGCAACCGCATTGATATGCACGCCCGGCAGGCCAGCGACTTTGCACCGCGCACGGAAGTCCTCTAATGCCTGCCGCGTCTTTTCGGCCCCGCCGAGGCCGCGCATCAGCGTGTTCAATTGGTAGATGGAGAAATACGGCCGGCCGTCAATCTTCCAATAGTTCGGCTGCGAGAAATACTCCTTGATCAATAGGTCCGTGGCCTTGACGAACGCGGCTCGTGTAATGGCACCGGCATTCCAATGAGTTCGCTGCTTGCCGATCCTGGCTGGAAAGATATCCTCGTAGTCATGGTTGGCCCACATGATCGAGAACTTCAGGCGGTTGCGGTTCGAGGCCTTCAGGAAGCCTTCGTGCAGGCAGCGATCGAGAGCGATGCCCTCGTTGTAGTAGTACCAGTCGAAAATGAATGCCGTGATGCCGTTGTCGGCGGCGGCATCGATCTTTTTTGCCATGACACTCGGGTCAGACTCGTCCTGGTAGCCCCACAACGGGACGCGGGGCTGGAAATGGCCGTGGAACCGCGGCGTGGCGGTCTTGACCAGTTCCCACTCGGTCCAACCCTTGCCCAGCCACTTCTCGTTGCGTGCGTCGACATGCCAGTTAGGCCAGTAATAGACGGCTACTTCGTAACTGGCGGCCATGGCGGCCCGTGCCGCAGAAACCACGACGAGTAAGACGATCAGCATAGCCAGAGGCAGTCTGCGGCAACAGTTTGTCTGTTCGATTCTCATGTAGAACCCTCGGATCCTTTCATTTACTGCCTCACGAACTCCCGTTTCCGGTCACCATGTCGAGTGTCATGTCCTGATCTTCGCGCACGCAGAACTATTGGCAGCGATGTCATTTCGCCGCCTTGAGTAGCGGCTCCGCTTTGTCAAGGGTGCGCGGCATCCACACCTGCATCTGTCCAGCACCACGATTGCACCAGGCATAATACGGAATGGCTGTTAGGGCTGCCGCCTCGCTGGTGACCGATCGGTCGGCGCGGCGGATGGCCGCTTGGCCCAGACCGCGAATGACGGTGACGCCACCAAGCAGGTCGGGGCGAAATTGCGCATCGAGCGTGGCGTCATCCGGTACAGTGAGATGAAACACCTTGCCCCCATGATCGATACCCTCAAAGCAATAGACGAGCGGGCCGCGTTCGATGGCCACTCTCCCGACATCTTCAGCCACCCGATTATGCGTTACCACCCGCCGCACGGACATGGCGAGTTTCAACGTCAGCGTATCGCTTTTGTTCCAGCGCCGAGTCACCGCTACGTAGCCTTTCTGGACCTGGATCGGCTGCGGCTGCCCGTTGACGCTCAGTGAGACCTCGGGCTGAAATCTGTCCGCATAACGGTAGAGGTCGGTAGGCACCGGCTGGTTGCGCGCCCAGCCAGGGATGCGCACCCACACGGTGAAAGTGGCGGGCTTTTCCGGCGTGACAGTCAACTTGACCGTCCCATCCCACGGGTAGCGCGTTTCTTGGGTACACTTCACGCGGGTGGCACCCACCGATACATCGGCCGTGCCGGCAGCGAAGAGGTTGACGTAGAACTGATCCGCATGAACCGCATATTGCAGCCCCGGCATGGACGGCAGGAAGCGGCTCACATTGGCCGGGCAGCAGGCACAGTCAAACCATTCACTGCGGGCATATCCGCCCTTGGAAACCAGCGGATTGGGATAAAAGAAATGGTCGCCTGAGAGGGAAACTCCGGAGAGGAAACCGTTATAGAGCGTTCGTTCCAGGACATCGATGTATTTGGCATCGCCGTGAAGCAGGAACATCCGTTGGTTCCAGAGGCAATTCGCGATGGCGGCGCAAGTTTCGTTGTAACCCGTGTTGGGCAGTTCGTAGGAGTTGCCAAAACCCTCTGCCATGCCGACTCCGGAACCGATGCCCCCGTGGAGATAGAGCTTGCTGCCCACGGTGTCGGCCCAGACGGCGTCCACGGCCTTCGTGTAGCCCGGATCTCCGCAGAGCGCGGCAATGTCGGTCATGCCCGAGAGCATATACCCGGTGCGCACGGCGTGCCCTACCGCCGCCTTGAGCTGTTCGAGCGGGACTTCGTTAGCGAAGTATTGGTCGTTCATTTCGATCTGCACGCCCGCAGGCCGCCGGTAATGACCGCGACAGTGCAAGAGAAACCGGGCGAGATCAATGTACTTCTGCTCGCCGGTGGCGCGGCCGAGTTTCACCAACGCCAGTTCGATCTCCTGGCAGCCCGGCGAAATCTTCAACTGGCCGGGGCCCGGCCCCCACGTTTTTTGGATCAGATCGGCCGTCTTGATTGCAACGTCGAGAAACGTGCGTCTTCCCGTGCATTGATAGTGGGCCACTGCCGCCTCGATCATGTGGCCCATATTGTAAAGTTCGCAACTGTCCACCCCGTTGACCCCGCCCATTTCATTCAACCATCGCACCTTGCTGGCACGACCCGGTGCCTTTTCGCCGTGAATGGTGCGGGCGGTGTAGAGATAACCGTCCGGTTCCTGCGCCTTCCCGATAAGCGTCACCAGATCGTCGAGGTATTTTTGCCGAATTGGATCGGGATCGGTGGCCAGGGAATACGCCGCGCCTTCCGCCACTTTGTACAAGTCGGAATCGTCAAAGGGACAGCCCTGAAATGAACCGGTTTGCAATTTCGCCGCCCGCTGGAAATTGGGGATGCGGGTTTCCTCGCACTTCTTGAAACAAGCCGGCATAGTCACCCGGGCATTGGTGTCGATGCGCGGTTTCCAAAAGACATCATTGAGGTGGACCTGGTTCAATGAGATGGGGTTCACAGGATACTCGATCGTGGAAGCGTAAACGGCGGAACCGCCAGCAGAAATGATGGTAGCCAGCCCGATTGCACCCATGTATTGAAACAATGATCTTGCCATGTTGTCCCTTTGAGCGATTGTTCTCACGCCGCGAGGTTTCGGTTCAATGGATTGTTCCCGTAGCGAAACTATTCTTTCGGCCGCACTTGCCCGGCGGCGTCGAACTCGATTCGCAGTATGCCTGGCCGCTCGCGGAAAGGGGAGTGGCCGTCGTTGCCGAAGATTGAAGACCACCACTGTCCCGTCTTGTCCTTGAACAGCATGTTGTGCCCGCCGTGCGGAATGGCCACGTAGCGCGGACCGTACGGGCCGTAAATCTTGTCGGCCTGGGCGATCATGCAATGATAGTCGCCCTGGATGAACTCGGCGCAAGCCAGGTAATACTGCTTGTTGATCTTCGTGAGGAACGCCCCCTCGAAGCCGACCTGAGCGTGGTTCGACGGCTTCAACTGTCGCGGCTTCTCGGCCAGCTCCGTCATGTCGTCGTTGAGCCGCGCGATCATCCCGTTCTGCCACACGAAATACACCCGGCCGTCGTCGTCGGCAAACAACGAGGCGTCGATGTTGCCCGTGAGCGGCCCTTTGGGATGCACATCGACATACGGGCCCTCGGCCTTGCCGCTGGTGCTCTTCAGCAGGCCTGTGCCGCCGAAGTTCATGCAGTAAGCGAGCCAGAAAGTGCCCTTAAGATAGTGGATCTCGGGAGCCCAAAGCGCGCGATTCTCGCCGTGCATCTGCTTCTGCCAGGTACCGTCGTCGATCCGCCACACCAGACCAAGCGGTTCCCATTTCTTGAGGTCTGCCGACTTCCACATGCGGATTCCTTCGTTGGTCTTCCACCAGGTAGGATGGCCGGTGGTGCCGGTGAGGTAATAGAGCCCGTCGCCGCCGATGCAGATCGACGTGTCGCGCACGGGATAGTCAAAGAGCGGTTGGAGCGGCGGCAGCTTCGGCTTGGCCGGTTCGGCGGCCCACGCCGCTGTGGCCGCTAGAATCGTGACGCACGCGATCATTGCTTGGCGCATAATGTTGTTCCCCCTTCGAGTCGGTGTAAATTGTTGCGGTTGTTCTAAAACAAACTGTAAACGCCCGTGCTGCACTTGCCGTGGTTACAGGATCGCTTTTTGTGGCCAATCCTCGGCTCCATTCGGACAAGCCTTGCAGGGGCGTTTGCGGTCGCCAGTCCTTTTGACTCCTACTTTACTTTCGCCATCAAGAGCTTGCCGCTCTTCGTGGCGGCAAAGAGCCATCCATCACTGCCTGCCAAGACCGTGACGCCGGGGGCATCGCCAATCTCCTGCCACTTGACATCCGGCTTGGTCGGGTTGCCCACAAAGAGTTTGTCCTCTTTGGTGGCAATATAGAACTTCCCGCCAGCTTCCGTCATCGCAAGGGCACCCACCGGAGGGCGGCGATCTATGCTCGCAGCGGTCCATGGGAGGCCGTCCAGGCCCCTTTGTGCGGGCGGCAGTTTCGCCAGCACTTCCGGCGTGGCAACGGCTTCGCGCGCCATGATCGTCGCTTCCGAGCCAGCTTCCTTGGTGTCCACGAGGGCAAAAATCTTCCCGGCCGCTCCGGCCATTCCGACCAGACACCAAGCATGACCATCATCCTGCCAGTCGGCGCTCGTTTCAACGGCGTCGCGTTTCAAAAATCGGCCGCCCGCCCGCGCGTTGAGCGAGGCACAGAACTTCCCATCAACCACTCCCATCGCAACGACCGGGCCTGGGGCGCCGCCAATGGTTTTCCATTCGACCGTCGCAGAGGCCGGGTCGCACACCTGAAGGTTTTTGTCTGCCGTGCAGGCAAAGAGCTTCCCACCAATGGACGCCATCCCAACCACGCCCTTGGCTTCGCCAATGGTTTTCCAAGCCACTTCTTCAGCATGGAGGCGGGCAGATAGACCCGCGATTACCGTAACCGCCAACAATAGTACAAATCGCTTCATCACAAACACTCCTTCTGCCACTAGGGCAAACAAAGTTTGGAAACCTCGGCCAGCCAGGACACCCCAGCCATTATAACCTTGGCTTCCGCAAATTTATTTCTGCTTCAGTTCAAACCACCTCAGCGCAATGCCGCGCTCGTTCGGAAGCACGGCGATGCGCACCTTCTGAATCCCCTGCTCCAACTTCACATCGACGGGCTTGGTCGTCGCCCACAAGCCGTGACTCATGGGAACGTGAACCAAGGCCACCGCGTTGTATGCGTCGGAACCAACCTCCAGCAACTGGCCATCGTTGATCGCCGCAACGCTCATGACGATTTCGTAAGTTCCTTTCGCGGGCACATCGATGGCATAGTCGGCCCAACAACTACTCTGTTGCTGCTGGAAATAGACCTGCTTGTCGCCGGCGGGAGAATCCATCCGTACGACCCCCTTCTGGGCACTGAACTGGGCCTGGCCGTCCGTCGCCGTAAAGCTCGCGGCCTCGACGTGCAGCACGCCTTGTACTGCCTTCACAGGCCCCGCCTTGACAGGTTCCACGGGCTTGGCGGTTGCCTTCGCCTTCGGTTGTCCGGCTTTTGCCGCCTCGACGCCTGGGTCCGCGTTCGCCTCGTCGGGCTTGAGCGAAGCGTTCAAATCGATCACCGATGCCGGTGCTGCCTGCGCAATCTTCTGGGCGACTGCCAGGACCGCACTCGCCTGTCCGTGGGAGGCGGTGGCGGATGCTGCCAGCCAGCGCAGATGCTCCACTTGCGAGAACTGGGTCCCGAGCGACCGCGCCAGGCTCCCTTCGACGAAATCAGGACCGGTCAGCCCATCGAGCCGCGAAGCCGCCCATCCGCGGCCATACCCCACCCGCCAGACGCCATCGACCCCGCGCCAGGCGACGCAGGCATGCGCCGGCTGCCCCACACCGATGGCCGGGATGCCGAACGCGTGATTGATGAAGACGGCAAACGACGAGCGCGGGCCGCATTTTCCGCCGCCTTGCAGCACCGTTTTCATGTTGGTATAGGGAACCGGCGAGTTCCTGCGCCACACCAGACCGGTCATATCCACCACCATTTCCGTGGCGCGAAGATCCGGCCGGAAACTGTTGACCATCTCGCGCCCCCAACTCAGATCCGCGTCGGATGCGCCGGAGGAAACAATCTTGGTGTAGTCCCAAACCGTGAGCTTGTCGAAACTGGGGACCAGTTCCTTGTTCTGGTGCGCGGCCTTGTAATACTTGTAGCGGACCAGCGGATCCGCGGGCGTACGTGAACCACCGGCACCGATGTTGACTGTGCCGGGCGGGTTAAGGGCCGTGGCGATAGCCAGCTTCAGATAGATGCCTTGCCTTGAATCCGGATCGGCATAATAGAGCTTCTTCCAAAGCTCCAGCGAGGCGGGCGAGATCGCCCAATTGTTGGCCTCTCTGGCCTTGAGACCCGTCGGCGTTGCGGCCTCCAAATAAAGGTCCATGGCCTGCGTGTTCCGCAGGAGCCAGGTCAAGAATGCCTTGTTTTCCTTGTCCGCCTTGGCAAACGCCCCCACATTCGCCGCGCCCACCTTCAAAAGCAACTGCCTCTGGCTCAGCGTGTTGGCAAAGACGGGATCCTTCAGCAGCGGCTTTAGGGCCGCCTCGGAGATATTCGCCGGCTCAGCGGGCAATTTCTGATTCAGCCATGCCGAGATATTACTGAAGTAGCGGGCGAAATCGCCGCTATCGACTGCCGCGTCCAACTCCTTGGCGTTCGGCTCCCAAGCATGGACATTGCCGCAAAGCGATAGCATCGCGACAAAAGCCAGACTGATTTTCCTTGTTCTCATCTCTTCTCCTTGTTTCATTGATAAAAAAGGTTCTTCCGGTTCCATGTGCGGAACGCGAATAATTGTTGTGCCCGGTTTCCTGACCGAGCCACACCATCCCCTTCACACCCTTCACACCCTTCACGCCTCTTCACATCCTTCACATCCTTCACACCTCTGCTCGTCTACCTCCCGGCCGGCTTCACTTCAAAATGGTGCGGCTTGGTCTGGCATGCGGCCGTGATCTGCGCCTCGAAATCGTCAATCTTCTTCTGTAGGCCGGGCCTTTCCTTTTTCATCCAAGCTCGCAGTTTCGCTTCCCACAGCGATTGGCTAACCAGGTTCTTCTTGAAAATGAGCGACAGAACTTCCTGGGCCTGCCGAGTAATCGGCCCGGCGGTGGCCGCCAGATTCCAGCCTTTGGCCAATTCCTCTTGGGTGACGGTCGTCGCGAACTCGTCATCGATCAAGATGTCATAGCGATCCTCTTTCAAGCCGGTAACCTTCAACTCATAGCGGTTCACGTCGTCCAGCACCGGGGCCAGTTTCAGGGCGTCCAGTGCCCGCTCATCGACGGGCATCGGCAGGCAGTCATCGCCGCGGTCGAAGCTGAGCGTGCCCTTCTCGAACTTGACGTTCGACACAGCGCATTGTGTTGCGTTTACCACCTTCCCCCCCTGGTCGCCGGAAACGGCAATTTCCGCACTGGATACCAGCGAGGGGGCCTTCATTTGTTTGAGGATGATCGCGGCCATGAGGGTGTGCCCTATCGGGCTGGGATGGATTTCGTCGCCGCCGCCGATGCTGGCTCCGACCTTAATCGCGTGCTCGCGCCGCATGATCGCCATGTAGGGATCGAACTGATTGACGAAGGTTGCACCCTCCTTGGCAGCCACCTCCTTCAGCCCCTCGGCGAACTTGCGAATCGCCTTGTTGCGGGCATCCGCGGAAGGATCGCCGCTCCGATTTTCAATCGGCTGCGGCGTCATCAACACCACCCGCGCTCCATTTTTCTTGAGAACCTTGACGATCTCCGTTTGGCTGCGGACGTAGGCTTTGAAAATATCCTCGCGGAAAGGCTCGTAATTGTGGTCATTCATGCCGAAGTTGACCGTCACCACCGTCGGCTTGAGCGACACCACATCGCGGTTGAGCGGCCCGTCCACCGACTGCTCGATCATCTTCTGCTGCGGATCTCCCTCGGCGGCGAAGAGGGCCTTTTCGTCCGGAAAGGACCGCATCCGCAACCAGGCGGTGTCACCGCCCCAACCGGAGTTCCAGAAGTTGAACTTCTGTTTCGGAAACCGAGTGACCGTATAGGCCTCGATGTACGTGGTATAGAGTTTCTGCTCGGTGATGCTGTCGCCGAGAAAGACGATGCGGTCGCCGTCATGTAGAACAAACTCCACGTCTGCCGCTAGAGCACTGGACGCCAGCCAAAAAAATAACAGCGCGGCCATTTTCGCAAGCACACTACGGTAGACAAATTTCTTTTCGAATCGCATGAAGTTCTTTCTTGATGGGGTTGTTGGTAATCTTCGTAGCACGGAATTCATTCCGTACCTTGTTGTGGCCGGTCATCATTGTTGTGGCCGGTCTCCTAACCGAGCCACACTGCCAAGGGAATTCACCGCGAAAGACCGCAAAGTGCGCAATAGAAAGAATGTTTGTTCTTTTGCGTTCCCTGCGTTCTTTTGCGGATAATTCATTTCCCTTGATATCTGGCTATTCTCAATCGTCCCTCCGCGGGCCACCCGTTCAAGAGGCCCGTTTGGCCCGTTGGGCCGGAAATGTTTATTGGGTATTCATGTCCACCAGGGCTTCGCCCTTCGCTGGGCGACCGGCCGGACCCTCGGCCCTCCGATCCTCAATTTGCATTTTGCATTTTTTAATTTTCAATTTTCATTTTTCATTTTTCATTTTTCAATTCTCAATTTTCAATTCTCAATTTTCAATCTTTCCCTCTTCTCCTAACTCCTCCCTTCCCTCCCTACTGAACCACCACCCGAAAACCATCACGATTGAACGCCCGCCCCCCCGCCGCCTGAAAGCGGCGAGCAGAGCGACAAGCTTCCGGAGATTTGCTCCAATCCCCGCCGCGCACCGTATACTTGCCGCCCGTTGCCGGCCCCGTGGGGTTGGTTTGGCGGTCCGCCGAATAGGCGGCGTAGAAGTCGGAACACCATTCCAACACGTTGCCGTGCATGTCGTACAAGCCGAAAGCGTTCGGCTTGAATGACCCGACCGGGGCGAATATGGGCGAGTTGCTGGCCACGCCATCCCAGCCGTCCCCCGAGTGATGCCCGTAAGCAACGAGATCCTCGGCATCGTCGCCACAACAGAACGCCGTGCTCGTGCCGGCGCGGCAGGCGTACTCCCACTGCGCTTCGGTAGGCAGGCTTACCGTCTTGCCCGTCTTCTTGGACAACCATTGGCAGAATGCCTTGGCATCCTCCATGGTCGTGTTGGTTGCCGGGTGGTCGCCTCTGCGGGGAAATCCGTGAACGGGCTTCTCCCAGGCGTAGCCGGAGTCTTTCACGAACTGGTCGAACTGTTCCACGGTTACCTCATATACCCCCATGTAGAACGGCTTGCTGATTGTCACCTCGTGCTGCGGGCCCTCGTCACTCCTGCGCCCTTCTTCGTTCACCGGGCTGCCCATCATGAACTTGCCGGCGGGGATCTTCAAGAACTTCATCGTTATCTTGTTGCCAAGCTCAAGCGTCAGTTCTTCAAGCTTGACGACCGTGGGCGGCGGCACTTTCGGACCCGACGGTTTTTTCACTTTCTTCGGAGTGGGGTCCGTGGCATTGGCCGGTGCCTTCGGGCCGCCCAGCAATTCCACCATTGCCTTCCCCATGCCGTCGCCGATCAGGTAGTAGGTTTCGGCGTTGCAGTTCCAATGATAGCCAAAACCGTTGGGTGAGACTTCACGGGGCCGGAAGAACGGCCGGGTTTCGAGGTAGAACACGTTCCCCCTGAATTCCGTACGCTCCGCGGCGGCCTTCTGCGCTTCCGAAATTTTGAGCCGACGGGGAACCTTCTGCTCCCAACCGCCAAACCCGCTGCCGCCGATCACGAAGGGAAGATTCGGCACACCGAGGTCTTTGCGGATATCCTTGATGAAATTGACCATGTTCTTCTCGTATTCGTCGGCCATGCCTTGGACGCACCCGTCTTGCCACCCCTGGTGCCAACTGAAGCCGGCAATTTCGTACCCCTTGCCGTCGTAGTCGGGGAAATCAGCCTTGAGGGTCTTTGGCAGGTTCTTGACCGTATCGAGCACCGCCTTATAGAGCCACCCGACCTCACCGCCGGAACTTGGCGGACGCCAGTTTTGGGCGAGGCTCGTGCCGCCCACCGCGATTTTGATCAGCAAAACCTGGTTGTCGAGGTAGTTGCCAACCACCCAGCCGAAGCCAAGCTCCGGGCCAATCGCGCCTGCCCCGGCGAAGCCGCCCACCATCAGCTTCCCCTTGTTGCCGTAGACACACCAGACGTCATCGCGCACGGCCCATTTTCCATCTTTGGCGACAAGGTGTTTATAGCGCGCCGCCGATGCCGGATCCTTGACCAAGGTCTCCAGCGTCCCTTTTCCTCCGCTGATGGCACCCTGCCCCTCCATGTTCGACTGGCCCGCAAGGATGAAAACCTTCACCGGACCCTTCTTGGGCTGGCCCGCCCAAGCGGGCACGGCAAGCAACAGCGCGGCCATTGCCGCAGTCAGCGCGCAACGGCAGACAGATTTTTTCTCGACGTTCATGGAGATCTTTCTTGGTGGGATTGTTGGTAGGCTTCGTAGCACGGAATTCATTCCGTACCTTGTTGTGGCCGGTCTCTCAGTTGTGGCCGGTCTCCTGACCGAGCCACACTGGGTTGTCGTTTTTTGGCTCTTCCGGTTCCAGGTGCAGAACGCGAATAATTGTAGGGTGGGGGAGAGCGCAGCGAGCCCCACCAATTCTGTTGCGGTCCGCTTTTGGTGGGGCTCGTTTTACTCTCCCCACCCTACTTCGTCTCTTTTGCGTTCCCTGCGTTCTTTTGCGGATAATCCATTTCGCTTGATATGCTGGGCTATTCTCAATCGGTCCTTCCGTGCCGCGCGGATTCCCTGCCCATCCTCTTTCGAGGTGGTTTTGGCATCGGATGGGACTTTGGTATCGGTCATGTCTCACTCCGTGAAAAAAATGGCTGCCGCGGCAGATCCAAGCTCGAGAACGCGCTTTGGGGTAAAGAATGCGTTACTCCGCTATCGTACTGCCGCGGCAGCCAGGGAAGGTGTTGGGGGACTCTAGGAGTTAGGAGTTAGGAGTTAGGAGTTAGGAGTTAGGAGTTAGGAGTTAGGAGTTAGGAGTTAGGAGTTAGGAGTTAGGAGTTAGGGGGAAGTACTCAGTACTCAGTACTCAGTACTCAGTACTCAGTACTCAGTTCTCAGTTCTCAGTTGTGGCCAGTCTTCTGACCGAGCTACACCGGTGAACCCCATTTTCTTCGTTAATTCACCGCGAAAGACCGCAAAGTGCGCAATAGAAAGATGCTTGTTCTTTTGCGTTCCCTGCGTTCTTTCGCGGATAATTCATTTTGCTTGATATGCTGGCTATTTTCAATCGTCCACGGGACTTTCGTTGTTTTCGTTCCCACACCCAGCGATAAATCGCTGGGCTATTCTCAGATGCCCCTCCAGGGCAAAGGCACTCTTTCACACTTCCCCCCGTCTTCAATTTTCAATTTTCAATTTGCAATTCCTATTTCCTCCTCCTCCTCCACGCTCCAAACCCAACCACCACTCCCGCGACCAACAGAGCAAGGGTGCTCGGCTCGGGGACGGGATTGATCGGCGAGTTCATCGAGACGGGCGAAGCAAATGCCGGCGAGGTCAAGAAGGAGACCGGTCCGGCCA
>Ga0194056_10000294_pt1 | contig 26460 bp, 20 predicted proteins | sample SepL4413m_MetaG_FD_155458 | JGI IMG/M metagenome (GOLD analysis project Ga0194056, IMG submission 155458) | Anoxic zone freshwater microbial communities from boreal shield lake in IISD Experimental Lakes Area, Ontario, Canada - Sep2016-L442-13m | ecosystem: Environmental > Aquatic > Freshwater... | reverse complement strand
CACCAAAACTTGCGGGGTGTGGGTGCATCACGGCAAGCATGGCTCGGTCGACTGGAAAATCGTGGGTTGGATGGCGCTGGGGAGTATTCCTTTTGCCGTGATTACCTTATTTGTACTTAAACATTTAATGGCGATAGGTAAGGAAACAACCGGAGCCATTACCTTTACGCTGGGTATTGCACTCGTGTTAACCGCTTGCGCACTGTTTGTCCGTAGTTTTTTATTAAATAGAGCCGCGAAAATTGAGCCTATTGATGATGAACATAGCAATCCCGAGAATGCGGCACGGTTTAAGCACTTGCAAATACCCGCTACCATACTGATTGGTGCGGTTTTAGGTGTACTGGTTACCCTGTCATCGGTAGGCGCGGGTGCGCTGGGTACGGTGGCGCTGTTATTTCTTTACCCCCGGATGACCACACTTAAAATTGTGGGTACTGATTTGGCGCATGCCATTCCGTTAACCGCTGTTGCCGGGATTGGTCACCTAACTTTAGGCAATGTGGATCTGGTTTTATTAAGCAGTTTGCTGATGGGATCTTTGCCGGGTATTTGGGTCGGTAGCCACCTCAGTGCAAAAATTCCGGAACGGATTTTACGTCCGGTTTTAGCGACGATTTTGTTGCTGATCGGGCTGAAGTTTATTTTGCAATAACCGCTTGAACTAGCTCTCCTTTTAAAATCATAACGGGTGAAAAACGGCTGATGAAAAAAATACTGTTTGTGACCAGTGAAGCGCATCCCCTGATTAAAACCGGCGGACTGGCTGACATTTCCGGCAGCCTGCCCAAGGCATTAGCCAGACAGGGTGTCGATGTGCGCCTGATAATGCCCAACTATCAGGCCATCAAAACCACTGAAGAAATTTACTACAAAAGCACGGTGCGGGTAAATAACACCGACGCACATATTCTTGAGACCCGTCTGCCAGGCACTCAAGTGCCGGTATGGCTGGTGGATTGTCCAGAATTCTTTGATTTTCCGGGTAATCCTTATGTCGATGAACAAGGCAATGCCTGGCCGGATAGCGCCGAACGTTTTGCCCTGTTTTGCCGTGTCGCTGTCGAAGTTGCAATGAATCGGGGTTATTTGGACTGGATGCCCGATATAGTCCATTGTAATGACTGGCAAAGCGGTCTGGTGCCGGCGTTGCTGTCGCTGGAAGCCGGTCGCCCCGCAACGGTGTTTACCCTGCATAACTTGGCCTACCAAGGCCTGTTTCCAAAAGCTGTCGCAGACTTACTCAATTTGCCCAAGCAATTTTGGAGTCCGGCGGGTATTGAATTTAACGGCATGCTGTCCTTTATAAAAGGCGGCTTGGCCTATGCGGATCGTATCACTACCGTTAGCCCGACCTATGCCGAAGAAATTCAGACCGCTGAATATGGCTATGGCCTGGAGGGTTTGTTAAGTTACCGAAAAGAAGTGCTCACCGGAATTATCAACGGGATAGACTCCGATCAGTGGAATCCGGAAACGGATACGGCTATTAGTGAGCGCTATACTGTTTTAACCTTACCCAAAAAACGGCTCAACAAAACAGCCCTGCAAATCAGACACGCGCTGCCGGTTGATGCTTCTTTGCCGGTATTTGTCCTGATCAGCCGTTTAGTGGAGCAAAAAGGTATCGATATGATACTGGACTGTCTTCCCGAAATGCTGACACTGCCTTTGCAATTTATTTTACTCGGCAAGGGTGAGTCGCGTTTTGAACAGCAGTTAACGACTATTGCCAATAGGCATCCCGATAAAATAGCGGTTACGCTGGGTTATGATGAAGCGTTGGCGCATCAGCTTGAAGCGGGTGCCGATGTTTTCCTGATGCCGTCGCGCTTTGAACCTTGCGGCTTAAACCAGTTATACAGTCAACGTTATGGTGCCGTTCCCATCGCCAGAAAAACCGGCGGTTTGGCCGATACGGTCATTGATGTGTTGCCGGAAACCTTGAGCAACAAGACGGCAACGGGCTTTGTTTTTAATCAGGCAATGTCCGGATCTTTAATGGAAGCCATTAAACGCGCACTCATTGTCTATAGCCTGCCTAGAACCTGGAAGCAATTACAAATTAACGGCATGAAAAAAGACTATTCCTGGAATAGCAGTGCTAAAGAGTACATGGCGTTATACGAACAACTTTGATTGGACGATAAGCCGCCGGCTTAATCGGGCGATTGTGGCACTTGATTTACATCCACGAAATTCCTTTGAAAGCTGGTCAGAATTATGGCGTGGTCGCAGTGCTCCCTGGTCTTTACTTGATATCAAAATCATCAAGGCTTTGGACAAAGTTTGTTGGAAAGTTTGGCAGAAAAGCATCAATCCGTCTGGAAGAAAATAATTGTAGGGGTAGAAAATTTTCTACCCCTACTGCCGCTTACATCGTGATTTGAGATGGTTTATTTAAAAAATCCCTTAACCCCTCTTTTTCAAAGCCTGGCTAAACAATGGCTCGTCTGTCGTTGTCGCTATCAATCAATATATTCAAAAACGGTGACAATTTGATTGATGCCGGGTTGGAGTTTGGTCACGTTGATAACAACGGTGCCTTCATCTCGCTGTACCAAGCCCATCAGGTAAACGGTGCCGTTTTCAGTAATGACTTTTACCATGGCGGGGTCAAAATCGGGCATGGTTCTGATTTGACTGAGTGCTGTTTTTACGGTGTCGGTGATTAATTGGTCGTTTGCGCGGGAGTTGGCATCACTGGGGCTGGCGATGCTTAAATTGTCGTGGATCAGTTTTACATGGGGAATGACTTGTACGGTAGCAATAATCTTTTTTCCAAGTGCTTCATTGGGCGCTTCGCCGGTAATAAGAACGGCACCGTTATAGGCGGTTATTGTAAAGTGACACTGCTTAAGTAAATCGTCCTCGGAGTTTAGTTCTGAGTAGGCTTCGGTTTCAATGTCGTTATCCATCAAAATGGCTTCGCGAGTACGGCGATCTTGTAATAAAGTTTGTTCGGTCAGGGTGTCGGGGGTTGTTGCAACGGGCGAGCAGGCGCTTATTAAAAGGCAATTGAGTAGCGCCAGGGGTAAAAACAATTTTTTCATGGGTTAACCTAAATAGTCTGTCAGCGATTATCAACCAAATAATTGATGGTCAATCAAGTCACACAAGCAATGGGTGATTAATATATGGATTTCCTGGATGCGTGCGTTTGAGGTTGACGGTACCCGAATTTCTATATCGGTTTCATGGAGTAAGGGGGCAATCATGCCGCCATTATTGCCGGTTAAGGCGATAACCGAGATGTCTTTGTCATGAGCGGCGGTGATCGCTTTGGCAATATTGGTGGAGTTGTTGCCATCAGTATAGACCACTAATATATCGCCGCTTTGTCCCAATGCTCTTAGTTGTTTTGAGAAAACATCGTCAAAGTGAAAGTCGTTGGCTATGGCGGTGATGGTTGCGGTGTCGGTGGTTAAGGCGATAACGGGCAATGACGGACGGTCGCGCTCAAATTGGTTGAGCATGGATGATGAGAGTAGTTGCGCACTGGTTGCTGAGCGACCATTACCGCAGGTTAGTATTTTTTTATCATTTAACAAGGCGGTAACCAGTCGTTGCGAACCATACTCTATCAGTTCACAGAGATAGGTCATGGCATCCTGCTGGGTTTGGATGCTGTCAGAAAAATGATTAATGATGCGGTCTTGTAGGCTCATAGTTCGATGATTAATTTAAAAAGCATTTTGTATCCACTCCAGGTTGCCATTGCCGGAAATGGCAACAACATCAAAGCGTATGGGTCTGTCTGTTTTTTGGGATGATAGGTAAATATGCGTTGCCGCTATTATACGTGATTGTTTTGCCCGCGTGACACTCTCCACGGCGCTACCGTATTTATCTGTTTTACGGTAGCGAACTTCGACAATAACCAGTGTTTGATTATCCGTCATAATTAAATCAAGCTCGCCCAGTTTGCACCGGTAGTTTCGGCAGACCGGCTTAAGTCCTTTATCGATTAGAAATTTATGCGCTTGTTCTTCAGCGGATTCACCACGGATCAAGTGTGCCGCTTTGGCTTTGAGTTGAGTAAAAAACACGGACTATCTCCTGTGAGTGTTATGCTGTAAACAATAAAAAGAGCAGGATGCTGGTATAATTTGGTATTTGCCCAGGCAAGTGCTGTACACAATCATGGTAGATCATGATTTTATGTTGTATCTTTTAATGTGAGGTTATATTAATGAGCGTATCGAATGTTAACTGAGTTTGGCAAATTATACGTTGTTGCCACGCCAATAGGTAATTTAGCCGACATGAGTTTTAGGGCGGTTGAGGTATTAAAAAAGGTTGATTTGATTGCGGCGGAAGATACCCGGCACGTAAAAATACTGTTACAGCATTATGGGATCACCAATAAACTGGTTTCATTGCACCAGTACAATGAGGATAAAGCGTCCGCTGTTTTGCTTGAAAAGTTACGCGAGGGGCAATCTATTGCCCTGGTTTCGGATGCCGGGACGCCGTTGCTAAGTGATCCGGGTATGCCGCTGGTAAAGCTGGTGAAGGATGCGGGTCTGGATGTTGTGCCTATACCCGGGGCTTGTGCCTTAATTGCAGCCTTGTCGGCAGCGGGACTGCCGGTTACACAGTTTTCTTTTGAAGGTTTTTTACCCAGAACCTCGTCGGCACGCAAAGCTTTTTTTAATGAAAGGCTCCTGTCCCCAAAAACCTGGGTGTTTTATGAGTCCTGTCATCGAATTTTGGCGTCATTGCAAGATATGGCCGAGATATTACCGTTAGATCGTGAGATTGTCATTGCAAGAGAATTGACCAAACTTCATGAAACGATTGTAAAAACCAGTTTGGGCGAGGCGCTGGCGCTGGTAGAGCAAAATGACAACATGAGAAAAGGCGAGTTTGTTGTTATTGTCGATGGCGCTGTTGTTGATAAAAAAGAGCAAATTATTACCCCCGACCAGGAAAAGCTGCTTCAGGTGTTATTGCGGGAGTGCTCTATTAAGACCGCAGTGGCCATGGCGGTAGACATTACCGGAGTTAGAAAAAAGCTTTTATATCAGGCTGCGCTGGAAATGGATAAAGCAAAAGACGCTTAGTTATTGTGTTAGTTTTGTGTGGTAAATAAGTTCAATTACCCTCTGTTTCTATAGGCCAATAGCGTAAAAATTAAATGGCGTTGGAGCCGTTGTTTAATTTATCGGATTGGCGTTGGGATGATAATACGGTATACTAGGCGCTGAAAGAGTCGGCTGGACAGTCGCTGTTTTATCATCATGATAAGATGGAGGAAAGTCCGGGCTCCATTGGGCAGGGTGCCAGGTAACGCCTGGGAGGCGTGAGCCTACGGAAAGTGCCGCAGAGAATAGACCGCCTGTCATTTATGACAGGTAAGGGTGAAAAGGTGCGGTAAGAGCGCACCGCGCAACTGGTAACAGAAGTGGCATGGTAAACCCCACCCGGAGCAAGATCAAATAGAGGGACAGACGCGTGGCCCGCGCGGTTCCTGGGTAGATTGCTTGAGCTGCAGGGTGACTTGCAGCCTAGATGAATGACTGTTCTCGACAGAACCCGGCTTACAGGCTGACTCTTTCTTTATTTATTATGTGTTGTGTATCAGTGAGTTGTAATGCTCATTTTTTTTGTTAGATGCCAATAACAGGTATATAAAATGATGTTTAAAAATTGCCGGGTAAATAGTGCGGCAATATCCCTCCTCAAAATCCCCTTTTGCATTAAAAAATTCGATAGACTCCACGGGCTATTACTTAAAGTATTACCTTAGCAAAATCAATTAACCATCTGATAAAGCATAGAATTTGTTTTGCTGTGTTTTGTGCGGTGAGTCCTCATTAAGAAAGTGATGTAAGTCATTGTCAAAAAAGAAAGACTTTAAATGAAATCATCCTTGACTAAGAGCTGTTTGGAATTTATAGTGCTTCCAAGTGGTAAAAAAGTGGTGAAAAGTGGGTTTTTTAGAGTTTTTTGAGGTGAATTTTGTTTCGTGGCATCAGTTCAATCAATTTGGACGATAAAGGACGTCTTGCAATTCCAACCCGTTATCGGGAAGAATTACAGGATTGTTGTGAGCGTCAAATGGTGGTAACGGTTGCAGTAAACGAACGCTGTATCGGAGAAAATGGCTGTTTATGGCTTTATCCGCTCCCTGAATGGGAAAAACTTGAGCTTACCATCAGTAAATTACCGACTTTAAATAAAATGGCCGGCAAGTTAAGACGCTTTGTTATAGGTAACGCGTCTGAATGTGAAATGGATGGGCAGGGACGGTTGCTATTGCCGGAAAAACTCAGGAAGTTTACCGGTATTGACAAGAAAATTGTCTTGGTTGGTCAGCTTAACAAGTTTGAAATATGGAATGAAAGTTCCTGGGCAGCCAAAGAGAAAGAATGGCTGAATGGCGATGATAATGAAGGCCTGGAAGAGCTAGGGTCTTTATCTTTTTAAATTACGGGAGATTGTTGGTGGAACATTTACCCGTTATGTATGCAGAAGCCCTGCAGCAGTTGGCGATCAAAAAAGACGGTATTTATCTCGATTGTACGTTTGGACGTGGCGGGCATAGTCAGGGTATCCTGAATTTGCTGGGTTCAACAGGACAATTGCTGGCTTTTGATCGTGATTCGGACGCGATAAATTCAGATTATGCGCAAGCCATGCTTGCGGACGAGCGCTTTAAATTAAAGCATAGCTGTTTTTCTCAATTGGAAAATATAGTCGAAAGTGCAGGCTTGGTCGGAAAAGTCGATGGTATTTTACTGGACTTGGGCGTGTCGTCGCCACAACTCGATAATCCGGAAAGGGGTTTCAGCTTTTTGCGGGATGGCCCGTTGGATATGCGCATGGACGGCAGTACGGGGGTTTCGGCTGAACAATGGTTGGCGACTGTTGACGAGAAAGATCTGGTCAAGGTTTTATTTGAGTATGGTGAAGAAAAGTTTGCACGACGCATAGCGCGAGCGATAGTTGAACAAAGGGCGCAAGCACCGATTACAACAACCCGGCAATTGGCGTTGCTGATTGAAAATGCAGTCTCCGTCAGGGAGAAGCATAAGCACCCTGCAACCCGTACATTTCAAGCAATACGTATTGAAATTAATGGGGAGTTGGATGAATTAAAGGTTGTTTTGGAGCAGTCTGCGCGGGTCTTGAAGCCGGAAGGACGCTTGGTAGTCATTTCTTTTCATTCACTTGAAGACAGGATTGTTAAACGCTTTATTAGAAATGAATCCGGAGCCAAATATAATCCGGGCAAATTGCCTATAAAGGAAGTGGATATTGCCAAAGGTATTTTAAAGAAAGTGAGTAAAGCGTTGAAAGCGGATGCCCAGGAAATCAGACAAAATCCAAGAGCCAGAAGTGCAGTCATGCGAGTTGCCGAGAGAGTTTAAGTGGTTATAAATCGGCTTTTAAGTGTCGCAGGCATTGTGCTTTTATTATCAGCTTTAGCGGTTATTTATAGCAAATACTACTCACGTTTGATTTTTATCGAGATCCAAAAACAGGAAAAAGCCCTGGATCAGTATGAGGTTGAATGGGGGCAGATGCAATTGGAGCTAACGATGCTGGCTGAACAAAATCGGGTAGAGCTAGTGGCACGCGAGCAATTGAAGTTGGTGATGCCTTTAAGAGAAAAAATTATTTATATAAAACCGTAAATGTTAGATTTTCGAGTTAGAAGTACGGCAAAACAACCGACCGACAATTTTTCAGGTAGAAGAAAATTTTTGGTTGTTTTTATGATGGTTTGCATGTTGGTATTGACCGGACGTGCCATTGATTTACAGGTTCTGAACAAACAGTTTCTTAAAGCTCAGGGCGATATGAGGCAGGTTGATGAAGTCTCTGTTTCTGCATACAGAGGCATGATTAAAGATAGAAATGGTGATCCTCTGGGAATTAGTACGCCTGTTGAGTCTATCTGGATAAATCCGCGTGAGCTTAAATTTGCAAAAGAAGACCAGTTAAGGGTGATGGAAAAGTTATTGAGTTTGCCTGCGGGTAAAGTCACTGAATGGATTAAGGAAGATTCGCGCAGACAATTTCTTTATATAGCACGCAGGGTTAATCCGCAATTGGGTGATCAAGTTAAGGCATTAAAGCTTGGAGGCGTTTATTTTGAACGCGAATTCAAACGTTTTTATCCTACCGGCGGGGTTTCCGCGCATATCGTTGGCTTTACCAATGTTGATGATATCGGGCAGGCAGGAATGGAATCCGGCTATGAAAATCTATTAAAAGGAAATTCAGGCAGTAAACGGGTCATCAGGGATGGGCAACGTCGAATTATTGATGATATAGAAAATATAAAAGAACCTGTTTCAGGAAAAAATCTTGAGTTAAGTATTGATCAGCGCATTCAATATCTGGCGTATCGGGAGTTACAGTTAGCGGTGACTGCCAATAAAGCAAAATCAGGCGCTTTAGTGGTATTGGATGCAAAAAATGGCGAAATCCTGGCGGCTGTTAATCAGCCCTCGTTTAATCCGAATACCAGAAATAATTTGAAGGAAAGTTTATACAGAAACCGGGCTATTACCGACATATTTGAACCGGGTTCAACGGTTAAGCCTTTTGTAGTCGCAGCCGCTTTAGACGGTGGTTACGTAAGTCCTAATGCCACTTTTGCCACTCAGGGAACGTATCAAATCGGACGCAATACGGTTAAAGACACTCATAATTATGGCACCATGGATTTAACGCATGTGTTAAAAAAATCCAGTAATGTCGGGGTCAGCATGATGGCACTGAAAATGCCGCCGAAGTATTTTTGGGGTATTTACCATCAGCTTGGCTTTGGCGTTTCAGCGGGATCAGGTTTTCCGGGTGAAGCCAGTGGTACTCTGCGGGATTATAAAAAATGGAGTGATTTTGATCGCGCGATTATGTCCTTCGGTTATGGTTTGAGTAGTTCGGCGTTGCAGTTGGCAAGAGCTTATACGGCGTTGGCAGATGACGGTATTTTGCATTCAGTGAGCTTGCTAAAGCGTGAGGAAGATGATGATGCCGTTCGGGTATTTTCAGCTAAAACGGCCAAAAGCGTCAGAAAAATGATGGAAACCGTATTGATGAAAGATGGTACGGCTTATGAAGCCAGGGTCGACGGTTACACGGCAGCCGGTAAAACCGGGACGGTAAAAAAAGCTTCCGGTTCCAGGGGTTATACCGAGAAGAGTTATTTTGCCGTTTTTGCCGGAATGGCACCGGCTAGAGATCCACGCTTGATTATTGTCGTTATGATTGATGAACCTTCTGCTGGACAGTACTACGGTGGCTTGGTTTCAGCGCCAGTATTTTCAAAAGTCATGGCTGGCGCTTTGAGGATACTGGAAGTTGCCCCTGATCAGGAAGAAACGATGCCCGTTTTGTTAACGCAAAAAAGCCGGTAATACGACTGATGAGACTGAAAGAACTGTTGGAAGGAATGCTGTCATTGCCAAAGTCAGACTTGGGAACTATCGGCGATGTACTCGTTACCGGACTGGCGTTGGATAGCAGGAAGGTCGTTGAGGGCAATTTGTTTATTGCCTTGTCGGGCGCTAATCAGCATGGCTTGAGTCATGTTGTACAAGCGATTGATAAGGGAGCCTGTGCGGTTATTTTTGACCCGTCAGGGAATACTAAGCAACGGGTAGAGCCGGGGCATCCGATACCGATGATTGCGGTAGCGGATCTGGGTTTGAAGTTGGGTGATATAGCCGCCCGTTATTATGGCAATCCTTCCGGCTCTATGGCGGTGATTGGCATTACCGGTACTAACGGTAAAACATCGTGTAGTCAGTTTTTAAGTCAGCTGCTGGATGCGTGCGGAATCATCGGCACCCTGGGTTGGGGCGAGTGGGGCGCGTTGAGTAAAACCCTTAATACCACGCCTGATGCTTTGGAAACCCAAAGAATACTGGCTGAGTTACTAAAAGACAACAAAAAAACAGTGGCGATGGAGGTGTCATCGCATGGTTTGGAACAGGGCAGGGTTAATGGCGTTACTTTTAAAGGCGCGGTATTTACCAATATTAGCCGGGATCATTTAGATTATCACGGCACTATGGAAGCTTATCTACAAGCCAAGTTGACGCTACTCAACAAGCCCGGCTTGGCTTTTGTCGTAGTCAATCTGGATGATGATTATAGCGACAAGATTATTGCCGCAGTACCTGAAGGTATTGTTTTATGGGGCATTAGCGTTCAGGGAAAAACCGTGGCTTCCTGCGAATGCGTTACGGCAGACGCTATTGTGCATAAAGTGGATGGTATTGAATTTGACGTTCGCTGGCGGGAAGACCGTCAACGGGTAAACGTGCCGCTTTATGGTGATTTTAATACCGAGAATATCTTAACCGTTTTGGCTGTAATGCTGGCTATGGGGCTGTCAATGACTGAGGCGGTAAAAAAACTACCGTTTATAAAGCCGGTTACAGGGCGCATGGAGCGATTTGGCGGTGCTGGACAGCCACTGATTTTTGTAGATTATGCGCATACACCCGATGCACTGGATAAGGTTTTATCCAGCTTGAGGAAACATTGCAGTCAGGCCTTATGGGTGGTCTTCGGCTGTGGTGGCAACCGGGACAAGGGAAAGCGTCCACAAATGGGGCGTATTGCCGAGCAGTGGGCAGATCATGTGATTGTCACTGATGATAATCCGCGTTTTGAAAGTGGACTGGCTATCGTTAACGACATTTTAGCGGGCTGTAGCGATTCTGTTGAGCAAAATGCTTGCGGTAAGGTAGAAGTCATTCAAAACAGGGCGCAGGCAATACAAAATGTGCTCTTAAGAGCGACTGAAAAGGATTGTATTGTGATTGCAGGTAAAGGCCATGAGCATTATCAGGAAATCAATGGCGTGCAAACAGCATTCAGTGATAGTCAGGTTGTGATTGACGCATTAAAAATGAGAGCCGTATAAAAATGAAAATGATGCTGAGTGACTGTGCAAAAGCGGTGCAGGGGAAACTCGTCGGGGAAGATGTTGCCATTAACGGTGCCTGCATAGACACGCGGGCCATTAAGCCGGGGCAACTTTATATTGCCATTAAAGGGCACAACTTTGATGGCAATGAGTTTGTCGGGCAAGCGGAAACAGCCGGAGCAATGGCGGCTATTGTGCATAACGGTGTTAAGCCAAACATCTCGCATATTGTCGTTGATGATACGCGGTTAGCCTTGGCTAAACTGGCTGGAGCATGGCGGCAATCGCTGTCTGCTCGTGAAAACGAGACACTTTCGGTAGTCGGCATTACGGGCAGTAACGGCAAGACCACCGTTAAGGAAATGATGGCGGCCATACTGGCGGTTAATGCGCAGGTTCTGTTTACTCAGGGTAACCTGAATAACGACATTGGCGTGCCTTTGACGTTATTGCGCCTGAATGAGCAGCATCGCTATGCCGTCATTGAGATGGGTGCAAATCATGCGGGAGAAATCGCCTACACCAGCACTTATGCGCAGGCTGATGTGGTCATTATTACCAATGCAGGCGCGGCGCATATAGAAGGTTTCGGCAGTCTTGAGGGCGTTGCCAAAGCGAAAGGTGAAATCATCGAGACGCTTAAAAAAGATGGAGTTGCCATTATTAATCAGGATGACGACTATTTTGACTATTGGCAAGCCATCGCAGCCAATAGACGTGTATTGTCATTTGGTTTGAGTGACCGTGCCGATGTAACCGCTACAGCGATTAAAACAGAAATTCGTGATAACACATTTGTTACCCCTTTTAAACTGATTACTGCACGGGGCACGATTGATATTATTTTAAAACTGGCCGGTCAGCATAATGTGGTTAATGCCTTGGCAGCTACTGCGGCAAGCTTGGCGTTGGGAATAAACCTGCAACAGATTAAACAAGGCCTGGAAAGTGTAAAGCCGGTAACCGGCAGGTTGCAGCCTTTGGCGGGTCGGTTGGGCAATATTATTATTGATGATACCTATAACGCCAATTCGGCTTCTTTAAAAGCCGGTCTTGATGTATTGACACATTTTACTGGAAAGCCTTGGCTGGTAATGGGCGCGTTCGGTGAATTGGGGCCGGATAGCCCAAAAATGCACGAAGACATGGGCGCATGTATTAAAGCAAGCGGCGTTGTAAGGTTATTGGCTGTTGGCGAGGATAGCAAGAATACGGTGGCAGCTTTTGGTAAAGGGGCTACTTTTTTTGAAAAACAACAAGATTTGATTGACGTGTTAAGACAAGAATTAAAAGGCGATGAAACGATTTTGATTAAAGGCTCACGAGCGCAGCACATGGAAAATGTAGCCGCCGCTTTAGTTGAAAATTTCAGGAATTAAACGATGTTACTTTATTTTGCAGATTATTTAATGACCTTTGATGGCGGCTTCAGGGTATTCCATTACCTGACTTTTCGCGCCATTTTGGGTGCATTAACCGCCTTGTTGATTTCTTTTGTTATCGGGCCGGTAATGATTAGAAAGTTAAGCGCTAAAAAAATCGGGCAAAGCATCCGTGAACTGGGGCCGCAATCACATTACGAAAAATCAGGAACGCCCACGATGGGTGGAGCCTTAATACTGATTGCCATTGCCATTAGTACGTTGCTCTGGGCGGATCTGAGTAATCGGTATATATGGGTCATCCTGTTGGTGACCATGGGCTATGGCGTCATCGGCTTTATTGATGACTATAGGAAAGTTGTCAAGCGCAACAGTGATGGTTTATCGGCTAAAGCCAAGTATTTGGCGCAATCAGTCATCGGTTTAACGGCTGCGGTTTTTTTGTATAAAACAGCCATTTTACCGGCGGAAACCCAATTCATCGTCCCCTTTTTTAAGGACTTTATGCTGGATATGGGCTGGATGTATATCGTGCTGACCTATTTTGTTATTGTTGGAACCAGTAATGCCGTCAACTTGACCGATGGTCTGGATGGCTTGGCCATTATGCCTACGGTGATGGTTGCTGCCGGTTTGGGTATTTTTGCCTATTTATCCGGGCATGTCGCTTTTTCAAGTTATCTGGCTATTCCGTATTTGCCCAATGCCGGTGAACTGATTGTTTTTTGCGCCGCTTTAGTGGGTGCCGGTTTAGGTTTTTTATGGTTTAACGCTTATCCCGCGATGGTGTTTATGGGGGATGTTGGCGCATTGGCGTTGGGTGCCGCTTTAGGCGTGTTGGCGGTGTTGGTCAGGCAAGAAATTGTCTTGATGATTATGGGCGGCGTTTTCGTCATGGAAACCTTATCCGTGATTATTCAGGTTGCCTCTTTCAAGTTGACGGGCAAGCGGGTGTTTCGGATGGCACCGATACACCATCATTTTGAATTGAAAGGATGGCCGGAACCCAGGGTTATCGTGCGCTTCTGGATTATCACCGTTATCTTGGTGCTGATCGGATTGGCAACTTTAAAATTGAGATAAAAATGGATAGCTTAGCGATTTTAAACGCGTTAAAAAAGAACTTTGCACTGGAGCCACAAAGCGCCAAAGTGGTAGTGGTGGGTTTAGGCAATACGGGTATTTCGGTTGCCCATTATTTACAAAAACTGGGGTTTAATTTTGCCATTACCGATAGTCGCGCCAAGCCGCCGTTGATAGATGCCTTTTTTGAAGTGATGCCTGATACCCCTGTTTTTACCGGTGGTTTTGATGAGGCGGCTTTTAAGGTCGCAACCCATTTGGTGGTCAGTCCCGGGGTTGCGCTGACTGAAAAGTCAATTGTCAAAGCCGTCGCCAACGGCACAAAGATCATCAGCGATATTGATTTGTTCGCCTGTTCGGTTAACGTACCGATTATTGCCATTACCGGGTCAAACGGTAAAAGTACGGTTACCACCATGGTTGGCGAAATGGCCAAATACGCTGGAAAAAAGGCGGGCGTAGGTGGCAATCTGGGTATACCGGCCTTGGAATTGCTGGCACAGGAAGCTGACTTGTTTGTATTGGAGCTTTCAAGCTTTCAGCTCGAACGAACCACGGCATTAAACGCTGCCGCAGCAACCGTGCTTAATGTTTCTGCCGATCATCTTGACCGGCATAATGATATGGCCGATTACGCGCACGAAAAACAAAGCATTTTCAGGGGTGACGGCGTCATGGTCATTAATGTTGATGACCCTGTTGTTGAGGCGATGCGGGAAGAAGGTAGACGGTTGTTTACGTTTTCAATAAAAAAAGACGCTGATTTTTACCTTGCCCGCCAGGATGATGTCGAGTATCTGATGCACAATAAACAGTGCTTGATGCCACTGGCGCAATTGCCGCTTGAAGGTCGGCATAATGCCGCCAATGCATTGGCGGCATTGGCCTTAGGGGTATCTGTAGGATTGGATGAACTAGCGATATGTGAAGCGTTGAAGCTATTTAAAGGCTTGGATCACCGTATGCAGCGTATTGCGGAAATACGTGGCGTCACTTGGGTAAACGATTCAAAGGCAACCAATATTGGTGCCTGTGTTGCCGCATTGCAAGGTTATGAGCGCAAAGTTATTCTGATTGCTGGCGGTGATGCTAAAGGCGCAGATATGAACGAGTTGACACCGGCCATAAAAGAAAAAGCAAAATGTGTCGTTTTAATGGGCAAGGATGCGGACTTGATAAAACAGGCATTGAATGATTGTGTGCCCGTTTATGCGGCCGAAAACATGGCGGAAGCGGTAAAAATTTCCGCCAGTCTTGCAACGGTCGGTGACAGTGTATTGTTGTCGCCAGCATGTGCCAGTCTTGATCAATATAAAAATTATCAAGACAGAGGCGATCAATTTTCTAAAGCCGTATTGGGCTTGCTGGCATGAACAAACGCGCAAAGCCGTCACGCATCGGCCGGTTTCATTTTGACCCTTTGTTGCTTGTGGTGACGATGAGTCTGTTGCTCATTGGCTATGTCATGGTGGCATCATCATCATTGCATTTGGGCTTAAAAATGACCGGCAACAGTTTTTATTATCCGGTCAGACAGTCCCTGCATATAGGTCTTGGGCTGTTTTTAGGGACATGCGTTGCCTTTACCCCCATCCGTGTTTGGGAAAAAGCGGGGCAGTCGTTGTTTATAGTCGGTTTATTATTACTGGTGATTGTCCTGATACCCGGTCTTGGGGTAAAGGTTAACGGCAGTACACGTTGGTTGTCGCTAGGCGGTTTGAGGATACAGGTATCAGAAGTTGTTAAGTATTTCTCGGTTATTTATATGGCAGGGTATGTAACCCGACATCAGCAATCAATACGGGAATCCGCTTTTGGCTTGATTAAACCGTTAATTTTGTTTTCAGTGGCGAGCGTATTGCTGCTAATGGAACCTGATTTTGGTTCCGCCGTGGTGATATTAATTATTGCCATGGGTATTATGTTTTTAGCGGGAGCGCGACTATCGCAATTCATCATGCTGTTGTCCTTTGTGGGCGTACTGGCCGGGTTATTGGTTTATTTTGAACCGTATCGCATGAAACGCGTGACCAGTTTCATGAATCCTTGGGCAGATGCCAAAGATAGCGGTTATCAATTGGTGCATGCGCTTATCTCATTTGGACGTGGCGAGTGGCTGGGTGTGGGCTTGGGAAGCGGCATACAAAAACTGTTTTATTTGCCTGAGGCGCATACCGATTTTTTATTTTCAGTCATTGGTGAAGAGCTTGGATTGCTGGGCGTAATGATGGTTATCGGTTTGTTTTCCTTGTTGGTCTGGCGCACGTTTGAGATAGGCGTGGCAGCAGAAAAAGCCGGGGAACGGTTTTCTGCCTTTATTGCTTATGGCCTGGGTATCTGGTTTGGGTTTCAGGCATTCGTCAATATGGGCGTTAATATGGGCATTTTGCCAACCAAAGGACTGACTTTGCCATTAATGAGTTATGGCGGCGGCAGTATGATGATTATGTGTTGCGCGGTTGCGTTGTTATTCCGTGTGCAAAGCGAAGTGGCAGAGATTAATGCCAACACGCCAAAAGAAAGGTCGAAATGGGCAAGCGTATAGTAATCATGGCCGGTGGAACCGGCGGGCATGTTTTTCCGGCACTGGCGGTCGCAGAATTGTTAAAAGAGCAAGGCTGGCAAGTGAGTTGGTTGGGCACGCAGAAGGGCTTGGAAAGTCGGGTGATTCCAGCCAGCGGTATTGAAATCGACTGGTTATCCGTAGCCGGTGTGCGCGGCAAAGGCTTGACGGCAAAAATAACGGCGGTGTTTATGTTGTTAAAAGCCGGTGTACAGGCCATGAAAATATTGCGCAAGCGTAAACCGGATGTCGTGCTGGGTATGGGTGGATTTGTTGCAGGGCCGGGTGGGTTGATGGCAAAACTGTTGGGATTGCCTTTGGTCATTCATGAGCAAAACCGGATTCCAGGCACCACTAATCGTTTGCTTGCTCGCTGGGCCAATCAAGTATTAGAGGCATTTCCTGACAGTTTTAATGCAAAAACCCAAGCAAAATGTACAGGAAATCCTTTAAGAAAACAGTTTCTTGCGGCCTTGGAAAATGACCGCCTGCGTTCTGAAAAGGAAGTCAGGATATTTGTTTTTGGCGGCAGCCAAGGTGCCCAAATATTAAATGAAACAGTGCCTGAGGCGATTGCTGAATTTCTAAGCGCCGGTTTGCAAACACAAACCGTGCAAATAAAGCATCAAACCGGCGCAGCCATGTTGTCCCAGGTTGAAAACCGCTATCGGGATTTAGGTATTAAAGCAGAAACCAGTGCCTTTATTGAGGACATGGTGGCGGCTTATCAATGGGCTGATTTGGTGATTTGCAGGGCAGGAGCCATGACGGTCAGTGAAGTTTCGGCAATGGGTATTCCGGCTATTTTTATACCGTTACCGGGTGCTATTGATGATCATCAAACGGCCAATGCCCGTTATTTAACGGATGCTGGCGCAGGACTACTATTGAGGCAAAAAGATTTGAATCCGGTAACACTGGCTGAACAGATAACAGAGGCACTTAAAAAATTGCCGGCAATGAGCGCAGCTGCAAAACACTGTGCGCGTTTGGACGCAACCGCTGTTGTCGCAGGCTACTGCAGCGCTGAGGCGGGACTATGAAAATTCCAGCCAGTACGCACGCAGCCTCTACCTTCGGTAATATCGAGCGCATTCATTTTGTGGGTGTAGGCGGCACCGGTATGAGCGGTATCGCCGAGGTCTTGTCCAACCTGGGTTATAAAGTGTCGGGTTCGGATATAAAAGAAAGCGCGGTAACACAACGGCTCGCAGCTTTGGGTGTGACGATTACTATTGGACATAAGCGGGAAAATGTTACGAAAGCGGATGTGGTAGTTGCGTCAACGGCCATTGATCGTAGTAATGAAGAAATTGACCAAGCCTATCTTAATAGAACTCCGGTTATTCCGCGTGCCGAAATGCTGGCCGAGTTGATGCGTTTTCGCTTTGGTATTGCCGTCGCGGGTACGCATGGCAAAACCACCACCACCAGTTTAACAGCCAGTATTTTGGCGGAAGGCGGATTGGATCCTACGTTTGTTATTGGCGGGCGATTAAACAGTGCAGGCACTAATGCCAAGCTGGGTTTAGGGAATTATTTGGTGGCTGAAGCGGATGAAAGTGATGCGTCATTTTTATACCTCCAGCCCATGATGGCCGTGGTCACCAATATAGACCAAGACCACATGGAAACTTACCAGAACAGTTATCAACGTTTAAAAGATACGTTTGTAGAATTTTTACATCATTTGCCTTTTTATGGTTTGGCGGTGATGTGTCTGGATGACGAAGGCGTAAGAGAGATTTTGCCGCAGCTATCCAAGCCGGTCATTACCTATGGCGTTCATGAAGACGCGGATATTCGTGCGGTAGATATTAAACAGGACGGTATGCTGACAACGTTTAGTGTTATTCGTCGAGGGGATTATCCGCTGTTGCCAGTGACGTTAAATATGCCGGGTTGGCATAACATGCTTAATTCCTTGGCGGCTATTGCCGTGGCAACCCGCCTTGCGGTTGCTGATGAAGCTATCGTTAAAAGTCTGGGCGCGTTTAAGGGGGTTGGCAGGCGTTTTCAGGTTCAGGGAGACTTGGCCATTGATGGCGGCAAGCTAACCCTGGTTGATGATTACGGACATCATCCCCGAGAAATTGCCGCAACCCTGGAGGCCTTGCGCCAAGCTTGGCCGGACAGACGCTCGGTAATTATTTTTCAGCCGCATCGGTATACGCGGACTCGTGATTTATTTGAAGATTTTGTGCAGGTGCTGTCGACCGTCGATGTCCTGATTCTGATGGATGTTTATTCCGCAGGCGAAGCAGAAATTGCGGGCGCAGACGGTCGGGCATTAAGCCGAGCCATTCGTATGCGTGCTCAAGTTGATCCGGTATTTGTTGATGACTGGCAAGAATTGCCAAAAATTTTGGCGGGCATCGTCAGACCTGATGATGTGATTTTGACGATGGGAGCCGGTAATGTTGGCCAGATTGCTACCCAATTACCCGAATTGTTAACGGAAGCGCTTGCGTGTCGGACATCGTCACCACTGACCCGATCGACATGAAAGGACGCTTATTAAGTAATGAAAAACTGGCTAAATATACCAGTTGGCGCGTTGGCGGGCCTGCGGACCGGCTTTATATTCCGTTTGACAAGCAGGATTTGTGTGAGTTTCTAACGACGTTACCTGCCTCGGAACCGGTGTTTTGGATGGGGTTAGGCAGTAATTTATTGGTCAGGGATGGCGGTATACGCGGCACGGTTATTAATACCAAAGGACGCTTGAAAGAAATGAAGCGTGCCGAAGATGGCTCTGTTTATGTGGAAGTAGGTGTTCCTTGTGCGCATGTGGCCCGTTTTTGTGCCGAACAAGGTTTGATGGGGGCCGAGTTTTTGGCCGGTATACCCGGAACCATGGGGGGCGCTTTAAAAATGAACGCGGGTGCCTTCGGCGGAGTGACTTGGGGCATTGTTAAGCAGGTAGAAATAATTGATCGGTCAGGTAACATAGCGCTTCGACATCCCGATGATTTTAAAGTGGGTTACCGCTCCGTAAAAGGCATTGAAAACGAATGGTTTTTGAGTTGCCGGTTGGCATTGCCGCAAGGTGATACGGTGGCCAGTCAGCAAAAAATAAAAGGCTTTTTGGAAACGCGGGCAAAAACACAGCCAACTAATCAACCGAGTTGCGGATCGGTATTTAGAAATCCGGAAGGTGATTACGCGGCAAGATTAATAGAGCTGACAGGATTGAAAGGGGTTGCGATTGGGGGTGCCAAGGTATCGGAAAAACACGCCAATTTTATTGTAAATACGGGTAATGCCTCCGCAGCGGATATAGAAAACTTAATTTACTTTGTTCAAGATAAAGTAAAGGAGCATCAAGGCGTGGAATTGCTGACTGAGGTTTGTATGGTAGGTGAAGTTGAAATAATGCGGATTGACACGTCCAATCCGGAAAAATTTGGGCGTGTTGCCGTATTGATGGGTGGGTCGGCTGCAGAAAGAGCGGTTTCGCTAAGAAGTGGTAAAGCCGTTTATGACGCCTTAAAACGTAAAGGTGTGGATGCGGTTGCCATTGATGTAACGGATAGTCCCATCGATGCCTTGGCCGGAATAAAAGTGGATCGGGTATTTAATATCATTCATGGCCGTGGCGGTGAAGACGGAGTGCTTCAGGGCGTTTTGCAGGTCATAGGCATTCCTTATACCGGCAGCGGCGTGATGGCTTCTGCATTAACAATGGACAAGCTAAGAACCAAATTATGCTGGCAAGGATACGGACTGGTGACACCCAAGTGGTGTTTATTGCAGGATGAAAATGATCTGGAGGCCTGTATTGAAAAACTGGGATTTCCGGTTATTGTCAAGCCTGCCCAAGAGGGTTCCAGTATAGGCATGAGCAAGGCCAACTCACGGGACGAGTTGTCCAAAGCCCTGCAAGTCGCCTTGGAATATCGTTGTGATGTGTATGCTGAAAGCTGGGTTACCGGTAAGGAATATACGGTTGCGGTATTAAATGACGAGGCTTTGCCGGTTATTCGTTTGGAATCGCCCCATAGCTTTTATGATTACGAAGCAAAATATAATGCGACGACCACCCAATATCACTGTCCTTGTGGCTTGGATGAAGTCCAAGAGTTGTTTTTGAGAAATCTGGCGGTAACCGCGAGTAAAGTCGTGGGCGCAAAGGGATGGGCAAGAGTCGATGTTTTTATTGACGATTCCGGGCAGTATCAATTGATTGAAATTAATACCGTACCTGGCATGACCGATCATAGTCTGGTGCCGATGGCAGCTAAACAAGCGGGTATTGATTTTGAAGAATTGGTCTGGCGAGTGTTGGAAACCAGTCTAGGGTAATGAGCAATATAGGCATTAAAATCGGGGTGATCGGATTACTGTTATTGGGTCTGGTTGGAATGGTCGGGTATGAAGCAGTCACGAAATGGCACCTCGGGTCGTTACCGATTAAAAGCGTTTCCATGCCCCTTAAGTACGTGAGAACGGAAGGCGTTTTTCAATACCTTAGTAAAAACGAGGTACAGGCTGTGTTACAGCCATTGGTAGTAACCGGTTTTTTTGATGTGGACATGCAGGCGATACAGGCTGCGGTTGCCACATTGCCTTGGGTGGATACCGTGGCGGTTAAGCGCATTTGGCCTGATGCGATTGACATCAAGGTAAGCGAGAGAAAGCCCTACGCACGGTGGGGTAAAAACAGCCTGATTACTGAGCAGGGTGTGATATTTACACCCAAGAATGTAGACCAGTTTCAGAATATGACATTAGTGACGGGGCCGGAGTCGCAGCAAGTCAGGGTGCTGGAAATAATGAAGGGCATTAAAACAGCCTTGGCAGATCAGTCCATGGAATTGGTGGAGTTTAGTGTTAATGACCGATGGGCATGGAAAATCAAGTTGTCAACGGGTCTGGAAATATTGCTGGGACGCAATGAACAATTAAAAAAATTACAACGTTTTTTAAAAACGTTAACCGTATTAAAACAAGAGCAGGTTGAGCAAATAGCAGTCGTTGATTTGAGATACCCCAACGGCTATGTCGTCTCATGGAAGCCGGGAGTCCTTGAGATTGATTGGCATGCCATTGCAACCACCCCTAATGAATAAACCAGCACACGTAAAGGCGATATAGAGTAGATAAAATGGCAAAAAAAACAGAGCGTAATTTAATAGTCGGTTTGGACATTGGAACGTCAAAAGTTGCGGCTATTGTTGGTGAGCTCACCAGTGATGGCAATATAGAAATCATAGGCATAGGCACTACGCCATCGCGCGGACTAAAAAAAGGCGTTGTAGTTAATTTGGAATCAACGGTTCATTCCATACAGAAAGCCATTGAAGAAGCTGAACTGATGGCAGGATGCCAGATCAAGTCGGTTTTTGCAGGTATTGCGGGGAGTCATATCAGAAGCCTTAACTCTCATGGTATTGTGGCAATCAAGGATAAAGAAGTCACGCAATACGATATTGACCGGGTGATTGATTCTGCTCGTGCGGTTGCTATTCCTGCCGACCAGAAAATTTTACATATTTTGCCTCAGGAGTTTGTCATTGATCTCCAGGACGGGATTAAAGAGCCTATCGGGATGTCGGGTATTCGTCTGGAAGCCAAAGTGCACATGGTTACGGGTAGCGTTAGCGCCTCGCAAAATATTATTAAATGTATCCGACGCTGCGGGCTGGAGGTTGAGGATATTGTGCTTGAGCAATTGGCATCTTGTAATTCTGTGCTCACTGAGGATGAAAAAGAATTAGGCGTTTGTTTAATTGATATTGGCGGTGGCACAACGGATATTGCCATTTTCGTTGAAGGTGCCATTAAGCATACCGCCGTCATACCGATAGCCGGAGATCAGGTGACTAACGATATTGCGGTCGCATTACGCACGCCAACAATAAATGCAGAAGATATTAAACGAAAATATGCCTGTGCATTAACGCAATTGGCAAATGTTGATGGCACTATTGAAGTGCCCAGCATTGGCGATAGAGCGCCGCGCAAGATTTCAATGCAAAACCTGGCCGAGATTATTGAGCCGCGTTATGAAGAATTGATGCTGCTGGTACAGTCCGAGCTTAGACGCAGTGGCAATGAAGAATTAATAGCTGCCGGGATCGTATTGACCGGTGGCAGTTCAAAAGTAATGGGACTCATCGAACTGGCAGAAGAGATTTTTCACATGCCGGTTCGAATGGGTGGTCCACAAAATGTGACCGGCTTGACAGAAGTGGTGAGAAATCCCATTCACTCTACAGGAGTCGGATTGTTAATGTATGGAAAAGACCATCAGAACTTGGGAAGAAGCAGTGATTCTGATGGTTTGGGTTGGTTTTCAAAAATGAAAAACTGGTTTCAGGGTAATTTTTAATAGTTTATTTAAGGGGTAGTGTCGTGAAATATGAATTGGTTGATACGTATAGTGAAACTGCCGTCATCAAGGTTATTGGTGTCGGCGGCGGTGGTGGCAATGCAGTCAATCACATGGTTGGATGCCATATTGAAGGGGTTGAGTTTATTTGCGCCAATACCGATGCGCAAGCGTTAAGAAAACTAACGGTTGATACGGTAATCCAGTTAGGTGTTGAATTAACCAAAGGCTTGGGTGCCGGTACTAATCCGGAAATTGGCAAACATGCCGCAGAAGAAAATAAAGACCGTATTAAAGAAGTTTTACAGGGCGCAGATATGGTTTTTCTGACGGCCGGTATGGGCGGTGGTACGGGTACAGGTGCCATTCCCGTTATTGCACAAGTCGCAAGAGAAATGGGTATCTTAACGGTTGCTGTCGTGACCAAACCCTTTCTGTTTGAAGGTAAAAAGAAACAGGCGGTTGCAGAGCAGGGCATTATAGAGCTGGAAAAATACGTGGATTCATTAATCACTATTCCCAATCAGAAATTATTGCCGGTGCTGGGTAATAACGTATCCTTGATGAATGCGTTTAAAGCGGCCAATGACGTGTTGCTGGATGCCGTACAAGGCATTACCGAGCTGATTGTTCATCCTGGCATGATTAACGTTGATTTTGCTGACGTTAGAACCGTTATGTCTGGAATGGGTGCGGCTATTATGGGCATGGGTTCGGCAACAGGCGAACATCGTGCGCGGGAAGCGGCTGAAAAAGCCATTGCTTGCCCCTTGCTGGAAGATATTAATCTGCAAGGCGCACGCGGCATTTTGGTTAATATTTCTGCCTCTGATATGGGCGTTGCCGAGTTTAACGAAGTCGGTAATATCGTTCACGAGTTTGCTTCAGAAGATGCCATTATCAAAATTGGTATGGCTATTGATTCAACCCTGGGCGATGAAATCAAAGTTACCGTGGTCGCTACCGGCATGGGTGCGCCTCCTGTGGCCGTTAAAGCACCGATTAAAATGATGCATAAACCGACGACCAGTAACGCAAATTATGATGAATTGGACAAACCAACCGTTATGCGTAAAGGCGGCACCCATGAAAACAGGGAAACCCGTTTTGGTGCTCAAGCCAAAAAAGAGATAGATCTGGATTATCTGGACATTCCGGCGTTTTTAAGACGGCAGGCGGATTAATTTAGATGCAAGGTTCAGGCGTGGCGGGGTATTTATCCCGTCACGTTTCGTTCGTTTCCAGGATGGGGTTATTTTTGAAATTTCAGTACATTGATAGTCCCGTTAATGCGCTGTGACGCTTTTCGTATTTTGCCCGTGCAATGAAATAAGTCGCATACACGGGGTTAATCTATACCAATCTTCAAGTCCTCAATTTTTCTTACCTGTGCTCCGGTTGCACGCCGCTAAATACTGAAAATCACTTCTGAACAGGAACTCAAGAACTACAGATGCTTGCGGTAATTGTCCTGCCAACATTATCGGTGGATAAATTAGTCATATTTACTTAAAATACGTCTAAAATAATCCCTTTCAGTAACCCTAACTGTTTAAGCAGTCCTGCTTTTAGTGACTTGTTTGCACAGATGTAAGCTAATCAAACATAAGCCTTATGGAACAACATACTTTAACCCTTGGAATCCCTAGCTTCACTTACGCCGATTTATACGATGCTGTCCGCCTAAAAGATTTACTGGAGGTGTTTGATGGGTCGATTAAAAATCATGATGTTGAACTCTACAATAAGTTTGCCGCTTATCGCCAAAACCAGGGTGAAGGGCTGAAACCGGAGGAGATTTCCGAGTTACTGGTGAACATGGGGCCTTATGTCGGTCAGTTTGTCGCCAAGTTGTTCAATGTGTCTGAGCAACATCAAGTGCAAAGCGTCAAAATCAAGGATGAAATCGACACCATTTTTACCTATAAAAATGAAGTGGTAGAAAAACTGGGTGTTGTGTTTAAAGGCCAGGATACCAGTGACTGGGCTATTTCTGCTATCTTGAATCGTTTCGATTTGTTGATTGAGGCCGGTTTTCCGGAAGCCAATCAAGATGATGATCCTGAACACCGTGTTGCGCGTGTTGGTGCGGTGATTGGCTTGTTGTCCAGCCATTACAAACTGCTTGCCAAAGGTAAAGCCAGTGCTTACGAAAATGCCGATGAACAAGTTGCTGCGTTACGCGCAAAATTGGCAGTTCATGAACTGGCGGCAACTGAATTTAGCGATATTATTAATACAGCGGATGCGGCTGAATTTATCAGCGGCTTAATGGATGTGGTGCAGCTTTGGAGCTTTGTCGCTCAAGAAGATAACGATATCGTCGCTGACTGGTTGAGTTTTAAATTTCCTGAAAAACGTGATTTTGACTATTTGGTTGGGCATGACACCGTAGACCGTGGTGAATTTACTGCGTGGATGGGTAGTTTGGAACATCGCCGCCGCCGGGATGGCTTTAAATTGACAGATCCACGCCTTAATCAACGGCAGGTATTGTCAGAAGTTAATCATTGTATTTATTGCCACGAACGCGATACCGATTCATGCTCAAAAGGTATGCGTAACAAAAAAACCAATACCTTTAAAGTGGATCCGCTGGGTGTGACGACTATCGGCTGTCCGCTGGATGAAAAAATATCGGAAATGCATTTGGTTAAACGCCAAGGCGACAATATTGGCGCGTTGGCGATTATTATCATCGATAATCCGATGTGCCCTGGTACCGGTCATCGTATTTGTAATGAGTGCATGAAAGGTTGTATTTATCAAAAAACCGACCCCGTTGACATTCCGCAAATTGAAACCAATGTGCTGACTGATGTGTTGTTCATGCCTTACGGTTTTGAAATATACAGTTTGCTGACCCGCTGGAATCCGTTAAACGTTAAGCGCCCCACCATGCTGCCGTACAACGGTAAAAATGCCTTGGTGGTCGGTTTGGGCCCCGCCGGTTATACCATGAGCCATTATTTGTTAAATGAAGGCTTTGGTGTGGTCGGTATTGACGGCTTAAAACTGGAGCCTTTGCCGGTAGCGTTAACCGGTGATGCAAACACCTTGCCCATACCGATTGTTGATTTTAATGATCTTTATGAAGATTTGGATAAACGTATTTTGGCAGGTTTTGGTGGTGTGGCTGAATATGGCATTACCGTTCGTTGGGACAAAAACTTTCTAAAAGTGATTTATTTAACGCTGCAACGGCGTGAAGCGTTTCGTGCTTATGGCGGCGTCCGTTTTGGTGGCACATTGACCATTGAAGATGCCTGGAGCATGGACTTTGATCATATTTGTATCGCGTCCGGCGCAGGCAAGCCCACTGTTATTGATATTAAAAACAATTTGATACGCGGCATCCGCAAAGCTTCTGATTTCTTGATGGCGTTGCAATTGACCGGCGCGGCCAAGGCGTCTTCAATGGCTAACTTGCAAGTGCGCCTACCTGCAGGTGTTATCGGTGGTGGTTTGACGGCGATGGATACCGCAACCGAGTTGATGGCGTATTATCCTGTTCAGGTGGAAAAAATCCTGCATCGTTATGAAACATTGTCTGCCGTTTATGGTGAGCAGGTGGTTCGTGGTCGTTACGATAAAGAAGAAACGCTTATTCTTGATGAATTCCTGGCGCATGGCAAAGCTATCCACGCTGAACGCCAACGCGCTGAAGCGGAAGGTGAGCAACCGCATTTTCAACCGTTGGTGGAGTCGTGGGGTGGCGTAACGCTGTTCTATCGCAAAGGCATCAATGATGCCCCTGCGTATCGCCAAAACCACGAAGAAATCAACAAGGCACTGGAAGAAGGCATTGCCCTGGCTGAAGGTATGAGTCCGCTGAGTGCCGATGCCGACGAATACGGACATTTGAATGCCGTCGATTTTGAGAAATTGGTATCAGAAGACGGTCGCTGGAAAAGCTCGGGACAGATCATCAAGGTTCCGTTACGCAGTTTGTATGTGGCAGCGGGTACTTCGCCCAACACGATTTATCAAAGTGAATATCCCGACACCTTTGTGATGGATAAATGGTTTTTCCAACGTTATGAACCCGAATGGACAAACGATTCTGTTGAATTAGTGCCTATGAGCGATGAAGCGTTCCCTAAGCTGGGTAAACCTGCGCCGCTGACGTCCTATCAAAAAGACGGTAAATTTATCAGCTTTTACGGCGACAATCATCCGGTCTATGCCGGTAATGTGGTAAAAG
>Ga0194056_10000293_pt1 | contig 26497 bp, 19 predicted proteins | sample SepL4413m_MetaG_FD_155458 | JGI IMG/M metagenome (GOLD analysis project Ga0194056, IMG submission 155458) | Anoxic zone freshwater microbial communities from boreal shield lake in IISD Experimental Lakes Area, Ontario, Canada - Sep2016-L442-13m | ecosystem: Environmental > Aquatic > Freshwater... | reverse complement strand
ATGTACGGTAAATAGGGGGTTTGAGGGCAAAATAATTATTTTTTCGGCTTTTTTATGAAGAAAATGGAGTATTAAACCTTAAGTCGGACAGACTCCTAGCGCCTGTCTAATAAAAGCCCATCCCGTCGCCACCCATTCCATAGCCCATCGTGTCCCAATCCAGTTCTTCCTGCTGATCCATTTCAGCCGACATACGTTCTTCAGCGGCTAAATTTTGTTGCACTTGCAGTTGCTGGAATTTTTGATAAGCCTGATCTTGCCCCCAATAAAAGCATTGGCAGTTAGTCGCATCGGCGTAGATGTAATAAGCCGCGCCGTCTTTTTGATGAGGTACTATTTTATTCTGGGTCAGCGTCTTAAGGTGGGCCATCTTGGCGGGCGTATCGGCCAGGGTCATTTTAAAACCGGCTGCGGCCAATAATTGCTCTGTATCTTTGGTTTTTTGGGCTGACATCATGGCACAGGAAGCCAGTAATCCGCTCAGCACAAGAGCACCCAGGGCTTTCCAAAGACGGAGATGGGTTATATTCGTTGGTATATTCATCAAGTCGTTCCTCTTTGTTGTTTAGTATCTGTGTCGGGTTACGGCTAACGCCTAACGCCTAACGCCTAACCCGACCTACAGTCTATTATTGTTTTTTATCGGGTGCCTATTGGGTTTCTACTCTGGCATGGTTATGGTGCGCGATGCGCACCCTACCCGGTTTTCCGGGAGCGCCGAGTTATGGTGCGTAATGCGCACCCGATCACGGTTTTCCGGGAGCGCCGAGCCCCAGCTCGGCACGGGATAGTCAGGCCGATTACTGACTGTTGGTGACTACGCCGAGCTAGGGCTCAGCGTTCCCGGAATCATTACTGACTGTTGGTGACTACGCCGAGCTAGGGCTCAGCGTTCCCGGAATCATTACTGACTGTTGGTGATTACGCCGAGCTAGGGCTCAGCGTTCCCGGAATTATTACTGACTGTTGGTGACTACGCCGAGCTAGGGCTCAGCGTTCCCGGAATCATTACTGACTGTTGGTGACTACGCCTAGCTGGGGCTCAGCGTTCCCGGAATCAATAGTCGCGCAGGTCTAAAAACTTATAAAAATTGACAACCGGCCCCCTCAAAAACGGCACAGATTAATCGCCCTGTGGCATAGGCACCGGTATCCAATGCGATACGGTTATGACGAATTTCAGGCTGATCGGTGACAGTATGTCCATGCACTATGACTTTGCCGTGAAATAGCTCGCTGTTTAAAAATTCTTCACGAATCCACAACAGGTCTTCAGCCCGCTGAAGATGAAGCTTACAACTCGGTTTAATGCCGGCGTGTACAAAAAAATAGCCGCCTATTTCGTAATAAATTGCTAAACGTTCAAAAAAAGTAAGGTGTGAGGCCGGCATTTTTTCAAGCAATTGCGTCCGCAACCCCGCCAACTCTTTTGCAGTAGGTATACCTTGAACCTTAACGCCGTAACTTATCAAGGTCGATAAGCCGCCAAATCTAAACCACTCATGGGCAATTACGTCATCGTTGCCCGATAAAAACTGCATCAATACTTGTTCATGGTTACCCAGCAAAAATACTGTTTTGAAGTCCGGGAAATTGTTTTCCAACAAACACTCAATAACCTGTCTGGAGTGCATCCCTCGATCAATATAATCACCCAGATAAACCCGTATTTTGGTGCCAGTAAAATCCGCTGCGTCATTGACAATTTTCTGGTGCGCTTCCTGCAACAAATCCAGTCGGCCATGAATATCGCCAATACAATAAAGCCGATGATTTTCGGGCAAACCTACCGGTAAAGGTACTTTTGGCTTGATGTTAAACAGTTTTTTTAAGGTAGCTTTCAAGAGTCTTTAAGAATTTTTGGCCATCATCGGGCGCATTTACAAACGCCTTTACAACGAATGGTTTGGCTTCAGGGTGCAGTGCGACAAAGTTAACCAGCTGCACGGGTTTAAAAGTCCAGGCAACGCGTACTTGATTTTGCCATAAACGCTGCATGTCTCCATCAAAATCATTATAGTACTCATAACTAAATGCCAGTCGGGGTATGACCAGATCCGGTTCTACGCGCCCTGCGTAAAAAGATAAACGTAAAGCGTTAATACTCTGTAGCCTCGGTAAGTTAAGCAGGCTGTCAACCGCAGCCAGACGAAACCAGCCATACGGGTCAATGGGCGATAACGTTAAGCCTTGTATAATGGCTGTCTGTGCCTGTTTAAGCAGTTCCTGTTTTTTTGCAAACGGCAGTAACGGTGATACGTTATAGAGCTTTAAATAAAAAAAACCCTGGTATTGAAAATAATCAGGGTTTTTATACCAGAACAGAGCCCGATTTAAATCGGCAATGCACTTTTCATAGATGGCCGGCGGCATTATTTTCCGGGTTTGATTAAACGCGGCTTCCGGATAAAGCGCATATAAACCGGAGATAAACCGTGGCACCGCCAACATTAACATCCCGCAACAAACCAGCACCCCACAACCGGCTATCATGCGCTGACCAGTAAAAATACGGAAGCTTGGCATGGGTCGGTTTAACTGGTGTAATACTGCTTATAACGGCCATACGAGTGATAATAGCCGGAGTCCCCATAGCCATAGCGGCCATATTGTTCTAAATTAACTTTTTGCAAGACAATCCCAGCAACGTTATTATGGCCGTCTTTACTTAACAGATGTAACGCGCTGGCGATGACTTTTTTAGGGGTCGAGTCCCAACTTAACACAAATATGGTTTTATCAACCAAACCGGCCAATATCCGGGTATCAGGTACTGCCATGATGGGGGCCGAATCGATGATGACCAAATCAAACTGTTCACGCAACTCATCGATGATTGATTTCATTCTGTGCGAAGCGAATAAATCAATCGGGTTAATAAAGGCTGAATGTCCCCGGGTTAAAATTTTCATACCGGTTTCCGGATCATCAACCAACACTTCACTCAGCACCAACTCGTGATGCATTAATAAATCCGTTAAGCCCAGCGCACCGCCTTTAACCTTAAAGGTTTTGCCAATGGTCGGACGGCGTAAATCCGCATCAACCACAACCACACGTTGTCCGGCCGTAGCTGAATGTCTACCCAGTAAAATAGCCAAGGTACTTTTACCTTCGCCCGGCACCGCTGAAGTCACCAATAATGATTTAACCTCGGCATCCGGGTTAAGCAAACTCAATGAAATACGCAAGGTATTAATGGCTTCCGCCAACGCAGATAAGGGTTTGGCCAGCAAATACTCATGCGGCTTCATCTTGCTTTCCATTAATCTGGGTACAATACCCAAGGTAGTGATATTGAACAACTCTTGAATCTGTTCAGGCGAACGTACCCCCGGATTAAGCATTTCCAGCAAAAATACCAGGAAAACCGCAAAGCTTATCGCCCCAATCATACTGGCGGTAAGCATTAGATTTTTCTTGGGAAAGGACGCGCTTAAGGGAATTTCCGCAAACGAGATCACTCGCGCATCCGCTTGTGAAATACCCTGTGTGGAAGCCGTTTCTTTAAAACGACCTAAAAAAGTTTCAAATAACGCTTTGTTGGCGGTCGCCTCACGCTCCAACGCATGTAAATCGACCTCAGCCTGACTGTTACCGGTAGTTTTCGACTCCATTTGCCTTAAGCTGCCTGACAGTGAACCTTCACGCGCACGCGCAACATCCAGACTATGGCGAAGACCTGCGGCTATTTTTTTAACTTCCAGATTAATTTTTGCCTTGGTATCTTCCATTTCTGCCTGCATTTGAATCATACGCGGATGGCGGGCCCCGTATTCCACCAGCATTTCCGAATATTTGCGCTGCACTTCGGCTTCTTGACCACGTAAACTGGATATTAAACCCGAGTTTAACACCTCGGCAACGCTATCAATATCTTGCCCGTTTCTGGCTATTGATTCAACTTGTTGATATTTGGCTTCGGCTTCCGCGCGTTGAGAGCGGGCAATAATCAACTGACTGTTGACTTCTGATAATTGTTGTTGTGAAAGTCCGGTGCCTTTACTAACTTCCAGCAAGGCGTGGGATTTGCGGTAATTCTCCACAGCGCGTTCGGAAGACTCTACCTTGTGCTTTAACTCGCCCAGTTGGTCATTTAACCAGTCGGTCGCTTTTTTGGTGGCATCAAACTTGGCTTGTAATTGTCCAACAATATATTTATCGGCCAGTTCATTGACTATTTTTGCGGCTAATTTAGGGTCTTCGGATTCAAACGCCAAATTAATAACCTGTGAGCGCTTGACTTGGGTAACCGTTAATTTACCCAGAAAAGTATTGATTAACTGGGTAAGCCGGGCCTCAGCCTTTTCTTCATCGCTGCGGGTATCAATTTTCACCAATCCCATGGCTTCTTTCCAGGTTTCGGGTATTAAGTTTTTGGGGTTAAATTGGGCAAGAAAACCGGGTTTTCTAAGTTTGGGATTAAATTCTTCGTATTGATCCAAATGTAAAACATCAATCACTTTACGCGCCAACTCACGCGACCTAATAACCTGCATTTCGCCTATCACTGCCGACTCACCCTTTAAGTTACCCGTCATCACCTCTTCAATATCGACCACCTTGGCCGCATTGATACCAATCAAGAGTTGTGTCGTTGCCGTATAACGCGGCACTAACTGATAGATAATTAACACCGCCAACAGGCTGAGCAAAAGCGTGACACTTATCAATAAGCGCTTTCTTAACCAAAGGGTATTGAGAATATTGTTCAGTGACAGCTCTGTATTGTCATTTAGCTGAACGTCGATGGGCACTACAGATTTTTCAGTTGAGTCGTACACAAGGCTCTCAATAATGATGATGCGGTTATTTTTGGAAAGCTGAAAGCATAAGCCCAAATCGGGTTATGACTATCACCTACATTAATGGAAAAGATACCAACGGGTTAACTTTCTGTACGTTACGACATAAGGTAACCCCGTCCTATCGTTCCCATGCTCCCGCGTCACTGCCCACAGTTAAGCATTGTAGGAGCGGGCCATGCCCGCGATGAAGAAGCTAAAGCTAAGGAACGCGCATGAAATAACTTAACCATTTATATTCCCTCACCCCAGCCCTCTCCCAGAGGGAGAGGGAGCAAGATGCCGAAGTTATTTCATGCACATTCCTAAGCATTGCAGCCAAAATATCGCCGGCATGGCCCGCTCCTACGGTGTTATTGTACTTAACTGTGGGCAGTGACGCTGGAGCGTGGGAACCAGTCGGGGGGTATTTTCTGCGTACTGCCTTACAACATAAACACTAAAAAAACCGTTCTTCAACGTGAATCACATCCCCCGGCATTACTTTTTCGTCCATGCTTAATTTCTCTTCATTTTTCTTGGGGTCATTCATACGAATAACCATAACGTGATCTTCTTTGGCGCGATAAGTAAAACCACCCGCGATGGCGACCGCATTAAGATAAGTCATGCCATCAACATAAGGATAAGACTTGGGTTCCTTCACTTCACCCAAAATATAAAAAGGGCGATAATTTAACACTTGTACATTAACGCGCGGATTAAGCAAATAATCGGGTTTTAGTTTATCAGCAATGGCTTCTTCCACCTGTTTTACCGTCAGATCTTTAGTATTAACATCACCAATTAACGGCAGGGCAATCTGGCCGGCACCATTGATGGTATATTCACCCGACAACTCTTCTTGCTTAAAGACGGTGATTTTTATTTGATCACCCGAGCCCAGTTTATAGGCCGCATTAACAGCAGAAAGTGAAAGCTGGTTTTGCGTTGGCAACTGGCTGTTTTCTTCAGCAAACAGGGGGGCACACAATAACATACCCCACAATAACAATAGTCCTGAAGTAACCTTAATACAATATTGATTCATTTTTTTTCACAGGAATACCGGCAGGTAGACAATAATAATGACAGCGACTTAGGTGATTTCCGTAGAAAATTTTACCCATTAAAAGTAGAGCTTCCCCAATCAGGCAAGGAATAGGATTCATCTAATAGGTAAGTTATTTTCCAGAAATAACCTTAAAACTGAGCCCTAAAATTAACCATAACCAGATTTAAATCATAGTTGGCGAATTGATAATTAGTTGATCTGTTTTGGAAAGTATAGGTTAGATCCGTAGAAAAATTTTTATTTAACAAATACTTGGCACCTGTACTAATGATATACGTGTTGTCATTACGATTTTCGGTATTAGGCGCAACATAGCCTTTGTAGATACCATTGGAATAATCACCTGCGACGTTAAGATAAATATTACGCATTAACTCATGCTGTACACTCACCCCTACACCCGTAGTAAAGACACCTGCAACACCCTGCTGAGTCGTTTCGTTAATAACACGGCTCACTTTGCCATTGACAGTGGTCAGTTTGGTGGGACGCCACCTTAAATTAATAAAGCCGTTAACGCCGGAAATTTCAGATAATCTGGCGTCCTCGTAAGACCTCTGTAAATAGCCGATAGAAGCGTCGCCGGTAATCAGGCCGGTGACATCAAAGGCTATACCGCCCAAGGCATTGTAACCCCAAGAATTACGGTTATAGGCTGTGCCCCTACCGCTGCCATTGGTAAGTGTCAGCGTGTCATAACTTGCATCCAGATATTGGAATTTTACAAAGGCTTCATATTCCGGCTGAATTAAATAGCCCAATCTAAGCTCGGGCGTATACAACCAGTGGTTACGGGTATTCATCTGTAAGGTGGTATTATTGATTGAACTTTGCACATTCTGATAATCATAACGGATAGCATTTAAACCCGCCTTGGCCGTTACCCGGTTTAGGGTATGCGTATAAAAACCATCAATCACTTTAGTGTCATAAATCGTTGGAGCGCCACCGTTAATCTGATCAGGTGATCCCCGACTTTCAGTTAGATAGTTATAGGCGAACGCGGTATCAAAATGACTGTTATGAAGCACATCCAAACGCCCGTCTAATTTCGTAAAAACGTTATTATAGTCATTGTTGTTCGGTTGAGTGGCGTAGAGTGCTAAATCGGTATCCAACTTAAAGTTAAGCGCATGCTGATTCCAGTTCGAATTCGCTTTAACACCGGGTTTAAAGTGCGCAACATAGCTATCACTGGTAGGCCCCAGTGCCTTATCACGATAATAAATATTGGACATGTACTGGTTGGTAAAGTCCAGTTTGGGCAAAATGGTAAAGGCACCTGCATGAATACCTTGCTGGGCATAATCAGAAATTTGCCGCTCTCTAGTAATGTCGCTATCATCGTTGGAATCATAAGCCAGAGCATTGCCGCAGCTTAATAAACTCATTATTATAGTGCCTATACATTTTTTGTTGTTTCGTGCCAAATAGAATTTCATGAAAGGTTCCTTTTTTTAGTTAGAACTAATTTCTCGTTTGACTTCATTTATTATCGCGGCCGCTGCCGCCGGGCTAGACGACTGTGCCGCTATCTGGGCGAATACCGATGCCACACATGCCTGGGTGCCGCCGCAATCCGCTATTGCACTTAGCGCCACATCAATCGACATGGCAATTGTATTAACTGTTGATTCGGAAACATTTTCGGTCGGGATGGGTGCGCCTACAGCCACCTGAAACGCCGAGACAATAGCTTTTGCCTGGTTGGGTGCTGCGGCGATCGCTGCTGCTCCTATCTCCGCAGCCTGCTTGGGTGCTGCTTCAATTGCCGCTGCTGTAATAGCTGCCGCCAGCCCCGGGTTTGCCGTGATAACCGCCGTGGTAATAGCAATAGCCATAGTGGGGTTTGCCCTGATGGCCGCCGTGACAATCGCGGCCGCAATGGCGGCGCCTTGATCGGGATTCGCCGCAACCGCTGCGCTAACCGCAGCGGCGGTAATCTCCGCAGCATGAGCAGGATCGGCGGCAATGGCGGCGACAGTATCAGAAGCCGCATCGGCACTGACTGTCAGTGGTATACCCAGGGACATTAACAATAAAATTACTTTAAATAGGTATTTGGACATATTCATGATGTTATCCTCACTTTATTTATTTAAGTTTATGTTGTGTATTCAGAAATTTTAACGCTGATGATAGCAGCTAATATTTGAAAAAACAAAGAAATTTCGAAGTTAAAAATGGAAAATACACGGTAGTTAAGCTATAACACGGTAAGGAACTCGTGTAGCCATGAAGCATGACCCTAACGAACAGGTTATGCTCAAAACCCACCCCTATGTCTAGCATGAAAGATTTGCTGATTTATCAATCAGGTTGCCCTAATTTGACTATAATGGAAGTTTTTAAGACTCGTCGCGAAGACGAAATGGCTCACTGTTTTTAAAAAACCCAAACATCAGCAAATTTTTATTGCATCTCACTATAAAAATAACATATTGTCAATCAAATTAATTAAAACGGTCAAAATACTTCATGCTTTGACCGTGAGTTCCGGGTTTGGAGCCGGTGCAACGTGTGGAGGTCAGGCTCTGCCTGACTGTCAGGCAAAGCCTGACCTCCATTGTATTCGTCTAATTCCCATACTACGGCGTCACTGCCCACAGTTAAGCATCGTAATAATATAATACTGCGGCTGGAGTAAAACCGCTTTAGCTGTTTTTACAGGCAATAGCTGAAGCGATTGCACTCCGTTTTTTAAACAACTTTCGCTTAAAAGATAGGCATTAAGCTGCATTAGCCGTTCAAATTATTCAGTGATTTTACTTACGTAAACCTTATGTTTAAATTTTTCTTGTTTACCTTACTGCTGGCTCCCGTTCCTTTTGGCGCTAATCGTCCTTGGGCGTGGAGTTTATATGCGCTGCTCTTGGCATTAACCGGTTTAATCGCCAGTGTTACGGCGTTATCAGGTCGCCCCTCTGGTGCCATTAGCCTACACCCCGTTAAGTATCCGCTGCTGCTAATCTGCGTACCAATTAGCTGGGGTTTGCTGCAACTGTCTGATTTTACCCCGTACCACTGGGCACATCCTTTCTGGCAATTGGCCACCGAACAATTACCCGTAGCGGTTCAGGCGCACATCAGTCTGGCACCACAAGAAACCGCGACCGCACTGATGAAGCTGGGCAGTTATCTGCTGGTATTTTTTATCAGCTTACACTTTAACCGCCACAGTGAAAATACGGCGCTGACCTTTAACAGCCTGGCTTATGCGGGATTAATTTATGCCGTTTATGGCCTGGTTATTTATTTGGGTCAGTTTAATACCCTGTTATATTTTGATACCTGGGCGCCCATGGCTTCAGTAACCAGTACCTTTGTTAACCGTAACTCTTATGCCACTTACGCCGGTTTAACACTACTGGCCGCTTTGCCACTGCTATTTGAAAAAATGCAGTCCAGTTTCCAGTATGGCATTAACAATAACTATGGCAGGCAGTATTTCTTTGAAAACGTGCTGGTGCGTGGCTGGTTTCCATTATTACTCATCATTGTTATTATGACGGCGTTATTTTTAACCAAGTCGCGTGGCGGATTTTTAAGTGCCGCGTTGGCGGTACTTACTTTTTTTATCATCTTGCTAGCAAGTCGTAAAATTAAAAACAATGCCGCCGTCACCTTATTGTTGGTCGTCATTAGCCTCGTTTCCTGGGGCGTATTGGCACGCAGTGGTGATAAATTAATCGACCGACTGGACGCCACGAATCCCGACAGTGAACTGCGACGGCTGGTTTTTGCTATTTTATCAAAAGCCAATGCTGAAAATAGCTGGCTAGGTGTCGGTTATGGCAGCTTTGAAAGAAGCTTTCGCTTATATCGAGACGAAACCATCACAGGGTTTTACGATAAAGCCCATAACACCTACCTGGAAAATATTTTTGAATTAGGTTTGTTGCAAGCCTCCGCTTTATTTATAGCCATTTTTTTAAGCGCTTTAATCTGCCTGCGCGGTGTATGGGTGCGGCGTAGACATTGGATTTACCCTGCCATTGGTTTTTCCGCAAGCGTGCTGGTCGGTACCCATGCCTTGGTGGATTTTAGCTTACAAATACCGGCGATAGCCTACACTTATGCCTTAATGATGGGAGCCGCCGTTGGACAAAGTGTGCCAACCCGCCCACTCACTAAAAACAGCATCCAAAGCGGGACAAGATGATGCCGCACGCAGAAAACATCCTCCCAAGAATTAAGCGCCTATTGGCAAGATAAACCGACACCGTAGGAGCGGGCCATGCCCGCGATATTTTGGTTGCAATGCTTAGCTTTAGCTTCTTCATCGCGGGCATGGCCCGCTCCTACAATGCTTAACTGTGGGCAGTGACGCCGGAGCGTGGGAACGATAGAAATCGCGACGTGGGCGTCGCTCCTACAGATTCGGCTAAATAGCGATGGTCTGAGCTTGCCAGCGCATTAATTGAACGCCATGATCCCCGGCGATTTGCTTTAACAAGGCGGTGTTGTTATCAGTAATATCAACAGTCAGTACGATTTGCTCAATATGATATTTTGCAATTAATGCCTTTAAATCCGTTAAATCACCCAACACGACTTTGCCATAAATATACTGCTTTCTTAATAAAACATTATCATCTATAAAACCAATAATGCAGGTAGTTGTTAATTCATTACCGTATTTCAAATAACGCTCCTGCAAATATAATCCCCCATGATAGCCTGCGCCATAAACTAAAACATTACAGCGAATGGCACCCGGATCAGGATTATCCATAGAAAATGCCTTAATAATACAAGTCGGTGTGCGTATACCCACAATCCCTACTGACGAAAAAAAACAAAATAATGACAGTTGATTAAGCAATAAAAAACCGGAATCCCCTTTAAGTAAATGAAATAACGCAAAACTGGCCAGGCAACCTATAAAAACAACCCCGCTCAACAATAAATAATCCCGAAAAAAACTATTTCGCCAATTTTTGATATAAGCTTTGGAAACAAACAGCAGAATAAAAACCGGCATAATCCATAACGGTAACTGAGAGGAGAATTGCCCCATACTGCGAAACGGTGAAAAACCTGTTAAAGAAATAATAGTCGCCAACCAAACCGATCCCGACATCCACAACAAATCAAATAAAGGATAAAAAATTAAATTAAATCGCGTTAGCGCAGACTTTTCATTGGATCTGGCCAGTAACTTGTTGGTCTCCCATAATTCAATCTGTAGCACATACTTGATTAGCAGATAGAGAGTAATAATAAAAATAACCAAAAACAGCCCGGTGGCAAACTCATTGGCAATCATAAAAGCCAGTCCCAGCAGTACCGCCACACTATTGGCCGCATAAAGCACCAAGGTGACATGGCGCTGCTTAAGGCCTGTGTTAAGTAAGCGATGGTGTAAATGATCTTTATCAGGCTGCATTATTTTAACGTTAGCCGCCCCATCACGTTTAGCCAATGCTTTACGAATTGAGCGACGCCAAATCGCCAGCAAAGTATCAATAACAGGAACGCCCGCCACAAAAAAAGCCATCGCTATAATCACTAAAAACGACCCTTTACCCCCGCCGTTTAAGCTAATACTTGCCAAAGCAAAGCCTAAAAACAGACTGCCGGTATCGCCTAAAAATACTTTGGCAGGAAAAAAATTATAATAAAGAAAACCGGCGCAAGCTCCCACCAATGCCAAACAAACCAGTGCGTCACCTGACGAAGCCCGAAAAATAAACACCGCAGCCAAACCGGTAGCGGAAATCATTGCCAAGCCTGAACACAAACCATCCAAGCCATCAATTAAATTAAACGCATTAATAATGCTGAGCATCCAAATCAATACAAAACCCATGGCACCCCAATAACCAAAATCAAGACTGAGTAAATTAACCTGGTAACCTGATAAAAAATAAAGACATAAAATTGCCGCCGTTTGCCCTGCCAACTTAAGTAAAGGCGACAAGCCATAACGGTCATCAATAAGACCCACCGCTAGTAAAATAGACGATGATATAAAAAAAGCTGACCACCAATCGACATTCAACTGACCTGCAACAGAAGGCCAAAAATAATGATAAAGCAGGTAACACGTTAAATGAAACGCAAAAAACACCACTACGCCGCCACCCAGTGGCATTAATTTTTTATGAACACAGCGCTCATCGGGGGCATCCATTAAACCAAGACGCGGTGCCAGCTTAATAAATAACGGCGTCAGCAACAAGACCATAAAATATGACAGCCCAAAAACAGCAATATATTTAAACAGATTATTCGTTACCATTATGTCATCAGCTCAGTAGATATTAGATGTCTCAATATTCAGGCTTCACTCGTTCCCACGCTCCAGTTCAGGAATGCCGTCAGTGACGCTTTCGCGTCACGCAACGCTGGAGCGTTGCCGAATGAATTCCCACGCCGGAGCGTGGGAACTAGACGAACTCCACTCGTTCCCAAACCGGAGCGTGGGAACTAGACGAACTCCACTCGTTCCCACGCTCCAGCGTGGGAATGCAGCCCGTGACGCTCCTGCGTCACACAACGCGATAGCGTTGCCGAATGCCCCCCAGACCGATGCATGGAAACCAGGCAAAAATAACCCCACTGTATTATTCCCAAGCAGGAACCTTATTATTCACAGCCTTTGTAGTGTTTGGCTTGGCAAGCTTGAGCCATCTGCCGTGCTTTTTCCCGTTGCAGAGGTGTCATGCGTCTGGCCAAGGTATCCAGACCTTCCTCAGCCTTGGCATCCCCTTGTATAGCCGCAAGATTTATCCACATATAGGCAAGAATGTAGTCTTGTGTGATGCCCAAGTCTTGATCATACCGATAGTCGGGGTTGAATTTTGCCTCGGTTAACCCTTGCTCGGTGGGTTGCTGATAACTCGTATTGTCATCAACTCCCTGTCCCGCCTGATACATAAGTCCCAAGTTATTTTGTGCTTTTGGCAGCCCTTGCCCGGCGGCCAGCCGATACCACTTAACGGCTTCTGTATAATCTTGGGTGACGCCTTTTCCAGACTCATACATCAGACCCAGATTATTTTGCCCCAAAGCATTCCCCTGTTCCGCAGACAATCGATACCACTTAACGGCTTCCTGGTAGTCTTTCTCTACCCCCTCGCCTTTGCGATATAACGTGCCCAAGTCAGCTTGCGCCAGTGCATCGCCTTGCCCGGCGGCTTTCTGGAACCACTTGACGGCTTGTTTAAAATCTTGAGTTGTCCCTTGTCCTTGAGCATACAAAATACCGAGATTATATTGCGCCTGCGTATCACCCTGTTCAGCCGCTTTTTGCCACCACTTAAACGCCTCTTGATAATCTTGGGCAACCCCGTGGCCTTGCGCATACAGAACACCCACGTTGGATTGCGCCAATGCCTCACCCTGTTCAGCCGCTTTTAAATACCACTTAAACGCTTCCTGGTAATCTTGACTGACCCCTTCACCTTTACGATAAAGCGTGCCAAGATTATATTGAGCCAAGGCATCATCTTGTAGGGCCGCTTTTTGATACCAGTTAAAAGCTTCTTGGTAGTCTTGGGTCACTCCCTGTCCCTGAGCATACAGCGTGCCCAAGTTGGATTGTGCCAACGCATCACCCTGTTCAGCCGCTTTTTGATACCACTTGACCGCTTCTTGATAATTTTGGGTTACCCCCTCTTGCCCTTGGGCATACAGCGTACCCAAGTCATATTGCGCCAGTACATCGCCTTGCTCAGCCAATCGCAAGGTCGTATTAAAGTCAGCAAAAGCGGTAACGGAAAAGAATAAAAATACGGTTAAAAATAATGTTCTAAATATACCCATGACTTTCCCCTGATAATATCGCAATCATTTCAGGTAGACGTGCATATCCAATAAGATTGCCAATTGACATCTTGTCCCGCTCTTTAATAAAAAAGGGCGGTAAAGAGGATTTTAAAAAGTAAAGTTTCTCAACTTATGTCGAGCAGATTCCTTGATAAGTGCTAACGTATTAGCTCACTCGCACAATTTAACATATTTTTACTAAAGGTAATTAAAAATTTTATACACAATCTTCAAATTTTTAATTCTTGATTTTGGTGAGGCAGCTATAACAAGCATTAGGCGCAGGCCGGAATAAAGCAACCCAAGCCTGTCCTGAGCTTGTCGTCGGCTTAATACCTGAAGAAATTGAGAAATTAAACCTTAATCAATACAGGCAAATTATTTCAGGAATGAATCGTATCATCTATGAAGTGCGACAGGACATTATTTAAATTCTGCGCTTGGGCAATAAAATGCAAATGATTTTCTAAAACCACATAACCATAAAGCCGCAAACCCGCCTGCTCCCTTTGATAACGCCAACAATCCAGCAGAATTTGTACAGTCTCCGGTCGCGTAAAAACCGGAAGCCACTCCATTACCGTACACGTCATAAAATGTGGCTTAGGAATGTGCATGAAATAACTTCGGCATTTTGCTCCCTCTCCCTTTGGGAGAGGGCTGGGGTGAGGGAATATAAATGGTCAAGTTACTTCATGCACGTTCCTTATCAACTTCGGTGATACTGTATAGAGCCATGTAGAAGTAAAGCGACATTCGATCACCCTCACCCCAGCCCTCTCCCGGAGGGAGAGGGAGCTTAATGTTGCTTTACTTCTAAGTCACTCTATAACGACTTCTACCCATAATTATCTATGTAATCCGACGCTGGAGCGTCACCGACTGCAACGAGATAACCGGATTTTTTTAAATAGCGCCATACTGGCTTAATGTTGTAAGCCGGGATAAAATTCCAAATTAAGAAGATCTTCTTGAGCGTAAGGATATTGGGCAGGAAAGGCCGATTCTTCAAAGCCGGTTTCTTTGGCAGCCAGTAAAACAGAATCTATATAGGCATCCGCAATAAATTCTTCCAGCCTTGCATGTAAACTGGGATTATCTTTTAGCAGCCTTTGTAGCTGACGCCGTTGTTCTTTAATGGTGAGTTGCCAACTCCGGCCCCGAAAAGACGGTTGATAATGCCACTTTAAGAGATGTGCCAATAAGACAGCAAGTCGATTGATCAACTCTCGACGCTCCCTTGCTCCCATACTCTCTATCTCCTCAATTAAATATTTAAAATCGACATCAGCCAAATTACCGGATTTAAGAAGGCTAACCTGTTGCTGAGTCCACGCGTAAAAATCCAGATCATGAAGTAAAGAAGTTGTCATAACGCACTCCGTGATGTTAAAAGTTTGCTCATTGTATCATCCACCCGGAAATCATCACATTCCAGTAAGGCAGTACGCAGAAAATAACCCCCAGAATCAGCCAGGTTCCACGCTCCAACACCCTCTCGTTCCCACGCTCCAGCGTGGGAATGCAGTCCCAGCCGCTAATACTGCTACCTTAAATTTTAATTAATTTAATAATCAACAGGTTGCATATTAAAAGCAGGCAAAGATATGATCTTTTTAAAGCGACCAATATACGAAAAATCAACAAGTTAAATAGAAATAGAATCGCAATCTGTTCTTTTTAACACTTTTTGAATTTTATTTTTCCGCTTATTTAAAGCGCAACACATTAATTATTAACGTAAATATTTTTAAGGTAGCCGTATTAGAATCTGACCCCCATTGATTTTCTAGTTTCTTATAACACACCAGACAGCAAGCTCTCATAGGGAATTCGTAAACCATCATGCAGGCGCTTAACCATCCGCAGACTCAAGGAGCGCTTACGGTTTAACACCTCAGATACTCGACCACTGGAGCCAATATAAGCTTCAAGATCTCGTGGCGTAAGGCCTTGTTGCTCCATTCGAAATTTAATGGCATCAATAGGATCGGCCGAATTAATGGGGTAGTATTTGTTTTCATAGGCTTCCACCAAAGCAACCAGAACTTCCATTTCATCAGCTTCCGGTGTTCCCTCGTCAGCTTGAAAAATAACTTCAAGACGCCTAAATGTAAGCGCCAGATCTTCATCGTTACGGATAGGTTTAATATTCATTTATACTCCCTACATCAATCTTGTCATATTGCTCATGAGTATAGAGTGACTTAGAAGTAAAGCAACATTAAGCGCCCTCTCCCTCCGGGAGAGGGCTGGGGTGAGGGTGATCGAATGTCGCTTTACTTCTACATGGCTCTATACCAATAAATTTTACCCATGCAATGTTAGCCCTATATTGCATTTCAACTACCAGCCGGTATTTATTACCACCAATATTGAAAACCACTCGATTATTAGCGCAAATACTAGCACTTCCATACTGCTCTTTAACAGCTTGCGGAGACGTCCAAATTGCTTTCAATACTTCATCATGCCAACTTTCCAGCGGTGTACGAGAATCACTGTATTTCGCTTGTTCCCAGAAATTCTTTTGGTTAAGCCCAGAACTAGCCAATGGAAGCAGGGTACTACACCAAAAAATCGGCTACCCAATTAAGGTGGGACAGTTTAAAGGTAACTCGCAATAAATAACCTCACTTTATCGTTCCCACGCTGGAGCGGCACCGACATGGGCATCGCCCACAGTGGGAACGATAGGCTGGATTGATTACAGCTTGGTGACCTGCTCCAGCATATTCATCGCCAAGGCCGTTCTGTCGTATTTCTTCGCGGCTTCCAGACAGTGTGCCTGATAGTTTTTATAGGCTTGGGTATCGCGCCGCAAGCTCTGCAAATGTTCCACGAGTTGCGCTGCATTTTCCGGTTCAAAGACAATGCCTACGCCTTCTTCACGCACAATATCAGCTGACTCCCCCGCCACACCATGCAAAACCGGCAAGCCCATACCCATGCACTCAAACAGTTTGGCGGGAATTACCGAGGTAAACAAATCCGTCTTCCGCAGATGAATAATCGAAACGTCCAACAGCGACCAATAGCGTGCCACTTGTTCTTTGGGCACCGTATCGATAAACGGGATATTATCCAGTCCACGCCGCGCCGCTTCTTCTTTAAGCGCCTGCTTGCGGGCACCGTCACCCAACAAGAGAAAGTGAAACTTGTCGGCATCCGGCTGCGTGCGGATAATCTCGGCAGCGTCCAAGACGGTTTCAAGGTGGTGCGCCATACCCAAAGTACCCACATAACCCACTACAAACTTACCTTCCAAAGCCAACTCCCGCACCAACTCCGCATCTTTAGGCATGGGCTTGAAGCGGGACATATCCACGCCATTCGTCACCACCACAATTTTATCAGCGTCTATACCTCGCGCAATTAAGGTTTTCTTGAAGGAATGCGTCACGGAAACAATCAAGGCCGCCTTGCGATAAAGAAAGTACTCCAAACGCTCTAACGCCCGGATAACCAAGGACTCTTTCATTGCCCCTACCGCCACGATCGAATCCGGCCACAAATCACGCAACTCAAACACAAACGGAATCCGCTTCAAACGGCTCACCACATAAGCCGCGCATACCGTAAAAAATTGCGGTGATGTCCCCACCACCACATCCACACTGCGTACAAAAAGAGCCGCCAATGCCGCAGTCACCATAAAACTCTGATAATCCAGAATGCGCTTCACAAAACCCTCATTCGCGGTGATGTAAGACCACACCCGAATCACTCGAATGCCGTCCATTTCTTCGCTTTGCCATAACCGGTTATGATAACCGCTAAGCAAACGACCTTTGGGGAAGTTTGGCGCACAAGTAATTACTGTCACCTTATAGCCGGCTTTAACCCATTCGCGGCAATGCTCAAAAGTACGTGATGCCGGAGAATTAACCTCCGGTGGAAAATTGTCAGATAAAAATAGAATATGCATATCAATTCCAAGTCAATTCAAAACAGATTTCAGGGTTCTCAAATAAAACGTCGATGCGATGGCACGGTATCGACAAACCAAATTCAGGATGCCACACAGCACAAGCAACACGGGCAACACCACCTGAAACAGACCAATGCACAAGCCGTCCATCGGGCAATTGCAACTGTCCGGCCTGGTTTTTTCCAAACACACTCACCGACGGATGCAGATAATAACGAGCTACCGCCGTGCTAAAATCGCCCTCAATAACATCGACCACCTGCAACGCGAATTCATCCAATCGCCAATATCGGCGATGCACCGGCTTGCCCTTCAACCGTTGGTAACCATCGTGAGCGCAAGTCACCGTCAGCGCCTGCTCACCTTCGTTTAGCGCCAAACCGAAAGGCCGTGCCCGCCGGGCGACCCTAAAGCTGCCCCACACCTCACTTGAATCAGCGCTGTTGACCTCAACCGTGCTATGCGCCGATGTCCCGCGCTGGCGTAAGCGTTCCGCACCCAGCCCATAACAATAAGTTCCGGAATTTACCACCACCCGCTGCCCAAACAGCGACAACTCAAACGACAATGTATCTGCATGGGCATGGCCAGGTAAATAATCCGGCCCAATCCGTGCCACATCCAACAGCGCCACCGCAGCGCCCTGTTGCAACCGCACATAACCGGAATCGGCAAAGTGCGTACAACCCGACCTGGGCTCAATGGAGCTGACGGCCAAACCCAGCCGCCGCGCATAAGCCAACAACACCGCATAATTCGGCGCAATACCCAAGGCGGCATCGTTAAAAAAAGCAAGCTGCCCATCCGGGTGACTTAAACCCTCAAGCCAAGGCAACATACGCCCCGCCACCTCCCGCCATTGCAACACCTGCGCCTCTGGCACCTGCCCGGGCCACGCCTTGGCAGCATTCAGCAGATCCAGTAAATCTTCAAGAATAATCGCGTGATACATTGGGCTCAGCTCAAAATGCCCTCCATCTGGCAACACCTGCTCTAAAACCTCCCGACCCAGAATCTTCAGACCTTGCGCCAACCACGCCGCTGCTTCATTCCCCTTAAAAAACAGCCCAGCAAAAACCAGCGCCTTGGCATTCACAAACAGATGATTACCCAGCAAATGCCATTCGATATGCCGCTGCAACCACCGTGTCTGCACTGCCAGACTCTCTATCCACGACGGCTCCAGATTATTTCCCGCCACTGCCCATTTAAACCAATTTACCAAACGCAGTGATGTGGGATAAGGCTCCCAACCGTTGCCCACCCCCGGCGGATTCTCTGCTATCCAGCGAACTATCAACGCCCGGTGCCAGGCAAGCCGGCTCGATGCATTCAACGCATTTAAATCATCAAAATAATGTAGATTGTAAAGCCACAACTTGTCCTGTACCGGATTGTTCCAATCAGCCGCACAACGTAACTGACCCACCGTATGAAGAAAACAAAAAGAATCCGCGCTTAACCGGGAGACAGGCCGCTCGGCTGAATTAACCCATAACCCTAAAGGCAAATGATATTGAGGGGCAGGATCACACTGTGGCTTGGCCGGATTCAACTGCTGCCAAAGCCGCCCGTAGAACTGCACAGGCCGCAGATAGCGCAAGGTATTAACATACCGAATCAGTTTCGTTATCATATAAAACTACAGAGACCGGTGGAATTTGCAACCCCGACTGAAACGTTTAACACCATCCTCTCGTTCCCACGCTCCAGCGTGGGAATGCAGCCAGTGACGCTCCAGCGTCACGCAACGCTAGCGTTGCCGGATGAGTTCCCACACTAAAGCGTTGCCACTGGGTGCCGGTAAAGGAGTTGCAACCTCGACCAAAATGCTTCTTCTCGTTCCCACGCTCCAGCGTGGGAATGCAGCCAGTGACGCTCCAGCGTCACGCAACGCGCTAGCGTTGCCGGATGAGTTCCCGCACTAAAGAGTCACCACTGGGTGCCGGCAAAGGAGTTGCAACCCCGACCAAAATGCTTCCTCTCGTTCCCACGCTCCAGCGTGGGAATGCAGCCAGTGACGCTCCAGCGTCACGCAACGCGCTAGCGTTGCCGGATGAGTTCCCGCACTAAAGAGTCACCACTGGGTGCCGGCAAAGGAGTTGCAACCTCGACCAAAACGTTTAACACTATAAATTGCTTTTAAAACATGGGGTAACGAGGCTGTAAATCTTGTCATGCTTCAGTTGGTTAACTAGAGCCAATATTATTACGTTCAAATTTAATAAACAATACGTATAAATACCTATAACTCAATCTTTGCCAACTCTATAGACAGGCGGCTAACCTCGACAATCTCTGCAAACGGAATCGGTGCAAGCCCACCCGACTTAAGCGCGTTGACAAACGCCGCAGCGCAGTGCTTTTGGCCTTTGTCCTGACGCCACAGGTTCATGCTCTTAAAACCCGGCCAGGCATACCCGCTTAATTTCCGAAAATTATCAAGCTGCAACACCCGCCCGCCGGCAAATACCTCCAGCCGCTCTTTGGGGAAAGCCTTGCAACCATTGGCGAAGTAATGCACGGAGCCAATGGAACCATCGGCAAATGATAATTGCAGGGTAACCGTATCGCTATTCGTTGAGTCCATCGCCGTACGGGTATGACTGACAACAGAACTGTCCGCCAAAAAGCGCAGCACATCGATAAAATGACACGCTTCACCAATGATGCGTCCGCCGCCGACCTCCTTATCCTGCGTCCAATGCTCGGCCGGTATCGCACCCGCATTCACCGTCATTATAAAAGACTTCGGCCCACTTACTCCGGCCAGCAACGACTTGATTTTTTGCACCTGCGGCGCAAAACGGCGGTTAAAACCCACCATCACCAGCGGCGCTTTAGCCTCTTTTGCCAACTGCGCATAAGCCGCTTCGATGTCATCCAGCTCGGCCAAGGTCAGGCACAACGGCTTTTCCACAAACACCGATTTGCCCGCTGCCAAGGCCTGCAACACCCATCGCGCATGGCTGTTATGGCGGGTGCCAATCACCAAGGCATCCACGATTGGGTCAGTAAACAACTTGGACGTATCCGTCGTGGTTTCATCAAAACCGTACTTCTTACCGGCATGAACACCGCTTATCCCGGCACTGGAAGCAACCGAAGCCAAATGCGCTCCCGCTTCTTTAAACGCAGGAATCAATACGCCAGTGGCATAATTGCCGGAACCGATAAATGCTATAGTCGGCGCTTTTTCTCCCCTTGCCTCCTGAGAGAGGATGCGGGGGGGAGGGTTTAAAAACACGGTCGATAAGCGCATGACTGCATCGGATTTTTCTGCACGCGATGGGTATTCCAGCAAAATACCCATCGAAGGTTCACTACCGCCCACTACCGCATACGCCGCCTCAATTTGCTCCAGCGTAAACCGATGCGAAATCAGCGATGGCACAGCCAAACGGCCATCCGCCATCATATCCAGCACCGCTTCAAAATTGCGTTGTTCAGTCCAACGCACAAAGCCTACCGGATAATCCTGCCCTTGCTCTTCATAAGCCGGGTCATAGCGACCGGGGCCATAAGAGGCCGATACCTGAAAGGTGAGCTCCTTCTTAAAAAAATCATCCCGCGACAACTCTAGACCGGCCACACCAACCAACACAATGCGCCCGCGCTTGCGACACATCAGTGCTGCCTGATGCATCGGCTGACTGCTTTTAGTCGCTGCCGTCACCAGCACCGCATCCACCCCGCGCCCACGCGAAAACCGTTCTGCCGCCAACACCGGATCTTCTCCCGCACCCAGATTAACCACCTCTGCGCCAAAAGACCGGGCGATTGCCAACTTGGCGGGATCCAAATCAATACCCAACACCCGACACCCATTAGCACGCAACAACTGCACCACCAATTGACCGATCAAACCCAAACCGGTCACCACCACCGCCTCTCCCAAAGTCGGCTGCACCAGGCGAATACCCTGCAAGGCAATGGCACCCACCACCATAAATGCCGCAGCCTCATCACTGACCACATCGGGAATATGAGCACATAAATTAACCGGCACACTCACCACCTCGGCATGCTTGCCATTGGATGCGACCCTATCACCCACAGCAAAACCTTCAACGCCTTGACCGACTGCCAGCACCACACCCACGTTGCAATAACCCAACGGTAACGGCTGTTCCAATTTATTGCGCACCGCATCCAGCGTCGGCATCAAGCCATCAGTCTTAACCTTGTCTAACACCATAAGCACCTTGTCCGGTTGCTGGCGAGCTTTTTCAAGCGGATTGGCTTTGCCAAAATCCACCAGCATCCGCTCCGTACCAGCCGAAACCAGAGAGCAGGACGTGCGAATCAATAACTGGCCACTCATCGTTTGCGGGCAGGGCACTTCAACGACATCAGTGACACCGGTTTTAAGGTTTTGAAGAATTTGTTTCATATTACAGCCTGGGGTGAGGTCTTAAAAAAGAAGGCTACCAACTTAAAGCGGGACACTTTTGACTATGAACAATCACGGTGAACCCAGAAAGAGTAACGATAGGTTGTAGGGGTAGATTGTTTCTACCCCTAGCACGTCGTAATTTGCAACGTTAGTCACGGGTTAGCGACAGCGTAACCCGACAAATCGAAGTGTCTATAAATCAATTAATTGTATACTTTGTAATTGCCATCCATGGCAACTGGATTCCGGCAATCCCTGCCGGAATGACGGACTTTTTGGTACTTTGCGAATTATTCTGCTGCTCAGTGTCCCGCCTTAAGTTGGTAGCCGTATTCCTTAATGGCAGTGACTCCGGAGCGTGGGAACGAGGTAAATTGTGGGGGCTCCGGCGTGGCAATGCAGGCTCAGACGCTCCAGCGTCGACAGCAACACCACCAAATTACGCAACCCAACCACGCCAGCGGTAAACCCACCAGCCGATCATTTCATGCAATGCAGCCGTGCTGCCATTCAGCGCCGATACGCTTGGAATCCAGTTCATTATCAGGGATTGCCTGGTATTTATCTCAAAGTCTGTAGGCGCCGGAATGGTAGTAACCCCAGCCATACGGAACGCCGCTTCTGCACGGTGCATGTGCAAGGATGACGTCACCAAAAGCGCACGTTTAAGCCCTAATTCATGCATCAATTTTGCGCAGTTAAGGGCATTCTCGCGGGTGGATAAGCTTTGATTCTCCAGCACAATAGCCGAATTTGGCACACCCAGATCACGCAGAAAATGTTGCATCGATTCAGCCTCGGTAGCGCCCTCGATCATCCAGTCAAAACGCCCCCCCGAAAGCATTACCCGACTGGACTTACCGGCATGATATAGCCTGGCCGCATGCCAGACACGATCCGCAGCAGAGCCCAGATCCGGGTAAGGATGACCGGGGCCACTCGAATCCATAACGCCACCAAAGACCACAATGACATCCGCCGCAGGTAGATTTTCCACAACCTGATTGAGATATTGACCTTCCAACGACTTACGCAAAGCGATAGAAACCGGCGGTAAAGAACACAGCAACAACCACCCTAACGCCCCTGACAGCAGAACTGCCGCCCAACACTGTCGATTCAGCCCCCACAACAAAAGACCCAAGCTCCCCAAACACAACGACAAACCCAGCGGGTAGATAAACAAATTCAAAATTTTTTCAAAAAACATAAATTTAAGTGTTTAAAAGGTTCTGTCCAAAGTAAAGTACTGCGGTGTGAGGACACACTCAATGCGACGCTCCAGCGTCGACAGCAACACCACCAGGCCGCCATCATTACTATCCTAAAATGTGGAAACAGTGTAACGAGAAATAAATGAAACTTTACTCACTTAGGAACGTGCATGAAATAACTTGACCATTTATATCCCCTCACCCCAGCCCTCTCCCGGTGGGAGAGGGAGCAAGATGCCAACGTTATTTCATGCATACTACTTAACTTTGTGAAAGGTTGTTAATCTCTGCTTCAGTCAGCCCGGTCACCTCAGCTATGGTAGCCATATCAATGCCTTTGCCAAGCAAATTAACGGCAATGGTTTTTGATGCCTTGTCTATACCCTCTTCGCGGCCTTTTTCTAAACCTTGCTCTCTGCCTTGTTCTAATCCTTTCTCTAATCCTTGCTCTATACCTTGCCTCAAGCCGGTTTTAGTGGCAAGCTCTATCGAACTCTTTTGAATATAAATCCAGTCCCTCTTTTTATGCTGAAGCTCTAACTCTTCCGGGCTTAAATTGGCTTCATTGGCAATATTAAAGGCTTTTTCTAATTCCTGATCGAGGTTATTAGGGATGTAATCCAAATCTCCTGCATTTTTTATAAAATAAAGCCATTTATCCTGAATCGTTTCAAGCGCATCTTCCTGTTTAGTGAATTTTGGCAATTCAATAAAAATAAGTTCTATATCATCGCTATATTCAATAAACTGTTTCTTTTCTATCAGCTTGAAATTGTTGATTAATTCAGGATTCCCCTCAAAAAGCACAAAGTCGGTAATGGTTAGCGCAATGACGGGGTTAAGCAGATGATAAGCGTCGCCTTTTGTTAATTGTATCGAATAGTTTTTTGCCGCATTATATAAAACTCTTTTTTCAAAACCTTCGTGATTCAGCACCTGCATTTCAATAATCACACGACTACCGTCATCCAATTCGGCTTTAACATCAACATAAGTATCTTTCATCCCTTTCAGCATCGGGATGTTGTAAGGGTCAGCAATCGTTAAGTCCCGGATTTTACGATTATTTTCAAAATCTATAATGGCATTTAAAAAGCTGATTAAAATATCTTTTGAATCAGCACTACCAAAGACTTTTTTGAACGCAAAATCTGTTTTTATATCAAGAAATTTCATTTAATTCAGCCTAATGAGTTAAAGGTTAGGTAACTCGCAATAAATAACTCCCACCCTATCGTTCCGGCGTGGGAACTAGGCGTATTCTGGGGGGTATTTTCTGCGTGCTGCCTTATAGGAATCAATGGGGGCAGGCTTTAAATACGTAAGTATTCACCTCCCCCTTTGAAAAAGGGGGAACGAGGGGGATTTATCTAATAAAATCTCCCCTAACCCCTCTTTTTCAAAGAGGGGAACTGAATAGTTACCTAAATACTGCTACCTTAAAAATGTTTACGATAGTAATCAATGTGTTGTGATTTAAATAAGCGGAAAAATAAAATTCAAAAAGTGTTAAGAAGAACAGATTGCGATTCTATTTCTATTTAACTTATTGATTTTCGTATATTGGTCGCTTTAAAAAAATCACACTACGCATACTTTTAATATACAACCTTTTGATTATTAAAGTAATTAAAATTTAAGGTAGCAGTATTAGAGTCTGACCCCATTTATTTTTTACAGATGAAAAACGTCGTCGAGAGTTGCCGCGTCCAGCACACGGTCACCCCAGCTCTCAAGCTGTCTGGTCGTAGCCGTAGCGATCTGGTTCACTACCTCGTTAGGTAAGGCACCAAAACGTCGTACTAACAGTCGCTGGAGCAATAAAGCCTCACCTTTCGCTATGCCTTTCTCTATACCTTTCTCTATGCCTTTCGCTATGCCTTTCTCTATACCTTTCTGCTCATATTCTTTCGCCCACTCATCAAATCGTTCTGCCAATGACATCTTTAACTCCTTCAGATCGTTCACCTTGGGTAACACCAAGGCATGTTTGCTTTGCCGCAACAGCACTGCCCGAATCCAGATCGCAAAGATGCGCTTCAGCTCCGGATTACCGTCCAGCCATTCGTTTAACAGTTCAATCAGTTGTATCAGTGCTTCGCCGTTCGCAGGGTGCTCAAAGCGGATGACGGCGGCCACCAGGTTTTTTAAGTCAGCCAAGTCAGCTTCGGTATAGTTGTTCTCATCGATCAGCAGATATTTTAGCTGCGGCAAGTAGTTGGACACTAATCCCGGCACTTTAGGAATCAGTTCAGCAATATCGGTAGCCGCCGTCCATTTTTGGTCACCGTTGTAAAGCACAATAGGCAGCACCGGTGGTAGACGCTTTTTGTCCAGGCTATCGCCGCGCCGGATTAAATCCTGATACAGCAAGCCAACGTAAACCATCATCCTAACCGCCATAAAAGCATCTACACGACTCTGGAATTCAATGAGGATGTACAAATACACCCACTCGCCACCCACTTTAACCCGCCAGACGACATCATCGGCACGGTGCCTGAAGTCATCGGTCACGTAGCTACCCGGCATTTTCTCCAGCGTCTCGTAATCAAGCCCGTGCAGCCATTCATCCGGAATAAAACCCATAACCAAATCCCGCACCAGTTCAGGGGCGGAGAATAGTAATTTGTAACTGGCGTCGTTTTCTTGATTCATGCGCTTGATTTTACCTCAATGAAAAGCACTCGACCAGCAAGATCTCTATCAGGAAAATATAAAGTATAGAGCCATGTAGAAGTAAAGCGACATTCGACCACCCTCACCCCAGCCCTCTTCCGGAGGGAGAGGGAGCTTTATGTTGCTTTACTTCTAAGCCACTCTATATGCAAAAACGTGATCTTTTTAAAGCGACCAATATACGAAAACCATGGAACAGTTTAAACCCCACCTTAAATATTTGCTAATTGACGAAAACGCTTACAGCGACGCAGAACTGGCATCACTTACCAACTTGGTGGCCGCCGTTTTTAGATTTGAGCAAGCAGACAGCCCGGCAAGCATGGAAGGCTTGATAAGCCTGTTAATCGATTGGCTAGCCGATAGACCCGACTTACGGCGTATGTTTTCTTTATGGATACGCGCCACATTGATGAGAAAACCAAACTACGGTATCTTGTTACCCCAAGTAGACGATTTACAGGAGATAAAAGTCATGTTGGCAGATAGACTGGAACAATGGGTACTGGCCTATATAGCAGCCCTGACGCATAACCCCATGCGTCCAGAAAACCAATCTATCCAACACATAGCATTACTCCAGGAAAAATTTCATTGCACGAGTATTTGACTCACAATACGGACGACTTTGGAGACGGCACGAAA
>Ga0194056_10000292_pt1 | contig 26499 bp, 24 predicted proteins | sample SepL4413m_MetaG_FD_155458 | JGI IMG/M metagenome (GOLD analysis project Ga0194056, IMG submission 155458) | Anoxic zone freshwater microbial communities from boreal shield lake in IISD Experimental Lakes Area, Ontario, Canada - Sep2016-L442-13m | ecosystem: Environmental > Aquatic > Freshwater... | reverse complement strand
TGCCCACTGTCGACTGCCCACTGCCCACTGTCGACTGCCCACTGCCTACTGTCGACTGCCCACTGTCGACTGCCCACTGCCCACTGTCGACTGCCCACTGCCTGCTGGCTTCTTGGAGTTCATACGAGAAGAATGGGGGCGGTGTTTCGCCGACCTGTTCACTGGTTTTATCCCAATGGATGCTGTCCTTGTGAAGTCTGCATGGTGTGCCTGTTTTTAATCGGCCGAGCGTGAAGCCAATTTTCTCAAGGGATTTGCTGAGTTGAGGAGCGGCGGCCTCGCCTTTGCGTCCTCCCGGGAAAGATGTTTTCCCGATATGAATCATGCCTCTAAGGAAGGTTCCCGTCGTTAATATAACAGTTTTGCCTGCGATCTGGCTGCCATCGGACAGGATTACGCCGGAAAGTGTCCCATTCTTGATCCAAACGTCATCAACCTGTCCTTCTATTACGGTCAGTTGTGGGGTCATTTCCACCACTCGCCGCATCCGGGAGGAGTAGGCGTATTTATCGCATTGGGTTCGGAAAGCCTGAACCGCGAGTCCTTTTTTGGTGTTGAGCGTCCGGAACTGGATACCGGTATAATCACTATTTTTACCCATCTCGCCGCCGAGGGCGTCAAGTTCGCAGACGATGTGGGATTTGGCGATGCCGCCAATGGAGGGGTTGCATGACATTCTGGCGATCGCCAGTCTATCCATGGTGAGGAGTGCAGTGTGGGCGCCCATCCTGGCGGTGGCCAGCGCCGCTTCGCAACCGGCATGTCCAGCTCCGACTACAATGACATCATATACACTCATTTACCAATACAGAAGCGGGAGAAGATGTTGTTGAGCAATTCATCGTGATAGGTGCGCCCTGTAACCTCGCCCAGGGTTTCAAGCGCGCAACGGAGTCGTGAAGCCGCCAGAGCCGGCTCCGGGGCAGGGCGGATCAATAACAGTCCGGCATCTACGAGATCTTTGTGCGCCGATACCAGCAAATGACGATGACGCTCGGATATGGCGGCATGGGGTGGGGCCCCGGCGCTGATGCCGAATTTGCCGATGATGGTCTGCTTCAGCCTCTCTATACCAATGCCATTTTTAGCACTAATGGATATTTGGGACCTATCGGGCGGATATGACTGATCAGTCTTAAATAATTCTGAGTCACATTTATTGTAGGCAATGATAGTCTTATTGATTGTCATGGATTTTAATATGACCATATCCTCATCATCTGCGCCAATTGTACCGTCTATAATGTAAATATTGCAGTCTGAATGTCTTATGGCGATAATAGCCCGGCTGACGCCGGCTTTTTCGATCTCGCAGGGGGTTTCTCTCAAGCCAGCGGTATCGACAATTCGGACTGGAAAGCCATTAATGACTATCTGTTCTTCTATGGTGTCGCGGGTGGTTCCGGCGATGGGAGTTACGATAGCGCGATCCTTGCCGACGAGAGCATTGAGCAGGGTGGATTTACCGACATTGGGCTTACCTGCTATTACGACCAGGGCGCCTTCCCGTAGCAAGTGGCCCTCATCCCATGAATCCAGCAGGTGCTTTAATTCAGTGTCTACGGCATGGTGCCGGGTGATGACATCCGCCATAACTGTTTCAGGGAGTTCATCTTCAGAAAAATCCAAGGTGGCTTCCAAATTGGCCGCCAGGGCGAGGGTATGGTCGTAAAGTTTATCAAAAGCCTGGCTGAGGCTGCCGTTGAGTTGTTCGAGAGCAGCGTCGGCCGCGCGGTCGGAACGGGCGCGGATGAGGTCGAGGACGGCCTCCGCCTGGAGAAGATCAATGCGGCCGCTTAAAAAAGCGCGTTTTGTGAATTCGCCGGGTTCCGCCATTCGGGCGCCGGCCTCCAGAACGGTGCGGAGTATCCGTTTGGCCGCGCTGGATCCGCCATGCCCTTGAATTTCAACGGCATCTTCCCGGGTATAACTGTGAGGGGCTCGATAGATCAGCAGGATCACCTCATCGGCCACCCCGTTATGACTGACGATGTTGCCATGCACAAACGATTGGGCAGGGCGCTGCGAGGGTGGGGCGCCCTTGCCGCGAAAGATCCGGTCGGCAATCGTGAGGCTCGCAGGACCGGTGAGGCGCACAATCGCGATGGCACCTTCACCCGGAGCCGTGGCCAGGGCCGCAATGGTATCGATCGCAGGAATAGTCATATGCCGGGTGATTATTCAAAAACCCGGTGTTTACGCCATAACTATCTTTGATACCAGCGTGTTGCTTGCTGCCGCAGGTTCGTCTGTGGGCGCCTCCCGGACTATTTGGAAAAGTTGCAGGAGCCTGTCCTTGTCGGCGTCCCTGTCGGTGGTCCCTGTCGGCGCCCTCGCTTGACTTACAGCGTATCCACGGGACTTGTCACGCCCATCGGCCCCTGGTTGAGCACGTGCGTGTATGTCGTCTCCACTTGCGAATGCCCCAATAAAACCTGGACCGTGCGGATATCCTGCCCGGCCTCCAGCAGAATCACCGATATCCTTCTTGAGGACCGATTTGAATAGAAACACCACGGCATGAAGCGCCTGATTCTGGGTGGAGGAGGCCACTTGCCGGTCCATCGCCAAATGCTTTAGGAAGTCCCGAACATGGCTGGCATCCATGGTAGAAGGTTTGCGCCCCTGGTGAAACCCAACGAATTGCCGTATCCAGCCGAGATAGGTTTGCTCCGTATCCATCCGGCCACTTCGGGTTGGTGTTTAGCGGCGTTACCCCTCGCCGAATCGCTTGACGCATATCACAAATTCTTATTAACTTGCTATACTTTAAATTACAATTGCAACCTATTGACTGTCAAGAATGGGTTTGATACTTTGCAGTAAATAAATGCAAATGCGACGCGCTATGCGTGACGCATAATACAATGTTGAACGGAACATACATGAGTATTGCTGACCGTCGATCATATCTATCGGAACTCTGCCAGATACTCAGGACACACTGGCCCGCAAACCGGACCGTGAACATCGTCTGTCACGGACACAGTGTGCCTGCCGGCTATTTCGCCACGCCGATGGTGGATACGATGAACGCATATCCGCACCTGCTTCACGTCGGACTGAAGCATCGGTTCCCGTTCGCGGTCATGAACGTTATCGTCACGGCCATCGGAGGAGAGAATTCGGAGGCGGGGGCCGCGCGATTCGATCGGGACGTCTTGTGTCACCGGCCTGACGTCATAATGATTGACTATGGGCTGAACGACCGAAGACTAGGAATTGAGAGGGCGCGAGCGTCATGGTCGAGGATGATCGACGCTAGTCTTGCGTGCGGTGCCAAAGTCCTGCTGCTGACGCCGACTCCCGATGTTACACAGTCTTCCGCCTATAAGGGCGAAGACAAGAACGAGCTAGGCGTCCACGCCGACCAGATCCGCGCGCTTGCCACAGAGCATCACATCGGACTGGCGGACAGTTTGCATGCCTGCCTCCAATACAGTTACGCGGGAGACCTGTCCGATATTCTATCGTGGAGCAACCATCCCAACCGGGCTGGCCACGAACTCGTTGCTCGCGAGATACTACGCTGGTTTACCGCTGGATAGAAGATGCACAACATGCCGTTCCTCGCGATGGCTTACAGCCGCGCGAGAACGGCGACGTTGGGGAATAATGGATAATTGACATAAGGTTTATCGATCTGATATACGTATTACAGATAGGAGATCGATAGTATGAATACTGTAACCGTATCCCCGAAATTTCAAGTTGTGATTCCTCTTGCGGTGCGTGAGCGAAATCACATTCGGGTGGGTGAGCGCCTGCAGGTCATTAGTTTTGATGACCGGATCGAGTTGATCCCCGTGCGTGCCATGCGTAGCATGCGCGGTTTCCTGAAGGGATTTGATGCCAAGTTTACGCGTGACGAGGCGGACCGGACATGAATGTGGTTGATACGTCAGGCTGGATCGAGTTCCTGTTTGAAGGAGGAAACGCTGATGTGTTTGCCCCGCTGATCGAAGACGTCGACAACCTCTTGGTTCCCGTGGTCTGCCTGTACGAAGTCTTTAAGAAAGTGAATGCGGTTGCCGACGAACAAAAGGCTTTGCAGGCCATCGGGCAGATGAAGCAGGGCAAAGTGATCGACCTCTCAGAACCGCTTGCGCTCCGCGCGGCCCTGATTAGCCTTAAACACCACCTCCCCATGGCGGACAGTTGTATTTTATCGACTGCATGGTCGGAAAAGGCAACGCTCTGGACTCAAGACGAACACTTTGCAGGTCTGCCTGGAGTTGAATATATAAAAGCCCGAACCAAGGCGCCCAGCGTACGCGGCAAGCCGCGCCGCTGACGCCTGCCGTTCGGTCAGATAAAATGATTGATTCAAGGATAGAAAAGGTATATTTTCTATACAGTTATGGATTTTGAATTTGACCATAATAAGAGCGCCGTCAATCAACAAAAGCATGGAATTGATTTTGTGGAAGCGCAAGATCTCTGGACAGACGTGGATCGGGTTGAGATACCCGCCCGAACTGCTGATGAACCTCGAATGGTTGTCATCGGGATGATCCGCGGTAAACATTGGTCGGCTGTGATTACCAATCGCGGCAAAAATATCAGGATCATTTCGGTGCGTCGTTCGCGTGGGGAGGAGATTGAGATTTATGAAAGCTAAGACATTTGATGAGCAATTTGAAAAGGGCGAGGACATTACCCGGCATTTGGATCTTTCAAAGGCCATTCGTCCGGATTGCCAGCAAAAGCGGGTCAATGTGGATTTTCCCGTCTGGATGATTCATTCCCTCGACCGCGAGGCGCATCGGCTGGGCGTGACCCGCCAATCCGTGATCAAGTTGTGGCTCGCCGAAAAACTCAAAGAAGCGGTCGCATGAAAACCCGAACCACACCTCGGAGAGCGCTTTACGTCGCTGACGCGCCGAAACTCAAGGTGAACGTTCTGCGAAGGAGACTCTATGAAATCGCTAACTTGTGCTGCATGCTTCTTGCTGACAGCTGCAGTCGTTGGTTGCGGTCCCCATGGACCGCTTAAGTACATCCAGTCGAAGCCTGGCGAGATTGAGCCCGAGAGCGAGTACGGACGAATCCTGAGGGCAGTTGCTGATTTCGTAAGTAATAAATCGTGAACTATGAATTCCCCGTTTGCCCCACTGGATTGCTCACTGCCAACTGCCCACTGTTAATTGAATTCAAGCAGGCTGAATCCATAGTCATAAGGGGTGCCGGTTTTGCAGAGCAAGCACCCTGATGACGGTATCCAGAACTTGGTCAAGTTGCTTGCCGACATCGTCACAAAGGAATCTGAGGACAAAATAGCCGTGTGCTTGTAACGCCTCATCCTTGCGCCGGTCGCGCCGATAGGCTTCCTGGTCGGCAAAATGGTGTGGCCCATCAAGTTCAATCACCAGCTTTGTTTTCGGAAAGATGAAATCTACCTCCATCTGCCCATAATTGTCGAATGGGATGGGCAGGCTCTGATTGAGGCGGAAATGTCCGGCAGTTTCCGGGAGCGTTTCGAGGCGCTGGAAGAAGAAGGCTTCAGTGGCACTTCGGGCCCGGCCCACTCCTTCGGCATCGGCAGGGTAAGTGCGGGCCGCATGTACAAACAAATTGCCGAGATGGGTATCCACACCGTCCCGGATCAGGCGTTGCACGGTCCCAGCATAATCGCGCTTCCATTCCGGCTCCACCGGCAAGGGGACATCCGTTGGCCACCCAGGGACGGCGCTGGCGGGAAGCAGAATAGTGTAGCCGATCGCTTCGTAGCCCTTGCAACGGTTGTCAAACATGCGGGCCAGCATGGGAACGTTCAAGTCTGCATAATCATAAATCCGCACTTCCTTTTTCCCTTCATGCAGGCGGTGGAGACGTCCTGCATATTGGGCAATGGTACCGCGCCAGGAGATCGGCAGTGTCAGGAAGAGGGTGTCGAGCCGCGCGTCATCAAACCCTTCCCCCAGATAATGCCCTGTTGCCAACAGAACCCGCTCCTCGTCCGTTGGAATAGACGCCAGGCGGGCGAGCAAACCTTTGAGTTCTTTCCGGCCCATGCCGCCCCGTAAAACAAGAAGATGTTTGACGGCGGGTTCAAGAAGGCCCTGAAGCGATTCGAGATGTTCCGTACGCTGGGTCAGCACGATAGGGCTGCGGCCCAGTTTCACGGAAGCAATCACATCCTGGACAATCAACTCATTCCGTGGGCGACAGTTGATCAGTCCATCGTACAGTGTTTGAAACTGAAGTCGGCGATCCTCCTCAAGTTGTAGTGGGGGAATATAGGAGGTAGGACGGACGAGGATGGAGTGAGTGAAGGGGCGTTGGTGGGCCTGTTGTCGGGCATCCACGCGGAATCGGACAGGACCACAGAGCATTTGGACGAGTGGGTGATGACCATCCTTGCGGGTCAGGGTGGCGGTGAGCCCAGTGAAAAACCTGGCCTTGGCCTGGCCTGCCACTTGGGCATAGTTAGGGGAAGCAAGATGATGGCATTCATCCGCGATCACATAGCCGTACGCGCCTACACGATCATCAACCTTACCGTCGTGAACCAGGCTCTGCATGATAGCGACATCGATTATGCCGGTTGGCTTATTACGTCCGGATCCGATACAGCCGATGGATTTTGGTGGTAACTTGAGGAATGAGGACAACCTCTCCACCCATTGCTCCATCAATTGGCGGCGGTGTACAAGGATCAGGGTGTTCACGCCCCGCTGTGCGATAAGCCAAGCGGCCAGCACGGTCTTGCCGAAGGCGGTCGTAGCCCAAAGGATACCGGTTTCGTGAGCGAGGAGAGCCTCCCCGGCGGCACGCTGATCGGGATAAAGGTCGCCAACGAAGGATACTTCGATCGGGGTCCCCTGAGTACGCTCATCGAGAAGGGTGGTTTTGATGGAGAGCTCTGACAACAGGGCTTCGAGATTGCGCAAGCAGCCTCGCGGGATGCCGATATGTTGCGGATAATCCTCGGCGCAAGCGATGATCCTTGGCAGGGAGATATAGTTCCGCATCGCCTGTTGTTTGTAGAATTCCGGATTCTGGAATGCGGCCAGACGAAGGATGCGGTTTCGTAAGGCCGGGGTAAGGCTCTCCTTGCGGATGAAGATCTGGTTCCCGAGGACAAGCTCAAGGGGATCAGGTAGAGGCGTTGTGATAGGCATGGCCTTCCGTTGCCGTGAAGGGGGAAGGGACCAGGGTGTGGATTCGTCTTCTTCCTGCCACACCATTTGAACATTGAGTACACGATCTTGGCGTTCCGCTTTTTGGACAAGAGGTTCAATGAGGGCGCGGGAAAGTCTGGATAGGGAAGCCAGAAAAGCCCATTGGTCGGGTATGGGAACCCCTTGTTCATCCAGAAAGACACTATGCCCCTGTTCACGTGGAAGTTTCTGGAGAGGGAGGGCTATCAGGTTTCCAAAACCTTTAGAGGGGAGTGTGTCCTGGTTAGGGAAAAAACGGTCATATGAATCCAGTCCAATATCTGGACGACGTTCCATGGTTTCGGTTAGAATATAGGAACCGAACTTTCGGGCGAGGCTTGCCGGGATGGCCTGATCGAAGAAGAACCAAAGATGGCCGCCATTGCCGGAGCGGGATCGCTCAAGGGCAACGGGGAGGCAGAGATTGTGGCAGGTCTCTATAACGGCGGTCACATCCTCCTGCCAGCTTGACTTGTCGAAATCGGCGGCAAGGAAGAAGCAGGTGTCGTCTTGGAGTAGGGGATAGAGACCCATTACGAACGGGGCGCCAGCAGCATCCTGCCCTGAAAGATGCCAGCGGATGGTTTCATCGGTGACGGTGTGAAAGCGGCGGTTGGCACAATCTTGGCAGCGGACGTTTCGCTTGTCGCACAATCCTCGGGTCCACTCGTTGGCGCAGGCAGGCTGGTAGCCGGATTTTCCGGTTTTGCGGCTCTCGAAACGCCGGGGGTAAACGTCTTCCCTGCCCCTGAACAGCGAGCGAAAAAGGGCAATCTTACCACTCGGTGGTGAAGAATTAGTGATGGAGGTGTGATCCATGTGGCGGATTGTCGCTAATTGAAGCCGAGATTCAAGTTCAGACTACAAGCCTACAAGCTACGAACAGATTTACGGATTTTGTATACCGGCCATATTATTTGCGAAATTCCTGCGCTTCCATTACAATCCGCAGTTCAATTCATATTTATGAAAAGGTAAGGACTTTATGGAACTGAAGAATGATAATCAGGCGCCTCAAACGCCGCCGGTCGAGCCGAAGAAAAAACCGGAGATACTGCCCCCGGCCAAACTATCGCCGCGGGGACTTCTGGTTTGGTTTGCCCTCATTGGCCTCATGTTGATGGCGTATCAATTCTACCAGAATGATCAGCAACCCACGGCGGAACTGCACTACAATCCTGATTTTGTCAAACTGGTGGAATCGGGCGAGATTCCCGAGTGTGAGATTGTGTCGGAAATCTCGGGAAACCAGTACATCCGCGGATTCCAAAAAAGCATAGATGCCCGGACGCATAACCGCAAACAGTTCAAGGTGGATGTGATGGTGACGGACTCCCTGCCGGACTGGTTGCGGGAACATAACGTCCAATTCAAGTTCCGTCGCGAGAGTCCGTATTTCTGGCAGATCGTCTCCAGCGCCCTTCCGATTCTGTTATTGCTCGGCCTGCTGTGGTTCATGTTCTCGCGCCAGATGAAGGGCATGGGGCAGGGGGCGTTGAGCTTTGGCAAGAGCCGCGCGAAGATGCTGAATCGCGACAAGAACAAGGTCACCTTCAAGGATGTGGCTGGCGTGGAGGAGGCCAAGGAGGAGGTTCAGGAGATTATTGATTTCCTCAAGGACCCGAAGAAATTCCAGAAACTCGGCGGGCGCATTCCAAAGGGCGTCCTCTTGATGGGGCCTCCGGGAACCGGCAAAACCCTGATGGCCAAGGCCATTGCCGGGGAAGCGGGCGTACCGTTCTTTAACATCAGCGGGTCGGATTTTGTTGAAATGTTTGTCGGCGTCGGCGCCTCGCGCGTCCGCGATATGTTTGAGCAGGGGAAGCGAAATGCGCCTTGCATCATCTTCATCGACGAAATCGATGCGGTCGGGCGCAGCCGGTTTTCCGGGGTGGGCGGCGGCCATGACGAGCGCGAACAGACTTTGAATGCCCTGCTGGTCGAGATGGACGGTTTTGACACCCAGGAGGGGGTCATCATCATTGCCGCCACCAACCGGCCGGATGTGTTGGATCCCGCCCTGCAACGGCCGGGCCGTTTTGATCGTCAGATTGTGATTGATCTGCCAACGCTCGATGGACGTGAAGCCATCCTGAACATTCATGCCCGCGGTATCAAGCTGTCTACGGCGGTAGACTTGCGCCGCATTGCCCGCGGCACGCCGGGATTTTCCGGGGCGGATCTGGCCAACCTGATGAATGAGGCGGCTTTGCTGGCTGCCCGCAGCGGTAAGGAATCGGTTGCGTTGTCCGATTTGGAGGAAGCGCGTGACAAGGTGCGTTGGGGTCGCGAGCGGCGCAGCCGCGTGCTGGACGAGAAGGAAAAGAAAGTGACGGCCTATCACGAAACCGGACATGCGTTGGTGACGCTATTGGTGGCAGAGAGCGAACCCATTCACAAGATCACCATCATTCCGCGCGGAAATGCCTATCTGGGTGCCACCATGCAGCTGCCGGAAAAAGATCGGTACATGGAAGGCAAGGTCAAGTTGAAGGGTATTCTGGCCACGATGATGGGGGGGCGCGTGGCCGAGGAATTGATCTTTGGTGACATCACCTCGGGGGCCCGCAGTGATCTGAAGCAGGCCACCCGGCTGGCCAGACTGATGGTCTGTGACTGGGGAATGAGCGAGAATATGGGGCCGCAAACTTTTGGCAACCATGAGGAGCTGATGTTCCTGGGCCGCGGGATTTCAAGTTCCCAGGATTTCAGCGAGGACACGGCCCGCAAGATTGATGCCGATGTCAGCCTGCTCCTGCGCGGTGCCCATGCCCAGGCTAAGGAGATTCTTGGAAAGAACCGCGACAAGCTGGAGCAGATTGCCTCGACGTTATTGGAGCGTGAAACCTTGGATTCCCGTGATGTTGAAGAGCTGATGAAACACGGGCGGCTGCTGGCAGACTCGGAACGGGAGCCGGTGGTTACGCCGGAACCAGTGGCGGCCGCGCCGGCCGCGGAGGGGCCCACGCCGGTGCCGGTGGTCTCAGAAAAAACGGAAGGGTGAAAACGGTGTGACCCCGCGATTGGTATGGCGGTGCCGTGAGCGGACGCTGCGGCTGGGGGCGCGTCCGCTGGTGATGGGCATCCTGAACGTCACCCCGGATTCGTTTTCGGATGGCGGGATATATCGGGATGTCGCTGCCGCCATTCGACACGGCTTGGAAATGGCGGAAGCCGGGGCGGATGTGATTGATGTTGGTGGCGAATCCACGCGGCCTGGCGCGCAGGCGGTAACGCCTGATGAAGAAGCCGGTCGCGTGATTCCTGTTGTCCGGGCGCTGGTCTGCGCATTTGCGGGTAAGCCGGGCGCCCCGGTGCTGTCGGTGGACACACGCAAGGCGAGTGTGGCTAAGGGCGCCATGGAGGCCGGAGCTGGCATCATCAATGATGTCACGGCGCTGGAAGGCGATTCGGATATGGTGGGAGTGGTCCGTGAATACGGAGCGGGTGTAATCTTGATGCATATGAAGGGTGACCCGACGACGATGCAGCAGTCTCCGCAGTATGAGGATGTGGTGGCGGAGGTCTCCGCCTATCTGGCCGGCAGGGTGGCCGCCCTGAAAGCGGCCGGGCTGCCGTCCGAGACAATGGCGCTCGATCCGGGCATTGGTTTTGGTAAAACGGTGGAGCACAATGTGAAGTTGATTGCCAACTTGCAGAGGCTTGTGGCGCTGGGGCAGCCGGTGGTGATCGGGCTGTCCCGTAAAAGCTTCATCAGCAAGATTACCGGGCGTGAGGTGGTGCACAGGCTGGCCGGCAGTTTGGCAGGTGCGGTTTGGGCGGCAGGGCAGGGTGCCCATATATGGCGTGTTCATGATGTGGCCGAGTCGGTGGATGCGGCCCGGATGGTGGGTGTATTCAGGGAAGGGACAACTGTGTGGAATGGATGAACCAGATCGTCTGGCCGGCCTTCAGCGGGATGCTTGAAATCCTGGTGCTGACGTGCGGGTTTTACTTCCTGCTCCTGTTTTTCCGGGAGACCAGGAGCATCAAGGTTTTTCTGGGGCTGCTCCTGTTGCTCATGGCGCTGATTGCCGTCACGAGCCTGTTTCACATTTATGCCCTGAACTGGCTGCTGCGACAGCTATCGGTCTATCTGGCTGTGGCCCTGTTGATTATTTTTCAGCCGGAAATCCGGCGGGCCCTGGCCGAGATCGGGCGCTCCCCGTTCCTCGCCTCGGCTGTGGATTCCCGGGGGTATGTGGACAGCATTGTGGAGGCCGTCATGTTGCTGGCGGAGCGGCGCATAGGCGCGTTGATTGCGATTGAGCGGACCGAGAGCACCAAGGCGATCCAGGAGACAGGCGTCCAATTGGATGCCAGGGTGAATGCGGATCTGTTGGCCACATTATTTTTCCCCCACACGCCGCTGCATGATGGCGGGGTGATGATTGTGGGAAATCGGATTGTGGCCGCAGGATGTTTGTTTCCGCTCTGTCAGCAGCCGGAATTAAGTCGCGGGTTGGGAACGCGGCACCGTGCCGCCATGGGGTTGACCGAGGAGACGGATGCCATTGCCATTGTGGTGTCCGAGGAGACCGGCACGATTTCCATCAGCACCCGCGGGCGGCTCAGCCGCGATTTCGATGAGGAGCGCTTGAGGAAGTTTTTAACGAGCATCCTGATGCGGGAACAGGCCGCCACGTCCAGGTGGTCGCGGGCCCGGCAGCAGCTTGATCTGACGCCGACAGGGATTGCCAAGTCGGACAATCGGGAAAGAGAGGCTGGTTCCCATGGCGAATAAGCACTCCCTGATCCGCAATCTTCTGGTGAACAACAAGCGGTTGAAGGCGCTTTCGTTCCTGCTGGCGACGCTGACGTGGTATATCATTCAGGACGCCATCAGTTTTGAGATCGAAATTCCTGGTGTACGCCTGGAGGTTCAGGTTCAGGACGGAATGGCCATTCTGAACCAATCCGCCTCCACGGTGGATGTCACGTTCCGCGGCTCTCAGGATGACATTCAGCGACTGGATCCCCGGCGGGTTCAGGCAGTGGTTGAACTGACGCGGGAATCGGCCGAGCTTGCCCATGAAATTATATTGAAGCCAGGCATGATCAAGGGCGTGCGCGGCGTGCGGACGGTGGCCATTCATCCTTCCAGGATTCTGGTGAAGCTGGACCGGCAGGCGGAAAAGCGGGTTCCGGTAAAGGGGCGCACGCTGGGCTCCCCCTTGTTCGGCCAGGTCGAAGCGGTTACGTGTGAACCTTCGACGGTGCTGTTGCTGGGGCCGGCGCAAAAATTAAAGACGACGGAGTGTGTGTATACCCAGCCGGTGGATGTAGACGGGCGGGTGGAATCCTTTGTCCGCCGCACCGCTGTGCAGGCGCCAGGTGACAACTGGGTGGCGCACATGGAGCCTTCTGATGTGCAGGTTAAAATCACGATTTCCAGCAAAAGCGCCGGACAGTTCTGGAAGAACATACCGGTCAGTGCCGTCGTGGAGTCTGGCAGTGCCCTGGTGGTCGATCTGGATCCGCTGACCGTGGATGTGATCGCCACGGGCCGCATTGAACCTCCACCGCCCGGGGAAAAATTTCAGGTGCGGGCCTTTGCGGATTGCATCGGTCTGACGGTGCCGGGGGTGTATACCGTTCCCGTTCATGTGAATGTGACCGGAGATGCGATGGCGGTGGCGCGCCCGGATATGGTGAAGGTGACAGTGCGTTTGGCAGGAGATAAAAAGTTATGAAGGTCTCTTTTTGTGCAATGATCTGGCTGGCTGGCGTTTTGGTGGCGGGAGCGGAAGGGACATCTACCCCCCCCGTGGTGGCGGGAGAGGTTGCGGATTTGCTATCCAGCGGACGTGACTGTTTAATAAATGGTAAAATGACGGAAGCCCAGGCCCTGTTTGAGAAAGCCTGCAGCCTGGATCCCGCCAACCATGAGGCGGCGTTCGGGCTGAGCGCGGCCTATATCGAGTTGAAGCGCTATGAACTGGCTTTGCCCTTGCTGGAGAAATTGAACAAGGAGGTGCCTGATAACCCCATGGTGAAAAACAACCTGGCCTGGGCGTTGTTGAAAGTCAAGGATCCGGTGCCGACGAATGCCGCGCGTGCGGTCAAATTGGCGCGGGCCGCCTTGCTTGACGTGCCATCCGATTACTCCATCTGGAACACACTGGGCGAAGCGTATTACGCCACCGGTCAGTTTGAGAAGGGGCTGGGCGCCGCCCAGAGCGGGTTGCGCCTGAGTCTGTTGGCGGGGATGACCAATACTCCCTGTCGGGAGCTGGCGGCTCGGTGCCGGAAAGCGGCTGGCGCGGCGTCATTGAATAAAGATAATGACCGGCCTTGAGCAGGAATGGGGACAGCATGGCAGAAATAAAATCCAATACGGGCAGTAGTTTTCGCGAGGCCTTGAGTATTGTGCTCCTGGCTGTGTGTGTGATCGTTTTTCTGAGCCTGGTCTCGTATGACTGGCGTGATATCCCCCTGTTGTCAGAACCGGCGAACAGTCCTCCCGCCAATTTCATCGGCCCCGGTGGTGCCTGGATTTCGTTTGTGCTTTTTGAGGTGATGGGATTGGGCGCCTATTTGATCCCCCTCTGGTTCCTCGGCTTTGGCATTGTCCTGATCTTTCACGGCATTGAGCATGTCCGGGCCAAACTGCTTTGGGCGATTTTGATGATGTTCTCACTGGCCTGTTTACTGGACCTGCATGCTGACTGGTTCGAGCCGATTTTGTCCGCCTTGAATCTCAGTGCTGCGGGCGGGGTTCCAGCCCAAACGGTGGCGTATTGGCTGGCGGTTAAAATGTTCGGGAGTCTCGGGGCTGAGATTCTGATTGTGGCAATGCTCCTGGCCTTCTCGGTGCTGTTTTTCGGTTGGGATGCCATTTTGCGTTTTACGGCCATGTTGCATGCCACGGCTGAAAAATGGGCTCACCGGGATGACCGCGACATGTTAGACTCGCAGAAGCGGCAACCGGCGGTCAAGGGGTGGAAGCGGGAGCGGATCGAGCGTGTGGCGGCCCGCGAGGAGGCACGCCTCGAAAAGGATGAGGAAGAGCCCGAGCAGGGGGAGTTAATGGTTGTTCCCGAAACGGCCCCTGTTAAAGAGCCCCCCAAACCGGTAGTGAAACTGCCGCCCAGGGTGCAGGAAAAGCCCGAACCGGTTCGTGAGCCCGAGCCGAAACCTGACGCAAAGCCCAGGAGCGAGGCGAAACCCAAGGCCGCACCGCTCCCACCCGCCGTAGCCGCACCGGCAGGCGCCTATCAGTTGCCCCCGTTGTCTTTACTGACTGAAGTGCCGGCGGATCGACAGGGGATTATGGCGGATACCGACACGACCGGACGCCTGATTATTCAGACGCTCGAGGAGTTCGGTATCAAGGCTGAACTGAAGAATGTTGAGCAGGGGCCCGCCGTGGCCCGCTATGAGCTGATTCCGGCGCCCGGCGTCAAAGTAGAAAAGATTGCCAGCCTCAGCAACAACCTGGCCTTGTCCTTGAAGGCTACCAGTGTTCGCGTCCAGGCTCCCATTCCAGGGCGCGGCACCGTGGGCATTGAAGTGCCTAATATCAGCACCACCACGGTCTATTTGCGCGAGATCCTGGAAGGGGATGCCTGGCAACCGCAGCGGCAGGAAATTCCCATTGTGCTGGGCAAAGATGTCGGGGGGAATGACCTTGTGGCGGATCTGGCCACCATGCCGCATCTGCTGGTCGCCGGTTCCACGGGGTCGGGGAAGACTGTTTGCATGAACTCCATCCTGGCCGGATTGTTCATGGCGCGGACACCGGAGCAGTTGCAGTTGATCCTGATTGATCCCAAGATTGTCGAGTTCTCGGTCTACAATCATCTGCCGCATCTGCTGGGCGCCAAGACCGAGGTGATCACGGATCCCAAGAAGGCGGCCGGCGCCTTGCGCTGGGCGATCACGGAGATGGAGCGGCGCTACAAAATTATGGCCAAGGCGGGTGTCCGGAATATCAAGAGTTTCAACTCGCGCCCCATTGAAAAACAGCAGGCGTTGTTTGCGGGTAGCGAGGAGGTTTCCCGCCTGCCGGAGCGCCTCAGTTATATCGTGATCATTGTGGACGAGTTGGCGGATCTGATGATGACGGCGCAGGCGGAGGTTGAAAATTACATCGCGCGACTGGCCCAGCTTTCACGCGCCGTCGGCATTCATATGATTCTTGCCACCCAGCGGCCATCGGTTGATGTGATCACCGGGACCATCAAGGCGAATTTTCCCGCCCGTATCGCCTTTCAGGTGGCGCAGAAAAATGATAGCCGGACCATTTTGGATGCCAATGGTGCCGACAAGCTGCTGGGCCGCGGCGACATGCTCTTCCTGCCGCCTGGTTCGAGCAAACTGATTCGTGCCCAGGGGGCGTTGACGTCAGATGAGGATATCGCCCGGATCGTGGGCTTTATCATGAAGCAGCGGCCACCGGTGGTGGAAGAACAGGAAGAGGAGGCTCCGGCAAAAAAGGCGGACCTGCCCGGCGCACCGGAGGCGGGATCCGGACCTGCTTCAGAGAAAGTTGTGCCAAGTTTTGATGATATGATCGTCAAGGGGGGGGATGATGCCGAGGATGACCAGCTTCTGGAAATGTCCGTGCAGATCATCCGCGAAACCCAGCGCGCCTCAACCTCGTCACTGCAACGCCGCCTGCGCATCGGGTATACCCGGGCTGCCCGCATCATGGATGTGTTGGAGCAGCGGGGGATTGTGGGGCCCGCCCGCGGCTCGGATCCGCGTGAGATTCTTATTGATATGGATGGAGAAATTCCCGGTAATTCAGTTTCAAAAGAGGATGATAATTCATGAGTGAACTACTGACTCCCAGAACCCCCGGTGCGGCCTTGCGGGCCGCCCGTGAGAAGCGTCGCCTGAGCATTGCCGAAGTCGTTGAGGCGACCAGGATCAAGACGCATATTGTGCAGGCCCTGGAGAATGATGACTATAGCGTCATTGCCGCACCGCTGTATGGCAAAGGGTTTATCAAGCTCTATGCCGAGTATGTCGGGCTCGACCCTGCGCCCCTGATACGGCATTACCTGAGCAACTACGCCAGGACCGTCCGCCCGACGCTTAAAACCGAGTTGCCGCCGCCTTCGCCCCTGAATGATGGGATTCCTCAACCCTCGCCGCTGGCCCGCTTCAAAGAATCCAGTGGCCCGAAGTTGACGGAATGGGGCAATTACATGGTGACCACCCTCCGTGATATTTTACATGCCCTGATGGTGGCGTGGATCCGGTTGAAAGCCAGGCGGGAGGAATCTGTGGGGCGCCCCATCATGTCTTCAGCGCGCGGGATTACGGAGTCGGTCCCCTTCCCGGTAGGCAAAACGGCGGCGCTGGTGTTTGCCATATTGGTTGTGGCGATTCTGGTGGCCAGCGTCTTTTATATGTATCCAGCGGCAATAAAACAGGTACCTGCAACCACGGCAAATCAGGTGACAGTACCTGCCCGGCGTTCGGTCTACACCCAGGCGTTGCGTCTGGCCGAGCCGCCGCCCGCGCCGTATGCGAAACTGAAGTAAGCCATGACGTCCCCGGCCCACCATCCTGCCTCGTGTGAGTCCACTGTTTCTGTCGGCTTCATCAGCCTGGGTTGCGCGAAGAATCTGGTGGATTCCGAGCACATGGCCGCCGTGTTGCGTGCGGAAGGGGTCAGCCTGGCCCGCTCACCGGAGGAGGCGGACATCATTCTGGTCAACACCTGCGGCTTTATCGGGGACGCCAAGGAAGAATCAATTGACGCCATTCTCCTGGCTTGTGCCAGAAAACAGACCGGTGCGTGCCGCGCCGTCATCGTGGCGGGGTGCCTCATCCAGCGTTATCAGGTGGAACTCCAACGCGCTATGCCGGAAGTGGACGCCTTTATCGGGCTGGATCAGTTGCCTGAGATTGCCAAAGTGGTGCGCCGTCTGGCGGGCGGTGAAAACCATATCTATCAGGTTTCAACGGTTTCGCGCAAAGTGTTCAGTCCGCTGCCCGGGCGCATTCTTCTTACTGGTGGGCCGTTTGCCTATGTGAAGATTGCCGAGGGCTGCAATCATCGCTGCGCTTTTTGCGCCATTCCCGGCATCAGGGGGCGTTATCGTTCCCGGAGCATCACGGCTATCGTCCGGGAATCCGAGCGGCTGTTGGAGCAGGGGATCCATGAATTAAATCTGATTTCCCAGGATACCACGCGGTATGGAAGCGACCTGAAGGATGGCACTGATCTCCCCAAACTGCTGAAGCAGCTCGGTGGCATTGGCGGGAATTTCTGGATCCGGCTTTTATACGGGCATCCCGCTTATTTAAGCGAGGAACTACTGGCGACCATGGCGGTGATCCCCCAGGTGTGCCGCTATCTGGATGTTCCCGTGCAACATGCCCATCCTGATATGTTGACCGCCATGCAGCGGGCCGGAGGAGCCAAGGCGGTGCGGGCATATCCCGAACGGGCCCGTGCCTGTCTGCCAGGTGTGGTCTTGCGCACGACCTGCCTGGTCGGATTTCCGGGCGAAACCAGGGCGCACTTTAATGCATTGGAGCGGTTTGTGCGGGAATTTGAATTCGACCATCTCGGGGTTTTTGCGTTTTCGCCAGAGGAGAACACCCCGGCCGCGAAACTGCCCGGACAGGTTCCCCATGCCACGGCAGAGCGGCGGCGTCATACGCTGATGGCCGCTCAGCAGGAAATTGCGTTCCGGAAAGCCAGGGCACATCTTGGCCGGAAGGATGAGGCCTTATATTTGAAGCCGCTGGGCAAAGGGGTGTGGGAAGCACGTTCCAGGGGTCAGGCGCCCGAAGTTGATGGTGTCACCCTGGTGCGGCAGGCGGGAAACAAAGTCCATGCCGGCCTGTTCGCACCGATTCGATATACCGGGGCGGATGGCTATGATTTGAGGGCTGTTCCTGATTGACACTATGGCTATGCACTTTGCACAATGGACAATCTTATGGCTGTATTGAACCTTCCGAATAAAATTACCGTTGGCCGCATAGGGCTGACGTTTCTAATGGCTGGCTTTCTGACGTCAGGCCTTCCATTTGGAAAGACGTTGGCGCTGATCACCTTCGGGCTGGCGGGCCTATCGGATTGGCTTGATGGGATGCTGGCACGCCGGCTCAACAAGATCTCCATTTTTGGCCAGTTGATGGATCCGCTGGCCGACAAGATTCTGGTCTGTGCAGCCTTTGTCAGTTTTGTGGCCATCGATCAGATTGTGCCCGCGTGGATTGCCATCACGATCATCAGCCGCGAATTTGTGGTGACGGGGCTTCGTTTGCTGGCCAGTCAGAAGGGCCGGGTGCTTCCCGCCGGGCCGTGGGGCAAGCATAAGATGATCTGGCAGACGATCACCATCGTGGTCATCATGCTGGGGTTGGCTTTGAAGGAGGAAATCCTGCCGTTGTTACTTGGTGTGGGCGATCATGCCCGGTTTATGGTCGAGTACGAAATCTACTTCATCAGCACCGTGAAGTTTTTGTATCATTTTGTGGCGGCGTTGACCGCCATATCAGGTGTGATCTATCTCTGGGATGGGCGGGACCTCTATATGGAGCATACGTAATGGCGCAGGACTGGAATATCAAATCACGTGCAACCGCATGTTCGGCGTGTCAGGAAAACTTTGTGGATGGCCAGCCGTATCATACCCGCCTCATCTTCCAGGAGCATGATTACAGTCGCGGCGATTATTGTGATAAATGCTGGGGGGTTGAAGCTGCGGCCCAGCCGCGGTACAGTTCCTGGCTGGGCTATTTTAAAATGCCCCCGAGCGAGCCGGATCATCGGATCAAGAAGGAAACCGCCGAGACGTTGCTCCGCAATTTGATTGAGGCGAAGGACCCGGCCCAGACCAGCGTTATCTATATTCTGGCCGTGATGCTGGAACGGCAACGGGTGCTGGTCGAGCGCGAAATCAAAACTTTGGAAAATGGGACCAAGGTGGTGGTCTATGAACACAAGAAGACGGGCGAGACCTTTGCCATTATTGATCCCCAACTGAAATTAACCGCCCTCGATGCCGTCCAGAAGGACATCATGGCGTTATTAACAGAACCGAAATGTTCGACCTGAAAATAATCGACGGCATGATTCTGGATGGAACCGGGGGACCGGCGCGTCGGGCCGACATCGGGATCACCGGAGATCGTATCCGGGCCATAGGCGCGCTGGAGAAAGCTGAAGCCAAAGCCGTCATCGAGGCCAAAGGCCGTATGGTGTGTCCGGGTTTTATTGATGTCCATTCCCATTCTGATGCCTACCTGTTGATTGAACCGACGGCCCCCAGCAAGGTGTATCAGGGGGTGACCACTGAAGTGGTGGGGAATTGCGGGGCCTCCGCCGCGCCCTGTCTTGGGGCGGCCCATCTGGCATCCGACTGGCAACTTCACACCTATCCCGGCCGATGGCAGACGATGGCCGAATACCGCCGGCTTCTGGAAACGGTCAAACCGGTTTTGAATGTCGTGCCACTGGTCGGGCATAATGTGCTGCGGGCTTCGGTCATGGGCTATCAAGGGCGTGCGGCGACGGATGATGAAGTGAAGGCAATGGAGAGGTTGCTGGAGCAAAGCCTTGATGAGGGGGGGCGCGGGCTCAGTTCCGGGTTGATCTATCCACCGGGAATGTATGCCGCCAGGGAGGAAATTATCCGGCTGGCCGAAGTGGTGCAACGCAAGGGGGGCATCTACACCTCGCACATGCGCAGCGAGAGCAGCCGGTTGATCGAAGCCCTGCATGAAACCATTGACGTGGGGCGCGCGACCGGGGTTCGGATTCAGGTGTCGCATCTCAAGACCTCGGGCCAGGGCAACTGGCATTTGATTGACGCGGCGTTGGAAACCATCGAATCCGCCCGGCGGGCGGGGCTTGCCGTGGCCGCTGATCGATATCCCTATATTTCATCCTGCACCGAACTGGATGTTATCTTCCCCGACTGGGCGACGGAAGGGGGGCGTGAGGCGGAACTGGCGCGACTGCAGGATCCCGGGATCAGGGCGCGGCTGCGGGCGGAACTGCTTTCCAACCGGGCGGAAAGATCCTGGGGCAGTATCACCATCGGGTCGACCACCGAAGCCAATAGCCAATACCGGGGTCTGCCTCTGGTGGAAGTGGCTGGACTTTTGAAGATGGAGCCCGTGGATGCGGCGCTGTATTTGATCGAGACGGACCGGTTGATGACCAGTGCCTTCTTTCAGGGAATGAGTGAGGATAATTTATGGCGGATTTTGGACCAGCCCTGGGTGATGATCGGGTCGGATGCCTCGTTGCGTGCCCCCAGCGGCCCATTGAGCCGGGATTATCCGCATCCGCGCGCCTATGGCAGTTTCCCTAAATTCCTGCGGGCCGCGTTGGACGGCAGGACAGTAGCCTTGCCGGAAGCGGTGCGAAAAATGACCTCGTTGCCGGCGGCGCAATTCAGGCTTGAGGCGCGGGGCGAACTGCGGGAGGGCTACCTGGCCGATGTGACCGTGTTTGATCCCGGCTCACTGCGGGACTGCGCCACTTTCAGTGATCCGCACCGTTTCTCGGAAGGCATTACACATCTTGTGGTGAACGGGCAGATTGTTTTGGCGGAAGGGCATCTGACGGCGGTCCGGCCGGGGGCCTGGCTTTGACTGGTTCCAGTGCGCGGCGGATGGCCTGTGCCAGTTGGCGGAGCACCAGCGGCTTCATCAACACTTCCTGTACACCCGCCTGAAGAAGGTCGCGGTCATCCACGTTCCGGCTGAAGCCGGTGCAGATCAGGGAGGGGATGTTGGGGCGGATGGCATGGATCTCGTGGATCAAATCCATGCCATTAAGTCCCGGCATGATCTGGTCGGTAATGATGAGGTCGAAGCGGCTCGGATCCTCTCTGAACAAAGTGAGGGCGTCATAGGGGCGCATGGAGGTCACCACTTTGTAGCCGAGAGAGGTCAGCATCTGGCTGGCCATAGTGGTGATGCCCAGTTCATCGTCGACGAACAGGATGCGTTCGCTGCCGCGGGGAATTTCCGTTGCTTTGGTGTCCGCTTGATCCGACGCCTGCTCCAGAAGAGGCAGCACGACGTGGAAGGTGGTGCCCTTGCCGATTTCGCTCTCTACCGTGATGGTGCCCTGGAGAGAAGCGACGATGCCATGGACAACCGCCAGGCCCATGCCGGTTCCCTCCCCGCTACGCTTTGTGGTAAAGAAGGGCTCAAAGATGCGTTCCATAACCGTGCGATCCATGCCATGCCCGCTGTCGCGGACTGCAATCTCGACATATGTCCCGAAGCGCAACCTGGCGAGCGGGCCATGGGTGCGACTGTCCACCGAGAGTTGCTTGATGCTGATTTCCAGGGTGCCGCCCTTATCCTTCATGGCATGAATGGCATTGGTGCACAGGTTCATGATCACCTGGTGCATTTGGGTGGGATCGGCCTTCACGATATCCCGTTCCGTTTGAAGATTGAGGAGGAGTTCAATGGAAGGAAGAATGGAACCGCGCAGTAATTGCGAGACTTCCTTGACCAGCGGGATTATGCGGATGGGTTTGACTTCATGCTCGGTTTGGCGACTGAAGGTGAGGATCTGCTTGACCAGTTCCTTGGCCCGGTTGCTGGCCTTGAGGACTTCGTCGAGGTTGTTGAGGATCGGATCAGCGGGCGCGAGGGTCATCATGGCCATCTCTGTGTAGCCGATAATCGGTGTGAGGATGTTGTTGAAGTCGTGGGCGATACCGCCTGCCAGGGTGCCTATGGCTTCCATCTTCTGTGCCTGTCGTAAAACCTTTTCATTTTGGCGGAGGGCGTCCTCGGCGCGGCGGTGGTCGGTGATATCCTGGATTTGAAACATGAATCCCTTGGGATTGAAATCTTCATCCAGGCCGAGATTTGTGATGAGGATATCAAAGCTGCATTTGCCGGTTCGGGCGGACGGATTGCGCTGTTCATGCCGGAGCAGGTCAAAATCCACGACCGTCTCGAAGCGGATGGTGCCGCCTTTCATCAAGGTTTGGAGTTTTTGTTCTTCGAGTGCATGCAGATCAAATAATTTGGCCTCGGCAAAATGGGAACGCTCGCTGAACCCAAACATGGCAAGGGCGGCCTGATTGACATCGGTCAAGCGCTGTGAAGAATCGAAGAGAGCGATGCCGATAGGGGCGCTGGCAAAGAAATCGGAGAAGCGTCGTTCCCTGTCCTGAAGGGCCTGCCGGGCCTTTTTGCGCTTGGTAATGTCGTGAATGGCGTAATACACGACCGGCTGCCCGCCATGTTCAAGAATGTGAATAGAGGCTTCTGCCGGGAATTCCTGACCGTTTTTTGTGCGGTAGGTTGACTCCACGGTCAGGGAGACGGTTTTTTTTTCCTCACCCGAGGCATCCGGGAGACGGGCATCACGCCAGGCTGACAAAAGTGTGGCATAGCGGGGGGTGGTGCTGCTGTCGGGATGGACCTCAATTTGTTTGGGATAGAGGGATAACAATTCCTGGCGGGAGTAACCCAGGCGCGCACATGCCGTGGCGTTGGCGTCGAAAAATTTACCAGGAAGGCCCTTGGTATCCACCCCATGAATCAGGATGATGTCGGGAGTGTGATTGAGAAGGGTTCGATACCAGGTTTTTAATTCATTGGCGGCGGCTTCATTGCTGAGAAGGTCTTCAGTTCCTTTCAGCAATTGACGGTTGGCGGCGGCGAGTTTTCCGATTTGAGCCCGGATAGATTTTCTGATCAGGAAAACAACGGTAACGATCAGCCCGCCGGCGCACAGAAGGCCGAAACCGATCAGCCAGAAGTTGTCCATGTATGAGGGTGGGGCGTGATACCCCGTCCATTGCTCCAGTGCCGTAAAGTAAACAGAACGGGGGTTATTCTTAAGGGAGATAAGTTCCCTGTCGATCGTCTGGCGAAGGGGCCAGTTGCGGTCATGATAAACGGCGCAACGGAAATCGGATGGGGCGGAGACGGTGGGGGTGGGGGCAAGGTCATACTGTTGATAGTTGAGATCTCCGAAAAAGTGGTCGGTAAGCCCCGCATCCACCCGTCCGGCGGCAAGGGCGGCAAAGACCTCCTCGTAGGAACGCATGGCAATCAATTCACAACGGATGCCCATGGCCTTGAGATAGTCGAGGAAATGATTTGAGTAGACGTCTTCATTTACCAGGGCGAGCGTTTTCCCCTGTAATTCATGATAGGAGGGAAACAGCGTGTTTTGAGGGACATAGAGTGATGCATAAGAGGTTATAAAGCTGGAGGTATAGTCAAGATTATCGGGGCCATTGAGAGGAAATGCCGCAGGCATCACGAGATCGATTTCCTGTCGGGTAAGTTTAGCGATGAGATTAGCGCGGGAATCCACGGTATAGGACAAAACCCAATTGTTCCGCTTTGCGATGTCATTAAGGATGTCGATGAAAAAACCTTGAGGCGGTTTTCCAGGACTCTTTTGTATCGTCAAAGGGGGCTGTATGCAGACACCCACCCTGACGGGGGTGGCGCCAAGCCCCTGAAAGGACGATGCCAGGCCAAAAAAAATCAATAATGCCAGTTTATTCATGGACCTTCGTAACGCTCCCCTTCAGGGTTCTTCTTATAGCAAAAGTGATAGGAGGGCTACAAAACTATTTATGTGTACCCTCAAGCTGGGAAATAGCGCGTTTGACGCAGGTTTTGTCGATGCACCATGTGCCCGCCACATAACCAGCGAGCAGGGCATTATCGCAGACGGCGTTGATGAGGCGGGGGATGCCCTCGGAATACCGGTAAACGAGCTGGCAGGCCTTGGAGTCAAAGGTTAAGCGCTTTTCTCCGCCAGCGGTGGACAGGCGGTGGGCGATATAGCTGCCGATCTCGCTCTCGTCCAGAGGCCCGAGGTGATAGCGGACAGTGATGCGTTGGCGCAACTGGCAGAGGGCTGGGTCGTTCAGTTTATCACCCAATTCCGGTTGGCCGATCAGAACGATCTGGATCAGCTTTTGTTGCGTGGTTTCCAGATTGGAGAGCAGGCGGATCTGCTCCATCAGTTTGGTCGAGAGGATTTGAGACTCATCAATCAGAAGCGCCACATTTTCTTTGGCTTCCATTTTTGCCAGGAGAAAGGTGTTGAGGGTTTCGATCAGCTTCAGCATATCCTTGCCGGTGGTTTTCAAGCCGAAATCCTTGAGGATGGCGCGGATGAGTTGGGCCTCAGTGAGGCAGGGATTGAGGATGAGTGCCGTTTGGACATTCTGGCCGAGTTCCGCGAGGACGGCGCGGCAAAGGGTGGTTTTCCCTGATCCGACCTCACCGGTGAGCTGGATGAAGCCTTTGCGCCCCCGGATTCCATACATGATGTGGTTATACGCCTCCCGGTGTTGACGGGACATGAATAGATAATGAGGATCCGGCGTGATATTGAACGGCGGTTCCTTTAATTTGTAAAACTCAAGATACATGGCAATCCCCGGTACTTGCCGGAGACTGCCATAAAGAACTGAGAAATAGCCAGCGACTTTTGAGGGGGTGCCTCTACTGTTGCCGATTCTGACCGGTAGCGTCCTTCATCATTTTGGCGGCGCCGGACTTAAGTAACCATGGCTTTTCATCCAAGGCCGCCCTTAGTATGCTTGCCACGACCCTATATAGGCCCGTGGCCAGGCATATTCCGGCGTGCACAAGCAGAACACCAATGAAGATACAAGAACAGGACTTTTGGCAAAGCGATTATACTCGATGACCAATGAGCACATAGCACTCCTGTCCGTGGCGATTCTGATAATCGGGTTTCTTTACTCTTCAGTCGGTCACGCTGGAGCATCAGGATACATTGCGATCATGTCGTTTTTCTGCCTTGAGCCAGCTTTTATCAAACCAACGGCACTCATTCTCAATATATCCGTTGCGACAATTACGACATGGCAGTTTTATCGAGCTGGTCACTTTTCGTGGAAGCTTTTCTGGCCGTTCGCTATTTTGGCAGTGCCTCTTGCGTTTGTCGGGGGTTATGTCAACCTGCCCACGCACCTGTTCAAAACACTTGTCGGCATCATTCTTTTGTTTTCAGCCTACCGCTTCAGCGCTCATCCCTCTGCCGACACCATAACATCAGGCCCAAAAACATCCGTCGCTGTCGTAACCGGAGGATGTTTCGGGCTTCTTGCCGGACTCACAGGAACCGGTGGGGGTATTTTTTTAACACCCCTGCTTCTTTTCAAGCACTGGGCAAACGCTAAACAAGCCGCAGGTATTTCTGCGCTATTTATTCTTCTGAACTCTGCATCTGGTCTTCTGGGGAATTGGAGCAGTACCAGACACATTCCTTCGTTTGGATTTATCCTCCTCCTGTCCGCCATTATTGGCGGTTCATGCGGGTCATATTATGGTAGCCGTCGTTTTAATCATTTAGTGATAAAGCGAATGCTGGCAATCGTTCTTCTGATTGCCGGGGCTAAACTGATTTTAACGCAATAGCCCGACGCGGATCGTGACGCTTGTAAACTGGGTAGGAAGTAATGGTCACCCATTACGGTAAAAAGTGTGTTTTTGCAGCAAGATGATTGGTATAAAGACGAAAACAGGAGGGACGGAAATGATTTCACATGGGATTGGCATAGCAGTTGGTGCACTCATTGTAGCAGCACTGGTTGGAAAGTTTCTTCTGGGAGTTTCAGGGCCGAAAGGTACTGTTGCCAGGGAGAAAATCAAAATGGGTGCCATGGCAGTTGATGTCCGCTCACGATCCGAATATGCAGCGGGTCACTACCAAGGTGCCAGGAACATCCCCCTACAGGAGCTACAGAACCGTCTGTCGGAGCTTGGTGATAAGAATGGGGCTGTAGTGGTGTATTGTGCTTCCGGGATGAGGAGTTCAAAGGCTGTTGGCATTCTGACCAAGGCTGGATTCACTGATGTCATGGATGCGGGGACAATGAGAAATTTGGAAGAGTAGCAGGCTTGATGTGCCAATAGAAAAGTCAACGGGAAGTGGTGAGGATGATCAGCCATCACTTGCGGAGGAACGGCCTACTTCATCTATCACAGGGGGGTGCGATATCGGGGGAGACCCACCACCTCGTCCGTTGACTAAGAATATGATGACGGATGTCTGTATATTCAGCAATCAGAAATATCCTGATTATTGCGTCAGGGTTATTATGACCCCATTTTGAAGCTGCCCTTTAAATACACTTATGGGGTGAGAGATCAAATGGAATGTGACAAATCGTGGCTATCAGGAAAACCCTGACCCCATTTTCAGGTATTACCCCATTGCGGAGTTTCGGTTTCCATCATACGTTTAACTACCAAAACGTAACCATGAAATATTCCTACAAATTAATCCGTTCTGGCGACCATGTGAGGATTGTCGTCAGTGGCAAGATCACCCCCAAGGAATGTAAAAGGGTGATCAAACGTGTCATGTCCGATCCAAAGCGGCATT
>Ga0194056_10000291_pt1 | contig 26506 bp, 22 predicted proteins | sample SepL4413m_MetaG_FD_155458 | JGI IMG/M metagenome (GOLD analysis project Ga0194056, IMG submission 155458) | Anoxic zone freshwater microbial communities from boreal shield lake in IISD Experimental Lakes Area, Ontario, Canada - Sep2016-L442-13m | ecosystem: Environmental > Aquatic > Freshwater... | reverse complement strand
CCGTAAAACCATCCGTCACCAATTTATAAAAATACACGCCGCTGTTTAGCGTGGAGCCGTCGAACGTCACTTCATACGTTCCGGGCTTCAGCGATTCATTTACGAGTGTCTGCACTTCGCGTCCCATTACGTCGTAGACTTTCAATTGAACGAGATCCCCGCCTAAAACACGCGGGGATGATCCGCCAAAATGAAGGCGGACCTGCGGCACTGAAAATCTTATCTTCGTCACGGGATTAAATGGGTTCGGATAGTTTTGCGATAGTGAATATTTTGATGGTGTTTCTGTTGAAACGGGTGTGATACTTGTAATACTGTCAGGGTTTGTAAATGAACGTATATTACAGAATATATCAGAATTACCGTTTCTTTCATCAGATATAACACTAATTATTTTATTATTGAACAAAGTTGCATCACCAAACCAATTACTTAAGTTTGTTGATTGATTTGAAACTTGAAAAACATTTCCCAAAACTTCGCCGGAAGCTTTTCTTCTTTGTATATATTGTCTTGTCAAAAAACCATTGTAAAAAGTATATCCTATAATCATATCTCCATTACTTCTTTTCCGCATTACTTTCCCGTATGCATCAATGCTGCTTACTACATTAGCATTGTTTCCGATTTTATTTCCGTTTCTATTGTAAAACTGTATTACAGCATTAGTAGTGTTTGGAATAAAATTCCATCTTGAAAATATTATACAAAAAGCACCTGACGTATCTGATGAAATTGAGGGTTCGTATTCTGCATCTTGAAGATTTATTATATCATTTACTCTGATGTTGTTTCCAATTTTTGTAGCACTGCTATCATACATTTGCATAAAAATGTCAGATGCGTCCCAATAAGGCACTGGTGGTCTGCTATCCTGCCAGCAAACTATGAAACTTCCATCTTGCTTAACCGAAATATTTGGATAGCCTTGTCCATAAGAACCCGTATCATCATTTATCTTAACAGCATTTCCTGTTTTGTTTCCATACTTATCAATTCTTTGATAAAAAATATCACTGTTGTATTGTAAAGCTACTACAAATTTTCCGGTTGTATCACAACCTATTGATATATACGGACTAATCGTAACTGCTATAGAATTATCAATTAAAATTAATTCGTTATTTAATGGAGTACCAAAATTATTAAATAATCTGAATTTTATTCTGCTTGTATTTCCAATAGTACTGTTTGTTTCAAACCAGCATACACCAAAACTACCATCTTTTCTAACCGAAATGTATGGGTAAGTAGCAGTATCAAGCACAGTGTTTATTGTAAAATTATTTCCAAGACGATGTGCAGAGCTATCAAATCTTTGGCAATAGATATTTCCCCTTCCATTTCTACGTCCATCCTCCCATACAATAATAAAATTGCCTAGTTTATCTACACCTAATTGCGCATTGCCTTGATTATAAGTCGTCGTATCATCATTCACTCTGAAATCATTCACAAGTTGAGCAAAGATGAAACCCGGCAGAGACAATAATATTATTAATAATATATTTTTCATAATCAGATTCCTTTATTTTCGTTGTGTCAGGAATTTCTTCCTGACGCCATCAGGTCGAAAGACCTGACGTGCACAAAACATGTTTCTTGCTTTTAAACACAAAAAGGTTAAAGTTTAAAACGCCGATTTCTTTTATCAACTTTCAAAACCCCAACCCTTTTTGTGTTTATTTGTTATTTATAGTTTGTCAACCGTATTAAGTTATCCATATTTGTTTGTATTTTCAAGTTGATTTTTATTCAACTTCCTTATATTTCAAACGGGAGAATCCAACTCGGATTCTCCCGTTTTTGAATTTCAATCATGATTGTTTCTACCTAAGCCCCGTTTACGGAAGGACTGCCGTTACGATGTCGGACTGCTGACCGACTTCATATTCGTTCTGGAAATAAAAGGCGTAGTACTGCCTTTCTTCCGGAACGTCCGCCGCGAGTTTCGGGCGGTTATCGTGGTACGGCGAATGTGTATCCGTACCGAGGAATGTGAAGTGTGTTTCACTTCCGCGCTTGCTGTAAATCTTCACTCCCTCAAGGTCGCCTTTGTCGAACTTTACAGTCACTGCGTTTATCGTGAGGAGGGAACGTCGGGACCAATTATCCCTAAGCCCTTTCATCAAAATATTGTTACTAATATGCATCAAAATACCGCTTATATGCCATTATTGTAACATATATACAACACTGTATTGCATATTTATATTAAAAAACCTATCTTTGTCAAACTACAATAAAATGAACAATAGCTACATACAAAACTGGGAAGCTATGTCTGACGTTGCTATCATAAAAGAAATAGGAAAAAGGTTGAAACAGATTCGGCTTAATCAAAATATTTCTCAGGAAAAACTTTCTCTTCTTTCAGGTATCGACCGCATTACAATATCCCGTATGGAATCCGGTCGACCGGTAACATCGCTGACTTTAATACAGGTATTAAGAGCTTTAAACAAACTTGAAATCCTGAATGCCTTCAGGCAGGAACCTGAAATTAGTCCCATTAAACTGTTAAAACTTCAGGAACAGCAGCGGAAAAAAGCATCATCAAAACGCTCTGATAATATTTAATCTTAAAATGAACACAACAGCTAAAGTAAATATCTGGGGTTATATGGTTGGCGCCGTTACCTGGAATGAAAGTAAAGGGTACGCAATATTTGAATATGAAAAAAATTTCTTAAAAAAGGGAATAGATTTGTCTCCGCTGGTTATGTCAGTTAAAACAGCTCTTGATAGAAATCCGATTTTCTCTTTTCCTGCTTTGAATCCCGAAACCTACAACGGACTTCCCGGTTTACTCGCAGATAGTTTGCCCGATAAATTCGGGAACAAAATTATAGAATCCTGGCTTGCACAACAAGGCCGTAATCCTGAATCATTCAATCCCGTTCAGCGGCTGTGCTATACAGGTAGTAGAGGTATGGGTGCTTTAGAGTACGAACCGGTTATTCCAATATTCGAAGACACTTCAGAAATTTTAGAAATACACGAGTTGATTAAGTTTGCTAAAAATGCACTAAAAAAGAAAAAGGACTTAAAGATTAATATTCATAGAAAAATCCCTGAAGGTCTGAAACAGATTATTAAAGTTGGTACTTCTGCGGGTGGAGCAAGAGCAAAAGCCATTATTGCCTACAACGAAAAAACAGGGGAAGTCCGTTCTGGTCAAATCAAAAACCTTCATGACTACGAATATTGGATAATTAAATTCGATGGTGTAACTAATTCAAAATTAGGTGACCCAAAAGGTTACGGAAGAATTGAGTATGCTTATTATCTTATGGCAAAAGAATGTGGAATTAATATGTCTTACAGCAAATTACTCGAGGAAAATGGAAGAGCACACTTCTTAACTAAACGCTTTGACAGGGAAGGAACAAACAAATTGCATATGCAGACTTTATGCGCAATTGCTCACTTCGACTACAACGACTCTGCTTATTACTCATACGAACAGGCATTTCAGGTAATAAGACAATTAAAATTACCCTATACAGAAAACGAAGAATTATACAGGCGTATGGTTTTTAATGTAATAGCACGTAATCAGGATGACCACACAAAGAACATATCTTTCTTAATGAACGAATCAGGAACCTGGAGTTTGTCCCCTGCGTACGACGTTACGTACGCATACAATCCGTCTAATATTTGGACAAAGCGGCATCAGCTAAGTATTAATGGAAAAAGAGATAATATCACAAGGGAAGACCTCTTAAAATTAGCAATAAATGTAAACGTCAAAAAACCCAGCAGCATAATAAACAATATCATCGAAAAGGTTTCATCCTGGAACAAATACGCTCTTAAAGCAGGTGTCCCAAAAGAACAAATAAATGCAATCAGTCACACACATCTCCTTTCAATATAAACACCTTATCTAGAAAACCATTCCCATCAAACTTTCCTGAATAAAATTATTTTGTATTTCCGCCATTCCTGACGGAAACAAATTCTTAAACTCTATATAATTTTGTGATAATCCTGAGAGCTTTCATCTTGATATACTAATCTGATAAATTGTAGCCAGGAGACTATATTTTTATTTCTGTTTTTGCAAAAACGTCTATTCCAGAGAGTTTTCAGGTATAGAAACTGAAATCAAAACAATGAGACTAATTTAAGACTAATTTGAGACCAATCAGAGGCCAATTAGAGACCAAGATAGATTGAAATTAGAATGGTAGTCATAAGACTTTCTATTTGTGTTTCCGATATTAAAGAAATTAGAAATTTCTGATTAAAGTTATTGTTGAGAAATGGAAATTTCTATTGGTGTGAATTTCAAAAATTTGAAGAGTACAGTTGTTTTTGAGATTACAATTTGAAATCTTCTTTCGTAATTTGACTTCTTTTGCAATATATCAATAATTTTTAAATTATTAAGATTATCATTCGTTCCTTTCTTCAATAGGGTACTTAGTTTCTTTCCGGCAGATTAATATTTGTCTCAATTCTTAGCGGAGAAATCCATTCATTTTATCTAACCCCTGTTCCGCATCTTTGAATATTTATTTACCCTTAAATAAGTTATTTTTATTGCAATTAAATTAACAGATGCTCAAAGATATTAATAACGCTAAAGATGTTGTTCTGAAAGAAAAGAACGAAGTCCAGAATCTTCTCAACAGGTTCGGCGAAAAGAAGTTTCAGAAGAATTTTTCCTCTGCAATTGAATCTATTTATAAGTGCAAAGGAAAAGTTGTTGTTTCGGGTGTCGGCAAGAGCGGTATCGTGGCGCAGAAGATTGTCGCTACTTTTAATTCCACGGGGACGCATTCAGTTTTTCTTCATTCCGCCGACAGCATTCACGGTGACCTTGGCATTATTGAAGCCGATGATGTGGTTATGCTTATTTCCAAAAGCGGTGAGTCCGATGAGATTAAAAACCTCGTTCCGTACCTGAAGAATGTTAACGTTAAGATTATTCTTATTACGGGTAACCTGAAGTCGTCTCTCGCTTCAAGTGCCGATATTTTAATAGACGCATCAGTGAAAGTGGAAGCCTGTCCGCATAATCTTGCGCCGACGTCTTCTTCAACTGTTACGCTCATTATCGGCGATGCTCTCGCAGTTGCATTGCTCCAGAAACGCGGCTTCACAAAAGAAGATTTTGCATTCCTCCATCCGGGTGGAATTCTTGGAAAAAAACTCCTGCTCCGTATCGAAGATATTATGGTTAAGGGAAATGACATTCCCGTCGTTGCAAAGTCCGCAAAGCTGAAAGATGTTATTTACCAGATTTCGTCGAAGAGGCTAGGATGTGCAGTGGTTATGGGCAAGTCGAAGATTGAAGGCTTTATCACAGACGGTGATATCCGCCGCCTGCTTGAAAATGATGTTGACGTCAGAAACATTCTCGCAAAAGATTTAATGAACCCGAAACCGAAAACTATTCTGAAGGAAACTCTCGCAAAGACTGCACTGGAAATTATGGAGAAGAATAAAATCACTCAGCTCGTTATCGTCGACAGCAAAAAGAAACTCGCGGGCATTCTGCATATTCACACTCTTATTCAACTGGGTCTTTGATGAAGTATTTGCCCCTTTATATATTGTTCGTTCTCGCAGCAGTATTTTATTCCTGTGAAAATAAATTTGTGCCGCCGAAGATAAACCTGAACTCTGAAGATATTCCCGAACAGGAAAGCTGGAATTCTTCCGTGGCGTTTTCCGACTCGGGAAACGTTAAGGCAATTCTCCGCGCAGGACATATTTCTGCTTTCAATAAAAAGGGATACACTTTAATAGACAGCGGTGCTAAAGTTGATTTTTATAAAAACGGCGAACTTGTCTCAACCCTCACCAGTAAACGCGGGAAGGTGCTTGAACCCTCTAAAGATATTGAAATATACGACAGCGTTGTCGTAGTTAATAAAGAAGGAAGTATTCTTAAAACTCAGAAACTCCTCTGGAGTAATAAATCTCAGAAAGTTTCTACAGATGTGTACGTGAAGATTAAATCTCCTAAAGAAGAAGTGGAAGGCATCGGGTTTGAATCAGACCAGGGCCTTAAGAATTATAAAATATTTAAAGTGACGGGAATCTTCAGCCAGTGATTAATACTCTCAGAAATATTGCCATCATCATTCTCCTACTTGCAGTCTCTGCTCTGTATTCGCAGGATAAAATCGAGCTGAAGAAAAGTGACCAGCTTACGGGTAAGACAATCGACGGTAAGACCGTCCGCGAAGCAACGGGCAACGTGCATTTCGTACAGGGTAACGTAAATGTTTTCTGCAACGATGCTATTCAGTACATAGATGATAACAAGATTGAACTAAAGGGCAACGTGAAAATTTATCAGGATACTCTTTCGCTTTTTACTTCCAAAGCAACTTACTATGGTACAGACAAACACGCAGTCTGCGAAGGCGGCGTAACGCTTAAAGACCCGAATGCCACGCTCCGCGCAGACGGAGGCGTCTATTACTTCGGCGAAGCAAAGGCAGTTTTCAAGGGCGATGTTATTATCGTAAACCCGACTTACAGAATCACTTCAAAGGAATTAACTTATTTAAGAAACACAGAAGACTCATTCGCTAAGGGCGATGTTATCGTTACAACCGACTCTGCCGTTATCAAAGCAGAAAATATCGACTTCTATAAACGTCAGGGAAAGACCTATGCCGTTCAGAACGTCAGCATTGACAGCGATTCTTCTACCATCTATTCCGATACTCTTACAGATTATTCTTTCGAGAAGAAAAGTATTGCAGTCGGTAACGTTAGAATCCTAAACCTTCGCAATAACCTTGTCGTCACAGGTATGTACGCCGAAAACTACGACAGGACTAAGTATTCTTTCGTTAAAGGTAATGCAAAACTTACTCAGGTGGAAAATGAAAAGGATACGCTGTTCATTTTCAGCGATGTTCTCGAAACGTTCCGCACTGTTCCCGAAAGGTATAAAGCAAAAGAGAACGTGGAAATCGTTCGCGGTACTTTCCTCGCTAAAGCCGATACTGCTGTCTTCGCAAAGACTAAAGATGCAAACGTCGAAGAGATGTCGCTGTTTCCAAGGCCGATTATCTGGCAGGATAATCTCCAGCTTACTGCCGACTCTGTCTATGCGCAGATTGTTAACCGTAAACTTTCAATGATTTACGCCAAAAAACTCGAAGGATATCCGACGTCTAAAAACTCTTTCCTTCTTACTGCTAACAGGGATACGTTCTTCGTTGAACGTTACGATCAGATAACGGGGCGCGATATTAAAATAAAGTTTGAGAACGATACTATCAAAAACGTTAACGTCTACAAGAACTCTTCAAGCATATACTATGTTTATGATGATTTGAAAGCTAACGGAGTTAACATAGTCGACGGAGAGAATATGTACATCACTTTTGATAACAGTCAGAAGGTTTCTAAAATAAGAATTGAAAAGAACTCAAAGGGGCAGTACGTTCCCGAAGCAAAAATAGCAACAGTTCAGACGAGGCTCCCGGGTTTTATTCTGCGAACCGATAAACCAAAACGAAAATAAAGATTATACATAGATAATATGAGCAATGAAAAGAAAATAAGGAACTCCATTCTGTCAGTCCCTCCGTACATTTTGTTTCTGCTGATGGTTTTCATTTCGGGTATGCTGCTTTCATTGTTTTTCAGATTGGGTTTGTTGTTTGCTAATTATTCTCAGACAAATGGTACCCCGGCGAATATAATCATTTATGCCATTTTCAATCGCGGCAGCTTATTCGATGCTTCTGTAAATTCTTACTTACTTATCGTCCCTTTTTTACTGTTAACAATCGGTTATTTCTTTAACATACGTAAAAAGGTTTATTCTGTTATTTCTGTAATCCTGATTAATATTTTATTCGTCGTTTCAATTTCTTTCCTGAGCTGCGATATACCATACTATTCATACTTTAATTCGAGACTTACCAACAGTCTGCTCAACTGGAGTGATGAGTTCTGGCTCAGCGTCTATACAAGGTTTTCTGTCCCGACTTATTATCCGTACGTGTTTATCTTCCTGATTATTTCTGTATTTTTCTGCCTTTGGATAAACTTTCTTGCAAAGAGAACAATTTATCAGCCGTATGAAAAACCTGATTATCCACTTAAAAAGATTGTTGTCTTCTCCGTATTCAGTGTACTTGTTGTTCTGGGTATGAGAGGTGATTATCATACTGACAAAATGCCATTGAGTGTATCGAATTCGTTCTTCGCTGATTATTCTTTTCCAAATCAGCTTGGTCTGAACCCTGTATACAGTTTCGTCAGCAGTTTTAAACACGAGAAACCTTCTTTTATGATTAAAACCAACTTTGTTCAGAATACTCAGAACTATCTTGGTATTAAACATAAATACGACTCTCCTATTGCTCGTGAAGTTACTTTTAATTCCACCTCCACAAAGCCAAACATTGTTATTCTTATTGTCGAAAGTCTCAGTGCGTATAAATTTAAAAGGTATGGTTATCCTGATAATATTATGCCCTTCCTCGACAGTATTATGAATGTCTCAGCGAGTTTTGATAATATTTACACTTCTGGGATTCATACTTATGACGGTATTTATTCTTCTCTGTTCGCAATGCCGTCAGGTTTAAACCATAAAGCAATGACTTTTCCGCTTACTGCTGGACAGAAACATTCAGGCATCTCTAATGTTCTCAAACAGAAAGGATATAAAACATCTTTCTTCTGTACCGGTGATAAAAGATTCGATAATATGAATGGCTTCTTAATGAACAATGAATTTGATTTTATGTTCAGCCAGGATGATTATCCTAAAGAATTTAATTTTACCGAATGGGGTGTTCCCGATAACGTGATGTTCGATTATTCTCTTGATAAACTTAATGACTTTTCAAAGTCTGGTAATCCTTTTCTTGCTGCTTATATGACCGTATCAACTCACGAATCTATTGCGTTACCCGACTGGGTTTCTTTCAAACCTGATGCTAAGGATAGTTATGACCGTAGATATCAGTATTTCGACTGGTCTTTGTCTGAGTTTATTAAAAAAGCACAAACAACCGATTGGTTTAAAAATACTATCTTTGTTATAATTGCTGACCACGGTCAGAACTTTGAACCTGTTTATGACCTGTCCTTGTCATATAATCACAGCCCGATGATTTTCTTTGCACCTTATCTTATTAAACCGTCTCACTCTGAGAAGCCTGGGCTTCAGATTGATCTGTTCCCGACTTTGATGGGATTTATAAAACTGCCTTATGTTAACAATACTCTTGGTGTTGATTTGCTTAACGAAGGAAGAGAATATGCTTATTTTTGCAGCGACGATAAAATCGGATGTATTGATGAAGATTTCTTTCTTGTTATCAGAAAGGATGGTCCAAGCTCACTCTACAATTATAAACAAAAAGACTTAACTAACTATATAAATGAATATGAATCCTATGCTCAGGATATGAGAAAGTATGCCGAAACTATGATTGAAACTGCTTACTGGATGGGGGAACATAAATTTTTATCACTCCCTGGCCAGGAAAGGAATAAATAAATTCTTATGTCACAGAAAACTAAAATACTGGTTGTGCAGATTGGTAAAATAGGGGATATGATTCTCACTACTCCCTTATTCGCTGAATTAAAAAGACTTTACCCCGATTCCGAAATATCCGTTCTTGCAAGTACTAAGAATTCTGCCATTACTAAGAAACTTTCAACCGTCGATTTTACTATAGAATACAATAAGAAGTTATTCTCAACTCTTAAACTTATTGCTTCTTTTCGCAGGAAATCATTCGACCTGTGGATTGATACTAAAGATGAATATTCAAGCACTTCTAAACTTCTTAAATCTCTTTGTGGTCCAAAGAAATCCCTTGGCTTCAATTTCGATAAGAATGTCTTTGACGTTGACTTGAAGAGTTACATCGCAGGTGAACATCGCGTAGATATTAATCTTTCACCCGTTAACTATCTGTCGAATGAAAAGAAACTCCGTTCTGTAAAACCCAATGTTGATATTCCGTCGCAGGATTCAATAAACGTCAGTAAGCGTTTGGAAAAAGTTTCAGGGAAAAAGATATTGCTTAACCTTTCAGCAGGTATTAACACAAGAGACTGGGCAGCAGAGAAATGGATTGAAGTGTCTGATGCAATCGATTCAGGTTGCAATGTTATTCTCACAGGTCAGGAAAAAGATTATGAAAGTATAAACTTAATCATCGGTAAATCAAAAAGAGAGAAAATATACTTCATCGAGACCAATACAATATTTGAACTTGCCGAACTCATCAAACAATGCGACACAATCGTCACTCCTGATACCTCAGCAGTTCATCTTGCCTCCTGCTTCAATACACCCATAGTCTCCTTCTTCCACAATGTCGACTGGGTTCACCGGAAGTTCGCCCCTCTCTCCGAAAAACAAATCATCATAGTTTCAAAAGAAAAAAACTCCTTCAACAGCATCACTGTCTCCGAAGTCATTAACGCAATAAACTCAATTAAACTCTAAATCCTAATTCGTGTAATTCGTAAAATTAGTTTAATTCGCTTACATCTCTACCTCTAATCTTATCTCTTTGCCTAAAAAATTTCTTCTCTGTGCGCTCTGTGAACTCTGTAGTAAAAAGCTATAATCTTATCTCTTAGCCTAAAATCTATCCGTGAGAATCGGCTCTTATCGTCTTTTATCCGCGTTCTATTTTAAAAAGTTACTAATCTCTAACCTTAAAAAATCTATCAGTGAAAATCATCTCTAATCATTCTCTTTCAGTGTGCCAATCTTTTTGACTCTTAGCCTAAAAAAATCTCTTCTCTGTGCGCTCTGTGAACTCTGTGGTAAAATCTCTAATCTTATCTCTTAGCCTAAAATCTATCCGTGTAAATTGGCTCTTATCGTCTTTTATCCGCGTTCTATTATTTCTCCTTACTCCTTACTCCCTACTGTTCTATTTCCCCAGTATCTTATCATAAAACTCTTCATAATACCCTATTATCTTATCCTCATTAAAAAACTCCGCCCTCTCTCTCGCATTCTTCTGAAAGAGCTTATACTTCTTCTCTTCCGAGAACAATTCAACCGCATACCTTGCCATTCTTTCTACATCACCGAATTCAGCTATATATCCCGTTTCACCGTGTAAGTTTAATTCAGGCAGCCCTCCCACACTCGAAGAGATTACAGGTACTCCGCAGCTCATTGCCTCAAGCGCTGATAAACCAAAACTTTCCTGCTGTGAGGGCATTAAAAATAAATCTGCGATTGATAATATTTCAGGTAACGAATCCTGTTTACCCATAAACTTCACGTGTTCCATAATACCCAGTTCCCTGCAAAGTCTTTCGCACTCGCTTCTTTCAGGCCCATCGCCGACAAGTATAAGTCTCGATGGAATCTTTTCTCTTACTAATGCAAAGATTTTAATAACATCGGGTACCCTTTTTACGGGTCTGAAGTTTGATACGTGAATAAGCACTTTCTCTTTAGGGTCGGCAAAGTTCTTCCTGAAACAGCCTGTCTTTTCCTCGGGGTTTCTTCTGTATTTATCTGTGTCAATAAAGTTTGGAATAACTTCTATGTCTTTTTCAATCTTGTAAGTTGACATTGTCTTGTCTTTAAGGAATTGTGATACTGCCGTTACTCCGTCCGACTGCTCAATGCTGAATTTCATCGTCGAAAGGAAACTCGGCTCAAGTCCTACAAGCGTTATGTCCGTTCCGTGAAGAGTTGTTATAACTTTAATGTCCTTACTGTTCTTTCTCTCGTTCTTAAGTATCTCTCTCGCAAGATAAGCACTCGTTGCGTGTGGTATTGCATAGTGTGCGTGTATAAGGTCGAGGTCGTTGAACTTTACTACTTCCACCATCTTGCTCGACAGCGCAATGGAGTACAAAGGAAATTCAAACAAAGGATAACTGTACATTTCAACTTCGTGATAGAATATATTTCCGATGTAACTGCTTAATCTGGTTGGCATCGCATAAGAAATAAAGTGTACTTCGTGTCCCTTTAACGCAAGTGTCTTTCCGAGTTCTGTGGCAACAACACCGCTGCCGCCATAAGTTGGATAACAGGTAATTCCGATTTTCATGGTCTTCTGATATATTGATATAAAATACTTATATAATCCTTAAAAATAAAACTATTAAGGTTTAGATTTACATTGATATTAATTTCTATTATTAATAATCTAATATAAATAACAAATTATGGACATTAAATGTTTTACTTCCGAACCGGATAAAGTTATAAAGCTAAAAGATTTTGACCCTTCGTTTACTGCAGGTTTCAATAATAAGGATGAAGCAAAAGAAAAACTCGAAAATGATATTCAGGAAATGGCCCGCTTGCAGGATATTCTCTATGCAAGCAGTAAGTATGGATTGTTGTTAGTCTTTCAGGCAATGGATGCCGCAGGCAAAGACGGGACTATTAAACACGTTATGTCGGGTATCAATCCGCAGGGCTGTGAAGTATACAGTTTTAAAAGCCCCTCGAGCGAAGAACTTGACCACGACTATCTCTGGCGCTGTATGAAGCGTGTTCCTGAAAAAGGAAGAATAGGAATATTCAACCGTTCATACTACGAGGAGGTGCTTGTCGTAAGGGTTCATCCTGAACTTCTTGCATACCAGAACCTGCCAGTTAAAAAATACAACGAAGATTTCTGGAATAAGAGGTTTGATGAAATTAATGACTTCGAAAAGTATCTTGTTAACAATGGGATTAAAGTATTAAAGTTTTTTCTGAATGTATCAAAGGAAGAACAGAAAAATCGCTTCCTCGAAAGAATAAACAACGAAGACAAGAACTGGAAGTTCTCGTCCGCCGATGCTAAGGAAAGAAAATTCTGGGAAGACTATCAGCTTGCGTATGAGATTATGTTCAATAAAACCAACACTGAACACGCTCCATGGCATATTATTCCGGCTGATAAAAAATGGTTCACAAGAACCGCTGTTTCGGAGATAATAGTTAAAACCCTTAAAGAACTTAACCTCGAATATCCGAAAGTATCCGATGAACATAAAGAGGAACTTCAGAACATAAAGAAAATGCTCGAAGAAGAATAACCTCTTTATTTGAAGAACTCTTCTTCCGTTATCTGGGATGATTTGTATTCGTTCTTCTTGTTCTTCTTGTATATTTCTAACTTTAATTCAAAGTTCGGTATCTTTATACCTGTTTCTGTCTTTACTGTGTAAAAGTCGAGAAGTTTGTCTCCTTTTTTGTAATACACTTCCTGCTGAAACTTTCCCTCGCACTTCTGTCCGCCAAAATCTTTCTGCATCCAGAAATTACCGAATGCTATCTTTAAGTAGTAAATCCCCTCAGGAATATTCTTTATCTCAAAGGACTCACCTGGGTTTATGTACACACATCTTATGCATTCATCGTTTATGGTGTTATGTACCTTTACTATAACGTTCGTATTCCTGCCTATTAATACCCTCAGGAAGTTCTCGGTTTTATAGTCAAACTTTTCTGAGGAGACCATACACGAAGGTTTTTCACCTGTTTTATAACTTACTTCTTCCCATCCGTCGTCCTGTGAGAATAAAGAGGTAACCCTGATAAAGCAAAAAATTAATAATGATGTTAAGAATATATTTTTCATCTGATATCTTATTTACTCCAAAATATACAATACCGATTATACTTTGTATGCAAAACACAACAAAACAGTACATTTATTATCGTTTTTTTGAGGGTTTTTATAATCTTGATAATACTATCAGTATAAGTTAATTTAACAGTTAAATATTTTTCTAATGCAGGAAGTTTATGCTGAATTTACGTTTAAAATGAAGGCTCTTTTGTTCATTATTGCCGCTGTTTTGTTGATTTCTGGCGATGGAATTGCACAGAATGAGTACGGTGAGTTGCCGAAAACTAATTTAAACGCATTTCAGGAAATTACCTCCGATTGTTTTAACGAAATTGCAGATGTTATAACTATTATAGGTAAAGATAAGTTGTATAAAATTAGTATAGAGGATAATACTGAGTTTAAAGATTTCCTGCTTAATGAATTAAAACAGAAATTCTATAATCTGAGGTTCGTGTATGTTGTTTCCGACTCAGTCGATGCAGTTATAAGGTTTAGCAGTTTAAACTTTAAAACTGAATATTCTGAACTGAAAGAAAAGAAATTACTCGGCGATGAATATTTCAAAAGACAACTGTCCGTTGGTTATAACTTTTCGGCATCGGGAACATCTGAAAGAAAAATATTCAGGGTTTATAAGGACGAAGTGAAAGCAGATAAGATGGATTATGTTGAAAGCGGGAATTATGCATTCCTGAAATCGGTTTTACCGGAGAAGCCCTTTTTAAAGAAAGTAATCGTCCCGGCTGTAATCGTTGCAGTTTCAGCGATAGCTACAATATTATTTTTTACAATTAGAAGCAAATAAAATTAATGTATAAAGAAATGAAAGTATATCTGTTGTTATGCGTTGTCTTGTTCGCCTTTGTTCTGGCGGGATGCTCAGGTTCGGGTAAATCGGATATTAAAACGGAAGACCCTGATAAAGCATTCGACATCGCTAAAGTCAGTTACGACAAGAAAGATTATGTTCAGGCAATTGAAGATTTTTCTCTTATTAAAGTTAAATTCTCAGGAACAAGTATAAGCGATAAAGCACAGTATTATCTCGGCTTGAGTTATCTTAAACAGCAGGAATATATCCTCGCAGCTTATGAATTTGAGTATTTACTGAAAAACTATGCAACGAGTAAATATGCTACGGAAGGACGTTTCCAGCTTGCTATGTGCTATTTCGGTATGTCGCCTAAGTGGCCTTTAGACCAGACGTATACTCGTCAGGCAATTACGGAATTCAAGAATTTCCTCGAACTGTTCCCGACCGATAAGAATGCTCCCGAAGCAGAAGCAAAAATTAAAGAATTAAGGAATAAACTAGCACTCAAGGAGTTAAAGGCTGCCGAACTATACAATACGATGGAGAATTATAAAGCCGCTACATTGTACTACGATAATGTTGTTAATGAATATTATGATACAGATTATGCCGATGATGCCCTATACGGAAAGATTAAAACTCTTATAACCCGTAAAAAGTATGCTCTTGCAAAAACAGAAATTGAAAGGTTTGAAACCAAGTTTCCCGGCAGTAACCTGCTTCTTAAAGTCAAAAGTTTAATAAATACTATACCGTCAGAATGATGAATTCCAAAAAAGTTAAAGACTCTCAGGTACAAATGGTTGAACTTGTTCTGCCAAACGATACTAATATGCTCGGTAATCTCCTTGGCGGAAAACTTATGCACTGGATGGATATTGCCGCTGCACTCGCTGCTTCAAGGCATTGTAACAATGTTGCAGTAACTGCCGCTGTCGATAATCTTCAGTTTCATAAACCTGTTAAACTGGGCGATATTATCAGGCTGAAAGCGTCTGTGAACAGGGCATTTAAAACTTCTATGGAAGTCGGTGTAAAAGTAGAAGTGGAAAATATTAAGTTCGGAGAAGTGTTTCACTCAAACAGTGCTTATTTAACGTTCGTGAACGTTGACAGGGAGTCCAATAGACCTATTCCCGTGCCTGAAATTATTCCCGAAACAGATGAAGAGAAGAGAAGGTTTGATGAAGCTTTAAAGAGAAGAAACCAGAGAGTTCAGGAAAAATCAGGATTTATTCAGAACTGATATGTCTGGCATTAGTTTAAAATGTACTTCACTCGAGAAAAGCTTTTTAAATAAGGTAATATTTAAAAATGTTACCCTTGATTTCGTTAAAGGTGATTCGGTTGCCATAACAGGAAGAAACGGCTCTGGTAAATCTACATTGCTGAAGGTTCTGGCAAACCTTATTAAACCCAATAAGGGGAAGGTGGAAATATTCGATGACGGGAAAGAGGTTATTCCCGATAAAGTTCATATGCATCTTGGTATGATTGCTCCGTACATTAATCTTTATGATGAACTCACAGCTTATGAAAACCTTGAGTTCTTCTTCGATTTAAAATGTAAGTCTGATAAGTACAGCGATAAGAAAGAAAGAATTAAATATCTTCTTGATAAGATAAACCTTTACGGCCGCAGAAATGATGATGTGAAGAACTATTCGTCAGGTATGAAACAGCGCGTAAAACTTGCATTCGCAATTATTAATGACCCGGAAATATTGCTGCTCGATGAACCGAGAACAAACCTGGACGTTGAAGGAATTGACCTTGTGTATAAAGTAGCAGAAGAACAGAAACAAAAAGGAATATTAATTCTCGCAACAAATGAGCCCGAAGATACAGGTCTTTGCAGCAGAATAATATCTATAGAAGATTATAAAAAATAGAAATATTAGTAAACTATTAAATGTCTGAAGATAAATCTCAGGAAAATAAGAGCGCTTCTAAACTGGAAGATTATGATCTGATTGGTAGAGCCATTAAAGGCAACCAGTCTGCTTACGACAGGTTGATGAAGAAGTACTATAAGCTTGTTAACAATCTTATCTACCGTATGATTTATAATAAGGAAGATGTCGAAGACCTTACTCAGGAAGCATTCATCAAGGCATTTAATTCACTCGAGAAGTTTGACCATCAGTTTGCATTCTCTACCTGGCTCTATAAAATCGCATCTAATAATTGTATAGATTATTTAAGGAAAAAGAAATTAAATACTATATCTATCGATAAGGAAATCGATTCCGAGGATGATGACCTCCGGTTTGAGATTCCTGATAACGATTATAAACCCGACAGAAACATTCTCGATGCAGAAAGGAAGAAAATCCTCGAGGATGCTGTTGCAAGTTTACCCGATAAATATAAAACTGTTATTATCTTAAGACATCAGGATGAGATGGAATACGAAGAGATAGCTCAAAAACTAAATATTCCTCTGGGTACCGTAAAAGCTCATATCTTCAGAGGCAGAGAGCTTTTAAATAAATACCTGAAGGATAAAATGATTCATTTTTAATCAGTTATGAAACGCGAAGAAACTCCGTTAATGATGCAATACCGCAAGGTAAAGGAAAAGTATCCTGATATGATATTGCTTTTCCGTATGGGAGATTTCTTCGAGACGTTTGAAAACGATGCGATTCTTACTTCCAAAGTTCTCGGTATTACTCTCACTAAACGTTCAAGCGGAGATGTTCCTCTCGCAGGATTCCCTCACCACGCACTCGATAATTATCTGCCTAAACTCGTAAAGGCGGGTTACCGGGTTGCAGTCTGCGAACAACTTGAAGACCCTAAGTTTGCCAAAGGCATAGTTAAACGCGACGTCGTTGAGGTTGTTACCCCAGGTGCAAATTTCTCGGATAAACTTCTTAACCATAAATCAAATAATTTTCTCGCCGCTGTATACATAAAAGATGATGTCTGCGGATTCTCTTTCTGCGATGCTACTACTGGCGAGTTTGCTACATCTGAAATTCATAAGAATAATTTACTCTCTCAGATAGAATCTATTAACCCAGCCGAAATTCTTATTCCTAAGAAAAGCAGGGAGACAATATTCAAACTGCTCGATATAAACGAAGGACCTATGTATGACGGTGAGCCGCCTAAGTATTCAATAACGAAAGTTGATGACTGGGTGTTTAATCTTGATTATGCAAAGGAACTCCTTACTAATCAGTTCGGTACTCAGTCTTTAAAAGGTTTCGGAATAGAAGACTTAAAGGAAGGTCTCGTTTCTGCAGGCTGTATTATTAACTACCTGAACGAAACACAGAAGAGTAAACTTGAGCATATTAAGAAAATCTATCTGTACAACTACACTGATTATATAATTCTCGACCCTTCCACAAAGCGCAATCTTGAAATCACTGCTTCAATCACTGAAGGCAGCAGGGAGGGGACTTTAATATCTATACTCGACAGGACTCAGACTGCAATGGGAGGCAGACTTTTAAAGAAATGGGTGTCCCGTCCTTTGAAGAAGAAAGATCAGATTGATAAAAGACTCGAGGCTGTTAAAGATTTCTTCGATAAAAAAGGTCCGAGAAAGTCACTGGTGGAAATATTAAACTCCATCGCCGACTTGGAACGTCTGCTCTCAAAAGTGGCAACAGGTAAAGCTGTGCCAAGAGACATTCTTCAGTTAAAGATTTCCCTTAAGAATGTTTCAGAGATTAAGAAACTTCTTGATGGTTTCGAATCCAACTCTATTACGGCTCTCAAAAACGGACTCGTCGTTATTCAGGAACTGATAAACGAGATTGGAAAAATAGTTAATGAAAATTATCTCTCCGGTACCGATAAATACGGGATTATAAATAAAGGTTACGATTCCGAACTTGACGAACTTAAGGAAATTCATATAAACGGTAAGACGTGGATAGAGAACTATCAGAGTAAAGAAAGAAAAAGCACAGGTATCAGTTCACTGAAAGTTGACTACAATAAAGTCTTCGGTTATTACATCGATATCACAAAAGCCAATATTGATAAGGTTCCACCGGATTATATCAGGAAACAAACCCTCGTTAATTCCGAGAGGTATATTACTGAGGAATTAAAAGTATATGAAGATAAAATCTTTAACGCAGAAGAAAAGATAATTATTATCGAGAATAAAATCTTCCTTCAGCTTAGGGAGTTTATTCTTAAATTTACAGACGACATTCAGAAGAATGCATCTATAATCGCAACCCTGGATTCTCTGTTAAGTTTTGCTGAAATATCCGAAGCATACAATTATGTATTACCCGAAATTAATGAAAGCGAAGAACTCGAAATAATTGAAGGTAGACACCCTGTAATCGAAAGATTATTATCAGCAGGCGAAAAATACATCCCTAACGACACTATCGTTGATACTACCGATAATCAGATTCTTATCCTTACTGGTCCTAATATGAGCGGTAAGTCAAGTTATCTGCGTCAGACAGGATTGATTGTTCTGCTCGCACAGATTGGTTGCTTCGTTCCTGCAAAGTCCGCTAAGATTGGTATTGTCGATAAAATATTCACAAGGGTTGGCGCTTCCGATAATATCGCAAAAGGTGAGAGTACATTCCTCGTCGAAATGCACGAAGCCGCTAACATACTGAATAATGCTACCTGCAAAAGTCTGTTGCTGCTAGATGAAATCGGCAGAGGTACCAGCACATATGACGGTATTTCTATCGCCTGGGCTATTACTGAATATCTTCACGAGAACCCAAACATCAGAGCAAAGACTTTATTCGCTACTCACTACCACGAACTTAATTCTCTTGCCGATAACTATGACAGGATTAAAAACTACAGAGTTGAAGTCCGTGAATATGGCGACAAAGTTATATTCCTCAGGAAAATCACCGAAGGCACTGCAGACCATAGTTACGGAATACAGGTTGCACAGATGGCAGGTCTTCCCGAAACCGTTACTAAACGTGCCAAGGAAATCCTGAAGTCATTCGAGGATAAAAAGCAGCGCAAGACACATAAAGATGATATCCAGATAAGTCTTTTCGAGGTCACAAAAGACACTGTCTTAAAAAACAAACTTAAAGATATAGATATAAACACAATTTCTCCATTAGAAGCACTTAACCTCTTAAAAAGTCTTAAAGACGATTTATAAACTCATATAATATTATGGAAACTTCTAACCTCATCCTCACAGAAGTAAAGAACCAGACAGGGATTTTAACTTTAAACAATCCCGAAAAGAAAAATTCACTTACTTCAGTAATGCTGAACCTGATTATTTCATCGTTGCAGGATTTTGAAAAACAAAAAGTTCGTGCCGTAATTATAAGGGCGGAAAAGAATGCTAAAGTCTGGTCTTCTGGACACGACATTGCTGAACTTCCATTGAACGGAATAGACCCGCTCGGCCAGGAGAAACCTCTTGAACGTGCACTTAATGCCATTCAGGTTTTTCCCGCACCTGTTATTGCAATGGTTGAGGGAAGCGTCTGGGGCGGTGCCTGTGATATGGCAATTACCTGTGATATGGTTATAGGTTCTCCCGACTGTACTTTTGCAATTACTCCTGCAAAGATTGGTGTACCGTATAATGCAAGCGGAATTCTTCATTTCATTAACCGTCTTGGACTGAGTCATGCAAAAGAAATGTTCTTTACCGGTTCGCCAATCGATTCCGAGGCAGCACTTCACTTCGGTATAGTTAATCACATCGTTGAGAATGATAAAATTGAAGAGTTTACTTTTAAACTTGCAGAGAAAATATCACATAACTCGCCGTTGTCAATCAGTGTTATCAAGGAACAGTTCAGGATTCTTACAAATGCGCATCCGATAACACCGAATGCATTTGAACATATTGAATCGTTAAGAAGAAAAGTTTACTGCAGTGATGATTATAAGGAAGGAATAAATTCCTTTTTAGAGAAAAGACATCCGGATTTCAAGGGTAAGTAATTATCTGTCAGGATTCTCTATGCTTCTCTTAATCGTTTCAATTAATTCACTTCTTGTGAATGGCTTTGAAACATAAGCATCAAGACCGCTGTTTATAAAGAAATTCTTGTCGCCTTTCATTGCATAAGCGGTAACGGCAATGATAGGTACTCTGTCGTAGTTTTTTATTGTTCTTATTTCTCTCGTTACGTCTATACCCGTATCTTCGCCGCCGAGGTTAATATCCATTATTATAAAATCATAGAGATGTTCAGAGGCTTTGTTTAAAGCATCTTCCATATTCGTTGCAATGTCGGCTTCGCATAAATCATTAATTATATTCTTGAGCAGTGAATATGATATCTCATCATCTTCAACAATCAAAGCTCTCATCCCTGTGAATATCTCGCCCAATGAATGTTCTGTCTGTTCTTTTGGTTCAAGAGGTAATTCCACTATAAATTCAGTGCCTTTGTTTATCTCGCTTTTAACCCTGATTGTTCCGTCCATTAATTCGATAAACCTTTTCGTAAGAGTAAGGCCAAGACCCGTTCCGCTGAACTGACGGTTTGCATATACACCTGTCTGCCGAAACTCTTCGAACAACAAATTAATCCTTTCCTTTTCGATGCCGACACCTGTATCTTTTACTTTAAGTATCAGGTTGTTATTGTCTGTATACATCAAAATTTCTACGGAGCCGTCGTTCGTGAATTTTACCGCATTGTTAATCAGGTTGTTTATTATCTGCCTGAACAGTCTTGGGTCGACGTCTGCATATATTCCTTTGTCGTCTGATTTATATTCTATTTTAAGATTCTTCTTCTGAACTGTTTCTGAAAAAATGTTAACTACATCATTTACAATTTCATTCACATTTGTGTTCTCGTAATTCAGGTTTATTTTCTCTGACTCTACTTTGGAGAAATCTAATATCAGGTTTAAGGTTTCCAAGAGTCTTGTACCGCCGCTGTGTATAAGTGAAGCCATTTCCTTTATGTCCGGGTCTTTTGCCTCAGCCATTATTACTTCTGAAAAACCCAGTATCCCAACCATCGGTGTTCTGAGTTCATGACTCATGTTAGAAAGGAACAGTGACTTTACCCTGTTCATTTCTTCGGCCTTGTCTCTCTGGTCCGTCAGTAACCTGTTATTTTCTTCTGCTTCGCTTGTTATTACACTTAACCTTTCTTCAAAATCCCTTTGAACCTTTAATGTTTTTTCTTCTGCGGCTTTTTGTTCTGTTATGTTTATGATTGCAATTTTACTCTCTTTTATGTTCTTTTCTTCGTCTGAATCACTTTTGATTGTAAGGTTAGCATAAACGAACTCACCTGAATGGTTTTGAAGTTTTATTCTGCAGTTCTGAGTGTTGTCAGGTTCCGCCGATTTTTTCAGTGCGTCGAAGTATGGATTCATGCTTTCCTTGGTGAGAAATAAGGAGAAGGATTTTCCTATGAGTTCATACTTGTTTAACTTAAATATCTGATATGTAAATTTATTAACTGCTTTTATTGTACCTGATTTATCCAGTGTGATGTATCCGATTGGTGCATTATCAAACAAATCCAGAAAATTCTCGTATGTTCTTTTTAACTCATTCTGAACCGTAACAAGTTCGTCGCTCTCTGTGTTCGGGGCAGATTTTAATTTCTCGGTCTTGGATTTGCTCATTGTGATTTTTTCTTGTGAGGATAATATAATGAATATTAACTTTTATTAATATGATAAACTATAAACACATAAATCCAGGAAACTTCTTAACGCTGTTAATACAGTATTTAACTATCCACTCATTTGTCGACAAAACCCGCACTCTGAAAATTTCATGTCTGCAATTCAATTGTTAAATCTTTCCCTTAAAAATGATTAGTGATAATCGGTAACGACTTTATTCGTTTTTTGTTTAAGATAATACAGGTAAATTAACATAAATGAAGATTAAAAAAGACAAAGTTAAGATAATTACACTCGGTTGTTCCAAAAACCTTGTTGATTCTGAACATATTATGGCTCAGCTGAAAGCAGGTAATATTGAAATAGTCGAGGATGAGAAAAAGGCCGATACGGTTATAATAAATACCTGCGGATTTATTCAGTCTGCTAAAGAAGAGTCGATTAATACGATTCTGGCTGCCGTAGAAAATAAAGAACAGGGAAAACTGAAGAATGTTTTCGTTGCAGGGTGCCTGTCTGACAGGTATATGGAAGATTTAAAGAAGGAAATCCCTGAGGTAGATAAATATTTCGGTGCTACAAGCAGACCTAAAACAATTTATGATATACTCAATTCTCTTGGTGTTGATTACAAAAAGAATTTAATCGGAGAGCGCAGCTTAACAACTCCGAATCATTATGCGTATTTAAAGATAAGTGATGGTTGCGATAATCCCTGTGCGTTCTGCTCTATTCCTATAATGCGCGGCGGACATGTGTCAAAACCGCTGAATGAAATCATTGATGAAACAAAGAAACTTGCAGATAAAGGGGTAAAAGAAATTGTTGTAATAGGTCAGGATACTACTTTCTGGGGGCTGGATTTAAACAGGAAAAGAGAAGTTGCAAAAGTACTCGATGAAATTTCCAAAGTAAACGGTGTTGAGTGGATAAGGCTCATGTATGCATATCCTTCAAGGTTTCCCGAGGAATTGTTTGATGTTATCAGGGATAATGAAAAAATTTGTAAGTATGTGGATATACCGGTTCAGCATATATCGGATAATATGTTAAAAATAATGCGCAGAGGTACTACGAAAAGCAATCAGATTAAAATACTTGAGAAGTTACGCGATAAAGTAAGCGATATAGCAATCAGAACTACTTTGCTGGTTGGCCATCCGGGAGAAACCGAAGAAGATTTTAAAGAACTGCTGGAATTTGTGAAAGATTTTAAGTTTGACAGACTCGGAGTCTTTACTTATTCTCACGAAGAAGATACTCATGCGGGAAGTTTGAAAGACAGCATATCCCAGAAAGAGAAAAACATCAGGCAAAAGAGAATACTCGATGCGCAGAAAAAAGTATCCGAAGAACTTAACAGTGAAATGCTTAACAGAGTCTGTAAAGTAATTGTTGACAGGAATGATGCTGGTTATTTTATCGGAAGAACGTATAAGGACGCCCCTGAGATTGACCAGGAAGTATACATACAGAGTAAATCAAAATTAAAGACCGGAGAGTTTTACGAAGTGAAGATATACGACTATGAGGAATTTGATTTGTTTGGGGAAATTGTTTAAATTAATTAATACAGAAAAATGAAAAAGGGAATCCTGACATTGGTTTTGCTGCTTGCTCTTGCATTTTCTCTGAAGGCACAGGTAAAAGACAAAACACTGACAAATTTAAACGCAGGGAAAGAATACTTTTATATCGAGCCCCTGGTTTTCTATCCTCTTGATTCTGCTGTCGGCAGACTGGATTTATATGTGGAGATTCCTCTTGAAAACATTTCGTTCAAAAAAGTAAGTACAGGCGACAACTACGAGTCCTCTTTAAGTCTTACACTACAGATTAAGAATTCTGCAGGCGATCAGGTAATATCCCATACTTATGACGATAAAGTAACCAACACTAAAACTGAACAAAAAAATCTTGCCGAGAAGTCTGTTTCCAGTTATAAAAGTTATTTTCTGAAACCGGACTCTTATAAACTGTTTTTCATCTTAAAGGACAGGAATACCAATGCTGAGTATACAAAGGAAACCTCCTTTGCCGTGAAGAATCCTGTAACAGACAGGGTAATCAGCTCCGATATTATGCTTCTGTCGAATTACCAGTTTGATTCCAGAGGAGAGAAAGAAATCACTCCTGTTATTAACGGTAATGTAGGAACACTGGATGGTTTTTATATTTTTGCTGAAGTATGGAACCGAGACGAAAATGAAATTCTGAATAAACAGTTAAACATTAAGGTGATTGATGAAAAGGAAAAAACAGTTTTCGATTCATTAATTAATGTGAACCTTAAAACAGGCAGCAATTCTGTTATAGAGAAATTATACACTGATAAATATAATATCGGTAATTTAAGACTTGAAGTATATGACGGTACCAGAAAAATAACAGAAAGAAAGTTTTCCTGTAAGTGGGGTGATGTACCCATTACCCTTAAAGATCTTGATAATGCTGTCAATCAACTCCAGTATATAGCGAAATCCAGCGAACTGGATTATATTAATAATGCTAAAACCAGCGAAGAGAAACTGAAAAGGTTTATGAAGTTCTGGAAGAGCGTTGACCCGTCACCAAGAACTGCTAAAAATGAGTTGATGATAGAATACTATAACAGGATAAAAATTGCCAATGAAAGATACTCTCATTATGTTGAGGGCTGGAAAACAGATATGGGAATGGTGTTCGTTATTAACGGCAGCCCCAGCGTAATCGACAGACATCCCTTTGAAGCTGATTCCAAACCTTATGAAATCTGGACGTATTACGATATTAACAGGCAGTATATTTTTGTCGACTATACAGGGTTCGGCGATTACCGCCTTACAACACCTATGTATGATGACAGAAACAGAATCAGGTATTAAAAACTTTTCTTTCGTTTGTTGAGGTATTTCAAAAGTGCTGTATCGAATGGTGTATCGGTAGTAAGCAGAACGTAATCAATGTTGTTCTTCATACATTCTGATTTGTATTTATCTGTAAACTTTTTCATAATATCCGAGTATTCCTTCTTAATGTCAAAAGGCTGTGAGAATATTTCTTCCTTTGTTTCCGAGTCTATTAGTCTTACAGGGTTTGAATCAAGGAATGACATTTCAACCGGGTCTAATATCTGAAACAGAATAACTTCGTTTTTGTCATACCTGAAATGCCTTAAAGATTTCATCACTTCCTCGTGGTTATCGAATAAATCACTGATTATAATTATAATTCCCCTGCGTTTAATCTTATCGGCAATCACGTTCAGACAGTTTGCGGTTCCTGTCGCTTCACTCGATTTAATGTTTGTAAGTTCTTTAAGTATAAGCTTCAGGTTAGCCTTCGTTGACTTGGCAGGAATGAATTTCCTTATGTTTGTGTCATAGGTCGTCAGGGATACTGAGTCACGCTGCAGCAGCATTAAGTATGCAAGTGAGGCGGCTACGTAAGAACCGTATTCAAGTTTTGTAATGCCGTCCTCTGTCTTTGTATTCCTGTTGAATAACCCTTTTATTCCTGTGGATTTACTCATCTTTGAATATGAAAAATCCATGGACTTGCTTATGTCAAGAAGGATGTATGCCTTCAGGTTTGTTTCTTCTTCGTATTGTTTTATAAAGTATTTGTCCGTTCTTGCGAATACTTTCCAGTCAAGATGCTTAAGGTCATCTCCCGGCATATACTGCCTGTGTTCGGCAAACTCAACACTGAACCCGTGATATGGAGACTTGTGAAGACCCGTCATAAATCCTTCAACAACAAACTTTGCCTTCAGTTCAAGATTTGTTAGTTTTGAAAGGGCCGAGGGATTAAGATATTTAGTGTATTCAGTTTTGCTTTCCACGTTAATATAAGTATATAAAAAATGCCGTTCCGCTAAATAACTCGAAACGGCATTATAAAAGTGGTTTTATTATTTCTTCTTTTGTTCTGGAGCTTTGTCCATTGTTGCATCATCAATAGACTGTGTTTTCTTTACTTCGGTCTTTTTTTCTTCTTTTTTTGGTTCTTGTTTTGTATCTGTCTTTGTTTCCGTAGTCTTGCTGTCACCTGAGTTTTGAAGTATTAATTCTTCTATATTTCCACCTGTTTCAAGGATTTTTAGCATTGCTTTTGCAGATTCAGTCAGTTTTTCACTAGGGTCTGTGTCAGTAGGATATTTTTCAATAAATTTTTTATAATAATTCATTGCATTATCTTTATCTGATAATTCATCATACATAAATCCCACCATAAATAATGAGTTCTTTGCATCCTTTGTGTTAGGATATTTTTCGAATATTATTTTATGTGTATTGATTGCTTCGGGTATATTCTTTAATTGATCATGGTAATTTTCTGCAATCTGATTATAAGCAAAAAGAACCTTTTCTGAATTCGGGAACTTGGAAATAAATTCCTGGTATTTCTTAATAGACTGATTAAAAAGTTCATTATCGTTTTTCACCAATCCGCTGTCGTACAAACTCTTTGCAGTTGTTAAATACTCTTCCTCAGTCTTTAGTTCTTTTTCTTGCTTTCCGCAAGATGCAATCATAACTACAATTAAAGCTACAAACAATAAATTTAATCC
>Ga0194056_10000287_pt1 | contig 26589 bp, 24 predicted proteins | sample SepL4413m_MetaG_FD_155458 | JGI IMG/M metagenome (GOLD analysis project Ga0194056, IMG submission 155458) | Anoxic zone freshwater microbial communities from boreal shield lake in IISD Experimental Lakes Area, Ontario, Canada - Sep2016-L442-13m | ecosystem: Environmental > Aquatic > Freshwater... | reverse complement strand
ACATAAAGCTCCCTCTCCCTCCGGGAGAGGGCTGGGGTGAGGGTGGTCGAATGTCGCTTTACTTCTACATGGCTCTATATCTTGCCAGAATCAAGAATTAAAAATTTCTATTATCCGTGATCATCTGTCAAATTCGTGTCATCTGTGTTCTATTCCAAGCGCCAACCGGATAGCGCTAAGGTGCAGTCTTTTTTCCTCCCCCAACCCCTTTTATTAGATAACGCTCTTGGGCCAATTAAGTCGTTGCCTTGCTTGATTTTGGTTTAAAAATGTCCGCTCAGGTTTGGCTCTATTAATGATTTGGATTCACTCTGTTCAAGGCAATGCCGGTTAATAAAATCCCCTGTTATTGCTATACGTCAAATAACTGATAGTCATCTGACGGATTGTGCCACTTGCCTGGAAATTGAATAATTAACGTCGCCAGTTTTGGCGGCATCGCTCTCCGGGCGCTTGCATTCACATTTGAGCTTATGAACAAGGGGATTTTAGATGAAAAGTTATATTAAACATGCGGTAGGTGGTCTAAATACACGTCTGCTCTGCACTGCGGTAGTAACTGCGCTGGCTGCTGGTCATGCGTCCTCTTCTTATGCAGGAGCAACTTTCAAAATTGATGATACCAAATGGATTAGTCTTGGCTTAGGCTTACGGAGCAGCTTTCAAACTGTCGAGGGCGCGGCTGGTAACAATGGTAATAAGTGGAGTAACGATTTCAGTCTGGATAATACCCGTTTGTATGTTAACGGACAAATTCACAAGTATTTAAAGGTGGAGTTTAACACGGACTGTCAAACATGTAGTAATGGTGGAGAGCTTCGGGTACTGGATGCGATAGGAAAGATCGAATATAACTCCATGGTTAATTTATGGGTGGGTAGAATGCTGGTTCCGGCTGAACGCCGGGAGATGAACGGCCCTTTTTACAGTCCTATCTACCAGGTTTATAGTTCCGGTACGCCGTTTGAGCCGGCTGATTACAATTTAACGATTAAAAATGACGGCACTTCGGCGGGGTCTTTTGGTCGTGATGACGGTGCCACTTTTTGGGGTTCGGTATTTAATGAGCGTTTTCAATATGCGGTCGGCTTTTTTCGTGGCTTAAGAGGCGGTGCCAACGTTAACGACAATATTCTGTACGCCCAACGGGTATCCTATAATTTTTGGGAAGTCGAGAAAAATCCCGGTTATTACACCTCGGGTACTTACTATGGTAAAGGGGGTGATATCTTAACCGTTGCGGCCAACAATCAGTACCAGCAAGACGGTGCAGGTCAAGGTGCAACGAGTGTAAACAATATTGCAATTGCCGCTGACCCAGGTAACTTTCGCGGTACCGGAGTCGATGTATTGATGGAAAAAGTGCTACCCAATAATGGCGTGGTTACGTTAAATGGCGAATACAAAAACTACGATATTTCCGGTGGATATAGTCAAGCTACGCGTGATGCAGGTTACCCCAATAGTTTCTCGATGTTTGAAGGTAACTCTTATGACGTAAGTGGTATGTACCTGTTCCCACAAAAAGTGGGTATTGGTTTAATTCAACCTTATCTTCGTTATGTGAATATCAACCCGAATGGAAGTACCAACCGTAATTCTTATCAAACGGGTATTAATTATGTTATCGATGGCCATAATGCCGTTGTATCTTTGAATTATATCTATGGCGATATGGCCACTAAAGGAATTACCAATTACAAATCGGACGTAAAAGGCGATAACGTTAATACCCTTATGCTCGGCTTTCAGTGGCAAATCTAAACTTCCTTAACAATTCAGGATAACGACTATGAACAGATTATCTCCAAAACTACGACAACTCGGCATTGCCGGCACGTTGGCACTATTGACCTTCGCGACCGCTACGGTTAAAGCCGAAGACACTATCAAAGTGGGCGTGTTGCATTCCTTGTCCGGCACCATGGCGATCAGTGAAACCACACTGAAAGATACCATGCTGATGTTAATTGACGAGCAAAACAAAAAAGGCGGTTTGCTGGGTAAAAAACTGGAAGCCGTAGTGGTTGATCCGGCTTCCAACTGGCCGCTTTTTGCAGAAAAAGCGCGTGAACTGCTGACCAAAGACAAAGTTGCCGCCATTTTTGGTTGCTGGACTTCGGTGTCGCGTAAATCAGTGTTACCGGTTATCGAAGAATTGAACGGTTTGCTGTTTTATCCGGTTCAGTATGAAGGCGAAGAGTCCTCCAAAAACGTCTTTTATACGGGCGCAGCGCCTAATCAACAAGCGATTCCCGCAGTTGATTATTTGATGAATGATTTAAAAGTAAAACGTTGGGTATTGGCGGGAACCGATTACGTATATCCACGTACCACCAACAAAATTTTGGAAGCGTATCTTAAATCTAAAGGTGTAGCCAAAAAAGACATCATGATTAACTACACGCCGTTCGGACATTCGGATTGGCAAAGTATCGTAGCTGACGTCAAAAAGTTCGGCTCAACCGGTAAAAAAACAGCCGTTGTTTCAACCATTAATGGCGATGCCAACATTCCGTTCTACAAAGAGCTGGGTAATCAGGGTATTTCTGCTGAAAAAATCCCTGTTATTGCTTTTTCTGTTGGTGAAGAAGAGTTGTCAGGCATGGATACCAAGCCCTTGGTCGGTCATTTGGCTGCCTGGAATTATTTCATGAGCATTGACAGCACTAAAAATGCCGCATTTATTAAACAATGGCAAGAATATACCAAAAATCCAAAACGGGTAACCAACGACCCTATGGAAGCGCATTACATCGGCTTCAATATGTGGGTTAAAGCCGTTGAAAAAGCCGGGACTACTGATCCTGCTGCCGTGCAAAAAGCGATTATCGGCGTGGAATTTCCAAACCTGACCGGTGGCACTTCCAAAATGTTGGTTAACCATCACATCAGCAAACCGGTATTAATCGGCGAAATTCAGGATGACGGTCAGTTAATGACAGTTTGGCAAACCAACAAACTGGTCGATGGCGATGCCTGGTCAGATTTCTTGCCGGAAAGTAAACCCATTATTGCTGATTGGACACCGCCTGTTAGTTGCGGTAATTACAACACCAAGACCAAAAAATGTTCAGGTCAAACTTATTAACAACGCAGTTAGGCAGGGTTTATAAGACGTTATGACTAGCGTTTATAGCGCCCTATAAACTACCCGAAACACTAAGAAAAGGCGGGTTGGGTTTAACCAACCTGCCACTCTGGAGATGACATGAAAGCGAATTCAATCAAGGGATACTGTCGGCTGGCGGCTTTTTTTATGCTGCTGTTTTCGCTAGCCAGCTATGGCGATCAGGAAGTATCAACGCAACAACCCCTGCTGGATGCCTTAAACAATCTTAAGCAGGGCTCAATGTCGGAACGCGAACAGGCAATAACACAGCTTGCCGGTATTGGCCAGTCAAGTTTGGGCATCTTGCAGGCCTTGCTTGATGGCAAGTTGTTTACGCTCAAGTCCGATGCCAAGTTGGTTGTCGGCATCGATAATAATCAGGGCTATGATATTAGCGACGCAGTCAGCGGCACCCCTTTAGGCACCGTTGAACGCGCAGACGTCAATAAAATTAATTTAACGAACAAACTCAGGGTTTCGCTCAGAAAAATCATCGGTGAACTGGAGTTGAGTGCCGATGACCCGCTGATCCGCTTGGCCGCCGTCAAGGCCATGGGCAATGAAGATGATGACGCGGTGCTGGCGTTATTGCAAGCCAGGGCGGGTGTCGAAAAAGATGCAACCGTACTTAAAGCCATTAATGTCGTGTTTCTGTTAAAGGAAATGAACAGCAGCGATAAGGCGGTGAGAATTAAGGCGATTGAAGCGCTAAAAGAGCAAAACAATCTCGATGTGGTTAACCGTTTAAATGTGATTGTTGAAAAAGACGAGGGTGGCAATTATCTGGAAACGGATGTCGAGGTAAGAAATATTGCTAAAGCGGCATTGATTAAAATTAATAGCCGCTTGCAGATGTACAGCACGATAGAAACCGTATTTTTTGGCTTGAGTTTGGGTGCCGTGTTGGTCTTGGCGGCCATAGGTTTGGCGATTACCTTTGGTGTTATGGGCGTTATCAATATGGCGCATGGCGAACTGATGATGCTGGGCGCTTATACCACCTATGTCATGCAACAGTTGATGCCCAATCATTTGGGAATATCGGTGCTGTTATCGATTCCGGCCGCGTTTATGATTTCCGCACTGGTGGGCATCGCGATTGAGCGGGGCATTATTCGCTTTCTTTATGGCAGGCCGTTGGAAACCTTGCTGGCCACTTTTGGGGTCAGTCTGATACTTCAGCAAAGTGTACGTTCTATTTTTTCCCCGTTAAACCGAAGTGTGGCCACGCCTGAGTGGATGAGCGGTTCGTGGCAGATTAATGATTTTTTATCGTTGACCTGGAATCGATTTTATATTTTGGTGTTCTGCCTAATGGTGTTTGTGTTGTTGCTGCAAATCCTCAAACGCACCCGTTTGGGACTGGAAGTGCGGGCGGTTGCGCAAAATCGCAATATGGCCAGAGCCATGGGTATTCCCACTGCCAAAGTCGATGCGCTGACCTTTGGGTTGGGCTCGGGCATTGCCGGAGTGGCCGGCGTTGCATTAAGCCAGATTACCAATGTCGGGCCCAATCTGGGCCAAGCTTATATTGTCGATTCATTTATGGTGGTCGTGTTTGGCGGCGTGGGTAATTTGTGGGGCACGCTGGTGGCCGGTTTCGTGCTGGGTATTGCCAACAAGTTTCTGGAGCCGTTTGCTGGCGCAGTACTGGCGAAAATTTTAGTGTTGGTTTTTATCATTTTATTTATCCAGAAACGTCCTCGCGGCTTATTTCCGCAAAAGGGCAGGGCAGCGGATTCGTAGATGGATTTAGAAATTTTATAACTTTAAAGTGGATTTGATATGAAATTAACAGGATTAGGCCAGGACAAAACCGCTACGATGGTGTTGGTCGCACTGGCGGCGGTAACATTCATTATTCCGTTTTGCAATCTGGCGTTACCGGCAGATTCGCCCATGCACTTTTCAGCCTATACCGTATCGTTGCTGGGCAAGTATCTGACGTTTGCCTTGTTGGGTTTGTCGCTGGATTTGGTGTGGGGTTATTGCGGTATTCTGGCGCTGGGGCATGGGGCTTTTTTCGCACTGGGCGGTTATGCCATGGGCATGTATTTGATGCGCCAAATTGGTACGCGCGGCGTTTACGGTGATCCCTTGTTGCCGGATTTTATGGTGTTTTTAAACTGGAAAGAACTGCCGTGGTATTGGCTGGGCTTTGATCACTTCTGGTTTGCCCTGTTGATGGTGGTTTTGGTTCCCGGTGCCTTGGCTTTTGTCTTTGGCTGGCTGGCGTTTCGTTCAAGAGTGACGGGCGTATATTTATCAATCATCACCCAAGCTTTGACTTATGCGCTGTTATTGGCTTTTTTTAGAAATGAAATGGGCTTTGGCGGCAATAACGGCTTAACCGATTTTAAAGAGTTACTGGGTTTTAATATCCAGTCCGAAGCCGTGCGTGCCGTGTTGTTGATGATGTCCGGCATTACCTTGATGACTGCCTTTCTGGTGTGTCGCTGGCTGGTGAACACCAAACTGGGACGAGTCGTGACGGCCATTCGTGATCAGGAATCGCGGGTGCGTTTTCTGGGTTACCGGGTTGAGATGTTTAAGCTGTGGATATTTGTTTTTGCCGCGATGCTGGCCGGTGTCGCCGGTGCCTTGTATGTGCCGCAGGTTGGCATTATTAATCCCAGTGAGTTTTCGCCCCTCAATTCCCTTGAAATCGTTATCTGGGTTGCCATGGGCGGACGCGGCACTTTGTATGGCGCCATTATCGGTGCGGTGCTGGTCAATTACAGCAAAACAGTCTTGACCGGATTAATGCCGGAAATTTGGTTGTTTTCGCTGGGAGCCGTGTTTGTCATTGTCACGGTGCTGTTACCGGACGGCATCGTGGGCTTGTTGAAACGTCGTTTACAGGAGCAACACTCATGACTTCGTTTGCTGAAAACAGCGTCGGTGAAGATGAAAAAAGCGGCTCGGGAATCCTGGCTATAGAAGGTCAGCTCGACACGCGTCACGGGCCGATATTATATCTTGAAGATGTTAGCGTCAGTTTTGACGGCTTTAAGGCGCTCAATAATCTGTCACTTTATATTGATGCCGGTGAGTTGCGTTGTTTGATTGGCCCTAACGGTGCCGGTAAAACCACGTTGATGGATGTGATAACCGGTAAAACACGCCCCGATACCGGCTCGGTTTTCTTTGGTCAAACCATTGATTTATTGAAAATGGATGAACCGGCCATTGCCCAAGCGGGTATTTGCCGTAAATTTCAAAAACCCAGCGTCTTCGATGCCTTAACGGTTTTTGAAAATCTGGAGCTGGCCTTAAAAGCCGATAAACGTACCTGGCCTACGTTGTTTAACCGTTTAAACGGGGAGCAACGTGATCGAATCAACCAGATTATCGAAACGATAGGCTTGGGAACCCATCATCAGTTACGCGCCGGTATTTTGTCGCACGGCCAAAAACAATGGCTGGAAATCGGTATGTTGTTGATGCAAGAGCCTAAAGTCATGCTGGTTGATGAGCCGATAGCAGGGATGACTCATCAGGAAATTGAACGAACGGCAGAGTTGCTGTTGTCGTTGCAAGGTCAGCATTCGATCGTGGTGGTTGAGCATGACATGGAATTTGTGCGCTCCATTGCCGGCAAGGTTACCGTGTTGCATGAAGGTTCGGTGCTTACAGAAGGCACGATGGATGAGGTGCAAAACGACCCACGGGTTATTCAAGTTTATTTGGGGGGATGATGCTTAAAATTAACGGATTACAGCAATATTACGGAGAAAGCCATACCTTATGGGATTTACAGTTGGATGTTCCGAAAGGTGCCTGCGTCTGTCTAATGGGACGTAACGGCGTTGGTAAAACCACCCTGTTAAAAGCCATTATGGGATTGGTTCCGGTAAGAGGCGGCACGCTGGAGATGGACGGTCAGTCGCTGGTCAATGCAAAAGCTGAAAATCGTGCTGAACTGGGCATAGGTTATGTACCGCAGGGGCGGGAAATTTTTCCGTTGCTGACGGTGGAAGAAAATCTTAAAACAGGATTACGGGCGGCGCGGAAGCATGGCATCAAAAAGATACCCGATCAAATATTTGATATTTTTCCGGTATTAAAGCAAATGCTTAACCGGCGGGGCGGCGATTTGTCCGGCGGTCAGCAACAGCAATTGGCTATCGGTCGGGCACTGGTATTAAATCCGCGCTTATTGATTTTGGACGAACCGACTGAAGGCATTCAGCCGAATATCGTCAGTGAAATCGGTGACGTGATTATTCGTCTCAACCGTTCACGCGGAACCCCCATAACCCTGCCAAAAACCAATCCCCATGATTTGGGCGAGGTGCATGAAGCGATTAACAAAATCCATCAGCAGTTAGGCGTAACCGTGTTATTGGTAGAACAAAAACTGCCCTTTGCCCGCAAGGTCGCCGATCGTTTTTGTATTATGGATCGGGGTCGCAATGTCGCCGTTGGTGAGATGGATCAACTGGCCGAGGACATGGTTAAGCGGTATTTGACGGTTTGATGGTAAAGTACAAATCGTAATACTCGTTTTCGTTAGTCGCGACGTGGGCGTCGCTCCCACGGTGGGAGCGACGCCCACGTCGCGATTATAGTTCGTCATTAGGTTGGATGTCGGGTTTCAGCTATGATTTGATAGACTCACTTGCATCATTTTTTAAAATCAATGAATAAAAACTTGAATATCGAGTCATGGTTTTTAAAAGAGGCGAAGCACGTGCCTCGTCGTTTTTGTGGTAAATTTCACCGTCCCGCCAAGTTTTGACTTGGAATTGTGTAAAAAATAATGAGGAATTTTTATGAAAATAAAATTACTGGTTGCAGTCACCGGTTTATTGTCACTGGCATCGCTGCCCGTGTATGCACATACCGGCTTGGGCACCGTTCATGGTTTAGTCGACGGGTTGTTGCATCCTTTAATGGGTATTGATCATTTGCTGGTGATGCTGGCAATCGGGCTGTGGGCTGCAAAGCTTGGTGGGCGTGCGTTGTGGTTGGTGCCCGGCAGTTTTTTGCTGGCGATGGCCGCAGGCGCGGGCTTGCATTATACGGGCTTTACAATAAGCGCGGCGGAAACGTGGGTGGCTTTTTCGGTGCTGGCGTCAGGCTGGCTGGTGTGGAAAAACCAACACATCTCTTCGAGTTTTGCGGTCGCCATTGCCGCCGGATTTGCACTTAGTCACGGTTATGTTCATGCGGCAGAATTGCAAAACGGCGCTGATGCCGTTGGCTACGCATCGGGATTTCTGTTAACGACGGCAGTGCTGCACGGCTTGGGTGTTGCGGTGGGTTTATCGGGAGCGATCAGGCTAAAAATTATTAATACCGCATTTGGACTGCTTTGTGCTGTCGTGGGTACAACCTTGTTGGTTGGCATCTAGGCGAATGTTTGCCGATAGCAAGGAGACCGGATTCGCCAACGCAGAGAGCAGGCCGGTACAAGGCTGGGAAGCAACGCTGGAACTGGGTTTTGAGCGCAGTAATGATAAGACAGTGCTGGCGCATCGCCGTCATCAGGGGCCGTTAACCGTACAACGACCTTTTTATCCTGAGGGCGGTGTTTGCCATCTGTATTTGTTGCATCCACCCGGTGGCGTAGTGGCCGGTGACAGCTTGACGATAGCGATAACAGCCGCCGCCAATAGCGCCGCTTTGGTAACAACACCGGCAGCCGGTAAATTTTATCGTAGTGCCGGAGAACTGGCCAGGCAATCGGTTACCTTGACCGTAGCGGCAAACGCGGTTCTGGAATGGCTGCCACAGGAAACCATTATTTATGAAGGGGCGCGGGTGGTTTCTAAACTACGTGTTGATTTGGAGACAGGTGCCCGTTTTATTGGCTGGGAAGTGCTTGCCTTGGGTCGTCCTGCCGCTAATGAAGGTTTTACGGCGGGTGAAGTGAGCATGAGTTGGCAACTATTTCGTGCCGGCGAGCTTTTTTATCGGGAACGTTTAAAGCTGGATGCCCACGCTTTTTCTGCGCGTTGGGGACTGAACGGACATTCCGCCTGCGGAACGATGTTTGTTTGTCCCGCGTCATCCGCTCATTTGGAGGCAGTACAACAACTGATAGGTGATACCGCAGGTCGCGGTGTTACGTTAATAGATGATATGCTGATTTGTCGCGCTCTTGATGACCGGGCGGATCGGTTACGCGGATTTTTTCAACAGGTTTGGGCTTTGCTAAGACCTGACATTTTGCAACGTAACGCCTGCGAACCGCGTATCTGGGCAACCTGATTAACCAAAAAAGGATAACACATGCATTTAACGCCACGCGAAAAAGACAAACTACTGATTTTTACTGCCGGATTATTGGCAGAACGCCGAAAAGCGAGAGGTTTAAAACTTAACTACCCTGAAGCCATCGCTTATATTACCGCCGCCATTATGGAGGGTGCCAGGGATGGACGCACGGTCGCTGAATTAATGGAATTTGGCCGCACTTTGCTAAACCGTGATGATGTTATGGACGGTATTGCCGACATGTTGCCTGATGTGCAGGTGGAAGCAACGTTTCCCGATGGTACTAAGCTGGTTACGGTACATAATCCCATTGAATAGCAAAACAGGGCGTGCCATGCACGCCAACGATAATAATGACCATGAAAGAGTAGGAGCAGAGCCATGATACCTGGAGAAATTATCCCGGCCGAGGGTGATATTGAGCTGAATGCCGGTTGCGCAGTTATTTCGCTGGTTGTTGCCAACAGCGGTGACCGACCCATACAAGTCGGTTCGCATTATCATTTTTTTGAAACCAATCCGGCTTTGCATTTTGACCGGGATAAAACGCTGGGCTTCAGGTTGGATATTCCTGCGGGAACCGCTGTCCGCTTTGAGCCGGGACAGTTTAGGGAAATACATCTGGTGCCTTTTTCAGGGTTACGCCGTGTTTACGGTTTTCGTCAGGCAATCATGGGCGAACTAAAGGAGTCCGTATGAGCAGAATTAGCAGGCAGGCTTACAGTGATATGTTTGGCCCGACTACCGGCGATAAAGTGCGCCTCGGCGATAGCGGTCTATTTTTACAAGTCGAAGCCGATCGCACGATTTATGGAGAAGAAGTAAAGTTCGGTGGCGGCAAAGTGATACGCGACGGGATGGGGCAAAGTCAGATTGATTCTTCGTTGGCGATGGACTTGGTTATTACCAATGCATTGATTGTCGATTATTGGGGCATTATCAAAGCCGATGTCGGCATCAAAAACGGCCGTATTGCCGTGATAGGCAAGGCCGGTAACCCCGATATTCAAAACGGCGTTAATATTGTTATTGGCCCCGGCACCGAGATTATTGCCGGTGAAGGGCAAATTTTAACCGCAGGCGGCGTTGATGCGCATATCCATTTTATTTGTCCGCAGCAAATAGAAGAAGCGCTGTCCTCCGGTGTCACCACCATGATTGGCGGTGGTACGGGGCCTGCGACAGGTACTAATGCGACCACTTGTACGCCGGGACCCTGGAATATTCAGCAAATGTTGCGGGCGCTGGATGGTTTTCCCATGAATTTTGGCGTGCTGGGCAAAGGCAATGCCAGCCTGCCTGATGCTTTGGAAGAGCAGGTGCGTGCCGGTGCCATGGGCTTAAAACTACATGAAGATTGGGGCACTACGCCGGCGGCGATTGATTGCTGTTTGTCGGTGGCCGACCGTTTTGATGTGCAGGTCGCGATACATACCGATACCTTGAATGAATCGGGTTTTGTTGAAGATACCATTGCCGCTTTTAAAGATCGCACCATTCATACCTACCATACCGAAGGCGCGGGCGGCGGTCATGCGCCGGATATTATCAAGGCCTGCGGCTTGCCTAATGTGCTGCCATCGTCAACCAATCCAACGCGGCCATTCACCATTAACACGGTCGACGAACATCTGGATATGCTGATGGTTTGCCATCATCTTGATCCCTCCATTCCCGAAGATGTGGCGTTTGCCGAGTCACGTATCCGTCGTGAAACGATAGCGGCGGAAGATATACTGCATGATTTGGGCGCTTTTTCGATGATTTCATCGGATTCCCAAGCCATGGGCCGAGTGGGTGAAGTCATTATTCGCACCTGGCAGACGGCGCATAAAATGAAACTGCAACGGGGCAGTTTGCAGGAAGATTCTGCACACAATGATAATTTTCGCATCAAACGCTATATCGCCAAGTACACGATTAATCCGGCGATTAGTCACGGTATCTCGCACGAAGTCGGTTCGATAGAAGTCGGCAAGTTGGCCGATCTGGTATTATGGAATCCGGCCTTTTTCGCCGTAAAACCCAGCCTGATTATCAAAGGCGGCTTGATAGCATTAGCCGCGATGGGCGACATAAACGGGTCAATTCCAACACCGCAACCGGTGCATTATCGCCCGATGTTTGGTTCCTTCGGTCAGACTGCCTCGGCTACGTCGATGATTTTCTTGCCGCAAGCCGCCGTTGATGGCGGTGTTTCCGAGGCTTTGGGCTTGCGAAAACGTGTAGGCATTGTCAAAAATACCCGCACTATCGGTAAAAAAGATTTGATCCATAATCACTACCAGCCCGTTATCGAAGTAGATCCGCAGACTTATGCGGTGCGTGCCGACGGACAGTTGCTGACCTGTGAGCCGGTGGCCGTTTTACCTTTTGCACAACGGTATTTTCTGTTTTAAGAAAATCCACCGACTTTTAATAAGTAAAATTTTTTTACTTCAATGCGGCTACCAACCAAGCCGGGACAGATAACTTTCCGGGAACGCCGAGCCCCAGCTCGGCACGGGATAGTCAAGCCGATTACTGGCTATTGGTGACTACGCCGAGCTGGGACTCAGCGCTCCCGGACTCAACAGGCCGGTTTTATTTATCTGTCCCGCTTTAAATGGGTAGCCTTCAATGCGACTTCTCAAATACTACTATGTTGAAATTGACTGAACTTGCTCCACCAGAAACCCAGGCTGACGATGTCCTGACGTTGCCTTTTGAATATCGCCAGAAAAGCCGTTTGCCTGCCCGTACCGATGGCGGCGTGGCTGTGGGTGTGTTTTTGCCGCGTGGACATCGTCTGCTCTCAGGTGTTATTTTGACCGGTGCAGAGCGTTTTAAGGTGCTGATAAAAGCGGCACCCGAAACGGTTTCGGTGGTGTGTAGTGATGACGCCTTGCAATTTGCACGCGCCTGTTATCACTTGGGTAACCGTCATGTCGCCTTACAGATTTTGCCGGGTGAATTGCGCTATTTGAGCGACCATGTTCTGGATCACATGGTGGAAGGTTTGGGTTTGGTCGTAACGCATGACATTATGCCGTTTGAGCCGGAAGCCGGCGCTTATCATAGCCATGATTAATGATTTAGCTCTGCTGCGTTTGCTGCAACTGGTAAGTCCGGGCTTGCCGATTGGCATGTACAGTTATTCCCAAGGCTTGGAACGTGCCATTGACGATGGTTGGGTCACCACTGCCGATGAAGTCCATGAATGGCTGGAAGGGTTGCTGGAGCAGGGCCTTACGCAGATTGACCTGCCGGTCATGATGCGCTTGTTTGATGCTTGGACCTTGGCTGATAACGAGGCCGTTGTCCAGTGGAGCAAAACCTTGACTGCTTGCCGCGAAACGTCTGAATTACGTGCTGAAGACAGGCAAACCGGACAGGCGCTGGCACGCTTGCTGGTTGCGCTGGAACTGGACGATGCCGCAGAGTGGTTACGTAAACCGGAGGCAACGCTCGCCACTTTATTTAGTCTTGCCGCAGTCCGTTGGGGCATTCCAAAGCACCAGGCGGCTATCGGTTACTTATGGAGCTGGCTGGAAAATCAGGTGTTATGTGCCGTTAAACTGGTGCCCTTGGGACAAGTGGCCGGGCAACGTTTGTTAATCGCTTTGGCAGCCAGGCTGCCGGAACAGGTCAATCGTGCGCTGTTGCTTAATGATGACGAAATCGGCAGCAGCGCGTTTGGGTTGGCATTGGCAAGTAGTCGCCATGAAACACAGTATTCCAGATTATTTCGTTCTTAAAGTGAGTAGATGATGAGTGATAAACAGGTACTTCGGGTAGGGATAGGCGGGCCGGTAGGTTCGGGAAAAACAGCGTTGGTGGATGCCTTGTGCAAACGCATGCGAGATCAATTTGAAATTGGTGTCGTCACCAATGATATTTACACCCGCGAAGATCAGCAATTTTTGATTCGCAGTCAGGCCTTGCCGGAAGACAGGATTATCGGCGTAGAAACCGGCGGCTGTCCACATACGGCCATCAGGGAAGATGCGTCGATGAACCTTGCGGCCGTTGATGAGCTTTGTGAACGCTTTGATAATCTGGATTTTATTATGGTGGAAAGCGGCGGCGACAATTTAAGCGCAACTTTTAGCCCCGAACTGGCTGACCTGACCATTTATGTGATTGATGTCTCGGCAGGTGACAAGATACCCAGAAAAGGTGGCCCCGGCATTACCCGCTCTGACTTGCTGGTGATTAATAAAATTGATTTGGCACCTTATGTCGGTGCCTCGTTGGACGTTATGGATCGTGATGCAAAAAAAATGCGCGGCGATCGACCGTTTGTATTCACCAATCTTAAAACGGGATTAGGACTGGAAACCATTGTGCAATTCATTATTACTACGGGCATGTTGACCACAGTAGCCGCGTGACATCCGCATCAACTTAAAACATTTCACCACGAAGACACGAAGAACACGAAGAAAAACCAAAGCAAAATCTTCGTGTTCAGGCTCGTTCCCAAGCTCCAGCTTCACGAGACTGGAAGCTGGAGCTTCCATAACTGCATTCCCAAACTGGAGTTTGGGAACGAGCCTAATTATCCAATTATTAGATTTACTTATCGAATAATATCGTTTTTACTGGGATATTACTGTTGGTAGTATGTAGTTAACTTACTACATTTGAGTAAATTAATATGACTCCTCTACAAAAAAAGCTGTTTTCTGGCGTTTTATTCAGCGCATTGGGTTTAAGCAGTGTTGCTGCCAATGCGACTAACGGCTATTTTGCGCATGGTTACGGCGCACGAAGCAAGGCGATGGCGGGTACCGGTGTGGCTTTTTCACAGGATGCCGTCGCTGGCGCACTGAATCCTGCGGGTCTGGTTTATGTCGGAACCCGTCTGGATGTAGAGGTGGAATTATTTAGTCCGCTTCGTCAATATAGCGTGCAGGGCGGGTCAAATCAGCCGCCTTTTCCGCTCGCTAATGGAACGGTAGAAAGTCAAAGCGATGTTTTTGTCGTGCCCACGGTGGGCTGGAGTTATAAAATCGACAACAAGCAGAGTGTTGGCGTTACGCTTTATGGCAATGGCGGGATGAATACCGACTATCCCGTCACGCCCAGTCCGTATTCAAGATGCCCACAGGGTGGAACCTTTTGTGCCGGTTTCACCGGGGTGGATTTGTCTCAAGCCTTTCTGGTCGGCAGTTACGCCCACTCCTTTGCGGATGGCCGTTATGCTTTGGGCATTTCGCCTATTTTTGCAATGCAGACTTTTAAAGCCAACGGACTGGCGAGCTTTGGTAATTTTTCCAGTGATTCACAGAATCTGTCCAATAGTGGTCGGGACTATTCTTATGGAGCCGGTTTTAGGGTAGGTGGACAGGCTGAGTTAATACCGGGAGTGCGCTTGGGTGCGGCTTATAAAAGTCGTATTTACATGACTAAACTGAATAGTTACACAGGGTTATTTGCCGAGCAAGGCGGTTTTGATATTCCAGACAGCTTTAATGTCGGGCTGTCTTGGGCCATGAATAAAGCGATAACAACCGCCTTTGATGTCGAACAGATTCGTTACAGTCAGGTCAATTCGGTTGGCAATTCGTTTCAGTCTTTTTTACAAGGTGTTCCTTTAGGGGCAAATAACGGTGCCGGTTTTGGCTGGAAGGATATGACCATTTACAAGCTGGGTGCACAATGGCAACAAAGCGAAAAATTGATTTTGCGTGGCGGTGTGAGTTATGGACAGCAACCCATTGACAGCTCTCAAGTGCTGTTTAATGTTCTGGCACCGGGCGTTCAGGAGTGGCATTTAACGACCGGTTTTAGTTATGCTTTTACCGACAAGGATGATCTTAGTTTTGCCTTTATGTATTCGCCGCCAAAAACAGTGACGGGGCAAAATCCCTTGAGTTCAGGACAGACTATTGAATTGCAAATGTATCAATTTTCCGGACAATTCGCATGGTCGCGGCGTTTCTGATTTAATAGACGGTTTTTTTATAAGAGATACTTAAGCGATGACTTACCTGACCGTTTTATCAGCATTAGGCGGTGGTGCTTTAATTGGGCTTGCTTCGGCATGGCTGCTGTTTTTTCATAATCGCACTGCCGGTATTTCCGGCATTGCCGCCGGCATTTTACCGCCCTGGCAGCAAGATGTCGGTTGGCGGTTATGGTTTTTGGCCGGACTGGTTCTCAGTGCGCCGTTATGGAAGTTGTTGGGCGGCAGCGTACCCATCCAGATTGATACGCCGTTAATCGTATTGGCGATTGCCGGTTTGTTGGTGGGTTATGGCACCCGTCTTGGCGGGGGCTGCACCAGCGGTCACGGTATTTGTGGCAATGCGCGATTATCGATGCGCTCCATCGTGGCAACCCTACTTTTTATGACCACGGCCGGCATTACGGTATTTATCGTGCGTCACGGTTTTTAAGGCAGTATCAATGAATTCAAATTTTTCAACGTTTATTAGCGGTCTGCTTTTTGGACTGGGCTTGGTCATGGCGCAAATGACCAACCCCGTCAAAGTGCTGGGTTTTCTGGATGTCGCAGGCAGCTGGGATCCAACACTCGCATTGGTGATGGTCGGCGCGTTGTTGACCTTGGGCATCTTGCAATGGTTTATGCGCAAGCGCCTTAAACAAGTTCAGGACACGGATCGGGAATTGTTGGTCAGTCCAAAAGCAAAAATAGATGCAAAACTAATCGCCGGTTCTGCGGTATTTGGCATCGGTTGGGGCTTGTCCGGCTTATGCCCCGGCCCTGCGCTGGTTGGCTTGACGTCCGGCTTGACCGGTAGTTATGTGTTTGTCGGCGCGATGTTTATAGGGTTTTTTGTGTTTAACCGGTTACACCGCGACCGTTAATTTTTTTGATGGCAGGTGTATCCCGATGCGAAAACACGGCGGCTTGACCGGCATCATCGATCCTTCTAGGTCATCAACGCTGTGTGTACTATACTTTGCCTGGTATTTCAGTCGGTGCGAAAGCGCATCAATTGTAATTATTCAGTCCCCCCTCTTTAACAAAGAGGGGTTAGGGGAGATTTTATTAGATAAATCCCCCTCAGTCCCCCTTTTTCAAAGGGGGAGGTGAATACTTACCATCAATTGGTAAATTTTAAAAGCAGGTGCTGGTGCGTTTCTGCCTTAATATCGCAATGATCCTGGTTGCTGTAGATGCGAGGGTTGCGTTTATAGCGTGTGTTAATGAAGAAAAGGAAAAATAGATGTTTAAAATTTTGACCTATAACAATATATCACGGGTTGGACTGGACAGGCTTCCCGATGAACGTTACCAAGTTTCATCACACATCGATAACCCCGATGCCATTTTGCTGCGGTCATTTGATCTGCATGATCAGCCGATTCCCGAATCTCTTAAGGCGGTGGGTCGTGCTGGCGCTGGCGTCAATAATATTCCGGTTGCAGAATATACAAAACGTGGCATTCCGGTATTTAATGCCCCCGGAGCCAATTCAAATGCAGTGGCAGAGTTAGCCATTGCGGGGATGCTGTTGGCGGCCAGAAATATCGTGCCGGCAATAAAGTTTATCCACGGTCTGGAAGGGGACGAAGCCAGTATCAACGAACAAATTGAGAAGAACAAAAAATATTTCGCGGGTTTTGAGGTGTCTGGCAAGACTTTGGGAGTTTTGGGCTTGGGCGCAATCGGGGTAAAAGTAAGCAACTCGGCAGCCGCTTTGGGCTTAAACACCATTGGTTTCGATCCGTTTATGTCTCTGGAAAGTGCCTGGAAACTTAACGCAGCCACCATACCGGCAACCAGTATCGATGACTTGGTTTCGCGTGCAGATTTTATCAGCCTGCATATTCCGTTGAACGATAAAACCAAAAACTTGTTCAGCAAAGAGCATATAGAGCGCATCAAAAAGGGCGCGACATTACTTAACTTTTCCCGTGCGGGTGTTGTGGATGAATTGGCTGTGCTTGAGGCTTTGGACGCTGGCGCTTTGCATGCCTATGTCTGTGATTTTCCAACACCCGCATTGATAAATCATCCACGGGCTATCGTGCTGCCTCATTTGGGCGCTTCCACAGAAGAAGCCGAAGATAATTGTGCGGCCATGGTGGCAGATCAGGTGCGGGAGTTTTTGGAAACGGGCTCTATTCGTAATGCGGTCAATTTTCCCGAACTGGTTATTCCGGCAAGTGAAGAAGGTGAGCGGCTGGCTATTGCCAACCATAATGTACCCAATATAGTCGGTCAAATTTCATCCGTTTTGGGGGAAGCCGGTCTCAATATTTTGGATCTGTTTAATAAGTCACGCGGCGATTATGCTTATACGTTGGTGGATATTCATGCCGATGCGCCCTTTGAAATTTTGGAGCGCATCCGCGCTATTGATGGTGTATTGTCTGTTCGCGTAATTTAATATTTTGGGCAGCTAAACTTCATCGATAAAACATCAGGGCATTAGCAATAATGCTTTATGTAGAATCGATAAACGCCTTGCACGTTTGACAAAACCTAAGGGGCAGGGTATTTTAATCAAAAAATTGCAAGCTGACCGGACAACCAAAAGCCAGTGAGCCCGGAAGGGTCGCCGGCTTTTTTTTTAGCCAAAATTGGGCTATTCAATCAGTTAGGCAATTAAATCACAGGAGGCTGTTATGGCACATTGGTACGAAGACAATTCTCACTCTATAGGCAATACGCCCTTGGTACGGCTCAATCGCATCACTGAGGGAGCTTTTGCCACCGTGTTGGCAAAAATTGAAGGGCGTAATCCTGCCTATTCAGTCAAGTGCCGGATTGGTGCGGCGATGATCTGGGATGCCGAACAACGTGGATTGTTGGGGCCAGGTAAGGAGCTCGTTGAACCTACCAGCGGCAACACCGGTATTGCCCTGGCTTTTGTGGCGGCAGCGCGAGGCACGCCCTTGACATTAACCATGCCGGAAACCATGAGTTTGGAGCGTCGCAAGTTGTTGATTGCCTACGGTGCCAAACTGGTCTTGACGGAAGGTGCCAAAGGCATGAGCGGCGCTATTGCTAAAGCCGAAGAAATTGCGGCATCCGATCCCGAGCGTTATGTGTTGTTACAGCAATTTAAAAATCCGGCCAATCCGGCTATTCATGAGCAGACCACCGGCCCTGAAATCTGGAACGATACCGATGGCGCGATTGATATTTTGGTATCAGGCGTTGGCACAGGTGGAACGATTACCGGCGTTTCCCGCTATATCAAACAAACCCAAGGTAAGGCGATTATTTCAATTGCGGTAGAACCGACTGCCAGTCCGGTACTGACCCAGTTTCGTGCTGGCGAGTCACTTCAACCCGGGCCACACAAGATTCAAGGCATAGGTGCGGGATTTGTTCCGGGCGTACTGGATCTGTCTTTGGTGGATGCGATTGAGCAAGTCAGTAACGAAGAAGCCATCGATTACGCACGTCGTCTGGCCCGGGAAGAAGGCATACTGGCCGGTATTTCCTGCGGTGCAGCGGTTGCCGTGGCCGTCCGTGTTGCCAAGCGACCTGAAAATGCAGGTCTTACTATCGTGGTGGTGTTGCCGGATTCAGGTGAGCGTTATTTAAGTTCGCCGCTGTTTGAAGGTCTTTTTGATGCCAGTGGTTTTGCCGCATGAACGATACCAGCCATTTAAATAGTAAGTATGATTGGGGTATTGATGCGCTGGTTGCGCAATTGCGTGATTTGCGCGTGCAATCGCTGGAAACTCGAAGCCGGCGCGATAAACCGCCGAAACTGCCTTCACGAAAAGAGTTACAACTCATATTGGAGGGGCTGGGAGCCGTCTTGTTTCCCAATCGATTGGGCTTGCCCGATCTGAATGACGAAGGCATTGATTACTTTGTGGGGCATACCCTTGAAACGGTGCTACGCAAGCTTTATAAGCAAATTAGCCGCGAACTGCACTTTAATTCCGGGCATCAGGGTGTTAATAAAGCCGATCATGAGCAAGCTATTATTATTGCACGCCAGTTTGCAGCGCAATTGCCGACGGTAAGACAGTTGCTTGATAGCGATATTCAAGCCGCATTCGAAGGTGATCCTGCGGCAAGAAGCCCTGATGAAGTATTGGTTTGTTATCCGGGCATTACCGCCATTATTCATCACCGGCTTGCGCACATACTTTACCAGTTAGGTGCGCCGTTGGTGGCTCGTGTTATCGCCGAGATTGCTCATTCCTCTACGGGGATTGACATTCATCCCGGCGCACAAATTGGCGAGAGTTTTTTTATTGACCATGGCACCGGTGTCGTTATCGGAGAAACCGCCATCATCGGGCGACATGTTCGTGTTTATCAAGCGGTTACCTTAGGTGCCAAACGCTTTGAAAAAGATGATCACGGCTTGCTGGTTAAAGGTAATGCACGGCATCCTATCGTTGAAGATGATGTGGTGATTTATGCCGGTGCGACGATTTTGGGTCGTATCACCATTGGTCACGGCTCAACCATTGGCGGCAATGTCTGGCTAACCCATAGCGTCCCTCCCGGCAGCAATATCACCCAGGCGCATGTACGTGGCGAGCTGTTCCATGGCGGTTCCGGGATATAGGGGGGGGGAGAAGGTTCAAGGTTAAGAAACATGCAGCAGCTATCTTAACGCAGTTTATTTTAATTTGACGGAATGAGTATAGATGCTTGATGATGGAATTGTTGACCGATTATCTATCGGTAGTTCCCGTGTTGTAATGGGAGCAAGCTTTCTGCCTATTATCTGACTTTAGAAGGATAGGTAAGACCATATAAATCAAATTAAAAAACTTAAATGACCAATATCAGCAAACAACTCAGCAATCCTTTTTCAACCGGTGGCGGTGGTGGGCATTTCGAAGCCCATGTGCAAGCATCGTTCGTCGCGTTAATGCTTACCGGCGGGTTTGCGCCTTGTTTGCCGTGTTGGCCGATCAGTAAGATAAAGCTACAAGGGAAACATGCGGGATATGATACTGATGACCTGATCGTTTTTGTCGAGCAACCTGATAGCGGCAAAAAGCGAAAAATTTTTGGGAATATCAAACATTCCATCAGTATCACCGAAAACGACAAAGTATTCGGCGAGGTTATTCAGGCTGCTTGGAGCGACTTTAACAATACAGCCCTTTTCACAAGAAAAAATGATGTCATTGCGCTTATCACAGGCCCGTTAAGCTCAACAGACATCAACGATGCACGTTGGATTCTTGAACAGGCAAGGCACTCGGAAAATGCTGAAGAATTTATCGGAAAAGTGAGCCTGGCTAAATTCAGCAGCCAGCCTAAACAAAGCAAGCTACAAGCATTTAGAACAAATTTGAATAAGGCTAATGGCGATAATCCTGTTTCAGACGAGGTGCTTTATGAATTCCTGAGACACTTTCACCTGCTTGGCTATGACTTGGACATAAAGGCCGGTGTCACGTTATCACTGCTTCATTCTCTAATTGGCCAATATTCACAGGAAAATGCCCAATCGCTGTGGACTCGGCTCATTGATGAAGTCCAATCTGCTAACAAGAATGCCGGCACCATTACAGTAGAAAGCCTTCCTGACGATTTACGGGATGCCTTTAAACAGCGTGTTTATGAAGTTATCCCGACAGCGTTTTCAACAAGTCAGTTCGTCGCAGTCAGGCCTGATTGGGGGCAACTGCCAAATGCTTCCGACTTGGCGATTGTAAATCTTGTTGGTGCCTGGAATGAGAAAAGTGATGCTGATCTTGAAGTGGTTCATCAACTGGTTAAGACTGAGTATGGCGCTTGGATTCCGAGAATAAGAGAGACTCTGCAATTGCCGGAAAGCCCTATTGCTCTAAAAAATGGGTTGTTGCGCGTTACTCCGCGTAAAGAATTGTGGAAGGCTTTGGGGTCACGGCTTTTTGATGAAGATCTGGATAACTTTAAGCAGTGTGCTGTCACTGCCTTAACGGAGCGTGACCCTCAGTTTGATTTGGCTGTTAATGAACGCTATGCGGCAAGCATTTATGGAAAGGTGTTACTGCATTCCTCCAGTCTTCGGGCTGGTATAGCTGAAGGCTTGGCGCTTCTTGGATGCCTGTCGGAAGTCCTCACCAACTGTTCACCAAATAAGCCCGAGACCATTGCGGTTTTGGCTGTACGCGAAATATTTTCGGTGGCAGATTGGGTACTGTGGGGCAGTTTGAATAGCTTGCTTCCTATCTTGGCAGAAGCCGCTCCCGACGAGTTTTTAAGTGCGGTTGACCATGCATTGCAACAAACCCCCAGCCCTTTCGATGAGCTTTTCTCGCAAGAAGGCGATGGCATGACTGGCGGAAACTATCTTACCGGCTTGCTTTGGGCTCTCGAAACACTCGCTTGGGATGAGAAATTTCTTGTCCGAGTAAGTGTAATTCTTGGCGAGCTTGCCACCCATGATCCTGGCGGCAAATGGACTAATCGACCGGCAAATTCTCTCGCGACGATTTTTCTTCCGTGGTTTCCTCAAACCATCGCGCCTATCGATAAGCGAAAGGTGGCGCTACAAACACTTCAAAAAGAGATTCCGGCAGTTGCATGGAAGCTCTTGCTCAATCTGCTGCCAAATCAACACCAGACATCATCTGGCAGTCATAAGCCATCATGGCGAAATACTATTTCCGATGATTGGGGAAAGGGCGTTACCGAGCAGGATTATTGGGAGCAGGTTTCATTTTATGCCGAAATGGCGGTTTCAATGGCAAGCCGTGATATTGAAAGATTGAATGATCTTGTTATTCATCTCGGTCACTTGCCGCAACCTTCTTTTGAAAAAGCTTTGGAACACTTGTCATCGGAAGCAGTTTGCGGAAAGCCGGAAGACGAACGGTTGCCTCTTTGGAATAAGCTGAATGCGTTTATCTCGAAGCACAAACGTTTTTTCGATGCAGAGTGGGCGTTGAGGTCTGATCTTATTTCAAAAATCGAGGCTGTTGCCGAAAAACTGGCTCCCAAAAATCCATTAAATCTTAATTTTAGGCTGTTTAGCGGTCGTGACCACGACCTTTATGAAGAAAAAGGAAACTGGCAGGAACAACGACAGAAGTTAGAACAGCAACGCCAACAGGCTTTAGGGAGTATATTGGCTATTGGCGGGATAGATTCCGTGATCTGCTTGGCTGAATCTGTTGAGTCGCCATTCCAAGTTGGTTTTTCCCTTGGAACTATCAGTGAACCGCAAATTGATACCATTATTCTTCCAGCTCTTTTGGACACTGGAAACAAGAAATTTGCACAATTTGCAAGCGGCTATGTCAGAAGCCGCCATTATGGGCAGAGCTGGTCGTGGGTTGATGGATTGGCTAAATCGACATGGTCAGTTACGCAAATCGGTCTGCTATTGAGCGAGATGCCCTTTACCGAGGAAACTTGGAGTCGGGCGAATGCGTGGCTAGGAGAATTTCAAAGAGAGTACTGGAGTAGGGTCGATGCCAACCCTTATGGCGCAGAGGGTGACATTGGTACGGCCATAAACAAATTGATTGAGTACGGGAGGCCTCATGCCGCCATTAATTGTTTAAATGGAATGCTTCATGACCAGAAGACTTTGGACAAGTCTTTAAGTGTGAAGGCTCTCATTGCTGCGATAAACTCTCCAGAACCTTCTTACGCAATGGATACATATCACATTGTTGAAATTATAAAAGCTTTGCAAGCAGAGTCCGATACTGATCCTGATGATCTGTTACGGATTGAGTGGGCATATCTGCCATTGTTGGATCGGCATAGTGGTGCCTCTCCGAAACTGCTAGAAAACAGACTCGCGTCAGACCCTGATTTTTTCTGTGACGTGATACGTCTTAATTATCGCTCAAACAAAGAAGATGAACCTGAACAAGAACCTAGCGAACAGGACAGGAATATTGCAATAAATGCATATAGACTCCTTCGTGAATGGCGCACACCACCAGGCATGCAGCCTGAAGGTATATTTTTGGGGGAGAAATTCACTCAGTGGCTGGAACAAGTCAAAAAGACATGTACTGAAACCGGGCATTTTGACATCGCACTTAGTTACATCGGAAAAGTTCTTTCTTACTGTCCGCCTGATCCGCAAGGATTATGGATAGATCAAGTTGCCGCCGAGGCATTAGATGCAAAAGATGCTGAAGAAATGAGAAATGGTTTTAGTAACGCCATTTTTTATCCTGGAGGGACGCGTTCAGTTGACCCAACAGGAGAAGAACAAAGACAGCTAGCTCAAAAATATAGAAAGCAGGCTGATGAAGTTGAGAATTCTGGTTGTCAGCGTCTTGCCACTACTTTAAAAAGATTGGCTGACGATTATGATTTTGATGCTAAGCGAAATATAGCCGACCATAACTGGCCGTATGCAGGTAATATTTAATAATTTCTGGTCAATAAATCATTCCTGAGAAACCAGAAAAAGCTGACCTCAATAGGCCAAAATTACGATTCCTTGTAATGGAAAAGTTTGCAAAGTGGAGTTTTGGAAATGTCGGGCATAAAAAGTCTGCCCGACTTATTCCACTCTGTCGACGTTGATCCTTAGGAAGCGGCCAATGCCTCTATCGGATCAGTGTACTTTAAACCAAACTCTGCCGCCACGGCAGCATAAGTCACAGTTCCACGGTAGGTATTAAGGCCGTATTGCAAAGCCTGAGTTTTACGCACAGCTTCCAGACCTTCATTGGCAAGATGGAGTGTATAGATCGCTGTTTGGTTGTTAAGGGCAAAGGTGCTGGTACGAGGAACGGCACCCGGCATGTTGGCAACGCAATAATGCACCACGCCATCGACTTCATAAGTCGGATTGCTATGGGTGGTTGCATGAGTGGTTTCTACACAGCCGCCTTGATCAACGGCCACATCAACGATCACCGAACCTTTACGCATAGTGGGCAACATGCTTCTCGTAATCAGCCAGGGTGCGCGTCCGCCAGGAATTAACACCGCACCAATCACCAAATCGGCTTCGCAGATCACCTCTTCAATATTATATTCATCACTGATGCGCGTTTGTAATTGCCCGCGATAAATATCGTCCAGATACTTTAAGCGATCATGGCTAATATCCAGTACTGTGACTTGTGCGCCCAAGCCAACCGCAACCCGTGCGGCATTGGTGCCGACAATACCGGCACCCAGAATGACGACATTAGCGGGAGCGACACCGGGAACACCGCCCATTAATACGCCTCGGCCCCCATGGGATTTTTGCAGATAGGTTGCGCCCACTTGCGTTGCCATACGCCCGGCAACTTCACTCATGGGCGTTAATAGCGGCAGTTGTCCGCTTCCTGTTTGTACGGTTTCATAAGCGATACCGGTCGTTCCACTGGCCAACAGGGCATCGGTAAGGGGCTTGTCGGAGGCCAGATGCAGATAGGTAAACAGAATCAAATCCGGACGTAGATACTGATATTCCGAAGCAATGGGTTCTTTGACTTTAACCACCATTTGCGCGGCCCATGCATCTTCGGCGTAAGACACAATTTCAGCACCGGCGGACAGATATTCCTCATCTGAAAGCGAGCTGCCTATACCCGCTCCAGTCTGTACCAGAACCTGATGGCCGCGTCGCGTCAAGGCTTTAACTGCACCCGGCGTCATGCCGACGCGATTCTCGTTATCTTTAATTTCTTTGGGTAGTCCGATTCGCATGGGTGGCTCCAGATTGTCTAGGGAATGTTCTGATGTTAATAACTATTGGACAGCTTGGTGCGCTGATCTCGCCTATAAAATAACATTATTGGCAGGAAATATCGAACATGGTGTTTTTATCGTAGGGGCTGGCTTTACGCCTGCCCTTTGATGCCACTATTTTATCAGGGCAACCGCAAGGGATTGCTCCTACAGAATATGGGCGGCCACACGGGGCAGATAACTTTCCCGGAAGTGATTAGCCATAATGACTGGCCTTCGCATCATAACTTTCGGGTTTTGAATGGCCTGGATAATCAAACGGGATGGTGCTGTAGTAGCTGCCTTCCACCAGGTCAAAGCCGGTATTACGGGCCAATAAATCGGATTTTTTCTCATCGACTTGCTGCAGGATGCTTTGTCCGCCCACTGAAGTCACTTGTGCTTTCAGGAGTTGCAATTTTGCCAGTAAGGACTCATTATGTTCCTGATCTTCCAAGTTTCGGGCAGAGGTGCCAACGTAGTTCGGGGATATTTTGGCAATCAAAGCAAACGCTTCGGTTTCCTGACCCAGGTAATCAAATTTAAGCGCAATTTGATAACCTCTGCGCCGATAATTATCCAGACCGTTAAGCAGTTCTTGAAAGTAAAGGGCATATTGACTGCTGACGGACAGTACGATGACGACATTTTTGGTTTCCAAGCCGCACTGCGCTATCACGTCTTCAAAATAAGCGCCATGATCCTGTTTAATACCCAGTATGTGCCGGGGATCAACCTCTAAAAACAGGGTTTCCTGCGACTGTGCCAAGGTCAGATAATTAAGCATGTGAACGGTGCGCGACAAGCGATCAAAATTGATAATGGATTCAAAATCAGCGGCCTGCACGGAGTTATTGGCCAGCAGGTTTTCAATTTCGTTTGCATACAGGTGCTGGGTTTTATTGGGGACAACGGTGATCTGTGCCTTATAGCCGACAATCTCGGTCGGCTTTAACGTTTGTCGTAACGGGGCAAAAAAACTGTTGATCCGAATCGGGCCGAAAAGACCGCTGACTTTACTTTCTTCCAGAACAAAGGGCCTAAAACTGGAGCGATGTTCGCGACCGAGCCGGTCATTAAAATATTCTACTAAATGTTGTAACGGCATACACTTTTCTCCACTTTATTATTCAATAATCCGGTTGCAGACTTGCAAAATAACGGTTATTTATGATGTGCCAGTTCTCGCTAACGAAAAAAAAGCGGGCTAATAGCCCGCCAGAATAAACATCCTTGTGAGTCAGGAGGCAAAATTTTAAAATCCGTTATAAAAAGTCATAGACCAGTAATTCTACTATTGATTGTTTTAAAAAAACGGTAAGGGTTTTCTTACTCTTGGCAGTTAGCTTAATGCAGTTTTTATGTTTAATAAAACGATATATTTAGATGTTTATATCTAATATAGCGATAAATAATACTGGCGATGAGGATAGGGTTTATGGCTTAAATCCTCCAATTTGAACTGATTAACTGTTATAGTGGGAATTTTTTTAAACCTAATAAAACATAAGGTTAGTTTTAATGGATTTGGCATATACGATTTCGGGTTTTGCAGTCGGATTATTGGTGGGTGTGACGGGCGTAGGCGGTGGCTCTTTGATGACACCTTTGTTGGTGTTTTTATTCGGATTCAATCCGGCGGTTGCCGTGGGTACTGATCTTTTATTCGCAGCCATCACCAAAACTTGCGGGG